>Ga0233416_10000425_pt1 | contig 13043 bp, 17 predicted proteins | sample Sediment_Towuti__2_FD_188638 | JGI IMG/M metagenome (GOLD analysis project Ga0233416, IMG submission 188638) | Sediment microbial communities from Lake Towuti, South Sulawesi, Indonesia - Sediment_Towuti_2014_0_MG | ecosystem: Environmental > Aquatic > Freshwater > Lake > Sediment | place... | reverse complement strand
CGCGAGCGCGTCGACGAGATCGTGCTCGTGAGCGAGGACGAGATCGCCGAGGGCCTGCGCTTCCTGTACACGCGGGCGAAGCTCGCCTGCGAGCCGGCCGGAGCGGCCGCGGTCGCAGCGCTCCTGGCCGGGAAGATCCGTGCCGATCCCGGGGCTCCGGTCGTGGCCGTCGTGTCGGGCGGCAATGCGGATCCGAAGGTGGTGGCTGGTATCCTGGCAGGCCGATGAAGGCCGACATCCATCCCGACTACGTCCTCGCGCACGTCACGTGTTCGTGCGGCAACGAGTTCTGGACGCGCTCCACGAAGCCGGAGCTGCACGTGGAGATCTGCTCCGCCTGCCACCCGTTCTACACCGGGAAGCAGAAGCTCGTCGACACGGGCGGCAGGGTGGAGCGGTTCCAGCGCCGGCTGGAGAAGGCCGGCGGCGCGCGCCGCGGCTAGCACCCGGTCATGAGAGTCACCTACGGCGGGCAGGCCGTCCTGGAGGGCGTCATGATGCGCAGCCCGTCCTCGTGGGCGGTCGCGATCCGCACCCCGGAGGGCGACATCACGGAGGTCGTCCGCGCCATCGAGTCGCCGATGCAGCGCCGGAAGCTCTGGCGGCTGCCCGTGATTCGGGGCGTGATCGCGCTCGGCGAGTCGCTCGCGATCGGCTTCAAGGCTCTCGCCATCTCGGCGAACGTCGCCTCGCAGGAGCGCGACGAGGAGGGCGAGATCAAGACGCAGATCGGCCGCGGCCAGATCATCTTCTCGTTCGCGATCGCGATCGGGTTCGCGCTCATGCTGTTCAAGGTCGGCCCGGCGCTCCTGACGAACTGGCTCCCGATCGAGGGCACAACGCTGTTCGTCGTCGTCGAGGGGCTGATCCGGGTCGCCGTCTTCATCGGCTACATCCTTCTCATCTCGCTGCTCCCGGACCTGCGCCGCGTGTTCCAGTACCACGGCGCCGAGCACAAGACGATCAACGCGCTCGAGGCCGGCGTGGAGCTGACGCCACAGAACGTGCAGAAGTTCAGCTTGATTCACCCGCGCTGCGGGACGGCGTTCTTGCTCTGGGTCATGGTGATCGCGATCTTCGTCTTCGCGTTCGTGGGACGGCCCGAGTGGCACTGGCTCATCCTGAGCCGGATCCTGCTGCTCCCGGTGATCGCCGGGCTCGCCTACGAGGTCATCCGCTATGCGGGCATGCACCAGTCGAACCGCGTGCTGATGACGCTCCTCGCTCCCGGGCTCTGGCTGCAGCGCCTCACGACGCGGGAGCCCACCGACGACCAGGTGGAGGTCTCGATCTGCGCGCTCGAGCGCGTCTTGGAGCGCGAGCGGAAGGAGACCCCTGAGGAGCGCGCCCGCGAGTCCGTCGTGGAAGTGATGGCCTGAGGGAGAGGAGACGACCGATGGCCGACCGCACCGCGAACGTCACCTGGACGGGCTCCCTACTGGACGGAGGAGGGACGATCGAGAGCGTCGGGAGCGGCGCCTTCGGCCCGCTCGAGGTCACCTGGGCCTCGCGCGCCGAGGAGCCCGGGGGCCGCACGAGCCCCGAGGAGCTCATCGCCGCGGCGCACGCCGCGTGCTTCTCGATGGCGCTCTCGAACGGTCTTTCCCAGGCCGGCTCGCCGCCCGAGCGGCTGGAGACGTCCGCGACCGTGACGTTCGTCCCGGGCACCGGGATCACGAAGGTCGCGCTCCGCGTGCGTGGCACGGTTCCGGGAACCGACGAGGCGGCGTTCCTCGAGGCCGCGGAGGCGGCGAAGGCGAACTGCCCGGTCTCGGGCGCGCTCGCCGCCGTCCCGGAGATCACGCTGGACGCGGCGCTCGCCTGACGCGCGCCCCGGCTACCCTCAGCTCGTGGCCACGATCGAGCACCTCGTCGACGAGCTGGACCGGTCCTACGCGGACGCGCAGGAGCGGATGTCCGACCCTGCCGTCTACAACGATCGTCGTCTCGCGGCAGAGACCGGCCGGCGGCTGAAGGAGCTCGAGGGGCCGAAGCGGCTCGCCGACGCGTGGCGGCAGGCGAGCGAGGACCTCGACGCGGCCCGGTCCGATCCCGAGCTCGGCTCGCTCACGGCCGACCTCGAGGCGGAGATCGCGGGCCTCGAGGAGGAGCTGAGGCTCGCCCTCGTCGAGAAGGATCCTGCGGACGAGAAGGACGTGCTCGTCGAGATCAGGCAGGGCGTCGGGGGGGACGAGGCCGCGCTGTGGGCGGCCGACCTGTACCGGATGCTGACCCGGTACGCGGAGCGTCGCGGGTACAGGACGGAGACGCTCGCGACGAGCGAGAGCGAGGGCGGAGGGTTCAAGGAGGTCGTGTTCGCGGTCAAGGGCCAGGGCGCGTTCTCCGTCTTCAAGTACGAGGGCGGGACGCATCGCGTGCAGCGGGTTCCCGAGACCGAGTCCCAGGGCCGGATCCACACCTCGACGGCGACGGTCGCGGTCATGCCCGAGGTCGAGGACGTCGAGGTGGAGATCGCCGACAAGGACTTGAAGATCGACGTCTACCGCTCGACCGGGCCCGGCGGGCAGAGCGTGAACACGACCGACTCGGCGGTCCGCATCACGCACCTGCCGACCGGCATCGTGGTCGCGATGCAGGACGAGAAGTCGCAGCTCCAGAACAAGCAGAAGGCGATGCGCGTGCTCCGCGCCCGGCTCTACGAGGCCGAGCGGGAGCGTCAGCAAGCCGAGGTCGCCGCCGCGCGCCGCTCACAGATCGGGAGCGGCGAGCGGGCCGAGAAGATCCGCACGTACAACTTCCCCGAGAACCGGCTCACGGATCACCGGATCAAGCTGACCGTGCACCGGCTCGACCAGATCCTCGAGGGCGGGCTGGACGAGTTCACCGAGGCGCTCCAGGCCGAGGAGCGCCGTCGTGGGCTCGCGGCCGCGAGCGCCTGAGGTGACCGTCGAGCAGGCCCTGTGCTCCGTGACGGGGCGGCTAGCAGCGGCTGGGTGCGAGACGCCCCGGGTCGACGCGGAGCTCCTCCTCGCGCACGTGCTCGGGACGACTCGCTCGGGAGTGCACGCCGATCGGCGACGCGAGCTTGGTCGCGAGGAGGCGGCAGAGCTCGAGCAGCTCGTCGCTCGCCGCGAGCGGCGCGAGCCGCTCGCGTACGTTCTCGGCGAGTGGGGGTTTCGCAGGCTGACGCTCGCGGTCGACTCCCGGGTGCTCGTTCCGCGGCCCGAGACCGAGATCGTCGTCGAGCGCTGCCTCGCCCGGCTCTCCGGTCGGCCGGCGCCGCGCGTCCTCGACGTGGGAACGGGCAGCGGAGCCATCGCCCTGGCGATCGCCGACGAGCACCGGGGCGCCGTCGTGACCGGGACCGACGCCTCAGCAGGTGCGCTCGAGGTCGCGCGCACGAACGCCGCTCGAACGGGGCTCGACGTCGGGCTCGTCGAGCACGACTTCTTCACCGGCCTTCCCGAGGGGCCGTGGGACCTCGTCGTCTCGAACCCCCCGTACGTGCGCTCGGGCGACGTGGGCTCGCTGCAGCCCGAGGTGCGCGACTGGGAGCCGCGGACGGCTCTGCTCGCGGAGGGGGCGACGGAGGCGGTCGCCGAGGGCGCGCTCGCGGTGCTCCGGCCCGGTGGCGCGCTCGTGCTCGAGACCGCAGACGGTGACGCTGGGCGCGTGGCTGCGCTGCTGCGCGCGCTCGGCTACGCCGACGTCACGGTCACCCCGGACCTGACCGGGACCGACCGGGTCGTCGAGGGCGTGGCGTGAGCGTCGTCGAGCGCGCGGTCGAGGCAGTCCGGGCGGGCCGGCTCGTCGTCCTGCCGACGGACACCGTGTACGGGCTCGCGTGCGACCCGAGCCGAGAGGACGCCGTGCGCAGGCTCTCCGAGCTCAAGGGGCGGTCGCCGGGGAAGCCGATCGCGCTCGTCGCCGCGAGCGTCGACCAGCTCCTCGAGGCTGTTCCCGAGCTGCGCGGATCGGCCGAGACGCTCGCTCGGTCGCTCCTTCCCGGGCCGCTCACGCTCGTGCTTCCGAACCCCGCGCACCACTTCCCCGGGCTCGCCGGGGCCCGGGCGGACACGATCGGCGTGCGCGTGCCCGAGCTCGCCGGTCCCGGCCGCGAGACGCTCGAGCGGGTCGGCCCCGTGGCCGCGACGAGCGCGAACCTGCACGGCGGGCCCGACCCCGCCCGGCTCGAGGACGTGCCCCGCGCGATCCTCGACGGCGTCTCCGCGACGGTCGACGGCGGCGTCCTGCCCGGGATGCCCTCCACGGTGCTCGACCTCACGGGCGACCGGCCTCGGGTGCTCCGGGAGGGCGCGGTCCCCGCCGAGGACGCCCTGGCGCGGGCCGCCCGTGCTCTCTCCGAGTAGCATCCGCTGGCGATGGCCGTTGCGCCGCTCTCGTTGGAGGATCTCCGCACCGCCGGCCTCGCGGACGTCGATCCGGAGATCGCGACTCTCCTCGAGCGGGAGCTGACGCGGCAGCGCGCCGAGATCGAGCTGATCGCCTCCGAGAACTTCACCTGGCCGGCCATGCTCGAGGCCGTCGGGAGCGTGCCCACGAACAAGTACTCGGAGGGCTACCCGGGCAGGCGCTACTACGGCGGCTGCGAGGTGGTGGACGAGATCGAGCAGCTGGCGATCGACCGCGCGAAGGCGCTCTTCGGCGCCGAGCACGCCAACGTCCAGCCGCACGCGGGCGCGCAGACGAACATGGCGGTCTACTTCGCGTGCCTCGAGCCCGGGGACACGATCCTCTCGCTCGAGCTCTCGCACGGCGGGCACCTCACGCACGGCCTGAAGGTGAACTTCTCCGGTCGCCTCTACAGCATCGTCCACTACGGCGTCTCCCGGGAGACGAACCTCGTCGACTACGACGAGGTTCTCGCGCTCGCTCGGGAGCACCGGCCGAAGCTGATCGTGTGCGGCGGCTCCGCGTACCCGCGGGTCGTCGAGGCCGACCGGTTCCGTGAGATCGCCGACGACGTGGGCGCGTACCTGCACTGCGACATGGCGCACTTCGCCGGGCTCGTCGCGGCCGGCCTCCATCCGAATCCCGTCCCGCACTGCGACTTCGTGACCTCGACGACGCACAAGACGCTCGCCGGACCACGCTCCGGGTTCGTGCTCTGCAGGGCCGAGCACGCGCAGGCGCTCGACCGCGCGGTCTTCCCGGGGATGCAGGGGGGAGCGCTCAACCACGTGATCGCCGCGAAGGCGACGTGCTTCAGGATCGCCGCCTCTGAGCCGTTCCGTCGCTACCAGGAGGCCGTGCGGGCGAATGCCGACGCCCTCTCGGCGACGCTCCAGGACGGCGGGCTCGACGTGCTCACCGGGGGTACGGACACCCATCTCCTGCTCGTCGACCTCAGGCGCACGGAGTGGACGGGCAAGGACGCGGAGGAGCGGCTCGCCGAGGTCGGGATCACGGTGAACCGCAACACGGTGCCGTTCGACGAGCGTTCCCCGACGATCGCCTCCGGCCTGCGGGTCGGGACCCCGGCGGCCACGATGCGCGGCTTCGACGAGGACGACTTCCGGGAGGTCGGGCGGATCATCTGCGAGGCGCTCGGCCCCGAGCCCGACCTCGTCGCCCTCGCGCAGCGCAGCGACGCGCTCTGCGAGCACCGGCCGCTGTATCCGGGCAAAGGCGCTTTCGCCACCTTCGGCGACGAACGCGCCTAATCGAGGAGACGATGGAGAGCTCGAGTCGATTGGTCACTTCCGGCACGCGGAGCGTGACGGAAGTGGCTCATCCGCTCGTGCAGCACAAGCTCGGCCTGCTCCGGGACGTGACGACGACGACGCAGATGTTCCGTCAGCTCGTGAACGAGCTGACCCTCCTCCTGACGTACGAGGCGACGAAGGATCTCGCGGACGAGGAGGTCGAGATCGAGACGCCGCTCGAGCGGACGACAGCCCGCCGCATCTCGGGCAAGAAGGTCGCCGTCTGCCCGATCTTGCGGGCCGGGATGGGGATGCTCGATGCCGTGCTCTCCCTCGTCCCCGGCGCGCGTGTCGGGTTCATCGGGCTCTTCCGCGACGAGGAGACGCTCGAGCCGGTCGAGTACTACGTCAAGCTGCCCGGAGACATCGACGAGCGCGACGTCATCCTGCTCGACCCAATGCTCGCGACCGGGAACTCGACCGCGGCGGCGATCGAGACCGTCAAGCGCGCGGGCGCGACCTCGGTCCGCCTGATCGCGCTCATCGCGGCCCCCGAGGGGATCGCGCGCGTGCATCGCGACCATCCCGAGGTGCCGATCGTGGTCGCCTCCGTCGACCGCGCCCTGAACGACAAGGGCTACATCCTCCCGGGGCTCGGCGACGCAGGCGACCGGCTGTACGGCACGAAATAGGCCTCCACCGTGTGGGAGCAGCTGAAGGCGACGCCCGAGGTCCTCTACGGGGCCGGCATCGCCTTCGTCATCGTCGTCCTCCTCACCCCGGCCGTCGGCGGGATGGCGCGCTTGCTCGGGGCCGTCGATCAGCCGGACGCCCGGCGTCTGAACCGCAGGCCGATCCCGCGGCTCGGCGGGCTCGCCATCTTCTTCGGGATCCTCGTCCCGTCGCTCGCGTTCCTCGACCTCTCTTCCGAGAGCCGCGGAGTCCTGCTCGGGATGACCGTGGCGACCGTCGTCGGCGCCGTGGACGACTTCCGCGGGCTCTCTCCGCCGGCGAAGCTCGCGGGACAGGTGCTCGCCGCGTCGATCCCGACCATGTTCGGGGTCTGGGTCGACCACGTCACGTTCCCGTTCCTCGGCGTCGTCGACCTGCCCGCCTGGCTCGGCGTGTCGCTCTCGATCGTCTTCATCGTCGCCGTGATGAACATGGTCAACTTCCTGGACGGGCTGGACGGGCTCGCCGCGGGCGTCTGCGCGATCGCAGGGGTGACGTACGCGACCCTCGGGCTCTCGCTGGGCCGTCCGGATGCCGCGATCCTGTCGGCGATCGTCGCGGGAGCGTGCCTCGGCTTCCTCAGGCACAACTTCTTCCCGGCACGCATCTTCATGGGCGACTCGGGGGCGTTGTGTCTCGGGTTCGTCCTCGCGACGGTGTCCATCCAGGGGCTCCTCAAGACGGCGTCGACCATCGTCCTCGTGCTCCCGCTCCTCGTCCTCGCGGTGCCGATCATCGACACGTCGTTCGTCGTCGCGCGCCGGCTGAAGTACTCGCAGCCGATCTACGCCGCCGACCGCAGCCACCTCCACCACCGCTTCCTGAACATCGGGTTCACGCAGCGACGGGCTGCGGTGACGATGTGGCTCTGGTGCGCGAGCCTCGCGGGCGCTGCGCTCGCGACCCGCTTCGTGCCCTTCCGCGACGGCGGCGAGTGGCATCCCTGGGAGACCGTCCTCGTCGTCGCGATCGGGCTCGCCGCGCTGGCGTTCTCGGTGTACGTCATCTACCTGCTCGAGATCGTCAAGCTCGCGAACCCGCGCATCAGGCGGCGCGAGCGCGCGCAGGCGGAGGCTGCAGTCGGCGAGGAACGCAGGACCGCGTAGATGCCGTCCTGGCTGTAACGAGCCTAGCCACTTTCGGCTCCAGGAGCCGAAAGTGGCCGTTACAAACACGTTGGTATGCTCCCGCCGGCACATGGCCGACGCCGCCTCCTCTCCTCACTCGCTCGCCACGGCCTCGGGCCTCCTCCTCGGCGCCCTCGGCGTCGCGATGCTCTTCGGCGCCCTCGTAGGCTGGCTTCTCGGCTCGTGGGGGCTCGGCCTCCTGGTCGGTGCGCTCGCGGGGATCCCGCTCGGCGTCGCGGTCGTCTACTACGTCTACACGCGGGGCGAATGAGCGCGGGGATCTTCTCGACGCCGAGGCCCCTCCCGAGCCGTCTGGCTCCGACGGTCGCCGGCGCCGCGGTGGTCCTGCTCGCCCTTCCCGTCTTCGTCGTCGCCGGCTGGCCCCTGGCCGGCTGGGCCTTCGCAGCGGTTCTCTGGGCGGCGGCCCAGCTCTTCGCGCTGGTACTGACGCGCCTTCCGGACGACGCGGATAACCTCGCCGCTTCAACCATGCGCGGCATCGGCACGACCTCTCGCGGGCTCCTCGTCGGCGTTCCCCTCGTCGCGTTGACGATCGCCGACGAGAGGGTCGGGATCGCCGCTGCGCTCGTCTACGCGCTCGCGTTCACGGTGGAGCTCCTCGTCGGGCTCGCGTCGTACTTCAGCGGGGAGGCGAAGGCGTGAAGCGGGCGCTGCTCCTCGTCGGGGCGCTCTTCCTGGCTCTTCCGGGATCCGCGGTCGCGGCGGGCGACGGCGAGTTCGATCCCGCGCACGAGTGGGAGCTCAAGCCCTGGGTCGAGATCCAGATCGGGCCCATCGACATGTCGATCAACAAGGCGGTCGCCTACCTGATCCTCGGCTCGATCGTCTCGATCGCGATCGGCATCGCCTTCATGCGCGTGAAGACCGGCCGCGGGCCGACCCGGAGGCAGGCGCTCGGCGAGACGATCTACGAGATCGCGCAGGTGCAGGTGGCCGAGCAGGGCCTGCCGACCAGGGCGATCGGCCGCTGGTTCCCCTACGTCGCGTCGCTGATGGTCTTCATCTGGACGTTGAACATGCTCGGGTTCATCCCGCTTCCGCTCTCGGACGAGCGGTTCGAGCTCTTCGGGGTCGAGCTGCCGACGCTCGCGATCTTCGCGGCGACCTCGACGCTGTCGGTGACGCTGGCGCTCGCGCTCATGACCTGGACGTTCACCCACGTCGAGGGAATCCGAGAGCACGGCTCGTGGGGGTACTTCAAGACCTGGATCCCGGACGTCCCCAAGGTGATGCTGCCGCTGATCATCCCGCTCGAGATCCTGGGGCAGTTCATGCGGCTCATCAGCCTGTCCGTTCGTCTCTACGCGAACATGCTCGCCGGGCACATGCTCATCCTCACGTTCATCGGGCTCATGTTCGTGCTCGAGAACGTCTTCCTCGCCGTGATCTCCGTGCCCGCGGCGACGGTCTTCTACCTCTTCGAGGTCGTCATCGTGGTCTCCATCCAGGCGTACATCTTCGCCGCTCTGTCCGCCATCTACATCGGCTCGGCCATCGAGCCCGAGCACTAAAGGAGGATCCACCGCCATGCTCTCCTCGTTCCTCGTACTCGCCGCCGCCGAAGACGGCGCCGACGCCGGCAAGGCGATCGCGCTCGCGCTCGGCATCGGCCTGGGGTCGCTCGGCGCCGGCATCGGCATCGGGAACATCTTCGGCTCGATGATCCAGGCGGTCGCGCGCCAGCCGGAGCTCCGCGGCGAGCTCCAGGGCATCCAGTGGCTCGGGTTCGCGCTCACCGAGGCCGTCGTCTTCTACGGCCTCATCGGCGGCCTGCTCGCCTACGTCCTCGTCTGACGCGATGCCGTTCGTCCTGTTCGCTCAAGAGGAGAGCTCCGGGGGGCTCATCGACGTCGTCCCGGGGCTGATGATCTGGACGCTCATCTGCTTCGCGATCACCTTCTACGTCCTCAAGCGCTTCGCGTTCGGCCCGATCCAGCGCACGATCGACGAGCGGCGCGAGCGCATCCGCAAGGCCGTCGAGGAGGCGGACAGCGCCCGGGACGAGGCCCGCGATCTTCTCGAGCAGCATCGCCAGCTCCTCGCGCAGGCCCGTGGGGAAGCGGCGGACATCCTCGCTGACGCGCGCAAGGTGGCGGACGCGCAGCTCGAGCGCGTGAAGGAAGAGGCCGAGGCCGAGCGGCTGAGAAGGCTGGAGGACACGCAGCGCCAGATCGAGGCGGAGACGAAGCGCTCGCTCGACCTGATCCGCGCCGAGGTCGCGGAGCTCACGCTCGAGGCGACCGCCCGTGTCACCGGGAAAGTGCTCGACGCCGACGATCAGCGCCGCCTGATCGACGAGGCGATCGCCGAGCTCGACTTCTCCGTCCTGGAGCGCAACGACTAGTGGCCGTCGCGCAGCGGATGTACGCCCGGGCGCTGTTCCGGGCTGCGCAGGAGCAAGGGCGGCTCGAACCGGTGGCGGCCGAGCTCCAGGCGCTCGGAGCCGCGCTCGACGAGGTGCCCGAGCTCGAGCGCTTCCTCCGAAACCCGCAGGTCGACCCCCAGGAGAAGTCCGCAGTGCTCGGGGAGATCACGGCCGAGGCCGATGAGCTCGTCCGCAATTTCGTGCGCCTCGTGGCGGAGAAGGGTCGCGCCGGCGAGCTGCGCCAGATCGACTCCGAGCTCCAGGAGCTCGTCGCACGCGCGCAGAACCGGCTCAACCTCGAGCTCCGGACAGCGCTCGAGCTCTCTGACGACGACGCGCGCTCCATCGTGGAGACGATCGAGAACGCCTCCGGACGGACCGTCGAGGCGACGCGCACGGTCGACCCCAGCCTCATCGCCGGCATCGTCGTCCAGGTCGGGTCGTTCCGCGCCGACGGCAGCGTCCGCGGCCGCCTCGAGCGCCTCCGCCACGAGCTTGCAACCACGCACTAAGGAGAGAACCACGTGAAGCTGCGCCCGGAAGAGATCACAGCGATCCTGAAGGACCGGATCCAGGAGTTCGACGTCGAGACCGACCTCAGCGAGGTCGGAACAGTCCTCCAGGTCGGCGACGGCATCGCCCGCATCCACGGCCTCGAGAACTGCGTCGCCCTCGAGCGCCTCGAGCTCGAGCACGGCGTCGTCGGCATCGCCTTCAACCTCGAGGAGGACAACGTCGGCGCGGCGCTCTTCGGTGAGTGGCAGCACGTCAAGGAGGGCGAGCCGGTGCGCCGCACGGGCGAGGTCATGAGCGTCCCGGTCGGCCCCGGGCTGCTCGGCCGCGTAGTCGACCCGCTCGGCAACCCGCTGGACGGGCTCGGCCCGATCGAGGCGGCCGACCGCCGGCCCCTCGAGTTCAAGGCGCCCGGCGTGATCCGCCGCCAACCCGTGAAGGAGCCGATGTACACGGGGTTGAAGGCGATCGACTCGATGACCGCGATCGGCCGCGGCCAGCGCGAGCTGATCATCGGCGACCGCTCGACCGGGAAGACCGCGATCGCGATCGACACGATCCTGAACCAGCGCGCGGGGGACCTCGTGTGCATCTACGTCGCCGTCGGGCAGAAGGGCTCGACGGTCGCGCAGGTGGTCGAGCGGCTCCGCGACGCGGGCGCGATGGAGTACACGATCGTCGTCTCCGCGCCTGCCCAGGAGGCCGCCCCGATCAAGTGGATGGCGCCGTTCGCGGGCTGCGCCATGGGCGAGCACTTTCTCTACAGCGGCCAGCACGCGCTCTGCATCTACGACGACCTCTCCAAGCACGCCGACGCCTACCGACAGCTCTCCCTCTTGCTCCGACGCCCGCCGGGCCGCGAGGCGTTCCCGGGAGACGTCTTCTACCTCCACTCCCGGCTCCTCGAGCGCGCGTGCAAGCTCGCCGACGAGGAGGGCGGAGGCTCGCTCACGGCGCTACCGGTCATCGAGACGCAGGCCGGGGACATCGCCGCCTACATCCCGACCAACGTCATCTCGATTACCGACGGGCAGATCTTCCTCGAGTCGAGCCTCTTCTTCTCCGGCGTCCGGCCGGCGATCAACGTCGGCACGTCCGTCTCGCGCGTCGGCGGGAACGCGCAGACGAGGGCGATGAAGAAGGTCGCCGGGCGCCTGCGGCTCGACCTGGCCCAGTACCGGGAGCTCGAGGCCTTCGCCCAGTTCGGGTCCGAGCTCGACCAGGCCACGCAGAGCGCGCTCGCCCGCGGCGAGCGGATGGTCGCCACGCTGAACCAGCCCCAGTACCAGCCTTGGCCCGCCGAGGAGCAGGTGGTCGCGATCTACGCGGGGATCCACGGGTGGCTCGACCCGGTCCCGGTGGGTCAGATCCCCCGCTTCCACGAGGAGCTTCGCGAGCACCTTCGCGTCGAGGGCTCGGTCTACGCGTCGATCCGGGACACCGGTGACCTCTCGGACGAGGCCGAGGAGAAGCTCCGCTCGGAGCTCGAGCACTTCGCCAACGTGTTCAACGTCGAAGAGGAAAGGGCGCTTGTCGGTTAGCGCCGACAAGCGCCTAACCGAGGCCGAGGAATGGCGACCGTTCAGGAGCTGAAACGGCGGATCACGTCCGTCCGGAACACGCGGAAGATCACGCGGGCGATGGAGCTCGTCGCGGCGGCGAAGCTGCGGCGCGCGGAGCTCCGGATCACCGCGCTCAGGCCGTACGCGGCGACGATGAACGAGCTCATCGCCGGGGTCGGGAGGGCAGCTTCCTCGGTCCGGCTCCCCCTGCTCGAGCAGCGCGAGCAGGTGGAGGCCGTGGCGCTCGTCCCGCTCACGGGCGACCGCGGGCTCGCCGGCGCCTTCAACGCGCAGATCATGCGCCGGGCGTTCGCGCTCGAGCGGGCGCTGCAGGGGGAGGGGAAAGCCGTCCGCTGGGTCGCGGTCGGCAAGAAGGGGCGTTCGACGCTCGTCTTTCGCCGCCGGGAGCTCGCAGGCGAGTACATCGGGTTCACCGACCGACCCGCCTATGCGGACGCCCAAGCGGTCGCGCACCGGATCGGCGAGCTCTTCACGACGGGCGAGGTCGACCGGGTGACGCTCGTCTACAACACGTACGTCTCGGCCCTGACCCAGCGCGTGACCGAGCAGGACGTGCTTCCGATCTCGCCGGACATCCTGGAGACGGACGAGGAGGAGCGCGCCGCCGACACGCTCCGGGGGGACTTCATCTTCGAGCCGGAGCCCGAGGAGATCCTCGAGCGCCTGCTCCCGGTCTACCTCGAGACGCAGATCTACCGCGCGCTCCTCGAGTCGACCGCCTCCGAGCAGGGCGCGCGCATGACCGCCATGCGGAACGCGTCGAAGAACGCCGGCGAGCTCATCGACTCGCTGACGCTGCGGATGAACCGCGCCCGCCAGGCCGAGATCACGCAGGAGATCCTGGAGGTCGTGGCCGGAGCGGAGGCGCTCACGTAAGCAACGAGGGGGCTCGCGGAGGAGCCATGGGTTCCCCCGCGCCGGCTCCTCGAGATTCCGCGTTCGCCGAAGCGCCGACGGTGCCGGTCGTACGCGGTTGACCGGGCGCGCGCGATCGAGGAGGATCGCTCGAATGGCGCACGACGCGGCCGTGAGCCGGTGGACGTTCAAGCGCGGCGGCGGCGTGGCCGGGCTCGCC
>Ga0233416_10000424_pt1 | contig 13044 bp, 16 predicted proteins | sample Sediment_Towuti__2_FD_188638 | JGI IMG/M metagenome (GOLD analysis project Ga0233416, IMG submission 188638) | Sediment microbial communities from Lake Towuti, South Sulawesi, Indonesia - Sediment_Towuti_2014_0_MG | ecosystem: Environmental > Aquatic > Freshwater > Lake > Sediment | place... | reverse complement strand
GCGCGACGTCGCGCTTGATCACCGGGTCGTGGCCCTTGTACACGACGCCCATGCCGCCGCGGCCGAGTTCGCCGACGATGTCGTACTTGCCGACCTGCGCTGGGCGGTCCGGGCTCATGCGGCCGCCTCCGAGGCGGTCATTGACGTGCCCACGCCGCGCCGTCGGCGGCCGGCCGCACTCGCTTTGCCGTCGATCCCCGGCAAGCCGGGGCCCCTCGCCGGGTAGCTCATGCGGCCGCAACCTCCTTGTCGACCACGAGCGGCTTGACCGGCAGCGTCACGCGAAACCGCGTCCCGACGCCGACCTTCGAGTCGACGTCGATCCGGCCGCCGTGCGCTTCGACGATCTTGTAGCAGATCGAGAGCCCGAGCCCGGTGCCCTTGCCGACCTCCTTGGTGGTGAAGAACGGGTCGAAGATCTTCGGCAGCACGTCGGCCGGGATGCCGTGCCCGTTGTCGGTCACCTCGACCACGACCTTGGCCGCGTCGGGCTGGAACGTGCGCACGTTGATGACCCCGCCTTCCTCGGCGGTCGCCTGCGCGGCGTTGGTGAGGAGGTTGAGGAACACCTGGTTGATCTGCGACGGCGCGCAGGAGACTTTCGGGATCGCGCCGAGATGCTTGTTCACGGTGCGCTTCTTGAGCTGATGCTTGGCGATCGAGATCGCGGAGGCGACGCCCTCGTTCAGGTCGAACTCCGAGATCCGGCTGCGGTCGAGACGCGCGAAGTTGCGGAGGTTGGTGACGAGCTCCGAGATCTGCCCGATGCCGTACAGCCCGTCCTGCACGAGGGTGTCGAGCTCGGGAAACGCGCCGCCCGAATGCGCCTCGCGCAGCGCCGTCGACGCGGTCGCGAACTGACGGGAGAGCGTGGCGTCGTCCGCCTGCTCGGACTGGAGCATCTGGATCAGCCGCTCGGCCTCGGCGAGCGCCGCGGCGACCTTCGGCATGCGCCCGTGCACCGTGTCGAGGCTCGCCTTCACGTAGGCGAGCGGCGTGTTCACCTCGTGCGCCACCCCGGCGACCATCTGCCCGAGCGAGGACATCTTCTCGCTCTGGATGAGCAGCGTCTCCTGCTCCTTGAGCTGCTGGAGCGCGGCCTTCAGCTCCCGCGTGCGCTCCTCGACGCGATGCTCGAGGAACTCGTTCGCCTCGCGCAGCTGCCGGTTGAGCTTGCTGATCACGCGGTAGTTGGCGGTGAGCCGCCAGGCGAGCCACGCGGCGAGGAGGAGCAGGAACCCCGAATACACGACGAGGTACATCCGGAAGCGGTCCGCCTCGTCGAGCGCGTCGCCGAAGCCGCGCTCGAAGGCGCGCATCGCCCCGTCGAGCCGCGGCCCGGTCGACGCGAAGACCGCGTCGCGGAAGCGCGCGTCCTCGGCCGACTTCGCGGCGATCGCCTTGCGCGCTGCGCCCGCGAGCCGGTCGATCTCCGCGCGGGCCGGCTCCGGCGCCTCGACCGCCGCGAGCTGCGCGACCGCGCTCTCGGCGCTCTTCGCCGTGGCGGGGCTCGGCTGCGCGACGAAGACGAGCATCGCCTCGCGCACGCGATCGGCATCGCGCGCGACGGCCGGCGCGATTCCCGAAGCGCGCTCGGCGGCAGCGGCGGCGAACGCGTCGGTCGCCCGCAGGTAACCGGCGATCGCCTGGCGGTTCGCGTCGCTCGCCGCCGCGAAAGCGTCCACCGCCTGCGCCTTCGCGTCGAACGTCTCCTTGAGGCGCGCGAGCGTCGCGGGCGGCAGCGCGTTGTCGAGCGCGAACACCCGGATCGCGAGCAGCGCGTGGATGCGCGCGAGCTTGGTCGGCTCGACCGAGGAGCGGCGGGTCGCGGCGCCGCCTTCGGTCGCGGCGTCGAGCCGCGTCCCGATCAGCCAGTCGTTCCAGCGGCCGTCGATCTCCTTCAGCTCGCGCAGCCCCGCCATCACCTCGTTCGCCGCGCCGAGATCGACCGCGCGCGCCTTGACGTAGAGATAGAGCCAGCCGCCGACGAGGAGGACCGCGACCGTGATCGCCGCTGCGTAGCGGAACGGCCTCGCGACCTGCGCCCACGCCCCGAGGTGGGCGCTCATTGCGCGCGCCTCGGGGCGCCCGGCTCGCGGGTCAGGTAGGGGGAGTCAAGTCTCAGAATTTGCACTGGAATCCGGTGCTCGCGCCGGGCCGCTACGGCGCGCGCCGAAGTATATGCCACAGGCCCCGGCCCGGGCGCGGTACAACTTGGCTTCCGCCCCGCCCCGCGCTCCCCGGATCGCGCGAGGCGGGACCGGGTCAACCCCCGTCCCCCTTGCGCCGGACCGACCCCGGACCTTCAATCGGCGGCCGGCAGCTCGAGGACCACTCGCGCGATGCGGTCGAGCGCCTCGTCCGGGGTCCGGACGAGCTCGACCCCCGCGACCGGCGGCGCATCGAACAAGCCGAGCACCGGCTTCCCGAACTGCAGGCCGAACGCGATCTCCGAGAGCGTGCCGTAACCGCCGCCGACGGCGACGAGCGCGAGCGACGCGCGCGCGATGATCGCGTTCCGCGCGACGCCGATGCCGGTCGCGATCGGGACCGTCACCCACTGGTTCGCGGTGCGCCAGTCGCCGTCCGGAAGGAGGCCGACCACCGTGCCGCCGGCGTCCGCGGCGCCGCGCGACGCCGCGGTCATGACGCCGACCAGGCCGCCGCAGAGCAGGGTCACGCCCATCTCCGCGAGGCCGCGCCCGAGCGCGGTCGCGAACTCGAGATGCGCTTGCGTGGCCTCGCGCGCGCCGATCACGCCGACCGGCGGGCGGCACGGCTGGCCGCTCTCGCGCTGCAGCCACCGGACCGCCTCGCGCAGGCCGACCGGCGCGCCGCGCGCTTCGTCCGGCCGCCAGACTCGCGCGCCCGGATCGAACCGGCCGAATGCGGCATGTCGGAGCTCGCCCGCGGCGCGGTCGATGAATAGGCTGCTCATTGCGGCGGCCGGAACTTTTCGGGCGTGCGCCGACTCTACCCGAAATGCCGCGGTGCGGCGAGCGCGTCGCTGCGCGACGACGCTCGCGCTTCATGGTGCTGTCATGACGAGCGGTTAGTCTCGCGCGTCGTCCGGGAGAACCAGCATGTCAATCCTGCAAGAAACCCTGCGCGCGACTGCGTCCGCGCTTCTCGGCCGCAGCGCCGAAGAGGTCCTCGCTCTCGACTCGCCGGTGGCGGTCGGTGTCGGCTACGCCGCGCTGACGCGCGACGGCGTGCCGGTCTACGAGGCCGAGTGCTTCGCGATCGAGGATGCGTGGACCGTCCGCGACGCCGAGCGCATCGCGGCGGCCGAGCCGGAGCGCGACTGGCGCATCCATCTCGTCGCGTTGCGCGACGAGCGACACTACCGGCGCCACGGCGACGGGCGCTGGCTGCTCTACGGGCAGGGATACGGGCTGAGCTGAGCCGCGGCACGCGGGCCGCGGGCGCTTCAGTTGAAGCCGCGGTCGGGGTAGGCCTCGATGAAACCGACGAGCGCGTCGACGAAGTACGGCGGCACGTCGGCCGTCTCGTCCTCGAACCAGCGGTACGCGGCCTCCTTGCCGGCGGCAACGCAGTCGCTGATCCGTTCGAAGGTCTCGAGGCGTCGCTCGTCGGAGAGCAGGCGCCAGCGGTCGGAGATCCCGTAGAGCTGGACATCGGGCTCCTTGCCGAAGATGCCGTCCGCGTCGACCACGGCGAGGTAGTAGGTCGCGACCTCGGCACCCCACTGGTCACAGAACTCGAGCTGGCGGCGCGACAGCCGCGCGAGGCCCGATCGCGCGCCGAGGTGCCGCGCCCGGTGCGCCTGCGCGAGCCCGATCGAGAACCCGAGCACGAAGCCGGCGAAGGCGGGATGGAAGAGCGAATGCGGCGTGAGGTCCTCGCGCCGCTCGCCGGCGACCGCCACCGAGTGGCGCATCACGACGTGCAGATCCTTGACGTGCTTCAGCCCGAACGGCACCTCGAAGAGCGCGTCGAGGCCTTCCTCGTCCTCGAGCAGGCGAAAGAGGGGGTTGCCCTCGTTCGACGAGAGCTCCGCGGTGTTCGACTTCTTGCCGAAGGCAAGGTAGTCGTCGTCGCTCAGGGCCTCCTCGCGGCTGTTCGGATCGGTCTTCGACCGCCCGAATCCCAGCGACGAGACCAGCGATGAGCCGGCCATCGGTCCGACGATCCTTCAGGTTGTCGCGCTGGCCGCGTGTCGTCCGCGCACGGCGCGAAGGTTGGTGTCACGCGGGGGGCGACGGCGGAGATCCTACCGGACCGCCGCCGCAACGCCCCTGCCGCGGACGCTGCACCAATCAGCAAGAACGATACCCAACAAGGCATCACCAGGCGAAGAGTGTCACAAGATTTGACGAGAACGGCGTCGCATTTCCGCCCAACCCGTTGATTTCTGCCGGCTTGGGTCCTCGTTTTGCGGCGACGAAGACCGGGTTCGCGCCGCCTGGTCGCCGGCCTGTCGCAGCGCACGACGTCAGCCGATCGGCAACGCCGTGCGAGCGGCCGTCACCGCTCGCATCCGCTTGATTCATATCAAGACGCTCCTGCGCGACTGTGCGAACTTGCACCCCGACACCGGACCCGCCCGGAAAGGCCAATGGAACCTGTTGAACCCGTTCAGGACATCGCGCACCTCGGCGCCGTTGAGTTGCTGACACCGAAGCTCGACCGGAGCCTCTGGTACTTCAAGGACGTGCTCGGGATGGAAGTCGTCCATGCGAGCGGGGCGTCGATCTACCTGCGCGGCTACGGCGACTATGCCGCGAGCACGCTCAAGCTGACCGGTGCGACGCACGCGGGCGTCGGCTGCATCTCGTGGCGCGCGGCGAGCCCCGCCGCGCTCGAGCGTCGCGTGCAGGCGATCGAGGCCACCGGTCTCGGCGTCGGCTGGGGCGATGGCGATTTCGGCCGCGGCCGCTCCTACCGGTTCCGCGACCCGGACGGCCATCTCATGGCGCTGTACTACGACGAGGAGCGCTACCGCGCCCCGGATCACCTGCGCTCGACGCTGAAGAACCTGCCGATGAAGTACACCGCGCGCGGCGTGAACGTCCGGCGGATCGATCACCTCGCGCTGCTCGCCCGGGACGTGCCCGCCAACCGGCGCTTCGCGCAGACCGCGCTCGGCTTCCGGCTGCACGAGCAGGTGCTCTTCGACCGGGGCACCCGCGAGATCGGCTCCTGGCTGAGCCCGTCGCAGCTTCATCACCAGGTCGCCTACGTCGTCGACGTGAAGGGCGGCAGCGGGCGCCTGCATCACTTCTCGCTGTGGGTCGACAACCGCGAGGACGTCCTGCGGGCGGCCGACGTGCTCGCCGAGAACGGCGTCTTCATCGAGGCCGGGCCGTCGAAGCACAACAACTCGCAGGGCTTCTACCTCTACTCCTACGAGCCGGGCGGGAACCGGGTCGAGATCTACTCCGGCAGCTACCTCGTCTTCGCTCCCGACTGGGAGCCGATCACCTGGGACGAGGAAGAGCGCGGCACCGGCGTCTACTGGGGCACGCCGCTTCCGGAGAGCTTCATCACCTACGCGACGCCGGACGTCGCGGCTGCGGCCGCGATCGAGAAGATCCCGGCGTTCGACCCGCACTAGGTCGCGCCGCCCGTCGGTACAGCAGCACCGCGTCCCGCTCGGCGGCCCAGGCCGCCTCGTCGGGGCGCGCAAGCGCCTCGAGATCGCCCGGTCCGGCGGCCGGATCGTCCACCCAGTTGCGGAGCAGTTCACTGCCGTTGATCAGGTCGATCGCGAGACGCCCCTGTTCGTACTCGTACGGGAAGTCGCGCCACAGCTCGTAGTCGGGCCGCAGCGTCCGCACGGCTTTCATCGCGAGCGCGACGAGCCGCCACGGCCGAAACGCGTCGTGATCGTAAGCCGGGTCGTCGACGTGAATCTGGATTCCCGCGCAGAGCTTGCCGGCGTGCTTGTGAAAGGTGGGCTCGAACCAGCACGCCCGTAGACGGCACCCGAGCAGCCACTGCGGCGCGAGCGATCTCATCTTCACGATCAGCGCACCCGGATCGAGATCCGGGGCGCCGAAGAGCTCGAGCGGCCGCGTCGTGCCGCGACCCTCCGACAGCGTCGTGCCTTCGAGCATCACGGTTCCGGCATAGCAGCGCGCCATCGAGAGCGTCGGCGCATTCGGGCTCGGGTTGACCCACGCGCGCTCGCCGAGCGGCCAGCCGTAGCCCGGCGCGCGAGCCGGGTTCCAGCCTTCCATCGTCACCACCTCGCAGTCGACGTTCAAGCGAAGCACGCGCACGAACCACTTCGCCAGCTCGCCCAGCGTGAGGCCATGGCGCATCGGCAGCGGTCCCGCGCCGACGAAGCTCGCCCAGCCCGGGCGCAGCCGCAGCCCTTCGATCGGCCGCCCGGCGGGATTCGGCCGGTCGAGCACCCGGACGCTCTTGCCGTGCGCCGCGGCCGCTTCGAGCACGTAGCGCAGCGTCGTGACGAAGGTGTAGATCCGGCAGCCGACGTCCTGCAGGTCGACGAGCAGGACGTCGAAGCTGTCCATCATCGCCGCGGTGGGGCGGCGCACCTCGCCGTACAGGCTGAAGACCGGGATGCCGTGGACGGGGTCGGTGAAATGCGGCGACTCGACCATGTTGTCCTGCTTGTCGCCGCGCAGGCCGTGCTGCGGACCGAACGCGGCGGCCAGGTCGATGTCCTCAAGCGCCGCGAGCGCGTCGAGCGAGTGGACGAGATCGCGCGTCACCGACGCCGGATGGGCGAGCAGCGCCACGCGGCGGCCGGCGAGGGGCTTTCGCAGCCGCCGGTCTTCGAGCAGGCGGTCAATCCCGAACTTCATCGAGCTCGAGCGCGAACGCGTCGGGATGGTGGAAGTCCGGCCTGCCCGGCGGATGCTTCAGCGCCCAGCAGGAAAGCGCGCCGGAATCGTCCTCGACGATCGCCGAGAGCGCGAGCGAAAGCCCGGCGCGGACGAGCGTCGGCGACAGGCGATCGAGACGGATCAGGGCATCGAGCTCGAGTCTCTCCGGGGCGGCGCGGGTCGCGATCCGCGGATCGAGTGTCTCGTCCGCGAGCAGCTGCCCGTCCCGATAGCGCCGGAATGCGTAGACCGCCCATTCACCGGAGGGTGCGAGGTTGAATTCATGGTACGCGGGCTCGCCGTGCCGCGCGACGAAAACCTCGCAGCAGGTGTGCTGCCAGAGGCGTTCGGCGATGCGCGGCGCGCGAGGCGGAGGGATGCGAAGGCGGGCGAGGGCGCCCTCTATTACATAAGTGACCGCCAGCGCTCCGTCGGGTGTCCTGCCGAGACGCGCGGCGATGCTGCGGACCGCATCGCTCGGATGTTCCGGATGGCAAACAAGTGCTGTTGCGTGCGCCGGCGAGGATGGCATGGCGGCAGGAAGCGTATCATCCGGCGCGCGTCCTCCCCTCTTCAGCGCCCGAGGTCGACCGCCATGACGCTCTGTCCCGTCGCAATCGCCGTGGGTTGCCGGAAGTGCCCGGTCGTCGGCGTGTGTCCCCTGAAAGGGGTCATCGGGGACTACAAGGAGGAGAAGGCCGATCCGGCGGCCAAGGGCAAGAAGAGCCCGTCCGCAAGGGCCAAGGCGAAGAGATAGCGCGATGGCGCGTGCCGCACGGGGCCACTGTGCCCCGGGTTCGCGCCGCGCGGCGGTTCAGCGTGTGCACGATCAAGCGGAGGGGAGGCGCCTTCCTGCGCCTCAAGCCGCGGCGAGGCCGTACCGCGAGCGCAGCAGATCCGACAGCGATTTGCCCGCCTGGGACAGCAGGAACACGAACAGGATGTAGAGGCCCGCGACGACGGTCAGGATCTCGATCGGCTCGTACCACACGTTGACGAGCCGCAAGGCCTGGAACATCAGGTCCTGGACCGTGATCACGGACACCAGGGTCGAGGACTTCACGATCACCGTGAACTGGTTGACGATGGACGGCGCCACCATCAGCAGCGTCTGCGGCAGCACGATGCGCAAGAACACCATGACCGGGGACATGCCGAGCGAGTAGCCCGCCTCGCGATGGCCCTTCGGCACGGCCTCGATGCCGGCACGGAGCGTTTCCGCCAGATAGCCGCTCGACTGCAGCCCCAGCGCAACCCAGCCCGCGGTGAAGAAGGCGTCCGGCCAGCCGAAGACCTCGGGCCAGACGTAGGTGACCCACAGCAGCTGCACGAAGATCGGCGTGGCCCGGAAGAACTCGATCAGGGTGGTCGCGACCGGGCGGAGCGGCTTCACGTACATCCGGATGAGGCAGAGAGTCAGCCCGCCGAGGAGCGCCACGGCGAATGCGATCAGGCAGATCTGCACGGTGACTCCGAGCCCCTGCAGCAGGGCGTCGCGCTGATTCCAGACCAGGCGTTCCCAGTTTCCCATCGGACTACTCCCGCGGCCCGCGCGCCCGGGGTGCGCGCCCGAGGCATCCAGCGGTCCTCATGCGTACACCTTGTTGCGCCAGCGCTCCGAAAGCAGACGCACCAGGCTGGAGACGGCGTAGATGACCGCGAAATACGTGAGCGCGGCGCCGGTGTAGAGCGGCAGGGGCTTCATTTCCTGCTGCAGCACCATGGAGACCTGGTACATCAGGTCCGGCACCGCGATCAGCGACACGATGGTCGTGGCCTTGAAGAGCGAGACGAACTGATTGATCGCCTCGGGCAGCATGCGGCGCACGACCTGGGGCAAGACGATGCGCCGCAGGATGAGCCGTTCGGACATCCCGCAGGCGCGTCCGGCGTCGATGTGCCCGGCCGGGATCGACTGGATGCCCGCGCGGAAGGTCTCGGCGAAATAGCCGCTGTAGACGAAACCCAGGGCGATCACCGCCGAGACGAAGGGCGGAAACTCGATCCGCCGCCCGATCGCCGCGCCGAGCAGCAGGGGCAGCACGAAATGCACCCAGATCACCATGATGTAGTCGGGCGCGTTGCGGAACGTCTCGACGTGGAGCGTCCCGACCCAGCGGAATGGCCAGGCGCGATTCAGGCGCAGCAGCGCCGCCGCGAGGCCGACGGCGAGCGCAAGCGCGCCTGCGGTGACGAACACGTACCCGTTGAAGGCGAGCCCGCGCAGCAGGACCTGCCGGTACTCCCAGAACATCGACGGGTTGAGGGCCGTGAGGAGCGCTTCGGACACGCGCGTCCCCTTACTGCAGGTGCTTGGACAGGAACTGGCGGCACCGCTCCGAGCGCGGGTTGCCGAAGACCTGCTCGGCGGGGCCCTCCTCCTCGATCTGCCCGTTGTGCAGGAACAGCACGCGATTCGATGCGTCGCGCGCGAAACCCATCTCGTGCGTGACGACGATCATCGTCGTGCCGTCGGCGGCGAGCTCGCGCATCACCGCGAGCACCTCGCCGGTCAGCTCGGGATCGAGCGACGAGGTCGGCTCGTCGAAGAGCATCGCCTTGGGACGCATCGCGAGCGCGCGCGCGATCGCGACCCGCTGCTGCTGCCCGCCCGACAGGCGCGCGGGATATTCGCTCGCCTTCTCGGACAGGTGAACGCGCGCCAGGCACTCCGCGCCGAGCTCCGCTGCCTCCTTGCGGCGCAGCCCCAGCACGCGGATCGGCGCCTCGACCACGTTGCCGAGCGCCGTCATGTGCGGCCAGAGGTTGAACTGCTGGAACACCATGCCGAGGTCGCGCCGAATCCGGTTGATCTCCGCGAGCGGCCGCGGTGTGCTCGATCCATCCCCTTCGCGGCACGCGCCCATCGGCTCGCCGTCGATGTAGACCTCGCCCCCGCTCGGTGTCTCCAGGCGGTTGATGCAGCGCAATAGCGTGCTTTTCCCCGAGCCGCTGGCGCCGATGATGCTCACCACGCTGCCGCGATGAACGTCGAACGAAACCCCGCGCAGCACCTCCAGCGCACCGAAGCGCTTGCGCAGGTCGACCACCCGGATCGCCGGAACCGCGTCCATGGGTTGCGCTCCCCCGTCCCCGCGCCGGCGGTGCTTGCACCGGTGCGGGCGATGTGCTGAACTGACCCGCCGGATGATCGTCGAACAGCCGCTCGATTGGCAACGGGCTATCAACTTGAGGAGAGCGAGATGAGCGATCAGGTGAATGTCAACAAACGCGACTTCCTGCGCGGTGCGGCCACCCTCGGCGCGGCGTCGGGCGTCCTTGCGGCGGCCGGCGCGGCCCTGGCCCCGCGCGAGGCGCTCGCCCAGATCCTGGAGACCGGCGTGCGCGACGACTCGACGCTGGCCAAGATCCGCAAGGAGGGGGTGCTGCGCGTCGGCTACGCGCAGACGGGGCCGTGGTTCTACAAGGATGCCAAGACCGGGGAGCTCGGCGGGATCTACAAGGACGTCGTCGACCGGCTGTGCAAGGAGCTGGAGATCAAGCCTGACTACAAAGAAGTGACGTGGGCCAATGCCACGGTGGGCCTCCGGCGCGGCGACTACGATCTCTTCGGGTCGTCCCTCACCTACACCGTCGCGCGCGCGCTGGCGGTCAACTACGTCGGTCCGCTCTATTCCAAGGGCAGCCTGCTGCTGATCCACAAGGACAACGCCGGCAGATTCAAGACCGCCGCCGACTTCAACGCCCCGAACGTCACGTTCTCGGTGGCCGCTGGCGCGAGCGAGGAGCCGCGCATTCCCATCCTGTGGCCGAAGGCGAAGCTGATCACCACCGCCGGCCAGGTCGTGCTCGGCGCCGAGCCGGTGCGCGCCAAGAAGGCCGAGGTCTGGATGAGCGGCGACAGCGACGTGCTGCTGTTCGCCAAGCGGAACGCAAGCTGGGCAACGGTGATCGATCCGGACAACGTGATCGACAAGCGCCCCAACACCTGGGCGGTCCGCTACGGCGATCCGGAGTGGAAGGCGTTCCTCGACTTCTGGGGATCGTTCGTGGTGGTGAACGGCGAGATGGACCGCCTGTTCAAGTACCACATGGAGAAGCTGGGCGTAGCGTGAGCCCCGGCACCGGCGGGCGGAGCGGACCGCGCGTCCCGCTCCGCCGCCGGGTTGCAAGCACGTCAGCACATCCGGCGCGACGCGGCACGTGATCATCGATTGCCACGCCCACGTCTTCGAGCCCTGGCAGGGGGCGTGCGGCCACGAATCGGCTGCCGTTCACCTCAAGTACCTGCAGAAGGTCGTGACGCGACCCGCGGCGCGGGCGTTCCGCGCCCGCGACGGGAAGGAGGTCCGGCCGGCGATGCTGTTCCGCCCGGGGGACAACACCTGGGCCGGCCTGACCGACGTCGGCTTCCGCGTGGGGCGGTTCGGCCGGCTCGCCTTCACCTTCGAGGGCGAGGACTACTACGTGCAGTACATGCCGGTCGGCATGCAGGAGCTCGCGTGCCCGCCGGATCTCCTGATCGCGCAGATGATCTACGCCGGCGTCGATCACTGCATCCTCCAGGCCGGCGGCGGCTACGGCGCGATGAACGACTACAACGCCTTCGCGCAAAGACAGCATCCGGACCGGTTCACCGGGCTCGCGCACGTCGACGAGGCGATCGCCGACCAACCCGCGCAGCTCGCCGAGCTCGATCGCGCGGTCGGTGCGCTCGGCCTCAAGGGCCTCTACTACTCGCACGACATGTCGCGCCACGGCTACCGGCGCAACGTCGACCATCCCGACTTCGCCCCGTTCTGGGACCAGATCGCGGGCTACGGGCTGCCCGTCTTCGTGGAGCTCTCGTCGACGCCGACCTACGACCGCGCCGGCTACCTCGCCAACCTGGCGGCGCTCGACGCGCTCCTCCGCCGCCATCGCGCGACCCGATTCCTGCTCGTCATGGGTCCTCCGGTCGGGCATTTCGCGCCGAACGGCAGGTGGGAGATCCCGGATGAGGCGATGGCGACCTACAAGCGCGACAACCTGCTGCTCGAGATCATGTTCCCGATCACCTGGGGCGGCGTGTGGGACTATCCCTATCCGGAAGCCCAGGCGCTGATCCGCGAGCTGCGCGACGCGTTCGGCGCGGAAAAGCTGGTCTGGGGCTCGGACATGCCGAACGTCGAGCGCTTCTGCACCTACCGGCAGTGCGTCGACTACGTCCGCAAGCACTGCGCGTTTCTGAGCGGCGCGGAGAAGGATCGCATCCTGGGCGGCAACGCCGCCGACCTGATCGGCTTCGCGCGCTGAACTCTAAGCGTTTGAGAAGAGTAAGGAGCGAATGCTCTAACCGCCCGCCTGCCGGCTGCGGAACGCCCCCGGCGTCACCCCCGTCTCGCGCCGGAAGAACTTGACGAAGTTCGTGGCCTCGTCGAAGCCGAGGTCGTCGGCGATGGCCGCGACCGGCAGCACGGAGTGCGCAAGCAGGCGCTTGGCCTCCAGGACGATCCGCTGCGTGAGCATCGCCTTCGCGCTCATGTCCGCCACCTCGAGCGTCGCGCGGCTCAGGCTCTTTTGCGAGCAGCCGAGGCGCTTCGCGTACGGCGCCACGCCGTGCCAGCGCCGATATTCGCGCTCCACGGCGAGGCGATAGCGCCTGAACCGCTTCAGCACGACGGGCTCGATTCGCTCATCCTGCGCCGCGCCGGCATGCGCGAGATGCAGGCGCGTCAGCAGCGCCTGGAGCTCGCTGCGCAGCAGCGCGTTGAGCCTGGGCGCGGCGGCCGGCAGTTCCGTGTCGGCCGCCATCCGCTCGACCGATTCCGTCACCGCCTTCTGGACGGCGCCCGCCACCTTGAAGTGCGTGGGCAGCCCCTCGACCTGGCCAAAGAGCTCCAGCTCGTCCACTTGAAGGCCGGCGTCCTTCGGCTGCACGAGGTCGGACCGGAAGATCAGCAGCCAGCCCCCCCAGCCCTCCAGGTTGCCGAAACGATGCACCTGCCCGGGTTGCAGCGTCAGCAGCGAGCCCGCCGTGCAGTCGAACGTCTCGAAGTCCACTAGGTGCCGGTAGCGGCCGGCGGTCACGTAGATCAGGACGTGAAAATCGGTGCGCTCCGTGCGGCGCGGGCCGATGCGCCGCGCCTTCTCGCGCAGCGTCGCGACCGGATAGATCTCCAGGTCGAGGCGATAGCCGGCCGGCGGCGTGTACTGCACCGGGGTGACCGGGCCGCGGCGCGCCGGGCGTGGATTGCGGGGCGTTCCCATCGTGTCCACTTTTTACAAT
>Ga0233416_10000423_pt1 | contig 13066 bp, 13 predicted proteins | sample Sediment_Towuti__2_FD_188638 | JGI IMG/M metagenome (GOLD analysis project Ga0233416, IMG submission 188638) | Sediment microbial communities from Lake Towuti, South Sulawesi, Indonesia - Sediment_Towuti_2014_0_MG | ecosystem: Environmental > Aquatic > Freshwater > Lake > Sediment | place... | reverse complement strand
ATTATAACATAATTGGTTTACTCACTAAGGGAAACAATATTACAATCGTGATTATGCTGCAAAAATAAGAGATTACGCTGTTGAATGAGGAACATAGCAGCGAGGTTGAAACTTACGCTTAACTGGGTATTAGATTCCCACGATGCTTGCGCATAATTTCCACAACTTGATCGTCGGTCACCTGAGAAAAGTCGTGATAGAATGCGCCGACAGCTCCAAAGATCGAAGGTGAATGTAAAACGATCAACTCATCTACAATCTCCCTGAGTTTCTCAATTGTATCTTGTGGTCCTACAGGAATTGCCACTATCAATTTTTTTAGTCCTTGGGTTTTTAACCACTTGATAGCTGCAAACATTGTCGCACCTGTTGCTACGCCGTCGTCGACTAGTATTGCAACTTTGCCTGCAAGATGATATTCATTATTTCCCCTAAATTTTATCAGGCGCCTATCTATCTCTTTCTTTAATGCAGAAATACTTTCCTCAATGTATTGCTTTGATACATGCGAGGAACTGATAGCATCCTCATTTGGAACAAAACTTCCGTCATGCATGACTGCACCTATGGCAAATTCTGGATTTAATGGATCCCCTACCTTCTTTGCAACAATAACGTCAAGGCTAACCCCAAGTTCCCTAGCTACGACTTCGCCCGTCACCACACCCCCTCTTGGTATCGCTAATACAATCAGCGATTTAGCCCATTTTTCTTTTAGCCATTGCATTTTTCTAGCGAGCATTGCGGCTGCTTGAGTTCTATCTTCGAAAAGCAATCTGATCTATCATTGATGATGGAAGGTAACTTAAGAAAAACGCGTATGCTGTGCAATGCAGTATATTTCATACAATACCAAGACATTTGCATGGATCCATTAAATCCGGCTTATTCAAAGCGCAATCCTAAGGTAACTTAGTGGATTATTGTTCTATGATTTGTCATGTTCAGAATAGCTAATACTCTTACCTGGGCGACAACAGAAGAAAGCAGTATCTTTATAATTCGAATACATGAGAGATGCCTAATGGATTTGTTGATGTTAAGGGAGTAGGACCGACAGAAAGCAAAACACTTCGCCTAGATGACTGTCAATTTACCTAGATTGACGTAACTGGCTTGTCTTCCCCAGGTAATTCGAAAACCAATCTGTTGCAACCCTTGAGACTTTTTCAAGCGTTCCAGGTTCTTCGAAAAGATGAGTAGCTCCAGGAATAATTATGATTTTCTTAATGTTGACGCTTTTAAGGCTCTTCAAGGCTTTTTTATTTAAATCTATCACAGTTTTATCATTTTCTCCTACGATTAGCAGGGTTGGAGCCTTCACTTGTTCTAGCTGTTTTCCAGCCAGATCAGGACGTCCTCCTCTAGATACAACTGCATCAACAAGATTGGGCAGTTTTGCTGCGGCAACTAATGCTGCGGCAGCGCCCGTACTTGCACCAAAATATCCGATTTTTAGTCTGCCTGTTTGTCCACTATTCTTTATCCAGTAGGTTGTGCTGATCAGTCTATCAGCCAAGAGTTGAATATCAAATCGTATGTGAGCTGTCCATCTCTCTTCTTCTTCCTCTCCCTTTGTAAGTAGGTCAAACAGAAGCGTTGCTACACCCTTATCATACAGTGTTTGTGCCACGTACTTATTTCTTGGACTATGTCTGCTGCTTCCACTTCCATGTGCAAAAATAACAATGCCACTCGGATCTGGCGGAACCATCAAATCTCCAAGTAGCGTTACCGAATCACAACTAATTAGAACCTCATTTAATGATGACATTTGAATTTACAATTCATGTCGATTTGAAATAGAACACGACGTTAATTCTTTAATTGTTTGAATTTTGCATATATCCAAATATTCCACTATTTATTCAACTCCCGAAAATTACCTTCTAGCACCTACAACTTTGTAAAAAGAGACGAGTTTATCGTTCATTTACTTTACTTCAACCTTGGCATGTTCAATTATTGTTGGTGTTTTCTTTGGAAGATCTATCATAAGAACTCCATTTTCCATTGTCGCATCTATCTTGGACGGAATAATTTCTTCTGGAAGGGATATACGTCTACCGAATGAGTGGTATGTTCTTTCGTTGTATAGATAATTTTTTTCTTTATCTCTCATCTTACTTTCATGCTGTCCGGAAACTTCAATCTTGTTTCTGGTGGCCTTTATGTCAATCTTTTCCTTTGCAATTCCTGGAACTTCCATTAGAATCTCGTATTTGTCGCCTTTGTCAACCAGGTCGCACAACGGCATTCTAATCCCTTCTTCAGTAGCTAGGGATGATAATTTCAATTCCGAAGCACGTGGCCACCATGCTCCTTCCATTAAATCATGCATGTCTCTCTTAAAAGCGTCGAATATCTCATCAACAGATCGTCTTAGCATTCGTCTTGTTCTTGCATCATCACTCTTAGTTATTTCCGATTTTCCAGACATCGTACAGGTAATAAATGCAACTGTATTTTAGCATCAAGTCTGCAGTGCAGTGCAAAGCATAGAGACTTACGTGCTGGTAAACCTTCTAAGCTGTGGTCTGGATAAGGAAAAATCATCCATAATCTGTTTCTTAGTAGCGCACTTAGCCCTCATCTCTGATATATCATTGATTAGTCTATCATGCCCTAAATTTATCCAACGAATGTTTGTTCAATAAGCTATCCTAAATCAAAGAAATTCCGTTCTCTATTTGTTCTCATAATTTTGAAATTTTTCCCAAGACTTCAATAATGATGTCCGTTATTTCGCAGGTTGAAACTTTATTTTCTCCAATAAGTCTCTTTATCACTTGATATTCCGAAGCTTCTAATGTTCTTGCAAAAGAATTCCCAATATGCAATAGCAACAAATGCCATCTCTCCACCCACCAATCCCTGTTCAAATTCACACCACAAAAAGCAAACTTCAGATGAGTACTTTCCCTTGCATCTATTATCTCCTAGTGCAATAAGATTATCAGACAATGATTTGATTAATTTGTACAAGAAAAAATATGTTCGAATATTGGATTAATAGAGTTAAAAATTATCTCAAAGAGCCGGACATAACTCATTCTCAAATTGGTACAGATCTGTAAGAACAAAAGAAATTATCACAATCAGCGTCTTGAAAAGGCATTATGAATCACATTAACGGCGTACTTAAGTAGTGCGATCCGACAAACACTATGCTAAAATTGCACATTAGGTTAAGTCATTCTAGTTGCCTTGTAGCTCTTGCAGAACGTACAATGAGAGTTTCTTCAAACAAGAGCTGGTAAGCTGTGTTAGGACGTTCTTCTCTAAGGGCATGGTTTCTGTTGGAGGAGGCAATCACAGTTTCCGCTCAGATCATCCTGGGAACATATGGATAACCCCATCAGGATACCCAAGATCACATCTAACTCCCGAAGACCTCCTGCTCATTGATCTTGAGGGAAACGTTCTTCATGGCAATCTCAGGCCAACCATAGAGACGCCTTTTCATACACAGATTTACAAAGTCCGGCCTGAAATTAACGCAGTATGTCACGTTCACAACCCTTATACACAGGGTTTCTTCCTATCTCAGAAACTGACTGAGACTGATATAGCGGGTATTTACTTATTGGCGGATGATCCGCCCCTGGAGTTTCCTAGGCCTATTGGTGCAGGCCCTGTCGTAATAGAGTACAGACAGCTTGGTTCAAAGGCTCTGGGAAGACTCGTAGGCGAAGCATGTCGTTTCGACGTTTTGCCAATTCGCGTGATAGTCCTATTGAATCACGGAATTATAGGAATTGGCAGGTGCATCCACGAAGGTAGATTCCTCGTAGAGTTGCTTGAGGAATGGGCAAGATGCGTAACTGTCTTCAAGAGTTTGTCATAACCATATAACTGTGTAGAAGTTGGTTTAGCGGATATTAATGGATCGTCATACCCAACCTGTTTCTTACGATATCCAGCATTTGAGAGATTACATTACCTGATTGACCTGTTAGTATTAGTGCGCACAAGCTGGTCAAGTCGTTCCAGTCCTTTAGCAAGTCGAGTTTAGAACTGCGTATCCATCCGATCCTTTTTAACCACGCTTCATTCGGATAGATGTCATGAAAGTGAAGGTCTTCCTGCGCACCATACGCGTCGATTATCTCTTCAAAGGCTCGTAAAATAGCGTGGCACGCCACCCAGGGACTCTTGTAGTTTCGTTCTCTGTCTGCCAGATCAACCATCTGCTGAGCAAATTTCAGGTGCCATTCAGGGGGAGGCATCTACATCGCTCCCTTCAAAGAGCCTGCGGAGCTCCGGTCGGATTCGGTAAAGTCCGGCAGATCGCAGTACCGTGCTTCAGAATAAAACATCGAAATATTACAATGCATTGGAATCTCTACTGTATGACTGCAAACCTCACACCTGAGACATTCTGTCTTTCTGAATGAGCCAGTTATGTTCCACCTCATAGGTTGATCATGATGTACGGGAATATTTTCGTCAACAAAGCCACAGATCTTACATATCAGCTTCTTACGAACGTTTTCTGAAGAGACGCCTCTAAACATATAGCATCAACATATTCTAGGTATCGGGTCACCTGCAGGCTGTGCAATGATTCTCTTGCCACCAACCGTAGTTTCAAGTGCGGCAACATCAAACTCATTAGTTGCCTCCCCTATTATTACTGCATCTTTGCCTTCCTCGGTCTCCTTTAGAGTCTGCAAAACTTCATCTGCTTTTTCTGGAATTACTGCAATGCAGACTTTGCCTTCGTTACCAAGTTGCAAGACATCCATCCCAAGAAATCCTAATGCAGCCTTTATGTTCTCCCTCACAGGAATCTGGTTTTCGTATATCATGATGCCTATCCGGGATTTGGCAGACCATTCGTTGAGAAGGTTTGCAAGCCCTCCCCGCGTGGGATCCTTGGCGCTCACCACTCCGCCAACCTCTAGTGCTTTTTTCATCATTTTGTTTAGCGGTGCAACGTCCGACATGACATCAGTTTCAAAACCATAGGTTCCTCTTGCAGACATTATTGCGATAGCATGGTCTCCGAGAGCTCCTGAAATTATTATCTTGTCTCCACTCTTGACGTTTGAATCCAGAAGCCAAGTGGTGTTGAAAGTGCGGTATTTCTTTACGACATCAATATTTCTCTTCAGCGTTTCGCTCCTTTTTCCAATTCCCGAAGTGTTTATGATTATTTTATCAATAGCGCCTCTTTCCATAACTTTTGTATCTCCTGTGATTATGCCAACACCAGCCTCCTTGCAAGTTCGTTCCATGCTTTGAAGGATTTTTTCCAAATCATCCAAATGAAATCCCTCCTCCATCACGAACCCGCTGGACAGAGCAATCGGATCTGCGCCCATGACCGCAATGTCGTTTACTGTTCCTGAAATTGACATCCTACCAATATCACCTCCCGGGAAGAATAGAGGATTTACGGTATACGAATCGGTGGTGAGGACGATATCATCGACAACTCCGGCATCATCTAATGATTCTAAAGGTACCTCGAAATTGGCTCCGGAGAAGCGATTTAACATGATGTTCTTAATCAATTGCTGCATAATAGCTCCGCCTGCTCCATGAGCAAGCGTTATCGAATTTTGCATCTAAGATAGAATGCAGGAAGTGGCTATATCATGTTTTTCAGTTTGCTTACATTGTTCTGAGTTTCTAATATGTCATATTCCTATATGACGATCACTTTGGTCAGAATTGCTTACCATATGCTGCCGATGAATCTTAAATAGAAGGAACTGGAGTAGCTTCGTGATGTCAAGAAAGCTGAGGGTGGGGTGGTTCTCGTTTACCTGCTGTGAAGGCAGCACCATGATTCTTGTAGAATTGATGAACGAGAGATTCTTTAAATGGCGAGAGCTACTGGATTTCAGATACTTTAGGACTTTGAAAGGAAAAAACGACATGACAGACCTAGACATCGCATTTGTAGAGGGGGCGATCGCCAACCATAAGGAGGAGGAAATGGTCAAGAAGATAAGGGCGAACTGCAAAAAGATGGTTGCGATAGGAAGCTGTGCGTGTACAGGAGCCCCCGCAAACCAAAGGAATTTCTTTGACAAATCAAGAAAAACTGAAATTCAATTCATACTGGACAGATTTGGCAACACGGATAAGGTATTGAAGCTTTCGGAGGTTGTCAAAGTTGATGATCTTATTTCTGGATGCCCTATGGATGAAAAGGTCTTTCTAAAAAAACTCGACCAGTACCTGAGTGAGTTTGGTATACTCCATGCATGAGAACCTTGACATTAACATAGAACAAATTAGCAAAACGGAAGGTCATGCAGACCTTGAAGTAAAAGTCAGACATGGAAGTGTTGAGTATGTCAAACTAAAGATAAGCGAGAACAAGCGATTCTACACGCAGGCGGTAAGAAATCGACATTTCAAGAGCGTTCCTCAGTTCGTATCAAGGATATGCGGCACCTGCAGCATAGCTCATCTCACATGTAGCATGGAAGCCGTTGAAAAATGCCTGAATATAACCCCATCCTATCAAACAGAGTTATTGAGAAAGCTCGCAGTGTACGGCATGATGATAAGGGATCATGCGCTGCATCTGTATTTCTTTTGTCTTCCAGACCTTTTTAAGGTTGACTCAGTATTTGACTTTGACAAGTCAAAGGACGCGCTGGTAAAGAAGGCATTCTCAGTAAAAAGCGCGGGAAACAACCTATCCAAAACTGTTGCCGGAAGGGCGATTCATGCTACATACCAACGTATAGGCTCCTTTTCCCACATCCCATCAAGAGAGGATACTCTAACTTTAATCCGTGAGCTGAAAAGTGTCAGGAACTATGTATTAGAACTTATCGAACTTTTTTATGACTGCGGCTTTACCTTCGAGAGAGAGACACGCTTTGTAGCTTTGGCCACAAAAGACTTTAGCTTTTTGGAGGGTGAAATAAAAAGTTCAGACGGCACCATGATAAAGGAGGAAGAATACTGGCACTACCTTAATCAAATTGTGATTCCTTATTCCCAAGCTACAGCATTCAAGTTTAAAGGTGACGAATTCATGGTCGGTGCCTTGGCACGGATTAATCTAAACAGAGACGCGCTGCACAGAAGAACCAGAAATGACGCGGCCAAATACTTAGGCATCTTTCCATCCTATAACATCTATCACAACAATCTCGCCCAAGCTATAGAGATACTCCACTGCATCGATCATTCCATCCAGTTGCTTGAAGAAAATGAATTCAAAGAAGAATCAGCGCCGGCCATCAGAATCAAGCAAGGCAAAGGGGTGGGAGTCATTGAAGCACCGAGAGGCACGCTCTATCACATGCTGGAACTGGACAGGGAAGGAAAGGTACGATACGCCAACTTTGTGATACCCACTGCCCAGAACCAAATAAAAATGGAGAAAGACATAGCCGGGATTATACCCAAGATACTGGATATGAATAAGCATGACATACACCACGAACTTGAGAAAGTGGTGAGAGCCTATGACCCCTGTATGAGCTGCGCTAGCCACTTCCTCAGGGTAAAATGGAACGGATCTTTTGTTTGAGTTGCCTGAGTGCCACATCCTTACGCATGTTTGTGGGAACTCCGAATATCGTGACTTTATCAAGCATTTCCATTTTTTTCATGAGCTTTAAGACATAAGCTAGGTCGAAATCATGGACCGAATAAATCTTGTTTACAAGTAGCATATCAATATCTGTTATAACCTCAACATTCTCTATACCTTCAACCGAATCCAATATGTAAAGGACCCTACCTTCCATGTGCAGGTCTTCGACCGCGTCAAATTCTTTGAATTCTATATATGGGAACTCCCTCTGCAGCTTTGTAGTCAATACAATGGGCAATCTGTCCTTCTTGACAAGAGGATTACCAAAGACCAATATTTTCTTGATGTCTTGTGTCAAATGCTTTACTAGAAGCGATCATTCTAATTTTCTTTTATTTGACCGAGCTTCGGAGATTTTGTCTACCTCCAAACTTTATCGATCGGGCATAACGGGCGCCGAGACTTCGCAATTGTTCAAGCGTCAAGAGGTGATGCGGACCTCCATGTATCCCAGCGAACACCATGAACATGGACCATTCTTCCAATATCTCCAAAAATGCCCTGGCTTCATGAATGCATGCGCCCAATCCTAAAACACTGTTTCCCTTCAGAATAATGATCCTTATCGGTCGCAATGGTTCTCCAATACTTGTTCTAGCTAAAGCTTCCAATTGCTTTTCGCTTGCATAGAATTCATGATTCTCAGAGAAGCAGCTGTAATCGATGATGGGAATATCTCCAAGTATCAATGCTGCCTCCCCATGGACTTTTTCCAAGGGTCCATTAAGGGTGGCATAAATCGTGTACGGGTTTTTGGTGTGACAGATGGAATTTACATCAGGCCTAAGATCATATATCTTGGCGTGTAGCAAGATTTCGTTTATGGTTTGCTTGTCAAATATTTGATTAGAAGGGGCCGTCTTGAGATCTACCTTGATGCAAGATGTCTGCGCTTGATCAGCATGCCTTCCAGGTATCATCCAAACCTCGTTTGAGGTCGGTAGCCTTGCGCTATGAATAGCGTTCTTGGGCAAATACAGACCCTTGGCGGAGAGGCCTTTTGAACATAACAAGAGTTCCTCTACCAGTTGCTTTTCGTCGACCTGGCAGAGTCTACAAAAACTATTGCCGATAGAGAAGGCCACTATTATTTGAGCTCCGGTGATAGCAGGATATTGATGATCATTTGGAATCGTGCTGTTAAGTCTCCCTTCTCTTAATGGATCTTATGAGCGCGTGCTCGGCCCAGATTCTGCATGAACCTTCCATTGATATCATAGTGGGACCCTTTGGGGCATGAGGTGTGCATTCCTTCATATATAAGGGACATTCCGTAGGTTCGCATAGTCCGAGAATAACCTCGCCGCATCTTGCACCATGAACAAACTGCTCCTCGGCTCCTTTCTTTCTTAGGCCATACCTCTCATACGCATCGAGATTCTTGTATTTATCCTTTAGCGCAAAACCACATTGCTGTATGAGTGCCACTCCTCTGACGTAACCTTCTGTCAGGTCGAATACCTCGTCAAGAGCCCTCTGAGCAGCGATATTGCCTTCCCAAGTAACCGATCTGGCGTATTCGTTTTCAAGCTTCGGTCTCCCTTCCTTTACCTGCTTCATTAGCAAGAGTATGCCCAGCAGCACATCTATGGGTTCAAACCCGCAAAACACTTCAGGTTTTCTGGTTTCAAGAAAATCAGGATAGTATGGCTTCATCCCAGTCACAGTGGAGGAGTGGCCGGGATTGATTATCCCATCTATGCCAAGGGCAGACGATTTTAACACCGCACCGATAAGAGGTGGCATGTATCTATAGGACAGGATTAATGAGAAGTTCGTAGGCAATCCATTGAGAATTTCATATGCCGTTGGAGGAGCTGTAGTATCAAAGCCTACCGCGAAAAAAACAAACTCCTTATCGGGTTCTTTTCTTGCAGCAACTACCGCATCGTGTATACTATAGACTATGCGCACATCCCCACCGGAGGGTCTAGTATCTAGGACGCTATGACCCTTTGATCCTTTTGACCGGGACATGTCTCCATATGCAAGAATCGTCTTCCCCTCCAATGCCAACTTAACTGCCGTATCAATGTCGTCTGCCGGCGTGATGCATACCGGGCATCCTGGCCCAGCTCTCACTTCCACGCTATCAGGCAGAAGTGACCTTATACCGTGATGCGTCATCGTCCACTCATGAGAACCGCAAACGTGCATGAAAAGTAGGTCTTCATCGATCTCTTTTGCATATTCTCGGATTTTTTCAGACACCCTCTTTGCAATCTTTGGATCGCGAAAACCTTCGAGCACCATGTCATATCCCCCTAAAGCTGGCCTTTGTCTTGAAATTTACATCTTTGACTATTGCGCCCATTGGGCATTCGTCGACGATGTCGCATCTTTCACATTTCCAGCTGGCATTATTTTGCCAGAATCTCAATATGTTTTCAGCCTCCTCCAAGTCGAGCACCTGTATGGCATATCCTGCATGAATTAGAACATAATCACCTTCGTTGGCTTCAACATGTGAGATATTGATTTGATCCTTAGTAGTCCCGCCGCCAAAGTCTATCCTTGCAAAATCCCCATTCACCTCAATAACTCTTCCTGGGAAGGCCAAGCACATGATTAAATAGCAGAGGATGGTCGTGCCTATAAGGTTTCATTAAGGCCGACATATTCTGAGGTTCTGCGCAACAAAGTAGTGATTCATGAAATGACGTTGCCGGCAACACAAGCTTGACCAATGGAGATACCTCCGTCTCCGGGAGGCACCTTCTCGTGTTGTACAAACCGCATATCGAAGGACTCGACTTCTTGTTTCAAGAATCTTGAAAATAGCTCGTTGTACGCCACGCCACCAGAAAATCCCACAGCTTTGACGCCAATCTTCTGCGCCTGGTCAATCGCTATGCCTGCCAGGCCTCTAGCCAAGTATGCATGAGTGGTAAATGCTAGATCACTTGCTGGGCACTTACCATTATTTTCCAAAAGGTACTGAATCAAGAACGTCGTATCCAGGATAGATCCGTTTATTTTTGGTTCTATGTCCATACCTCTTCCACTCAGAGCAACAGACTCGAGTTTCATCGCAGGCTCTCCCTCATATGTCCTTTCATGGCAGATTCCAAGAATGAAAGAAGCAGCATCCAGAACTCTACCAGTGCTCGATGTCTCTGTCGAGGTCTTTCCAATATTTTCGATGATGAGCTCTACTTCCTTGTTGCCAGAGGGAAGATAGTGTGACTTTGAGTAGAGGTAGTCATCCAAGCCTTCCACTTTGTTGTAAAGTATGCCTGCAACCATTCTTAGCGGGTAACGAGTAGCCAAGTCCCCTCCAATCATGGGCTGCTCCATCAAGTTTCCCATGCGGTTAAAGTTTTTTTTATCACAAAAGATTACTTCGCCACCCCAAACCTTGCCGTCGGATCCATATCCTGCTCCATCGCATACTATACACATCATTTCTTCCAGACCGTGTTCCGCCATCAGCGAGGCGGCGTGTGCGTGATGGTGTTGCACCTGAACCACAGAACGGTCGTTATCTGCCATAAGGTAAGCCATTCTTGTCGTGTGCATTGACGGATGAAGGTCACACGCTATGACATCCGGTTTTGTGTTCATTAAATTCAGTAAGCGATCTATCTCATTTCTGAGAAACATGTACACCTCTAAGTTATCAACGCCTCCTATATGCTGCGACAGGAATGCTTTGTCATCCAAAACTATTGCAAATGTATCATTAAGCTCCGCCCCGAGTGCAAGGATGCGGTCTGGAAAATGATCATTTAACCGAATTGGCAGAGGTACATAACCCCTAGAACGTCTAATCATGCACGGCCTGCCATTATTGATTTTGACAACAGAATCATCACATCGTGTTGCAATTCTTCTATTATGAAAGAGAAAGTAGTCTGCAATAGTACCAATACGCCTAACAGCTTCTTCGTTATCCTTGACCAATGGCTCGTTGCTAGGATTTGCACTTGTCATGACCATAGCCGGTTCGCCGAGCGCCCCAAGTAACATGATGTGCAAAGAAGCGTAAGGAAGCATAACTCCTATGTTGTGGAGATGCGGGGATATCAACGCAGAGAGATAATAGTCATCTCGTTTTCTGAGTAATACGATAGGTTTGACATGAGATGTGAGCAAATCTTCCTCTGCATCAACAGGTATCGCAAAGGACCTGACAGAATCCAGATCCTTAGCCATGACCGCTAATGGCTTGTCCCTTCTATTCTTAATCTTTCTTAACCTTTGGATCGTTTCTGTGTTAAGGGCAGAAGTTGCCAAATGAAATCCACCGATACCTTTGACCGCAAGTATTGCACCTTCCTTCAGTAACTTTGCAGCGTGCGTAACAGGGTCTCTAACGTCAATCACAGTTCCATCACTATTTGCCATTGATAGTTTGGGACCACAGTTCTTGCACGATATCGTCTGAGCATGAAATCTTCTATTCAGAAAATTGCCATACTCTCTGATGCATTGCTCGCACATGCTGAAATCTGACATGGTCGTTTTTGCCCTGTCATAAGGCAAGAATTCAATTATTGTAAACCTTGGTCCACATTCTGAACATGTATTAAAGACATAATGCCATCTACGATCCTGTGCACTGTGCAGTTCTTTTATACATTCACTGCATATCGATATGTCTGGTGGGATCGCTGACCCAGTGAATCTATGATCTTCCGAACTAGCCGAAATCGAAAAATCATGAAATTCTGTCCGTCCATCCCTCTCCTCAACTATAAAATCGTCATAGTATGCTAAACCTGGTTTCCTTTCACGAATCCCATGTAGGAAGTTATTGATATCTTTTTCGTAACCCTGGAGTACTATCTCGACTGCGGCATCCTTGCGGTTCCTTATGAAGCCTCGCAAATTATTAGCTGCAGCAAGTCTGTAGATGAACGGCCTAAAGCCTATGCCCTGAACCATTCCAGTTATCGTAATTCTTCTTATCAAATTCTATATACCGTCATATCCGATGGGATATTATTATTGTCGTCTATGCATTACGTATGCAATGTCATTATTAGCCGCTATCTGATTTACCCTGAACTAGTAACTGATGATAAAATATTTGCAATTGGTTAAGATTGGTGAAGAATTAGATATAGAAAATCGATTGAATAAATCATCCCAATTCAGAAGATTAAGCCATAGAGCACAGAAAATTAAGTCTCATCATATAGGAATCGTGATCTTGCAATGGCGTGCAAACAAGGATCTTTCTTGTTTTCTTCGTAAATTCTACGCGCCAAATCAGTAGCTGTTACTATACCTATTAGCATATTATCTTTTACAACTGGCAATCGTCTTATACCATATTTGGACATGACAGCTGCTACATCGTAGATATATGCATCATCATTGACTGATACTAGTGGAGATGACATTATCTCTGATGCTAATGTAGTCTTCGAATCCATGTTACTGTATACCAATCTTCTCACAATATCTCTCTCAGTTATGATTCCTACTGGCCTTTCAGATTCATCCAAGATAACTATACAACCTTTGTTTTTATCTTTCATAATCCTGATT
>Ga0233416_10000422_pt1 | contig 13077 bp, 12 predicted proteins | sample Sediment_Towuti__2_FD_188638 | JGI IMG/M metagenome (GOLD analysis project Ga0233416, IMG submission 188638) | Sediment microbial communities from Lake Towuti, South Sulawesi, Indonesia - Sediment_Towuti_2014_0_MG | ecosystem: Environmental > Aquatic > Freshwater > Lake > Sediment | place... | reverse complement strand
CCGGCTCCACCGCGAAGGCCTTGAACTCGGGATTGCGCCCCTTGATCACCTCGGCAACGCCGGTGATGGTGCCGCAGGTGCCGACACCGGCCACGATCGCATCCACCTTGCCCTCGGTTTCGCGCCAGATCTCCTCGGCGGTGGTCTGCCGGTGAATCTCCGGGTTGGCCGGATTCTCGAACTGCTGCGGCATGAAGGCGCCGGGGATGGTGGTGGAGAGCTCGGCCGCCTTCTCGATGGCGCCGCGCATGCCGCGCTCGGCCGGGGTGAGCACCAGCTCGGCCCCGAGCAGGCGCAGCAGCTTGCGCCGCTCCAGACTCATCGATTCGGGCATGGTCAGAATGCAGCGATAGCCGCGCGCCGCCGCGACAAAGGCGAGCGCGATGCCGGTGTTGCCGCTGGTCGGCTCGACAATGGTGCCCCCCTTGGGCAGACGCCCATCTTTCTCCGCCGCATCGATCATGGCGCGGCCGATGCGATCCTTCACCGAATTGAGCGGATTGAAGTACTCCAGCTTGAGCACGATCTCGGCCGGCAGTTCGCTTCCAATCTTGTGCAGGCGCACCAGCGGAGTGTTGCCGATGGTCTCGGCGGCATTGGCATGAATGGTCATCGCGTTTCTCCTGTTTCCCGGTACTCTTAGCCGGCCATCACACTCTGTTCGATCGGCTCGACATGGACGCCCTGCGCCTGTAGCCACTTCACCGAAGCCTCGACCACTTCGGCCGCCCCCTCGATCTCCAGCCCGACCAACCCCATCTCCTCCTTCACCTCGGCGGTGCGGATGTTGGTGATCACGTCGAACTCTTTCGCCAGCTTCCAGATGATCGGCTCGCGCACATTGGTGGCCGAAAAGGTGAGATAGACGCGCAGCTTCATGCGCAGCCGCCGGCAATGGCCGGCACGATCGAGACTTCGTCGCCGGCTTTCAGGGCGGTATCCTTGCCGCCGAGGAAACGCACATCCTCGTCGTTGACATAGACGTTGACGAAACGGCGGATTTCGCCCGCCTCGTCGCACAGGCGCGCCTTCAGGCCCGGATAGGCGGCCTCAAGATTGTCGATCAGGGCGGCGATGGTGGCCCCCTCGACGGCAACTTCGTCGGCGCCGTTGGTCAGGCGGCGCAGCGGGGTGGGAATGCGTACTTTGATGCTCATGCGATGCTCCTGTGATTGATATTTGCGTGGATTATGCAGCTGCGTCGGCTTCGGCCAACACGTCGAATTCCTTCAGACTGGGGCCGATGATGCGCGGCTTGGCAATGGCATCGACCACCGCCTCCTGCGTCTTCAGACCGTTGCCGGTGATGCAGACGACGATCGACTCGTCGCGCGGAATGCGCCCCTGCTCGATCAGCTTTTTGGCCACGCCGAGGGTCACGCCGCCGGCAGTCTCGGCAAAGATGCCCTCGGTCTCGGCCAGCAGGCGCATCGCGGCGACGATCTCGGCATCGGAGACATCCTCGCTCCAGCCGCCCGACTCCTTCATCACCCGGTTGGCGTAGTAGCCGTCGGCCGGATTGCCGATGGCCAGCGACTTGGCGATGGTGTTCGGACGCACCGGCTGGATCAGGTCGTGCCCTTCCTTCACCGACTTGGCGATCGGCGAGCAACCGGTGGCCTGCGCGCCATAGATGCGAGTGCCGTTATCCTCGATCAGCCCCAGCTTGACGAACTCCTTGATCGACTTGTCGATCTTGGTGCACAGAGAACCGGAGGCCATCGGCACCACCACATGTTTCGGGGCGCGCCAGCCGAGCTGCTCCATGATCTCGTAGCCGTAGGACTTGGAGCCCTCGGCATAGAAGGGGCGCACGTTCACGTTGACGAAGGCCCAGCCGTACTTGCCGGCCACCTCCGAGCAGAGGCGGTTCACATCGTCGTAGTTGCCGTTGATGCCGATGATGCGCGTGCCGTAGATGCCGGCCCCGAGCACCTTGCCCTGCTCCAGATCGTGCGGAATGAAGACGTAGGACTCCAGCCCCGCCGCCGCCGCATTGGCCGCCACCGAACCGGCGAGGTTGCCGGTCGAGGCGCAGGCGACGGTGGTAAAGCCGAACTCGACCGCCTTGGAGAGGGCGACGGAGACGACGCGATCCTTGAAGGAGAGGGTCGGATAGCAGACGGCGTCGTTCTTGATGTAGAGCTCGGCCACGCCCAATGCCTTGGCCAGACGATCGGCGCGCACCAGCGGCGTAAAGCCGACCTGCGCCCCCACCTGCGGCGCACCATCGATGGGGAGCAGCTCGCGATAACGCCACATGGTCTGCGGCCGCGATTCGATCAGCTCGCGGGTGAACTTCCCCTTGATCCTGTCGTAGTCATACACCACTTCCAGGGGGCCGAAGCAGAACTCGCAGACATGCACCGGCGCAATCGGGTACTCCTCGCCGCACTCGCGACACTTCAGAGCCCGCACAATCGAATCGCTCATTCACCCACTCCTGACACGGTCGTCACCGTCGAAATTCGCCTCAACCGATCAAAACGAAAAACCCCCGCTCGGATGAGCGGGGGTTGCGTGCGATCGGCGGCAATTTGCCGGAGCTGGCAACCCGCGCTTCATCTGTCCCATTGCTGGGCAGGAGTTGGCACCAGTCGCCGCAGGATTGCTCCTTTGGCCGGTTGCCGCAGTCTCATCGGGCCTGAACCCTCCACTGCTCTTGATAAAGCCGGATCGGTCGATTTGTTGGCGCCGATTTATAGCGATGAACCCATCCACAGGCAAGCAGCAGTTTATTCGCTCTCCTTGCCCAAGGACAAATGACTGCACTCAGATCGCACGCGCGATCTGAATCCCCAACCAGGTGAGCAGCAGGCAGAGCAACACCTGCCCGACGATATTGGCCAGTGCCAATCCCCAAACACCGGCGGCCAGCAGGCGGACCGAATCGAGCGAGAAGGAGGAGAAGGTGGTGAAGCCGCCGAGCAGGCCGACGGTGAGCGCAAGACGCAGGGTGTCGGAGGCGGTGGAACGTTCGATCATCCAGACGAAGAGAAAGCCGATGACCAGACTGCCGATGGCATTGACGGCAAAGATGCCCCACGGAAAGACGCCGCCTGCGGCCCTTTGCACGGCGCCGGCCAGCAGCCAGCGAAGCAGCGAGCCGGCGCCGCCGCCGACGAAAATCGCCAGCGTCTGCGTCACCGCTTTCCCCGCCGCTCGCTCAGCCAATCGATACGCTCGCCCAGCGTCTTCTCGAAGCCGCGCGCGGTCGGCTCGTAGAGCACCACCGGCTCCATTTCTTCGGGGAAGTGGCGCTGATCGACAAAGGCATCGGCGGCATCGTGGGCATACTGGTAGCTGGCGCCGTGGCCGAGCTGTTTCATCAGTTTTGTGGGGGCGTTGCGCAGATGCAGCGGCACATCCAGATGCTGCGTCTCGCGCGCCAGTTTTCGCGCCGACTTCTCGGCGACATAGGCGCGGTTGCTCTTCGGCGCCAGCGCCAGATAGAGGGTGGCGGTGAAGAGCCCCTGCTCCCCCTCGGGGGAGCCGAGCATGCGGTACATCTCGTGCGCCTCCAGCGTCACGCCAAGGGCGCGCGGATCGGCAAGGCCGATATCCTCGGTGGCCATGCGCACCAGACGGCGGGCGATGTAGAGCGGCTCCTCGCCCGCCTCCAGCATGCGCGCCAGCCAGTAGAGGGCGGCATCGCCGTCGGAGTCTCGCACGCACTTGTGCAGCGCCGAGATCAGATCGTAGTGGGCGTCGCCATCGCGATCGTAGCGCGCGGCGCGCCGCTGCCAGTGGCGCTCCACCTCGGACAGATTCCAGCGCTGCCCAGCTCCCGCCTGCCAGAGCGATTCGAGGGCATTGAGGGCGTAGCGGGCATCGCCATCGCTGGCGGCCGCCAGCCACCCCAGCGCATCGTCGGCCAGCGCGAACTGCGGGCTCTGCAACTGCAACTCGGCAACACCGCGCCGCAGAATCGACTCCAGCTCGGCCGCATCGAGCGAGCGCAGCACAATCACCCGACAGCGCGAGAGCAGCGCGTTGTTCAGCGAGAAGGAGGGGTTCTCGGTGGTGGCTCCCACCAGCACCAGCCGCCCCTCCTCGACATAGGGGAGCAGCACATCCTGCTGTGCCTTGTTGAAGCGGTGGATCTCGTCGAGAAAGAGCAGGTAGCTGCGCCCCTCGCGCTCGGCCTGCGCCACCACCTGCCGCACCTCCTCCTTGCCGGCCGAAACCGCCGAAAGCTGCACAAACGGCAGCTCGGCCGCCTCGGCCATAATGCGCGCCAGCGTCGTTTTGCCGACCCCGGGCGGCCCCCAGAAAATGCACGAGAGCGCGCGATGCTCGGCCAGCATGCGCGCAAACCACGAATCGGCGCTGGTCAGCTCCGCTTGCCCTGCCACATCAACGATGTTGCGCGGTCGCAAACGATGCGCCAGCGGCGCCGATGCCTGCGCTCGCGCAGCGAAGAGGTCGGGCTCGGCGGCGCGGCTCACGTGGAGATCAATAGAAGTTGCTGGCCGAGATGCCGAAGGTCTGCTGCCGGTCGCGGTAGTTGCCGGCATAGGGGCCGCTCACCGAACGCTTGGCGCAGTGGGTATAGGAGTAGGCGAAATCGAAGTGGGCACCAAACATGTCGCCTCCCAAACCCATCGCCAATCGATGGCCGGGCTGATCGGCAATGCCGGGATTGAGGCTGTCGTTGCGGTTGGCTGCCTGCAGGTAGCTGTAGCCGAAGCGCAGCGTACTCTTCTCCGCCCAACTCCAGGTCAGGCCGTAGGAGAGATCGAGCGTGTCGCGCAGCTTCAGCGGACGCGGTTGCACTGTGACACCGTTTTTGACCACGCTCATCGAACGGGTAGCGGACCAGCGGGTCCACTCCAAATCAATCTCGCTGCGCAAGGTATCGCCGCTATCGATAGCGACGCCGACTGCCAGCGACTCGGGCAGACGCAACTTCATGGTGCCGCCGGCACCACTCACCGAGAGGTTGCTGCCGCTACGCAGGGTGCCGCCGAAGGAGAGGCCGCGCTGCGGCTTCCACATCGCCGACAGATGGCCGCCAAAACTCGCCTTGTCGCGGCCGGAGAAGCGCTGACCATTGCTTACCATCTCGGCGCGGGCGAAATACCCGTCGAGGCCGGCCCCCAACGCCAGCGAGCTGTCCAGCGCCCAGATACCGTCGCCTGAAAAGCGGCGCACGTCGAGCAGCGTATCGCTGCTGCCGGCCAGATCGGGCCAGTGGTTGTTCACCAGATACGGCTGATCGGTGGCAATGCCGTAGCCGAAGTTGCTGTCGTGCGGCATGCGGTAGGCGTAGAGATAGAGCGCGTTGTCGGGCACCCCTGTGTTGGGGGCGACTCCGAGTCCGGGACGCTGCACCGACGAGTTGCGATAACGGATTGATGTGCCGGCCATGAAGCCCTGCGGCGATTGCCAGGCGATGCCGGCCGGGTTGATGCCGAGTGCCGAAACATCGTCGGCCGTTGCCACAAAGGCATTGGAAAGCCCCATTGCCGATGCGGAACGGTCGGTATTGGCAAAGGCACCGGCAGCCGCCTCGCCGGAGGCAAGCAGCAGCAGCGCCAGAAGAGTAAAACGTTTCATCGATTCTCCTGCGATGGATCGGTATCGAATTCGACCACCTCGACCCCTTTTGGCGGCGTAAAGGTGAAGAGCGAGGCTTTGACGCCCCCCTCGCTGAGGGATTTGAGTACAATCCGGTTGCGGTTGCCGAGGGGATCGATGCGCTCGACGCTATCGAGGCGACCGTCCGCGGCAAAGGCGAGCCAGAGATCGGTGCTCTTGCCCAGACGCACATGAAAGCGTCCCGCTTCCTGCCCGAGGAGCTGCACATCGGCCGGACGAATCGAACCGTCGAGCAGACGCATCACCACCGGATCGACCGTCTCCAGCTTGGTGAGCACCTGCACCTGCATCAGATCGGGCTCGTAGTGCCAGATCTTCTTGCCGTTGCCGACAAAGAGCTGTTCGTAGGGAGCCGAATAGTGCCAGCGAAACTTGCCGGGGCGCTGCACCGCCAACTCGCCCTTGTATTGCAGCGCCGAGCCGTCGGCAAACTTCAGGCTCTGCTCGAAGCGGCAGGAAAAGGCGGAGATACGCCCCAGACTCTCCAGCCCCTGCTGCAATGCAGCCGGCATCTCGCCGGCAAAGGCAACCGATGCACCGAAGAGGTTCGCCACGAAGCCCACGAAGAGCACGAAGTAAAATTCGGTTCGATTCAAAATGGATTCCCTTTCATGTGCTTCGTGGTCTTTGTGGCGAGTTCTTGAGAACAGCTCATTCCCGCACTCCGCCGCCGTCGCGCTGGCTGCGCGCCAGCACCTTGCGCATGCCGCCCGTTCCCGGCGGGGTCACCAGCCCTTCGCGCTCCATGCGCTCCACCATACGACTGGAGCGGTTGTAGCCGATACGCAGGAAACGCTGGATCATCGAGGCCGAACACTGGCCGCGCTCGATCACCAGCGCCACCGCCTCGTCGTATTTCTCGTCGTTGTCGAAGCCGTCGTCGCCCTCGTCGCCCCCTTCGCCCTCGTTCTCCTCGCCCACCTCGAACACCTCGTGCCGATACTCCGGCTCGCCCTGCGCCTTGAGGAACTCGACCAGCGCCTGCACCTCGCCATCGGAGACGAAGGCGCCGTGCACACGCCGCACCTCGCGGCCGCCGCTCATGAAGAGACTATCGCCCATGCCCAGCAGTTGCTCGGCGCCCATCTGATCGAGGATGGTGCGCGAATCGATCTTGGAGGAGACGCGGAAAGAGATACGGCTGGGCAGATTGGCCTTGATCAGGCCGGTAATCACATCGACGCTCGGGCGCTGCGTGGCGAGAATCAGATGCAGGCCGGCGGCGCGCGCCTTCTGCGCAATGCGGCAGATCGACATCTCCACCTCCTTGCCGGCGATCATCATCAGGTCGGCCAGCTCGTCGATGACAATGACGATCAGCGGCAGCTTCTCGCCGCCGACGGCAGCGATCTGCTGGTTGTAGCTCTCCAGATTGCGCACCTTGGCCTCGGACATCATCAGGTAGCGCCGCTCCATCTCAAGCACCGCCCACGCCAATGCCTTGGCCGCCTTGCGCGGATCGGTCACCACCGGCACGAGAAGATGCGGAATCCCCTCGTACATCGAGAGCTCCAGCATCTTCGGGTCGACCATGATCAGCCGCAGATCGCTCGGGGCATAACGCATGAGCAGCGAGCAGATCATGGTGTTGATCGAGACCGATTTGCCGGCGCCGGTGGTGCCGGCCACCAACAGATGCGGCATTTTGGCCAGATCGGCCACCACGGCATGCCCGGCGATATCGACACCGATCGCCAGCGGCAGAATCTTCTTCCTGTCGGCAAACTCGGGGCTGGCCAGCACCTCGTAGAGCACCACCGACTCGCGCTCCTCGTTGGGAATTTCGATGCCGACCACGCTCTTTCCGGGGATGTTGCCGGCCACGCGCACGCTTACTGCCGACATGGCGCGCGCCAGATCGTCCTCCAGCGCGATGATGCGATTGACCTTGGCCCCCGGTGCCGGCTCGAACTCGAACTGCACCACCACCGGACCCGGCTGCACCGCCACAACCCTCCCCTCGACGCGATAGTCGAGCAGCTTCTTTTCCAGCATGCGCGCCATCGCGTTGAGCGCCTCGCGCGACAGCGATTTGGCCGATGCCACCTTGGGATTGAACAGGGCAATGGTGGGGAGGCGAAACGGACCGCCCGCCGCCTGCGGCACCAGCAACTGCTGCATCGCCACTGACTGCGAACAAGCAGCAGGGGCTGCTGCCGGCGGCCGAAAGAGCGGCAGTGGCGCCTGCACCGGGGCGGCCACCGGGGCAACCGCGGGCGGCTCAGCGGCCGGAGATGGCAGCAGTTCAACCTGCGCCGCCATTGCCTGCTGCATCATGGCCTGCTTGGAGACGCGCAACTTCACCGGCTCGGCAATCTCCGGATCCGATTTCAGTTGCCGCTCCTCGCGCGTGGAGAGCTCGGCCTTGCGATACTCGCGCCCCTCCATGCGGTCGCGCCGTTCGCTCATCTTCTGCTGGATGAAGCCGATCAGATGCCAACCCTGCGACCAGAGCCAGCGTCCGACGGTGATCAGCGACAGATTGGAGGCGGCGACAAAGCTGCTGAACAGCAGCGCCAACAGCACCAGATCCCGTCCCACCCCTTGCAGCGAAAGTTGCAGATGGCTCGCTACCCATGCCCCCAACATGCCGCCGCTACCGGCCGGCAACTCGCCGAAGAGCCATGCCAGCCAACTGCCGTGCGCGGCAACAATGCCGGCCAGGGAAAAGATGCAGGGAATCCAGAACAGCGCCGGTGCACCGGTCGGCAGATCGAAACGCTTGCTGAACAGCGCATAGGCGGCCACGGCAGCCAGCGCCAGCAGCGCCCAAGCGGCATAGCCGAAGAGCTGATAACAGAGATCGGCAACGATTGCGCCAAAGGAACCGATCCAGTTATTGGGCGCAACCGCAGTCGCGCGATTGAAGGAGGGGTCGAGCGGATCGAAGCTGACCAGCGCCAGCGCCAGCAGAATGAGCAGTCCCCAGAAAAGCCAGGCGAGCGCCTCGCGCCCGCGCGATCCGACATCCACCCGTTATACCTCCAGCACCAACGGCAGAACCATCGGTTTGCGCCCGAGTCTCTTCTTGCACCAGCGGCGCAACATCACCCGGATCTCCTCTTTGGCCGCCTCGGCATCGGCAAGCAGCTCCTGTCCCGCCGCCTCCAGATGCGCCACCAAATCGCTCGTGGCCTCGGCAAGCAGCGATTCGCTCACCTCCTGATGCAGCACGCCGCGCGTCGCCAGTTCGGGGGCGCCGATCACGCTCCCCTCGTGGCTGCTCACCGCCACAATGGCGATCAGGATGCCGTCGTCGGCCAGCTGGCGGCGATCGCGCAGCACCACCGAATCGATCTCGTCGCGGTTGTCGCCGTCGACGAAGATGGCGCCGGCATGGAACTGCGCCCCGAGACGAATCCCCTGCGCATCGACCTCGACACACTGGCCATTCTCGGCAATTACCGTGTGCTCCTCGGCAACGCCGGTGGCGCGCGCCAGCAGCTTATGTTCGATCAGATAGCGGTACTCGCCGTGCACCGGATAGAAATATTTCGGTCGTGTCAGCTGAATCATCATCTTCAGCTCATGCGCCTGCGCATGGCCGGAGACATGGATCGGCGCCTGTCCGGAATGGACGATGCGGCCGCCGCGGCGGTAGATGTGGCTGTAGAGCCAGGCCAGCACCCGCTCGTTGCCGGGAATGCAGGAGGAGGAGAAGACCACCAGATCGCCGAGCCCGATGGCAATGCCGGGGTAGCGATCCAGCGCGATGCGGCCGAGCGCCGCCCGGCTCTCGCCCTGCGAACCGGTGGCAATCACCAGCAGATTGCGCGCCGGGATATCCTTCACATCCTTCATGTTCAACAGCGTGCCGGAGGGAATGGTCAACCGCCCCAGTTTGCGCGCGATCTCGACATTGCGCTCCAGCGAGCGACCGGCCAACACCACCGAACGTCCGGCATCGACCGCCGCCTCAATGATCTGCTGGATGCGGAAGATGTTGGAAGAGAAGGTGGTGACGATCACCTTGCCGGCGGCATCGCGAATCGCCTGCCGCAGCGCCGGACCGACAATGCGTTCGGAGGGGCCGGAACCGGGACGGGTGGCGTTGGTCGAGTCGGAGGCGAGCAGCAGCACCCCCGCATCGCCCAGCGCAGCAAAGCGATGCAGTGCTGTGGCGCGCCCGTCGATCGGCGAAGGGTCGAATTTGAAATCGCCGGTATGCACGATGACACCGAGCGGGGTGCGCAGGGCGATGGATACGGCATCCATGATCGAGTGCGTCACCGGAATCGCCTCGACGCCAAAGGGGCCGACCTCAATGATCTCCCCCTCCGGCAGCGGACGCAGATCGCCGCGATACTCCACCTCGGCCAGCTTGCCGGCCACCAGACCCAACGTCATCGGCGTGCCGTAGACCGGCAAATTCAGCTCGGGCAGCAGAAAGGGCAGACCGCCGATATGATCCTCATGGCCGTGCGTCAGCAGAATGGCATGCAGGTTGAGCCCCAGCTCGGCCAGCGCCGACAGATCGGGAATCACCGCATCGACGCCATAGTGTCCCGGCTCGGGGAAACCCATGCCGCAATCGACGATCACCGCCTCGGTGCCGAGGGCATAGATCATCATGTTCTTGCCAAACTCCCCGACGCCGCCGAAGGGGAACAGACGCAGCTGCGGAGCCACGGAGAGACTCATCAGGCGGCGCCCGGACGGCTGCCCGGCTTGATCGCCGGCAGCTTGCCGTCGCGGCAGAGCGGGCAGTCGGCGGCGGCATAGGTCTCGACATTCAGCGTCAGCGCCGTGGCATAGGGGACATCGAAGCGGTCGGTCATCTGCGGTGCGCGATCGACCACCGCCAGCACCATGAAGGGCGCACCGCCATGCTCGCGCATCACCGCCATGCACTCGCGCACCGAACCGCCGGTGGTGATCACATCCTCGACCACCAGAATGCGCGCCCCCTTCGGTACCGAGAAGCCGCGGCGCAGGCTCATCGCCCCCTCCTTGCGCTCGGTAAAGAGGAAGGGCTTACCCAGCGCCCGCGCCACCTCATGGCCGATGATCAGGCCGCCCAGCGCCGGCGAAACCACAAAATCGACCGCGTCGGAATTGACCTTGGCGGCGAGGAGTTCCGCCAGCACTGCCGCCCGCTGCGGATGCATCAGCACCAGCGCCGATTGCAGGTAGCGCGCCGAATGGCGGCCGCTGGAGAGGACGAAGTGGCCGTTCAAAAGCGCCCCCGCCTCCTCGTACATCGCCAGAATATGTTGTTCCTGCATCATAGGTGCATCCTTGTTGATTATGGTTTCTTTCCGGCCGCAGGCGTCTCGATGGCTAACGCTTTGCCCGCCACCCAATAGTGTCTGTCGTCACCGTATAGGGTGATCTCCCAGTCCGAATCGGCCACAGCGGCAAGCAGGCAAACCTTGCGGCCAACCGGCAGCTCGACAATCAGTCCACCCTTGGCCAGACGAGCCACATGCGCGCGATCGTGCTCCCGCTCGGCCTGCCGATATTCGCCGAATATGTCGGGGTCGACAGCCGCCCAGCCTCCCGTGCTGCTTGCCATGTCGACACCCACACAACCATCGGCCGCACCCGTTTGCGGCACAAGGGTCATCAGCAGCACGAGCATGGCAGCAGCGGATCGCATTATCGCCTCCGGAGGGTGGCCCATGATAACGGCAAAGCAGCGACGGGGGGAGACGGCACGCGCAACGCGCTTCGGAACATGCTCGAAGCGATTGCGCATGAAGGTTGTCGATACCTGCATCCGCAACTACAGTCGCCGGACACCTCGGGAGGGTGTGGGATGAATCGTCCGCTGCTATCGATCATCGAAGGGGTCCTGTTGGGCTCGGCACTGGTGCTCCTCTATCGGGGGATGCTTGCCCTTGCCCTGCTGCAAGGGGTGCTGGCCGTGCTGCTGCATCTGGTCAAACGGCAAACGACTGCCCCCCGCTCCGAACTGTTCGGGCAAATTGTCGGCAACAGCGATGAGGCGGTGCTGCTAACCGATCGGCACGGATCGATCGAATATGTAAACGACGCCTTCTGCCGCATCACCGGCTACAGCGCCGGGGAGGCGATCGGGCAGACACCGGCTCTGCTGAAGAGCGAAGCGCAGGATCCCGCCTACTACCGTCAATTGTGGCAAACGGTCACGCGCGGCGAGGTTTGGCGCGGTACGCTGATCGACCGCAAAAAGGACGGCACCTTCTATCCCGCGCGCATGGTGGTCTCGCCGCTGCGCAACGAACGCGGCGAGATCACCCATTTTGCCGCCATCCAGCAGGATATCTCCGACCTGCGCCAAACCGAGGATGCCCTGCTGCGCATCCAGCGTCTCGACTCGCTCGGCACTTTGCTCAGCGGCATTGCGCACGACTTCAACAACATGATCTCGGCCATCAAGGGCAATCTCTTTCTGGTGCGCAAAGGGATCGACCAAGCGGCACCGGGGGCCACCTATCTGGACAACATCGACCAGCTAGCGACGCGCTCCTCAGAGCTAATCCGCCAGCTGCTCACCTATGCGCGCAGCGAAGGGGTGACCCTGCGCGCCCTGCCGCTGCACACCTTTATCCGCGAATCGCTGCGTCTGTTGCAGGCCGGCATTCCCGAAAATATTCGCCTGCATTGCGAATTTCCGAACAGCGAAAGTTTCGTGCGCGCCAACCCGACACAACTGCAACAGCTGCTGATCAATCTGCTGATCAATGCACGCGATGCAGTGGCCGATTGCAGTGATCCTCAGATCGTAGTCGCAGTGCAGCACGATACGGATCTGCCTACCCCCGTCTGCCGCATCTCGATTCGCGACAATGGCTGCGGCATTTCGACCACACTGCAGGAGCGGATTTTCGAGCCTTTTTTCACCACCAAACCGACCGGCAAAGGCACCGGCCTTGGCCTGGCGATGGCGAAAAAATGCATGCAGGAGCACGACGGCAGCATCGAGCTGAGCAGCCAGCCTGAGGTCGGCACGACCATCTCGCTGCTGTTGCCGCTGCTTGCCGAGATGCCGATCTCGGAGGAGATGAGCACATTGACCGCTGTACAAGGCAACGGCGAAACCATCCTGCTGGTCGAGGACAATCGCGATCTGCGCGAGATCCTGGAAAGCGCCCTCACCAGCCTGAACTACCGCGTGCTCTGCGCCGAGAATGGAGAACAGGGGCTGGCGATGGCACAGCGCTACGCTCGCCTGTTCAATCTGGCACTGATCGATGCCGTGATGCCGGCGATGGGCGGCGGTCAACTGGCAAGCGCTCTGGCGGCGATGGAACCATCCATCCCGACCATTGTCATGAGCGGCTATGAGCTGGACGAGGAGTCGCTGGGGTTCAGCGTGCTGAACAAACCCTTTTCGCTCGAACAGTTGAGCTATCGGGTGCGCAGCACGATCGATGCGCGCTAGGAGGCTGTCGGACTTTGGCCATTCGTTGCGAGCAGGTGGGGAGGCGAGGCAGAAATGGTCGGATTTTGAGGAGCATAGTGGTTCTACCTGAAAACGGCAGTTGAGCTCAC
>Ga0233416_10000421_pt1 | contig 13083 bp, 9 predicted proteins | sample Sediment_Towuti__2_FD_188638 | JGI IMG/M metagenome (GOLD analysis project Ga0233416, IMG submission 188638) | Sediment microbial communities from Lake Towuti, South Sulawesi, Indonesia - Sediment_Towuti_2014_0_MG | ecosystem: Environmental > Aquatic > Freshwater > Lake > Sediment | place... | reverse complement strand
GCCGCGCCGGCAAGACAGTGCTTGCGCGCTCGCTGGAAGACGCGGAGTACCTCGACTGCGAGCTGCCAAGCGTCCGGCGGCTGCTCGGTCAGCCGGAGGCCTTCCTCGCCGAGCGCCGGCGCCGGACCGTGGTGCTTGACGAGGTGCACCGGCTTGCGAATCCCTCGGAGCTGCTGAAGATCGCAGCCGACCATTTTCCGGACGTGCGCATCCTCGCCACCGGCTCTTCGACCCTGGGCGCATCGCGCCGCTTTCGCGACACGCTCACCGGCCGCAAGGCCGAGCTCTGGCTTACGCCGATGATGTCGGCTGACCTGGCGGACTTCGGCGAGAAGGGCGGGCTGGATCGGCGCCTGCTGCGCGGCGGCCTACCGCCCTTCTACCTCTCGGACGAGACCCCGGACCGGGACGTCCAGGAATGGATGGATTCGTACTGGGCAAAGGACATCATTGAGCTCTTCCGCCTCGAGCGCCGGCAGTCGTTCCAGCGCTTCGTGGAACTGCTGCATGCGCAGAGCGGCGGTCTCTTCGAGGCGACCCGCTTCGCGCGCGACTGCGAAGTGAGTCGACCGACCATCTCCAACTATCTGGCGGTGCTGGAAGCAACCTTCGTCGCGCAGGTCGTGCGGCCCTACAGCGGACGGCGGGCGACCGAAATCGTCGCCGCTCCCAAGGCGTACGGCTTCGACACCGGGTTCGTCTGCGCCTTCCGGGGCATCGAGCGGCTTCGCGCCGAAGATCGCGGCATGCTGTGGGAGCACTATGTTCTGAACGAGATGCACGCGCGGCTGCAGACGCGGACGGTTCAGTACTGGCGCGACAAGCGCGGCCACGAGGTGGACTTCGTGCTGCGGCGCCCCGGAGCGCAGCCGGTCGCGATCGAATGCAAGTCGACTAGCGCCAACTTCGACGTCTCGAATCTCGCCGCGTTCCGGCGCGCGCATCCGAAGGGGAAGAATCTCGTCGTGACGACGGACGTCACGAAGCCGTTCCGAGAAACGCATGCCGGCCTGGAGATCGAATTTGTCGGTCTCGACGGCTTGATCGGGCGAATCGAGGCGAAGCGCTAGCGAGGGAAAACGCACCATGCCCGCGCCCGACTGGCTCTGGATCCCGGTCACCGTCTGGGCGGCGTTCGCGCAGACGCTGCGCAACGCCGCGCAGCGGCATCTCATCGCCGAACTGGGCACGCTCGGCGCGACGCTGGTCCGATTCCTCTACGGGCTGCCGTTCGCCGCGCTGTGGCTCTGGGCGGTGTACGCGGTCGGCCGCTTCGCCATTCCACATCCGAACGCGGCGTTCCTCGGCTGGGTGACGCTCGGCGCGGTCAGCCAGCTCGCGGCGACCGCGCTGCTCCTGAAGACGATGGCCGAGCGCAACTTCGCGCTCGGCGTCGCCTACTCGAAGACCGAGCTGATCCAGATCGCGATTCTCGGGCTGGTGCTGCTCGGTGATCCGCTGACGCCCACGGCAATCGCGGCGGTGGCGTGCGGCACGCTCGGCGTGCTGCTCCTCTCGCCCGCCGACCCGCGGCACCCGTTCCGGGCGCTCCTCACCGGCTGGACCACGCGCTCGGCGCTGCTCGGCCTCGGCTCGGGGGCGTGCTTCGCGCTCTCGACCGTCGGCTACCGCGGCGCGGCGCTCGCGCTCGAAGGGACGTCGTTCGTGATGGCGGCGGCCTTCGGGCTCGTCGTCGCACAGGCGCTCCAGACCATTCTGCTCGGCGGCTGGCTCGCCGCGCGCGATGCGCCCGTGCTCGGGCGCGTCGTCCGCGCCTGGCGGACGTCGCTCTTCGCCGGCTTCATGGGCGCCGCGGCCTCCGCCGGCTGGTTCACCGCGATGGCGATCGAGCCGATCGCCCACGTCCGCACGCTCGGCCTGATCGAGCTGCCGATGAGCTACGCGGTCTCGCGGCGCTTCTTCCGCGAACGCATCTCGCGCCGCGAGCTCGCCGGCATGGCGCTCATCGCGGCCGGCCTCGTGATCATCACGCTCTGGCGCTGAACTCGAAGCCTTACCAGTCCACCTGCTGCCGCTGGTCGGCGGCGTCCACCGCCACCAGCGCGGTCATGTTGACCAGCCGCCGCACCGTCGCGCTCGGCGTGAGGATGTGGACCGGCCGCGCCGCCCCGAGCAGGATCGGCCCGACGGTGATCCCCTCGCCGGCGGTGATCTTCAGCAGGTTGAAGGAGATGTTCGCCGCGTCGAGGTTCGGCATCACGAGGAGGTTCGCCTCGCCCTTGAGCCGCGATTCGGGAAACGCGCGCATCCGGATCTCCTCGGCGAGCGCGGCGTCGCCGTGCATCTCGCCCTCCACCTCGAGGTCGGGAGCCATCTTCGCCAGGGTCTGGGCGGCCTCGGCCATCTTGCGCGCGGCCGGCGAATCCGACGTGCCGAAGTTGGAGTGCGAGAGCAGCGCGACTTTCGGGGTGATGCCGAAGCGGCGCATCTCCTCGGTCGCCATCAGGGTCATCTCGGCGATCTGCTCGGCAGTCGGGTTCTCGTTGACGTAGGTATCGCAGATGAAGACGTTGCGGCGATCAAGCAGCAGCGCGTTCATCGCCGCGAACATCTTCGCGCCCGTTTCGCGGCCGAGGACGTTCGCGACGTGGCGCAGGTGGTCGCCGTAGCGGCCGACCATCCCGCACAGCATCGCGTCCGCGTCGCCACGCCGCATCAGCATCGCCCCGATCAGCGTCGGGTACTGCCGCACGTGCTCTCTTGCGATGTCGGGCGTGACACCGTGGCGGCCGGCGAGCTTGTGATACTCGGTCCACACCTCGCGGTAGCGCGGGTCGCTCTCCGGGTTCACGATCTCGAACTGCTTGCCCGCCGCGATCCTCAGCCCGAAGCGCTTGATCCGCGTATCGATCACTTCCGGCCGGCCGATCAGGATCGGCTTCGCCAGCCCCTCGTCGACGACGACCTGGACCGCGCGCAGGACCCGCTCCTCCTCGCCCTCGGCGTAGATGACGCGCTTCGGCGCCTTCTTCGCCGCCGCGAACACCGGCGACATGATCGTGCCTGAGTGATAGACGAACGAGGTCAGTTTCTGGCGATAGGCGTCGAAGTCCGCGATCGGCCGCGTCGCGACGCCCGAATCCATCGCGGCCTTCGCCACCGCCGGCGCGATCTTCAGGATCAGGCGCGGATCGAAGGGCGTCGGAATGATGTAGTCGGGGCCGAACGAGAGCGTCTCCCCCCCGTAGGCCATCGCCACCACGTCGGACTGCTCGGCCTGGGCGAGTTCGGCGAGCGCGCGCACGCACGCGAGCTTCATCTCGTCGGTGATCTTGGTGGCGCCGACGTCGAGCGCGCCGCGGAAGACGAACGGGAAGCACAGGACGTTGTTCACCTGGTTCGGATAGTCGGACCGGCCGGTCGCGATGATCACGTCGGCCCGGGCGGCCTTCGCGTCCTCGGGCGTGATCTCCGGATCCGGGTTGGCGAGCGCGAGGATCAGCGGCTTCGCCGCCATGCGCTTCACCATGTCCTTCGTCAGGACGCCCTTGGTCGAGCAGCCGAGGAAGACGTCGGCGCCCTCGACGATGTCGGCGAGCGCGCGCGCCTTGGTCTTCTGCGCGTAGCGCGCCTTGTTCGGCTCCATGTTCGGCTCGCGGCCCTCGTAGATCACGCCCTTCGAGTCGGTGACGAAGATCCGCTCGCGCTTCACGCCGAGCCGCACGAAGAGGTCGAGGCACGCGATCGCCGCGGCGCCCGCACCGGAGCACACGAGCTTGATCTCGGCGAGTGTCTTTCCGACGATCTTCATGCCGTTCAGCACCGCCGCGGCGGAGATGATGGCGGTGCCGTGCTGGTCGTCGTGGAAGACCGGGATGTTCAGGCGCTCGCGCAGCTTCTGCTCGATGTAGAAGCATTCCGGCGCCTTGATGTCCTCGAGGTTCACTCCGCCGAGCGTCGGCTCGAGCGCGGCGACGTGCGCGACGAGCTGGTCCGCATCGAGCTCGGCGAGCTCGATGTCGAACACGTCGATGCCGGCGAACTTCTTGAAGAGACACCCCTTGCCTTCCATCACCGGCTTGGCGGCGAGCGGGCCGATGTGACCGAGGCCGAGCACCGCCGTGCCGTTCGTGACCACGCCGACGAGGTTCGAGCGCGACGTGAGGTTCGCGGCCTCCTTCGGCTGGTCCTTGATCGCGAGGCACGCATAGGCGACGCCCGGCGAGTAGGCGAGGGCGAGGTCGCGCTGGTTGGTCAGGTCCTTGGTCGGCCGGATCGAGATCTTCCCCGGCGTCGGCAGACGGTGATACTCGAGCGCGCTCTTGCGCAGTTGCTCGTCATCCATAGAGCCTCCTTCGGCGTGACGGCGCGACGCTTTCCGGGCGGCGCAGGCGGAGCTATTTTGGCAGGACCGCCTGCGGTATGCTCGCCGGCACCGCTCCCCGAGGAGACCGGCCATGCCCGACGCCTTCATCTGCGACGCGATCCGCACGCCCTTCGGCCGCTATGGCGGCGCGCTCGCTGCGGTCCGCACCGACGACCTGGCGGCGCTGCCGCTCAAGGCGCTCGTCGAGCGCAACCGCGAAGTCGACTGGGCGGCGGCGGACGACGTCGTCTACGGCTGCGCGAACCAGGCCGGTGAGGACAACCGCAACGTCGCGCGCATGGCGCTCCTGCTCGCCGGGCTGCCGAAGGAAATCCCCGGCGCGACGGTGAACCGCCTGTGCGGCTCGAGCCTGGACGCGGTCGGGATCGCGGCGCGCGCGATCCGGTCGGGCGAAGCCGAGCTCGTGATCGCCGGCGGCGTCGAGAGCATGACGCGCGCGCCGTTCGTCATGGGCAAGGCGGACGCCGCGTTTTCGCGCGTCGCGAAGATCGAGGATACGACGATCGGCTGGCGCTTCGTCAATCCGCTGATGAAGGAGAAGTACGGGATCGACTCGATGCCCGAGACCGCGGAGAACGTCGCGGCCGACTTCAAGGTCGCGCGCAGTGACCAGGACGCGTTCGCGCTGCGCAGCCAGAGCCGGTGGGCGGCGGCGCACAAGGCAGGGTTCTTCAGGGGCGAACTCGTGCCGGTGACGCTCGCGCAGAAGAAGGGCGATCCGAAGGTGTTCGACACCGACGAGCACCCGCGCCCGGACACGACGCCCGAGGCGCTCGCGAAGCTGAAGGGCGTGGTGAAGCCCGACGGCACCGTCACGGCGGGCAACGCCTCGGGCGTGAACGACGGCGCGTGCGCGCTGATTCTCGCGTCTGAAACTGCGGCGAAGAAGCACGGCCTCCGGATCCGCGCGCGGGTGCTGGGCGCGGCCACCGCCGGCGTCGCACCGCGCATCATGGGCTTCGGTCCCGCGCCGGCCACGCGGAAGCTCCTCGCGCGGCTCGGGCTGAAGATCGGCGACCTGCAGGTGATCGAGCTGAACGAGGCGTTCGCGGCGCAGGCGCTCGCAGTCACGCGCGACCTCGGCCTGCCCGACGACGCGGCGCACGTCAATCCGAACGGCGGCGCGATCGCCGTCGGTCATCCGCTCGGGGCGTCCGGCGCGCGGCTCGTCACGACCGCGCTGCATCAGCTCGAGCGCATCAAGGGTCGCCATGCGCTCTGCACGATGTGCATCGGCGTCGGGCAGGGCATCGCGCTCGTGATCGAGCGCGTCTGACGCGTCTTCCCCAGGCAGGCCCGGGAAACCGGGGCTTTGTCGCGGTTCCGTCATATTCTTAAGATATAACCTTCGATTTCGCCGATATCTTATTGATTTATCGTAGTTCAGCCGTTTGGAGACCAGTTCCGCCTCGGCGCGCTTAAGTCTTTGTCGCGGTTAAAAAAATCACGCGCTGCGCCTTGACCCCCCGCCACTCTTTCACTAGAGTGGCAAAACGTGTCAAACAGTGGGGAAAAATGGCAGAGATGGCCGTTTTTCGCCCTTGCGAGGGGGATCGGTGTACCAGGGAGCGACCGAGCTCAGTCTCGACGCCAAGGGACGGCTCGCCATTCCTACGCGCCACAGGGAAGCGCTCACTTCGGATGGCGCCAGCATCGTGCTGACCGCCCACCCCGATCGCTGCCTCCTGCTCTATCCGCGCGCCGCGTTCGCGCCGATCAGCGCGAAGGTCTCGACGCTCTCGAGCTTCAACGAGCAGGCGCGCTGGTGGCAGCGCCTGCTCGTCGGCTTCGCGGAGGAGGTCGAGCTCGACGGCTCGGGCCGCATCCTCATCTCGGGCGCGCTCCGCAAGTTCGCCGACCTCAAGAAGGACGTGATGCTGGTCGGGCAGGGCAGCCACTTCGAGATCTGGGACGTCGCGCTGTGGGAGAAGAAGCTCGACGAAGCGCTCTCCACCGCGACCTCCACTCCGCCGCCGGGCACGGACAACTTCGCGCTGTGACAGGCAGCCGACGTGAACGCGCACCGTCCCGTCCTCCTCGAGGAGGCGATCGAGGCGCTCCGGATCGTCCCGGAGGGCGTCTACCTCGACGCCACGTTCGGCCGGGGCGGCCATGCGCGCGCGATTCTCGCGCGCCTGGGCCAGAGCGGCCGGCTGATCGCGCTCGACCGCGACCCGGAGGCGGTGACGGCAGCCGCCGCGATCGACGACCCGCGCTTCACGCTGCGCCACGCCAGGTTCTCGGAGCTCGGCGGGGCGCTGCGCGCTCTGAACGTCAGCGGGCTGCACGGCGCGCTGTTCGATCTCGGCGTCTCGTCGCCGCAGCTCGAGGCGCCGGGGCGGGGATTCAGCTTCCGGGTTGAGGGGCCGCTCGACATGCGCATGGATCCGACGCGCGGCGAGACGGCGGAGGCGTGGCTGGCGCGGGCGGGTGAGGCGGAGCTTCGGGGGGTGATCAAGAACTATGGCGAAGAACGGTTTGCTGGCCCGATTGCAAAGGCGATTGTTGCTGCTCGGACGCGAGGGCGGATACGGACCACCCTCGAGCTTGCCCGTGTCGTGGCTGCGGCCGTCCGGACGCGTGAGCGGGGGCAGGACCCGGCGACGCGCACCTTCCAGGCTCTACGGATTCACGTCAATCAGGAGCTTGAGGAATTGTCGCTAGCGCTGCCGCAGGCCGTCGCTGCGCTCGCTCCGGGCGGGCGGGTGGTCGTGATCAGCTTCCACTCGCTCGAAGACCGGATCGTGAAGCGCTTCCTCCGTGACCAGAGCCGCCCGCAGTTGCCCGAGCGCCTGCCCGTGAAAGCCATCGAAATGCCACAACCGCGGGTCAGACTCGTGGGACGCGCGATCCGCCCGGGCGCGCGCGATGTCGCCGCCAATCCCCGTGCGCGCAGCGCGGTCATGCGCGTCGCCGAGAAGCTCTGATGAAGTGCCGTCTCCTTCCCATCGCCGCGCCCCGCCGCGCGCGCCCTCGCCATGGCCCGCGCTAGCCTGGTCCTCCTCGTCGTGCTCGCGGCCTGCGCGCTGGGGCTCGTCACGTCGCAGCACTACGCGCGCAAGCTCTTCGCCGAGCTCGAGCGCGAGCAGGCGCACGCCAAGAACCTCGAGGTGGAGTACGGCCAACTGCAGCTCGAGGCGAGCACCTGGGCGGTGCACGCGCGGGTCGAGCGGCTGGCGCGCGACCGGCTGCACATGCGCCCGCCCGACGCGCAGCGCCTGCAGGTGCTCGATGCGCCCGGCGCACGGGGAGATCCCAGGTGAAGTTCGGCGACTCCCCGGTGCTCGCGCCCACGTTCCCGCCGTGGCGCTCCCGGCTGCTGGTGACGCTCGTCGCCGTGGCGTTCGGAGCGCTCGCCGGCCGGGCGGTGTACCTGCAGGGCTGGAGCCGTGATTTCCTGCAGGCGAAAGGGGAGCTCCGCTACAGCCGCACCCTGGAGATCCCGGCGCACCGCGGCCGGATCTTCGACCGCAACGGCGAAGCGCTCGCGGTCTCGACCCCGGTGAAGGCGATCTGGGCGATCCCGGAGGATGCCGCGGTGGCCGGCCGCGATCTCGAGCGGCTCGCGGCGGCGCTCGAGTTGCCGCGCGAGGAACTGCGCCGCAAGCTCGCCGACAGCGGCCGCGACTTCGTCTACCTGAAGCGTCAGCTGCCGCCGGAGACGGCCGAGCGCGTCGCCGCGCTCCGACTTCCCGGGATCCACCAGAGCAGGGAATACCGCCGCTACTACCCGGCCGGCGAGACGGTGGCGCACGTGCTCGGGTTCACGGACGTCGACGACGTGGGGCGCGAGGGCATCGAGCTCGCCTACCAGGATCACCTCGCCGGGCGTCCCGGCTCGCGGCGTGTGATCAAGGACCGGCTCGGCCAGGTCGTCGAGGACCTGGAGAGCATCCGCGAGGCGCGGGACGGGCGCGACCTCGTGCTCGCGCTCGACTCGCGCATCCAGAACCTCGCGTACGCCGAGCTCAAGCGCGCGGTCGCCGGCCACCGCGCGAAGGGCGGCGGCATCGTCGTGCTGGACGTCGGCACCGGCGAGGTGCTGGCGCTCGCGAACCTGCCCTCGTACAACCCGAACAACCGCACGCGCCTTTCGACCGCGAGCCTGCGCAACCGCGCCGTCACCGATGCGTTCGAGCCCGGCTCCACGCTCAAGCCGTTCACCATCGCGCTCGCGCTGGAGACCGGGCAGGTCGCCTCCTCGACGCGGATCACGGTCGCGCCAGGCTCGCTCACCATCGGTCCGGCAACGATCCGCGATGCGCATCCCGAGAAGGCGCTCACCGTCGAGCAGGTGATCCAGAAATCCTCGAACGTCGGCGCGGCGAAGATCGCGCTCGCGCTTGCCCCCGCGACGATGTGGGCGATGTTCGACGACATCGGCTTCGGTGCCGCGCCGCGCCTCGGCTTCCCGGGCGAGGCGATCGGCAAGGTGCGGCCGTACAAGACCTGGCGTCCGGTGGAGCAGGCGACGATGTCGTACGGCCACGGCATCTCGGTGAGCCTCGTGCAGCTCGCGCGCGCATACACGGTGTTCGCGCGCGACGGCGATCTCGTTCCGCTCTCGCTGCTCAAAGTCGACACGCCGCCGCCGGCGCGGCGCGTGATCTCGTCCCGGACCGCGGAGAGCGTCCGCCACATGCTCGAGCTCGCCGCGCAGCCGGGCGGGACCGGTCCGCGCGCCCGGATCATGGGGTACCGCGTCGCCGGGAAGACCGGCACCGCCCACAAGCAGGAGAACGGGGCCTATCTCCCCGACCGCTACCACTCGTCGTTCGTCGGATTCGCGCCGGCGTCGCAGCCGCGCCTGGTGATCGCGGTGATGCTCGACGAGCCTTCGGCCGGCCAGTACTACGGCGGCGCCGTCGCCGCGCCGGTCTTCGCCCGGGTCATGGCGGGGAGCCTGCGCATCCTCGGCGTGGCGCCGGACGCCCCGCTGACGCCGGTCGAGACGCCGCCGGGCGCGCTCGAGGTGCGCGAGAGCGTATGACGCGCGAAACGTGGACAGGGAAGCGACCAGGATTCTGCGCGAGCTGAGACAACTCGGGGTCAAGCCGGCCGGCCTCGCGGCCGACAGCCGCGCGATCGCGCGCGGCGAGCTGTTTCTCGCGTATCCGGGCGAGCGCGCCGACGGCCGACGCTTCGTCGGCGACGCAGTCGCGCGCGGCGCCGCGGCGGTGCTCTGGGAGCGCGAGGGCTTCGAATGGCCCGGCGCGATCCGGATCCCGAACCTCGGGGTGGCAGGCCTCAAGCGCCGCGCCGGAGCGCTGGCGGCCGAGGTGTACGGCCGGCCGTCGGAGCGGCTATGGGTGACCGGCGTCACCGGCACCAACGGCAAGACCTCCTGCAGCCACTGGATCGCGCAGGCGCTCGAGGGGGCGGGCCTGAAGACCGCGGTGATCGGCACCCTGGGACTGGGGTACGGCGCCGCGCTCGAGGAAAACCCGAACACGACGCCCGACGCCGTCGTGCTCCAGCGCGCGCTCGCGCGGTTCCGCGACGACGGCGCGCGCTGCGTGGCCATGGAGGCGTCCTCGATCGGCATCGACCAGGGGCGCGTCGACGGCGTGCGCTTCGCCGCCGCGCTCTTCACCAATCTCTCGCGTGACCACCTCGACTATCACGGCGACATGGAGCGCTATGCGCAGGCGAAAATGGCGCTCTTCCGCTCGCCGGGTCTCGGCCACGCGGTGCTCAACCTCGACGACCCGGTCGGCGTACGCATCGCGCACGCGCTCGCTGGCGGAAGCGTCGAGCGCTTCGGTTACAGCACCACGGCGGGCGCCGCCGCGGCGAGCGGCCTCGAGCAGTGGCTCGAGGCGCGGGACATCGAACTGTCCACCGCCGGCCTCGCCTTCAAGCTCTTTTCGAACCCAGGATCGGCTCGGGTCGCGAGCCCGCTCGTCGGCCGCTTCAACGTCGCCAACCTCCTCGGCGTGATCGGCGTCCTCCTCGCCGCCGGATTCACGCTGGAAGCGGCGGCCAAAGCGGTCTCGCGGCTCGAGCCGCCACCGGGCCGGATGCAGCGGCTCGGCGGCGGCGGTCGACCGCTCGTCGTCGTCGATTACGCGCACAGCCCCGACGCGCTCGAGAAGTGCCTGGGCGCGCTCCGCGACGTCGCGCGCGCTCAGGGCGGCCGGCTGGTGTGCGTGTTCGGCTGCGGGGGCGACCGCGACCGGGGCAAGCGGCCGCTGATGGGCGAGGCGGCGTCCCGGTACGCCGACTTCGTGATCGTGACGAGCGACAACCCGCGCAGCGAAGACCCGGTGGCGATCATCGACGGGATCCGCCGCGGCATCACCGCGCCCTACGAGGTGCATGTCGACCGCCGCGAGGCGATCCGCGCCGCGGTGAACGCGGCGCGCGCCGGCGACGTCGTGCTCCTCGCCGGCAAGGGTCACGAACCCTATCAGGAGATCGGCGGCACCCGCATCCCGTTCTCCGACGCCGACGAGGCGCAGCGCGCGCTGGAGAGCCGGCCATGATGCTGCTCTCCGAGGCCGCTGCCGCGCTCGGCGCCACCGTCGTGGGGCCGGACGTCCGCTTCACCTCGGTGTCGACCGACAGCCGCACGCTCGAGGCGGGCGCGCTCTTCGTCGCGCTGCACGGCGAGCGCTTCGACGGCCACGAGTACGTGGGCGCGGCGCGCGAGAGCGGCGCGGCGGCGGCGATGGTGGAGCGCGTGAGCGGCGTCGCCGCCCAGGCGGCGGGCCTGTCGCTCCTCGTCGTCGGCGACTCGCGCCTCGCGCTGGGGGCGCTCGCCAAGCACTGGCGCGGCCGCTTTCCCGTCCCGGTCGTCGCGGTCGTCGGCTCGAACGGCAAGACCACGGTGAAGGAGATGGCGGCGGCGGCCCTGCGGTCGCACTTCGGCGAGCGGCAGGTGCTCGCGACCCTCGGCAATCTCAACAACGAGATCGGCGTGCCGCTCACCGCGCTGCGGCTCCGCGACGAGCACGCGTGCGCGGTGCTCGAGCTCGGCATGAACCATCCGGGCGAGACCGGCTACCTCGCGGGCATCGCGCGGCCGACGATCGCGGTGATCAACAACGCGCAGCGCGAGCACCAGGAGTTCATGAAGAGCGTCGAGGAGGTCGCAGCGGAGCATGCGGCGGTGCTGCACGTGCTGCCGGGCGACGGTATCGCGGTACTCAACCGGGACGACCCGCACTTCGAGTACTGGGCCGGCGTGGCGGGCCGGCGCGAGCTGGTCTCCTTCGGCACCGGGGCGGAGGCCATGGTGCGCGGCACCTACCGCCTCGCGCCGGCATCGAGCGAGGTCGAGATCGGTTTCCGAGGCCGCCGCGCACAGGTCTCGCTCCAGGTGCCGGGCCTGCACAACGTGCGGAATGCCCTTGCCGCCGCGGCCGCCGCGCTCGCCGCGGGCGCGGACCTCGACGCAGTCGCCGGCGGGCTCACGTCGTTCCGTCCGGTCAAGGGGCGGCTGCAGTTCCGCCCCGGCCGCAACGGCGTGCTGGTGATCGACGACACCTACAACGCGAACCCCGACTCGGCGCGCGCCGCGATCGACGTGCTGGCGGCGAGCGAGCGCCCGCGCGTGCTCATCCTCGGCGACATGGGCGAAGTCGGCGACCAGGGCGGCCCGTTCCACGAGGAGCTCGGCAGGTACGCGAAGGAGAGCCGCATCGATCGCCTCCTCGCAGTGGGGCAGCTCGCGCGCGCCGCGGCGCGCGCGTTCGGCGCGGGCGGCGAGCACTTCGACTCGGTCGAGGCGGTGATCGCGCGCGCCCAGGGGCTCACCGCGCTCAAGGGGACGATGCTCGTCAAGGGCTCGCGGTTCATGCGGATGGAGCGGGTGGTCGAGCACCTGCTGGCCGAGGAGGCCGAGCGATGCTGCTAGAGCTCGCCCAGTACCTGGCGCAGGACATCCGCGCGTTCAACGTCTTCAACTACATCACGCTGCGCGCGGTCCTCGCTGCGATCACCGCGCTGGTCATCTCGTTCCTCGCCGGGCCGGCGATGATCCGCAAGCTCGCCGCCTACAAGATCGGCCAGGCGGTGCGCGACGACGGCCCGCAGACCCATCTGACGAAGGCCGGTACGCCGACGATGGGCGGCGCGCTGATCCTCGTCTCGATCGCGGTGACGACGCTCCTGTGGGCGGACTGGACCAACCGCTTCATCTGGATCGTGCTCGCGGTGACGCTCGGCTTCGGCGCGATCGGCTGGATCGACGATTACCGCAAGGTCGTGCACCGCAACCCGAAGGGCCTCTCGGCGCGCGAGAAGTATTTCTGGCAGTCGGTGATCGGGCTGATCGCGGCGGTGTATCTCGCATTCGCGGTGCCGACGGCGGGCGCCGCGCAGGCCTGGAGCCTGTTCGCCGCCTGGGTGACCAGCGGTTTCGCGATGACGCTGCCGCCGAAGGCCGACCTCATCGTGCCGTTCTTCAAGAACGTCGCCTATCCGCTCGGCGTGTTCGGTTTCATCCTGATGACCTACTTCGTGATCGTCGGCACGTCGAACGCGGTGAACCTGACCGACGGCCTCGACGGGCTCGCGATCCTGCCGGCGGTGATGGTCGGCGGCGCGCTCGGCATCTTCACCTACGTCGCCGGCCACGCGGTGTACGCGAAGTACCTGCTCTTTCCCTACATCCCCGGCGCGAGCGAGCTCGCCGTGGTGTGCGGGGCGATCGTCGGCGCGGGCCTCGGCTTCCTGTGGTTCAACGCGTACCCGGCCGAGGTGTTCATGGGCGACGTCGGCGCGCATGAACA
>Ga0233416_10000420_pt1 | contig 13089 bp, 12 predicted proteins | sample Sediment_Towuti__2_FD_188638 | JGI IMG/M metagenome (GOLD analysis project Ga0233416, IMG submission 188638) | Sediment microbial communities from Lake Towuti, South Sulawesi, Indonesia - Sediment_Towuti_2014_0_MG | ecosystem: Environmental > Aquatic > Freshwater > Lake > Sediment | place... | reverse complement strand
CGGAGCGAACCTAGAGCTGTTTATCCTCGATACACGGCAGTATCGAAGCCGCAATGTCGATCAGGACGGCCCGGCGAAAACGATGTTGGGCAAACGACAGCTTCAATGGCTGCTGGGGGGTCTTACTGAGTCAAGTGCAACCTGGAAAGTGATTGTGACCACGGTGCCTCTGTCCATTCCGAAGGGAGGAAGCGCCGTCGTTCCCGGGAACGATGGCTGGGCTGGAGGGTCTGGCTATCCGGGGTTTGAATGGGAGCGACAGGTGATTGTGGATACGATTCTCGGACAGAAGGTGAAGAACGTGGTGTTCCTGGCCGGAGACGTTCACCACGTGCAGGCAAACGCGTACGATCCGAACGGTGACGGGATTTCTGATTTCCATGAGTTTGTAGCTGGTCCATTGTCCGCTGCGTCCGACCGATTGACGCCGGCTAATGGGGAGTTGCACCCGACCACATTGATCAATGAAGGCGGGTACATGAATTTTGGTCTGGTTCGAGTCACGAAGTCCTCATTCGATGTGACGGTCCTCGATGAGGTCGGTGCTACGCGGTTTTCCCATCATCTGCCGGCCAGGTAATGACGGTCTTCTGAGCACCTCCTCTTGAAATCCTGATGAGTGGCCAGTTACGGTAGACCCTCATTCCACGCATGCGCGAGGCTGAAACGAGGTGCCTGATGCTCCTACAGCTGATTTCTGTGTTGGGTGCGTTGATGGTGTTGTCGGCCTATGGCCTGCTTCAGGGTGGGATCTGGCGTGAACTGAACGCGGGATACCTGGCGTTCAACATCGTCGGGTCGCTGTTGCTGGGGATCGTCGCGATTGTGGATCAGCGGGTCGGATTTATTTTCTTGGAGTTTGCCTGGGCCGGACTGGGATTGATCGGCGTAGCCAGGGCCGTGAAGGCCAGGCAGAGCGCGCATTAACAGGGCTCGAATGAAAGGATGACACCTATGGCAGGTTCGATGTCAGCAGATGAGATTTTTGGAAAAGCGCAGAATGCCGCTGCGGCGGCGACGGGGCCTGATGAAAAGCCCCTGCAGATCGATTACCCATCGTTGAAGGAAAAGATCCGTGCAGCCCTCGGTGACCGCAAAGTCGCGCTGTGCCACATAAACAAGTTTTTGCCGGAAGGCTACGAGGATCAAGGACGGTTCAATCTCTTGTTGCTCACTGCCGGCAACGTGTTGTTCGACATGGTTATCGGCGACTCGTACTTTCGCTACGATGTCGTGTCGGTCGGGCAGCTGGACAAGGTTCAAGTGATCGATGCAATGTGGGACAACAAAGAGAAGCGCCGCGAAGAACCGTTCCTCAGCCTGCGCCTCATGCACGGCGAAGAAGCCCATCTCCTGTTGGCGTTGGATGATGCCGAACGTGCAAGCTTGCTCGCGTTCGCACGTGCAGTCTCCGCAGCAAGAAATCCGGAGAAGTAACCGAGTGATCAGGCATCAGCGGGGTGCAGACGGTCTGTCTGGTCTATCTCGTCTGTCTGGTGCGATGGGCAAGCGAGACGAATGACGCCCTTCGGCTGGCTCAGGGCGTCCCGAGCCTGTCGAGGGACGCATCACGGGTGCCGAGGCTGGATGCTCAAAAAGGCCGTCCAGCAAGGCCGCAGCGAGCAAAAAGCCGCGAGGCGTATGCGGTGGGTACGTTGAGGCCTTGAGCGATGCGAGAACGACGCTGGAGGGCCATTGCAACATTCTCACCATAGTGCTCCTACTCCCTCACAGAAGATGTTGCCCGCGATCTGCCGTGGCTGAACCCACGAGAAGCCGCGATGGATCGTGGGCTACCTGCGGTTAGCACTGGCTCTTCAGAGAACAGATAGGGTAGCGTCCTAACATTTCAATGAGTTATGGCTAGGTATTGCAGCACTCCAGAATGGTACGACTTGTGCTGTAGTCACGGGTGTGTCTTGCTCGGAGATTCAGCTCATCACTTCGATGACGGGCACGCAGAATTTAGTCCATATGATTTTATCGGTACGTGATACGAGATGGATTCTAGTCTTGAGCCTGCACACCTAAGTCGTGACGAGAGACACGTCGTGTGCACAGTGTCACAGGAAAGTCAGTCACTCATTCCGTTCTCATCAGGAGGTGCTAGCGTGCAGCAGCGGAGATGCAGCAGATTCATCGTCGGAGTACTCGCACTCGGCCTGCTTGCCGAGGCAGCCTTGACGGCTGGCCCAGCGCAGGCGGTCAGTGGCCCAGCCCCTATTTATTATGGGGAATCGGTGTCGGATCAGGTCAAAGGGGCCACCCGGTTCTTGATCCTGAAGAACTGGAACGAGGAGGCGGCATTGGATAAAAAGACAGGGCTGGTGTGGGAGATGATACCGAGTGCGACGGCGAAGAGCTGGTGGAATGTGCGCGATACCTGTGCCAACAAAACGGTGGGCGGCCGGAAAGGCTGGCGGCTCCCGTCGGTGGTAGAGCTGAGCAGTCTGGTGGACCTCGCCAACACGGATCCGGCCCTGCCTATGGACGCTCCCTTTAACATTTTTTCGGTCGGCTATTGGTCGGCGTCGACAATTACCGAGCTTTCCACGGACGCGTCGCTCGTGGATTTCTTCAATGGCCTCGTGCTCAGCCCCGGTAAGGCCGGCAGCGGCCATGTTTGGTGTGTCCGTAGTGGTATGAATGCAGAGGTCTATTGATGATTGAAGCGATTGGGTTACTTGGGAGTGCAGGGGGCGGAGCCCCGGCTCATGGTTCCAGTAACGATACCAGCTCTGGGTGGCCTTGCTGGCGCGCACGATCGACCGGGCGTTGGCCTTTGACATCTTTGGCTGTCTTGTCGGCCCCCTGCATCAGCAGCAACAGCACGATCTCTTGATGGCCTTGTGCCGCGGCGACATGCAGGGCGGTCCACCCATTGGTCGTCGCCGGCTTCACATCTGCACCCTTGTCCAATAGCAGTGCCACAACCTCCCGATGTCCTTTCGCGGATGCGATCAGGAGCGGGGTCGCACCGTTGCTCGTCCTTGTCTGCTTCACGTCGGCGCCGTGATCCAACAGCAGTGTGACGATGTTGAGATATCCTCCCTGGGCGGCGGTAAAGAGAGGGGGCTCACCGTCGTCTGCCCGCTCCTGTTTGACATCTGCTCCTTTGTCCAAGAGCAGGGCCACGATGTCTCGATGCCCCATCTCGACTGCGATGTGGAGCGCCGTCGCGCCGTCCGTCGTCGCCCGTTTGAGGTCCGCGCCCTTGCCCAAGAGCAGCGCCACAGCATCTCCATGCCCCTTTTCGGCCGCACGGTGGAGTGCAGTGACCGCGTCGTTGTCGGCCGCGTTGACATCGGCCCCTTTTTCGAGAACCCTGATTATTTCACCGAGGTCTCCTTTAGAGGCCGCTGTCAGCAGCGCTTCATCCATCGGCTTCATAGCCAGGAGCATCGGCATCAGTCCGAGGACCGCGACGAGCACCATCCACCGCTGTGTCATGTGGCCTCCGGGCTACGGGGGAAAAATAGGGAACGCTCACGTCTACTGTAACAGGATGCGGGAGAGGTCTGCCAGGGGCATTCACAGCAACCGCGAAGCGCAGCCTGCGTGATCGCGGAGCTGATAGTGAATGGTGTGTAGCGGGAGAGAAGAGCGTGTGTCTTAGAGCGGATCGCTCGGAAAGAGCGTTGTCCGTCGGGAAGAAGAGTCGATTCTTGACCTCGGCAGCCTGATTTCTGACTCCTCGCATATACCATTGGCCATAGGCTCGTCGGATTTCTTGTTTCGCACGAACGACAGAGACAAATGCCTATGTACCCTTTGTATAACGGGCAAGGCGCAGACAGTGGCTGGATGTCTACGCCTGTCGAATTCTATGGTCAGCTCCATGCCAGGCTCGCTGAAATCCCGCAATGGAATGCCGAACGTCCAAGCTCAGGGGCGCAGAGCCGGCTCGCCGGCGCAGCGTCCCTCTGGAGCGTAGTGTTGGGCGTGGCGATCAACTCCGCATTCCTAATAGTGATTCTTGAAGGCGGGGCGCCAGCCAGTCCAAGGGAACAAGGAATACCAGCGCTGTCGTCAGATTAAAGACGAGATGCGCCAATGCGACGGCCATACCGGGGTCTCCTGCATGCGTCACCATCGCGTGTGCGAACTGCGTCAAGAATGGGAAAAACAGAACCGCACCGGCAACATTGAAAAGGAAATTTGCCTTTGCCGTTGCACGGGCAACGGGGTTCATTCCAACGCTGGCCAGCAAGGCAGTCGAAGTCGAGCCTACGTTTGCGCCCACTACAACAGGAATGGCGGCCTCGGCAGGCAGGACTCCTTGCAGGACCAGCAGGATGGCGACCCCGGTCGTTACGCTGCTGGACTGAACCACGGCGGTGAACACCAAACCGACGAGAACCCCCAGCCAGGGCGTTTGGGCGCGCTCAAGCCATTCGACAAACGCAGCTTGTTCCTGAAGCGGTTTCAGCTCGGATGAAATGAGATCGAGCGCAAAGAAAATCAACCCGAAATAGAAGACAGCCTTTCCTGCTATGCTCCAGCGGTTAGGCAATGCAGAAAGGAGCGCGCCCAGGCAGATCAAAAAAGGGCCGACGGAGGTCAGCTTGAGCGATACCAGCCACGCGGTGGCCGTCGTGCCGACATTCGACCCCAGCAGCACGCCGAGGCTTGCGCGGAACGAGATTACTGAAGCATCCACAAGGGCGGTGGTCAGAGAAGTGACGGCGCTGCTGGACTGGACGACAGCAGTCGCCAGCGCTCCTACAGCGAAGCCGGACCAGCGACTTGCCGTGACTCGCCCAAGCCATGCTTGCAGTGCATCTCCACCGACGGCTCGCAACTCGCGGCTAAATCCCTGCAGCCCGTAGATGAACAAGACGACTGCGGAAATTGCTGCAAAGAATGATTGCAGGCCAGTCATTGTGACGCCCAACTATAATTCGACGTCCTAATCATGTCGTCTAACCCAGCAGGAACTGCTCGCTAATCCCAGGCCCTGCGAAGGACCTGCAACTATGCAAGTTGCTGAATCGACATGGCGTTCGATGGGTTCACCGGGAGTCTCTGCCAGCGTGTTAGCCGTCGAAGCACTACGCCTTCTGGCAACCTGTCTCGTGTCGCTCATTGTCCGGCACGCGCAAAGCCTGCCGGATTGTCTGTGAAAGGTAAGAGGGTGTCAACTAGTGGTGTGGGAGGGTTCCCTATGAAATGGTTGTTTAGCTTTTGGTATAGAAGGGCAGGTTGGTAACTGTGGCGTCATGCTTCTTTCCTTCTATCTCGACGGTCAGTGCTGTGTCGGGCACGGCAAAGTCCCGCAGCGGGAATCCGAAGGCGATCACGGTGTTCAGTTGCGGTGAGCTCGCCGCGCTGCTGATCCAGCCCACTTCCCGATCTCCGCTGAAGAGTTTCGCCCCATGGGGCGGGATCGTGGAGTCCTTTAGAACGAGTCCCACCAGTTTCCGCCGCACATTGCCATAGGTGTCCATCCGCGCGACGACCTCCTGACCTGGATAGCAGCCCTTGTTGAGGCTGAACGCTTTGCCTTCCAGGTTCGCTTCCGGCGGGACGATCTCTTCATTCAGGTCTGGCCCGGCCTTTGGCAGGCCTGCTTCGATGCGGAGGGACTCACGAGCCTGACTGCCAACGGCCTTGATGCCGTAGGTTGCACCTCCCTCCATGAGCCGTTCCCAGGCTGTGTTGAGGGCCTCAGCGGGCAGTAATATCTCCAGGTCGTCCTCGCCGGTTTCCTCTGTGCGCAGGACGAACGAGGTATGGCCGCCGATCTTGGCTGAGATGATACTGAGCGGCTTGAGATCGCTCATGACCACGCCGAAGGCGGCACTGACAGTCGCGCAGGCCTTTGGCCCACTGACCAGCAACAGTCCCCAGGACTCCGCACAGTTTTCCATCTTGGCTTTGACACCGTAGAGCAGGAACTTTTTCAGGGCTAGAAAAGTCGCGTCCCCGACCTCGCCGACATCTTCCACCCAAAGGCTCTCGGATTGGACATAGACTCGAAAGTAGCCGAGCATCTTGCCCTTGTGTGTGAGGAAGCTTGAATAGCGGCCCTGGCCCGGCTGCAGGGGGAGAATGTCGTTACTGATGAGGCCCTGCAACCATTTGACCCGATCGTCGCCTGTGACGCGGATCTTGCCTCTGTGCGAAAGGTCGGAGACCCCGACTGCTCGACGTACGGCCCGATATTCCGTGACCCAATCTCCATAGTGAGCGGGCAGGTTCCACCCACCGACCTCTTCGAAGGTCGCGCCAAGTTTGAGATGCTGTTCGTGGAGAGGGGAGTACTTCATCGCAAATCCGTGAAGCGTGAAACGTGAAGCGTGAAACGAAAAGGAGTGTTTTGCCCCATGCCCCTCACTCCTCACCCCTTACCCCTGTCGCGAGAATTTCGTCGATCAGATCTTTCAGGCGGGTGGAGAATTCGTTGCGCGAGACGATCTTGGTTACCCCCAGCGCTTTTGCTCGGTTAAAGGTATCGACTTCTTCGTGATTGGCGAAGGCGAGGATGGGAATGGTCTTTAGTCGCGCGTCGGCCTTGAGGGTTTCCAGGCCTTGAAAGGCATCGAGTCTGTCGTCATTCATGTTCACGATGAACGCTGCCGGGATCATCGCCGAGACTTTTTCGGCGATATCCTGTTGCGTGCGAGCCCGTTCGATCCGATAGCCCCCCGACATGAGGGCGTCGCGGACTTTGGTGTAGAAAAAGATATCGGTGACACCGACGAGGATAGTCTTTGGGTCTGTCTGGTCTATCTTATCTGTCTGGTGATGAATCGTCGTCATGGCGGAGTCTGCTTTCGTATCAGAATACATGAAAGGTTTTCGTGACAGAACAAGACAGACCAGATAGACCGAATAGACCAGACAGACCGGTTAGTTTAGTGAACTAATCAGCCGTCCCAACGCTTTCTTGGCCAAGGTGTAATTGGGACTGAGCGTCAGGGCTTTCTTATAGGCATCGATGGCTTCGGTCCATTGGCCCTTGCGCTCATAGACCCGACCGAGATTGAGATGGGGGAAGGCCGGGCTCTCGTAGCGTCTCGCCTGCAGGGCTTTCTGAAACCATACAATCGCTTCGTCCAATTCACCCTTCTCGATCAGATAGGCCCCGATGTCATTATAGGGATTCCCGAAGTCCGGGTCCTGCGCGATGGCCTTGTGACACTCCTCGATCGCATCGTCGAGCCGCCCCATGAAGCTGTAGGTCCATCCGAGGAATGTATAGGCCTCGGCGGTGGGATGAGTCTCAATCGATTTCTTGTAGAGCGTCACGGCTTCCTCCAACTCGCCCTTCATCTGGCGCTCGTAGGCCTGCTGAAAGAGTTGCCAGGCCTCGCGCTTGTCTTCTTCGCGCCCTTCGCCTTGGACTAAAAAATCCTGTACATCCATAAATAATCAGGCTGATGAAAAAGGTCCCCAGCGTCGTTCTCAGTCGTGCAAACTCCTCAACGTACCCCTGAGGGTACGCCTCCGGGTTCGCACTCCCTGCGGCCTTGCTGGATGACCTTTTTGATCAGCCTGTAGGCCGCCTGGTGATTTCGATCAGAACTCTACCTACTCCTGCTTCAACTTCTTTTTGATGAGTTCGGCTCCATAACGCCCCGAGAGCAACATCGAGCCGAAGGCCGGGCCCATGCGCGGGGTACCGTACACGGCCGCTACGGCCAATCCGATTACAAAGCAATTGGGGTACACCTCGCCGGTATGATTCATCACATCTTCCTCCGAGCGAGAGACCCACATGGCGCCGTTGCCGGGAACGGCGGTGTAGAGATTGCGTTTGTACAGCAGATTGACCACCACCGCATCGTGGCCTGTGGCATCGACGACGATCTTGCTTTCGAGCGCGATTGGGTCGACATGAATGAGGTCGTGGCCCGCCATTTCCGCGGTCGTGTTGTTCACGACGACCCCTTCAAGCACTCCATCTCGACGGAGGATAAGATCGACAACGCGCGTGAGGTTCAGAACCCTGGCGCCGCCTCGATAGGCTGCGGCCACAAGGGCGCCGGTGGCATGCGGTGGATCGACCATGTACATTCCGTCACAGTCTTTGATCTTCTTGCAGGGCACTCCGATCTCTTCGAGGATCTTATGAGCGGGGGCACAGATCGTCGCTTTATTCATCAGATATCCGCCGTGCCAGAACCCCCCGCCGAGCGCGAGGCTCTGTTCGACGATGACAGTACGAAATCCCATGTCAGCCAGATCATGGGCACAGATCAGACCGGAAGGCCCTGCTCCCACGATAATGACATCGCTCTCGATGAGCTGATCGAATTCCTTGTAGTATTCCCGTGCGATATGGCGGGTAATGTCTCTTTCCCGAAGAGGCGCTGGTCTTGGCTTGCTCATATTCGACTCCATTCAGCTGTCAACCATCTGCTTTCAGCTTTCAGCTCCGGATTCCAAGCTGACTGCTGACAGCTGATCGCTGAAAGCACTTTCTATCGATAAATCTCAGAGCCGGTTTTCTTAAACTCTTCCGCCTTTTCTCTCATGCCGATTTGAATCGCTTGTTGTTCATCGACTTGGAGATGCACGGCATAGTCGCGCACGTCTTGCGTAATTTTCATGGAGCAGAAATGCGGGCCGCACATGCTGCAGAAATGCGAGACCTTCGCGGCGTTGTCCGGCAGGGTTTCATCATGGAAGAGCCTTGCTGTATCCGGATCGAGCGACAGATTGAATTGGTCTTCCCAGCGAAACTCGAACCGCGCCTTGGACAGGGCATTATCACGAATCTGCGCGCCAGGATGGCCCTTGGCCAGATCCGCTGCGTGGGCGGCGATCTTGTAAGTGATGACACCGGTCTTCACGTCTTCACGGTCCGGCAGTCCAAGATGCTCTTTTGGCGTGACGTAACAGAGCATCGCGCAGCCGTACCAGCCGATCATGGCCGCTCCAATGCCGGAAGTGATGTGGTCATAGCCCGGCGCGATATCAGTCGTGAGCGGTCCCAGCGTATAGAAGGGCGCTTCCTGGCAGACCTTCAGTTGTTTCTCCATGTTGACTTGGATCATGTGCATGGGCACGTGGCCCGGTCCTTCGATCATGACCTGGACGTCGTGGCCCCAGGCAATCTTGGTGAGTTCACCCAACGTGTCCAGTTCGGCGAATTGTGCCTCATCGTTGGCATCTGCAATGGAGCCAGGGCGCAACCCGTCACCCAAGCTGAACGACACGTCGTAAGCCTTCATGATCTCGCAAATTTCTTCGAAGTGGGTATAGGCGAAGTTTTCTTCGTGGTGAGCGAGGCACCATTTTGCATGGATCGCTCCGCCTCGGGACACGATGCCGGTCATGCGTGTAGCGGTCATCGGTACATAGGCGAGGCGCACACCGGCGTGGATTGTGAAGTAATCCACGCCTTGCTCAGCCTGTTCGATCAACGTGTCACGAAAGAGTTCCCAGGTCAGGTCTTCAGCCTTCCCACCGACTTTTTCCAGCGCCTGATAGATCGGTACAGTACCGATGGGCACAGGCGAGTTACGGATGATCCATTCGCGAGTCTCGTGGATGTTCTTGCCGGTGGAGAGGTCCATCACTGTGTCGGCGCCCCATCGGATGGACCAGATCATTTTTTCGACTTCTTCTTCGATGGAGGAGGCGACAGCGGAGTTGCCGATGTTGGAGTTGATCTTCACCAGAAAATTGCGACCGATGATCATCGGCTCGCTTTCCGGATGGTTGATGTTCGCCGGAATGATGGCCCGGCCACGGGCGACTTCATCGCGGACAAATTCCGGCGTGATCACAGAGGGAATGTTGGCCCCCCATGACTGGCCCTTGTGTTGGGCGACCCCGCCGCCATGCCCATTCCGCGAGGCCAATTCACGCGCGACTTCGCGGGATTGGTTCTCCCGGATGGCGATGAACTCCATTTCAGGCGTGACGATGCCTTTCCTGGCATAGTGGATTTGAGTGACGTTTCGGCCGGGTTTGGCTCGCAGTGGCTTGCGGATGTGTTGAAAGCGAAGCTCATTCAGTTTCGGGTCGGCTGCGCGCAAACGGCCATATTGTGAGGAGATATCCGCGAGCTCGACCACATCATTCCGACCGATCACCCAGTTCCGGCGGTAGGGTGCCAATCCGGCCTGTGGATCGATCTTGACGTTCGGGTCTGTGTAGGAGCCTGAGGTATCGTAGACTGTGATCGATTGATTGGAGACGGGTGTCGCCCCACTCATCGACTTGGTGGGGGTGAGGCTGATCTCTCGCATCGGAACCCGCACGCCTGGCTGCGTCCCTTGCACGTATACTTTGCGGGAGGCGGGGAAGGGTGTGGTCGTCAAGGCTGATCCATTTTCGATCGTATGGTCGCTCATGAGGAGATCCTTTCCTAAGGATGCTATCGGCTATCAGCCATCAGCTCTTAGCCAAGATTCCTGGAAGCTGATCGCTAATTGTCTTCAAATAAAAAAAGCCGCACCTGATGCTCAGGGGTGCGGCAGAGAGACCAACGACGCTCAGTTGTTCTCGCTTCCCTACGCTGGTATTACCCAGGTCAGGTTCTGAGGGTCATCCGTTCGGGCGGACTCTCAGCCGTGTGGCTCCCCTAGCTTTGGTGGGAGATCGTATCCCCGGCCCACTGCGTTGTCAACGGGGTATTAGGCCTACTGTGGTGGAACCGACTGGACTATTGAGGGGCTAGGACCTTCTTTCGTCGAGCGGTTCATTGATTGGTCAGGGTACCCTAACGTAGAATGATGGCAACGCTATCTTGTAGAGGAAACGATGCAATCGCTCTCCACAATGCCGAGACCGATCACCGATTATCAACACTTGTCTGGGGAAGAGCTATTCCAACGGACAGCTGAGGCAAAACGTCTGTTGGGTGATCGTGTCATGATCCTGGGCCATAATTATCAACGGGATGAGGTGATCGAACATGCAGATTTTCGCGGGGACTCCCTCCTCCTCTCAAAATTGGCAGCCGAGCGGTCAGAGCGGCCCTACATTGTTTTTTGCGGCGTGCATTTCATGGCTGAGACGGCAGACATTTTAAGCCGCTCCCGACAAACGGTGATCCTCCCGGACATGGCCGCCGGCTGCTCGATGGCTGACATGGCGGCCATCGAGCAGGTCGACCACTGTTGGGAAACACTGGGACGAATTCTTCCGGTGGAAGAGACAGTGATGCCGGCTGTGTATGTGAACTCCGCCGCAGTACTGAAAGCTTTTTGTGGCGAGCATGGAGGGATTACCTGTACGTCATCCAACGCCAAGGCGGTGATCGAATGGTCCTGGGTCAGGAGGGAGAAGATCCTCTTTTTCCCGGACGAACATCTGGGTCGCAATACGGCGAATAAGATGGGGCTGCCTAAAGAAGAGATGATTGTCTGGGATCCCTTTCAACCCAATGGTGGCAATACGCGCGGAGCGATCCAGAGAGCCAAGCTCATTCTTTGGAAGGGACACTGCAGTGTGCATCAGATGTTCCAGCCGGTTCATGTGGACAACTTCCGGATGCAATATCCGAACGGGAAAGTCATCGTCCATCCGGAATGTCATGAAGACGTCGTCAACAAGGCGGATCTAACCGGTTCGACAGAGTTCATCATCAAGACCGTGACAACGGCTCCTTCTGGTACGGTCTGGGCGGTCGGGACGGAACTCAATCTCGTCAACCGTCTCAAACGCGACCTGACCGATAAGAAAGTCTTCTTCCTGTCGTCTACCGTCTGCCAGTGCGCGACGATGTTCCGGATCGACGGAGCCCATCTCTGCTGGGCGATGGAGAACCTTGCCGACGGCCATATTGTGAACCATATCGTCGTCCCTGACGATGAGAAACATTGGGCCAGGATCGCACTGGATCGCATGATGGCAGTCAGCTGACCTCAATTTTGAATTATGAATGATGAATGTTGAATTTCAGGTTGACCCCGCCCCTTAATTCAGAATAATTCACAATTCATCATTTAACATTCATCATTCAAGGCAATGGATTACAAGGCGACACTCAATCTTCCCAAGACCGATTTCCCGATGAAGGCGAACCTGCCGCAGCGGGAACCGGAGCTTCTCGCCTTGTGGGAAAAGGAGCGGTTGTATGAACGAATTCAGGAGGCAGGAAAAGGCCGTCCACGCTACGTGCTTCATGATGGCCCCCCCTATGCCAACGGGCGGATCCATATCGGACATGCGCTGAACAAGATCCTCAAAGACATCATCGTCAAATCGAAGACGATGGCCGGTTGCCAGGTGCCCTATATGCCAGGGTGGGATTGCCATGGCCTACCGATCGAGCATCAAGTCCTCAAAGAACTGGGCGACAAGAAAAAGACTCTCGATACCCCAGCGATCCGCCGACTCTGCCGGGAGTATGCGGAGAAGTACGTCAAGATTCAGCGCGAGGAGTTTCAGCGGCTCGGCGTTTTGGGCGACTGGCAGCATCCCTATCTCACGATGAATCCTGGCTATGAGGCCACGATCATTCGTGAGTTCGGGAAATTCGTGGAGCGGGGAGGTGTCTATAAGGGGCTGAAGCCGGTGCTGTGGTGTACGGTGGACCAAACCGCCCTTGCCGAGGCGGAGGTGGAATATGAGGATCACACCTCACCGTCGATCTATGTGAAGTTTCCGGTAGTGAGTTCACCGCGAGTACTGTCTTCGGGGGCAGGGCTCAACTTTTCTTTTCCCTCAAATATAAGAAATGTCTCGATTGTCATTTGGACAACTACACCCTGGACTCTTCCTGCAAATCAGGCAGTCTGCCTGCATCGCGACATTGATTATGCTTTTGTTTTGGTTGGAGGCGAGGTTTTGGTCATCGCTGAGAAGTTAGTGGATGCAGTGACCAAAGCGTGCAAGTTAGACCATGCTCAAGTGCTCGGTGTGAAGAAAGGAAGTGAGGGGTTTGAGGGACTGGAAACGCAACGCCCATTAACTACCGGCTTGTCACCGATTCTACTCGGTGACTTCGTGACCCTCGACCAAGGAACCGGCTGTGTCCATATCGCGCCGGGTCATGGTATGGAAGACTACATCCTTGTGCTTGAACACAATGCCAAGGCCACGGCGGGAGAACGGTTGGAGATTCTTGCGCCGGTCGACAACAGCGGGCGGTTTACTGAGATCGTGAAGGAATTTGCCGGCCTTCATGTA
>Ga0233416_10000419_pt1 | contig 13097 bp, 16 predicted proteins | sample Sediment_Towuti__2_FD_188638 | JGI IMG/M metagenome (GOLD analysis project Ga0233416, IMG submission 188638) | Sediment microbial communities from Lake Towuti, South Sulawesi, Indonesia - Sediment_Towuti_2014_0_MG | ecosystem: Environmental > Aquatic > Freshwater > Lake > Sediment | place... | reverse complement strand
ATTCAGACAGAATCAAATGGTGTTATATTAAGATGTGACACAATAGGATCCATTGAAGCAATTACAGAACTTTTGAAAAAGGAAAACATTCCAATCAGAGCAGCCGACCTTGGTAATATTACACGTAGAGATATTCTTTCTGCAGCTGCGGTTAGGGAAAAAGATCGTTACCTTGGAGTAGTATTAGGATTTAATGTCAAGGTCCTTGAAGAAGCAGAGAAGGAAGCCTTTGAACGGAAAATAAAAATTTTCAATGAAAAAATAATCTATAACTTGGTCAGGAGTTATTCTGAATGGGTAGATTATGAAAAGCTTCACTCAGACTCAATTATTTTTAATGAAATTCCTCCGATATGCAAATTTCAGTTTATGAAAGGATATGTTTTTAGAAGAAATGACCCTGCAGTGTTTGGTGCTGAGATACTGGTCGGCAAATTGAGACAAAAGGTTTCAGTAATTAGCGAAGATGGCAAGAGAATTGGTGTTGTTCATCAAATTCAAAATGAAGGCAAAAACCTGGATATTGCAGATAGCGGAATGCAGGTTGCCCTTTCCATAAAAGGGCCAACAATTGGCAGACAGATAAACGAAGGTGATATATTTTATACAGACCTTAATAGCAGAGAAGCCCGATTGCTGATTGAAAGGTTCCCTGAGAGATTGAATGAAGATGAACAAGAAATATTTGATTTAATCCTAGCAAAAAAGCGTAAAGTTGATCCTGCTTTTGGATACCTGTAAACCAGATGAAGTAGTCTACTGATACTTTTCCAGTAAGCCTTCTAATCCCTTCTCTCCAACTGCGCCGACTGCCTTTTCAACCAACTTGCCATTCATAAACACAATGAATGTAGGTATTGCATAGACGTCAAACCTCATTGCCACTCCCTGGTTATCATCCACATTCAGTCTTCCAAAAACAACTTTTTCTTCATATTTTTTGGCAAGTTTGTCAAATATCGGAAGCATGAATTGACATGGTCCGCACCATGTTGCCCAAAAATCTACCAGCACGGGCTTATTTCCTCCTATTACTTCGTCAAAGTTTTTTTCAGACAATTCAACAAGCGCAGGCTTATTAGAATCAGAACTCATTACTACAATTCATCCTTCTATTTGATATTTAAATCTTGTAAGTCAATTCCATATATTCTGAAATATTAAGTAGCAATTATCTAGCAAGTTATTCTAAAAATTTCACTCTAATTTGATGTCCTTAGGCTTTATTATAGATCTAGTATGAACCTTACTTTATTCAAACCACTTTCTTGCAAAACTTCCATTTGATGATATGTAACACCCTTTATTTCAGTTTTATAACCATGCTTTAATATGTCTACTGACTCAGTCATCGTGTACCCTGTCAGTTGATATTTCGAATCAAGCCTGGATATTTTAAGGTCAAAGTTGGATGCCACCTTGTTATCTACTGCAATAAGTAAAATTATCCGATCTATCCAGTTGAACAATAACTCCGAATAATCATGGCCTTCTACCTTAAATTCAAACTTGCTATTACCCAGAATTTCTTTTAATTCAAACATGATGTTGATCGTTCCTTTGGCTGCGTATGAAAATGCTTCTTCCATACTGTCACCGTATGCCTCTACATATGCATCTGTAACGTGATCAAGATACCGGTAGCCACCAGCCAATAACCATTGTTTTCCATCTGCCTTATTTGAATGTCGGCAGAAAACCACTGTTTTTAACCAATGGATGAATGCCGCTCTTGTTCTTGAATGTATTTATCAATCACTTTATTAGAAACACTACCTACTGTTCCAACATAATATGAAGGAGACCAAAGAACACAATGCCACAGTTGTTTTGACAATTCAGGAAAACGTTTGAATAATCTTGGACTAGTTGCACCCTTGAAGATTTTCATAGAAATTGGAGAATCAAAAGTAGATTCCACAGACAAATGAATATGATCTGCATTACCTCTAATTGAATTATTATTTTGTATCCTTCAGTTTCTGCTATTGTGTATAGCTGTTTTAGAAACTCTAATTTTACCTATCAGAACTGATTTTCTATTTTGGACGCCAAACAAATGATAATTAATGTTGTAAATTGCTGAACCGAACTACTTTTACCCATAATCAAAATATTCACTATGACCTATTGGTAAATGTAATTCCAACAGTCAAGAAATGTTATCATTGCAAAGTGATACAAAACCTGACTGGTACTAAATTAATGACATTACAACGGGAATATGATAAACTACAACATTACTTGCAGATAAGAGAAGACAAAGGATTGTTTCAATGTCAGAGTTGCGGTGAAGATAACGCTGATAGAAACGCCGCTTACAATATTGAAAAACGAGGATTAGGTCAAGCATCTAATCAAGGGTCAACTGTGGACATGCCCAGAACTTTTCCTAGTGTAGACAGGAACACAATGATGAGAAAAGAAGCCTCCGTTTTTAAACTGAGGTATTTCACTATAAGTAATCGCAAAATCTAAATGATGACACACTATCTTCTTCATTGTGAAGTTAGACCTTCCCCGTGGGATGAGGGATTTGCAATATGAAGAATTAAGGGATATATCCCACATCAGAGACAAATTTGAAGAAACAGCTGAAGTCTTTGATTTTAAACAAATAGAACCTTCCACGCTTGAATTATTATCTACTCTTGAAGCTAAGAGCGGACCATCAATAATTGATGAAACCTATAGTTTTACTGATAAGGGTGGACGAAATATTGCATTACGTTTTGATCTTACCATAGGAATGTCAAGGTTTGTTTCCATGCGCAGAGATCTAAAACTTCCAGCTAAGTTATCATCATTTGGGGGTGTCTGGCGGTATGACGAACCACAGTTAGGAAGATATAGATATTTTCACCAATGGGATATTGAAATATTTGGATCTCCGGAGGTTGATGCAGATGCAGAAATCATTGAATTTGTTTCGTTCTTTTTGAAAAGATTAGGAATTGATTTTGTTATTGCAATAAATCATAGGTCTATTTTAGAAGAATACCTGACAAGATCTCTTGGAATTACAGATAATAATACTGTAAATGAAATGATGAGGGCAATAGATAAACTTGCCAAAAAAAGCATCGAGCAGATAGTTGACGAATACAAGCAAAGACTCGATTCGACTAACTTGCGAAAATTTATTGATTTTGTTTCATTTAGCGGAGAACCTGAAAAAATACTAAACGACAGCAAGATTGGAGAATTTGAGTCGTCCAAAGTCCTTGTGCAACTTGTAGACACTCTAAAATCAAGACAGGTTAGTAACACAACGATAGATTTCAGGATTGTCCGGGGACTAGATTATTATTCAGGTATAGTGTTTGAGGCAAAAGATCAAACTACCCAGACAGGCTCGCTTGTAGGCGGAGGCAGATATGATAGATTGACGGAGGCGTTTGGCCGAAAAGATTTGTTTGCTACGGGTGCTGCAGGCGGTGTGGAAAGGATACTTGCATCAATCAAGGACAAATCAACTAAAAAACCAAAGAGGCCATTAATTTATGTCGCTTACAATTCTAAACAGGAAAAGATGAATGGGATTGAACTGGTTTCAAAATTAAGAAATCTAGGATATGCTACTGATTACGACATCAATGGAAGAACAATAAGCAAACAGTTTCACGAAGCCGCACTCAAAAATGCTGCTGCCATAATTATCGTAAGTCTTGACGAGTACAAAAAAGGCATCGTTACCATAAAAACACAATTAAAAGAACAGAAACAGAGCATCAATGAAATTGACAAGTATTTAGATCGGATAATTTAGTTACAGCTGAGGTTTGCACAAATAGACTAGTATTAGATTTTTATCATTTTGATATTCTTCATTTTTATCATACCGTTTGGTTTCTTGTCGTACACAAGTCTTACTACCAAATCGGGTGGATCATAGCTAACATACAAATCATCCTTTTCAAGAACCTGGATATCATGGTCCAGTATTATCTGAGATTCTTGTATACCATTTTCAATCAATCTCTGCTTGGCGGCTTGTGCAATACCCTCGTCTGAAGTATTGGTTGTAAGGAGGACCTTGCCAGTGCAGTTTAGGCTCATCTGCTTTGCAAAAATATCTTCTCACAATTAAACTGTATCATGGGATATTTGCAAATTTCATTTAACGCAAAAAAGAATAATATATTTACTCCCACATATAGAGGTCACGTAAAGGTTAATAGATGGAGCGATGGATGGATGAGGTTGCTATAGCTACTTGACAGATCACATTTCTCACGATATGCTCATTATAGGCACAGGTCTTGCTGGATTACGCGCTGCTATATCTGCTGCCATGACCAATGACAATCTGGACATTGGAGTAATTTCAAAGGTGCAGGTTATGCGCTCACATTCAGTGTCTGCTGAAGGTGGAACAGCAGCCGTACTATTTTCTGATGAGGGAGACAATATTGAATCACACATTTATGATACCATAAGGGGCAGTGATTTTCTATGCGATCAGGACGTTGCTGAAAAACTTGCCCATGAAATACCAAATGAAATTTACCAAATGGACAGGTGGGGAATGCCCTGGTCTAGAAGAGATGATGGCAGAATTGATCAGAGAAAATTTGGAGGTTATTCATTCCCAAGGGCTACTTATGCGCAAGATAAGGTGGGATTTTATGAAATGCAAACACTTTACGATACTTGTTTAAAATACGACAACATTCATTTTTACAATGAATGGTATTGCACTTCAATACTTGATGATGGTAACAACAATTTTTGTGGGATTACTGCAATAGAGATGAAAAGCGGAAACTTTAATGTCTTTGATTCTAGTTCTGGAATCATCGCCACCGGTGGGGCTGGTCGACTTTATAGCTTTTCAACTTACGCTTACTCTTCTACTCCCGATGGTCTGGATATGGGCTTAAGAGCAGGTCTTGCACTAAAAGACATGGAATTTGTTCAATTTCACCCCACAGGTATTCTTCCTTCGGGTATTCTAATAACTGAGGGAGCTAGAGGCGAGGGCGGATATTTGATAAACAATCAAGGTGAGAGATTCATGAAAACCTATGCGCCAGAAAAATTAGAGCTAGCACCACGCGATGTTGTTTCCAGATCAATGATAAAGGAAATTGACAATGGTAGGGGATTTATTCACGAAACAGGTGTTCCTTGCCTCAAGTTAGATCTTACCCACTTAGGTGAAGAGCGTATAAAAGAAAAATTAGCTGGAATCAGAGAGATTGGTATCAAATTTTCAGGTGTCGACATTATAAGTGAACCCATAGAAATTAGACCTGTTTGCCATTACATGATGGGTGGCATTCACACCAACATCGACGGTCAAACCGAGATGAATGGTTTGTGGTGTGCAGGAGAAGCGGCTTGCAATAGCCTTCATGGAGCAAACAGGCTTGGAGCAAACTCTACTTCAGAATGTTTGGTTTGGGGAAGCATCACAGGTAGACTTGCCGCCCAATACGCAGAAAAAAAGAAGGAAAAAGGTACAACTACAATCAATCTTGAAAAAAAGATTCAAACAGAAGAAAAGAGGATATACGATGGCATATTCCGGGGCAAGGGTGAGGTAAACCCATACGATGTTAGAAAAGAATTTACGGATATGATGGATGTCAAGGCCTACATTTTCAGAGATGAAAAGAACCTTGTTGAAGGTTTGAAGAAGGTAAGAGAGCTTCGGAACTTGACATGGAAGCACCTTGACGATAGCGCTAAGGAATACAACACAAATTTCATAAATGTAATGGAGATAGATTCATTATTGAGAGTAGGCGAAATAATAATTGCAGGAGCTTTGAACAGAAAAGAATCACGCGGTGCCCATTATAGGACAGACTATCCTAATAGAGATGATGTTAATTTCCTGAGACATACTCTCGCATATTTCAAAGACGATGGTGGCGAACCACAATTTTCATGGCATCCTGTAACATTAATACGATATGTCCCGGCAGAGAGAAAATACTAATGAAAGAGATAGAACGTCCCAGTCGTAATAATTTAGAAGGAATAGGAGGATGGCTAAATCCCTCTCGATATGGATGGGAGCGAATTTCCTACTGGTTCCAAAGATTAACAGGCGTTTTTCTTTTGATTTACTTTATCGGACATGTGTATGAAACAAGTACTATCGTTAATGGCCAGAATGCATGGGACTCTTTCTTGGAATTAACTCAAACAGTGTGGGGACATTTGTTTCTAATTATGGTAATAGGTGCCAGCACATTTCATTCTGCAAATGGTATTCGCCTCATCTTTACCCACGCAGGTATCGGACTGGGAACCCCTGGAAGACCTGACTATCCTTACAATCCGACGTCATTGAATTACAGACAGAAATCTGGCATATGGATAGCCTTAATCCTGGCTGCAGCTGCAATGTTCTATGGATTTAATGTCTTGTTTGGAGTGTAATGAATCAATCAAAATGACAAGCCGCACAATACTGAAAGAAAGTCAAATAATGAAAATTCACTACATTACAGGGATTGCTGCAGTATTTGTTGTAGCACTACATATAATGATGAGATTGGTGGTTCCATTTGAACAGAGTCTTGAATACAACTACATCATAGCCAACTACAAGAATATAGTTTATGTTCTAATTTTAGAGGCAATTCTTGTTTTGATTTCCGTGCATGGATTTAACGGCATAAGAATAATATTGCTGGAGTTAAGACAGAGCAGACCCTGGGAAAACATGGTTACTGTGGTGACAATTTCATCAATGATAGGCCTCATAGCATATGGCACTAGAACAATAATAGTGGCAAATGGATTGTGATAGTGACAATGAGTGACACTGCTGAGAATAAAAATGAACAAATGATAACACTAAAAGTCTATAGAGAAAATAGAGGACAGGACTCTGGATCCCATTATGACACATTTGAGGTCCCATATAAGAAATGGACAACCGTACTTGATGCCTTGCTTTATGTAAAAAGTTACATAGATGCTAGTGTTGCAGTTAGATATTCTTGCAGGATGGCGTCTTGTGGTTCATGCGGAATGAAAATAAATGGTATACCCAAGTTAGCATGTTATACAAAAATCTCTGAATTGGAAACATCCACTATTGAATGTGAACCGTTGTCAAATTTTCCCATAATAAGAGATCTTGTTACTGATTTTTCGCTATTCTTTAATCATCACAGGAACATGCAACCCTACATAGTGGCTAAAGATAGTAATGAAGACGATACCGCCAAAGGGACTTTTTCATTTTATCAAGTACCTGAAGATGTGGACAAGTACCTACAGTTTTCATACTGCATAAAGTGCGGATTGTGTTATTCTGCATGTCCTACTGTTGGAACGGACGTGAACTTTCCCGGACCACAAGCCTTGGCACAACAGTATAGATATTTTGCCGACACTAGGGACGAATCAAAGCAAAGATTGGATATTGTGGACGACAGACATGGAATTTGGCGATGTCATTTTGCTGGGTCTTGTAGCAAAGTATGTCCTAAAGGAGTAGACCCAGCTCTGGGAATACAGCTATTGAGATCCTACATGCTTGGAATATCCAAGAATGACAAGGTCCCAGCGAAAAAAATCGAAATAGATAGCACGAATGACGCAGATGGCAGCGTTGGCAGTTCGAACACAGAATAAGGATATTTCCTATTGGAAGTAGCTGTCAAAAATCAGAATTTTGAATACAATATATAAAAATACTCTTGTCGACTACTTTGCAGGTAATCTGCTTTCGTTGACTTGTTTGTTTATTGCATCTGCCATAAAGTGATTACTTACGTTGACCTTTGACTCATTGACTCCCTGTATTTTGTAGACATTATCCCTAATGTCCTGAGCAATCTTAAAACCAAATATAGCAGGACAAAATGGACTTGTCAAGTGTAAATCGATTTTTACTTTACCATCTTCAATGTCTACTTTATCAATTAATTCAAGTTCCATGATAGAAACTCCAATTTCAGGATCTACTATCTTTGTGAGCTCATCAAATATTGATTTGCGTAATTGCTGAATTTCCTGACTCATATACCTAGAATTTATTTTTATACTATTTAACTATTGATTTGATACATATCGCGCCACAAATATTAATAGTCAAGTGCAGCAGTAGTTTGAATTAATAATGTATAGATCGCGCCACAAAGAGGATCTAGATAAGCGCACATTAAATTTTCTATCATCCACTGATATAGATGAAAAGATTCTCTATTATGATATTTTGTGTACTAAGGTTCATGTTATAATGTTACACAAGATTCACGTATTGGAAAAAGCTGAGGTTTCTCGTTTAGTAGGGGAACTGAATATTGTTTTGCATCATCCAGAAAAACTTTCCACTGAAGGATATGAAGATATCCATGAGGCCCTTGAGAATCATTTGATTAAAAAGACAGGATTAGACGTAGGCGGAAAAATTCAGACAGGCAGATCTAGAAATGATCAAGTAATTACGGATATTCGAATTAAGGCAAGAGATGACATTGTCAATGTCATAGTTCATCTGATTAGCCTGACAAAAGAACTGTTAACCAATTCTGAAAAAAATCTGGATTCAATAATGCCACTTTATACACATCTACAACAAGCACAGATTGGAAATTTTGCTCATTATTTGCTATCATATTCTGAAGCCATGATACGCGAAATCAATAGATTGTTTTCGCTCTATGAAAGAATAAATCAATCCCCATTAGGTGCAGGTCCTATTGGAGGATCACTTTTACCAATCAATAGAAACATGACTGCAAAACTGCTCGGGTTTAATGGCTTATTGTCCAATTCCATAGATGCGACTTCTTCGAGAGATTTTATGATAGAGTTTACATCAACTATGGCCTCAATAATGATAACTTTAAGTAGAATATCTGAAGATCTTATTATTTGGTCATCTCAAGAATTTGGTTTCATTGAAATCAGTGATAAACATGCATCAACTTCAAGTGCCATGCCACAAAAAAGAAATCCTGATCCACTTGAAATTATAAGATCTAAAACTGCTATTGTTATAGGAAACCTCACAACTATTATGACAATATTAAAGTCGCTACCTTCAGGATATAGCAGAGACCTGCAGGATTCAAAGATTCCTTTTTGGAATTCTGTCGAACTGGTAATCTCATCACTTGACATCATGAATGATGTTATTCAGAATTTAACTGTAAAGAAAGACGCAATGAAAAAAACATCGGCGAAAAGTTATGCGGTATCCTTAGATGTTGCCGAAGTTCTAGTAACAAAATACAAGGTGCCTTTTAGAACAGCACATCAGGTGGTGGGAGCACTGGTAAATCTTTCGGTAAAGAACAAGGAGGAAATACCATTCAAGTCGTTAACAACTTCAGATGTCCAAGATGTGTTGTCAAAGATAAAAGCCAACATTTCGCCAGATAGATTAATCAAGGCAATAAGAGAAATTGATGCAAATAAGTCAATAAGATTCCGCAATTCTCAAGGTGCCCCCAATCCAAAGGAACAGACAAGAATTATTAGAAAAAGAAAAATGCAATTACAAAAATATTCAAATCAAGTTCAGAAGAAGAAAGAAAGCATAGATCTTGTAAAACAGAACATTGCAAATATTATAAAGCAAATAGTTACGGCATAGCTGCGTTTTCAAATATTAATCAAGCAAACCAATCAATACCGATCTTTGGACATGGAGTCTATTCTCTGCCTCATTCCACACAACGGATTTTTTTCCATCGATGACATCTGATGTTACTTCCTGACCCCGTTTTGCTGGCAAACAATGCATAAAAATTGCATCATCTTTTGCTTGACTCATTAGTTTTCCGTTTACTTGATATCTTGGAATAAATGTAGATCTTCTCTTTTCATCTTCATTTTCTTTTCCAATAGAAACAAATGTATCTGTTACAACAACGTCTGCATTCTGTACTGCTTTAATTGGTTCTCTAACTATAGAAAAATTAGATTTCTTTAGTTTTGCTTCTTTAGTTACTATCTCTAGGATTGTTTTTGGAGGCTCGTATCCTGATGGAATCGCAGCCTTGATATCAATGCCCATCTTTGCACATCCTATCATAAGGTCGTTGCAAACATTATTGCCATCTCCAACCCAAGCTAAAGTTAAGCCTTCAAATTTTCCTTTGTGTTCCATGATAGTCATGAGATCAGCCAAAATTTGACAGGGATGATATAGATTGGACAAGCCATTAATCACAGGAATCCTGCAATTTTGTGCCAACTCTAATATTGTATCATGTGAATACACCCTTGCAACAAGACAATCTACATATAACGAAATAGTTTTTGCCGTATCTTCAATAGATTCTCCTCTGGATAGTTGAAGATCATTGGAATTCAGATAGATAGTGTTACCACCCAACTGAAACATTGCGGTTTCAAAGCTCAATCGTGTTCTAGTTGACGGTTTTTCAAACATCAATGCAAGTGTTTTCCCTTTCAAGGGTTGTTCTCTATTACCACTATTTCCTTTAGACCCAATTGCGTGTTCAATTATACTCAGAATTTCCTTATCAGACAAATCGGAAATACTGGTGAGGTATTTTTTACTTAATGAGATCATTTATATCATCATCGGTCAAATAGACAACGTCATCATCATCGACTTTATCTTCTCTTTCAGATTCGGGTTTACTTTTACTCTTGTATTTATTCTTGTTTTCTTTCTTATTTGGTTCTTTTTTGGATTCAGTTTCATCATTTCTGTTATCTTTACCTTTATCAGCATCCTTCTTGTCTTTATTATCTTTAAAGATCTTTCTGAAAAATGATCCACCTTTTGGTTTTGGTTCACTAATATCTGCTACTGATTCTATTTTTTCTTCTGTAACTACATTATCCCCTTCGCTAAATTTCACATCATCAATTTGTGCTTGCCCCATTTCCATTGTCTGCGGCACAGTTAATTCTTTCTGTTCTTCCACTTTCTCAACTATTTTATCGGCGTCACCAGATGATGATTCAAGCTTAGGAGTGTCTAATTGTGGAGTCATATCTGGAACATCAATTGTGGGTTCATCCTTTTGGCTATTGTCAACAGACAATACTTCACCTAGCGCCTGAATTTTTTCTGTCTTGTCATATACTTTGTCCTTGAAAATAGAATCAAGAAATCTGTCGTGATCAAATTCTTCCAAATCTCCATAGCCTTGTCCCATTCCAAGATATAAAATTGGTTTATGCGTCAAATATGCGATTGATATGGCCGCGCCTCCTTTAGAATCTGCATCACTTTTTGTCAGAATTGAACCATCATATTGGGTATACTCAAAAAATTCTCTTGCCTGATTAACAGTATCGTTTCCTGCCAAGGAATCACCTACAAATATTTTCATGTCTGGTTTTATTACTCTGATTATTTTACTAACTTCCTCCATTAGATTCTTTGACGTCTGCATTCTACCTGCAGTGTCAATCAATACAGCCTCAATGTAGTTCTTTTTTGCATGTTCTAGAGCATCTCTTGCAACTGCAGACGGATCGGCACCATATCTTTGTGAGATCACCTTAACATTTAGATTGTTGCCATGCTGAGTAATTTGCTCAATAGCACCGGCTCTATGGGTATCTGCTGCTGCCAGAACAACCGAAATGCCCTTGTCTCTTAATAATTTGCAAAATTTTGCCACAGTAGTAGTTTTTCCTGTACCATTAATACCAAGAAACACTATAGAATATGGACCTGCTTTTGATTTTTTCTTGTCCAAAATAGATTGAATAATGTCAGTATCTTTGTTAGTCGATAAAAATAACTCATGTAGAAACGAGTATAACTTTGTAGTAATCACCTGAACAGAATCTTCATTTCGTTCAAGCTTCAAGTTCTGCATTTCTTCTTTTATCTTTGTAGTCATCTCATCTACTATTTCATGAGCTACATCATTTTCCATTAAACTGATCTGCAATTCATCGAGAATCGAGTCTATATCCTTCTTAGAAAGTGATTTTTGACCAAGATTCTTTGTAGTTTCAGAAAAAATTTTTCTAAGTTTTTCAAACAAACGGAGCGCAATCCTACCTCTTATTGGTTCGTGGGTCTTTGAGCCTTTTGCATTTCAACATTTACTTCGTTTTGGAGTTGATTCATTCGCATTGCAATCTGCTCTTTTTGCGATTGTATTTGTTGTAATGCAAGTTCAAATTCCTTGATCCTTGATTCCACATAATTTTTCGCGTTTTCCTTTGACTTTTCAATAGTAACGCCTGAACCTACACTAACAAGTAGATTTGTTACTTGAGGAACTGTGACCTTGAGAAATACACCAATCCCTATCGGGATAAGAGATTCCTGTTGATCAGTAGAAGATAGTCCTTGTATGGCCTCTGAAGCCAGATGGGCTTCTGTTATGAGTCTGGTTACTGTGGCTTCTTTTCCCAAAATGTCATTCATGTATGCTTCCAGGATTTTTGATTGCTGGAGCATCTCACTAATTTTTTGTTCAGATGATATGTGATTATTAGAATTTTCTCTAGAGCTCATCCTGATACATTTTCTGAGCAAAAAACGGGCATATAACTTTGACTAACAAGTTTGATTGTCAAGAATTTGCCTGACATGTAATAAAATAGAGCTATTCCTTGCTCTTTCTTGAAATAATATAAAATCCATGAGCAGCTATCAAAAAGGCAGCCAGCGACATCTTTGTTGCAAACACTAGATTCCATGGAGTTTCAGGATTAGGGTAAGGTATGCTGATGTTATCCAAATTTATGCTTCCGCCTAATGCGTTGAGTGTTATCAATGAACTCCATACAACAAAATTATAGACAAACTCGTAAAGTGCAACTATTGCTAGTGCCAATACTATTAGCTGAAGTATTGAGCGCAGAGCGGGTGAAACTTCCTTTACCTTGTCACCCCCTAATTTGGTAACGCAATACCATGAGATTACTGAAACAATCATCAGATAGGTAACTAGTTTTGAAAGTCCTTTGAATGGAATTTCTGTTTTTACCAAAATCTCGCCTATCACAATCTTACCAGTCGCAGCATACTCAACTACGCTTAGATAAAGAGCATAAAACGTAATGGCAGTCATCATGGTTGCAGAAATGTAGAAAACTATCAAGTATACGGTTCTTTCAGATATCCTCTTTTCAGTTGAATAGTACATGATGGGAATTGTAATACTTGTCAAAGGCTATCA
>Ga0233416_10000418_pt1 | contig 13107 bp, 11 predicted proteins | sample Sediment_Towuti__2_FD_188638 | JGI IMG/M metagenome (GOLD analysis project Ga0233416, IMG submission 188638) | Sediment microbial communities from Lake Towuti, South Sulawesi, Indonesia - Sediment_Towuti_2014_0_MG | ecosystem: Environmental > Aquatic > Freshwater > Lake > Sediment | place... | reverse complement strand
TGGCCGCCATCATCAAGGCAGAGTCCGATTTCGACCCCACTGCGGTGTCGAAGGCCGGCGCCGTCGGGCTCATGCAACTCATGCCACAGACGGCGAGGAAGCTGAACGTCCAGAACATCTACGACCCGGACGAGAACATCGGGGGCGGAGCCAGGCTGATCCGCTCGCTGCTCGATCGGTTCAATGGCAACCTCCCGCTGGCGCTGGCTGCCTACAATGCCGGCGCCGATCGCGTGGAGAGGTACCAGACGCTCCCGCCCATTCAAGAGACGCGCCGTTTCGTGACCAAGGTGCTCCGCTTCTACCGGGCCTTCTTGTTCCGAGAGTTCCCTGCCGCCTCCCCGACCTATTCCCTCAGGCCCTTCGGCCTCCGCGATCCGGCCTGGGATCGAGGGATACTCGCGCGTTCCGAGTCCGTGAGCAGGTCCTCCCGCTCGAGCCTGCTGTGCTGCCTCCAGCCCGGCCGTCTCCCCTCAGGAAAATCGGCGCGGTAGTGCGCGCCCACGCTGTTTTCCCTCCACAGAGCCGCGGTCGTGATGCACTGCGCCACCTGGATCATGTTCTTGACCTCCAGGTCACGGCGCGCGCTGAACGGCCGCGCCACAACTCGTTCCCACCGGGACAGCTGCGCCGTCGCAGCGACGAGCGAGTCACCGGTCCGCACCACCCCCACCTTCCCCCACATCAGCCGGCGTAACGAGCTGCGGAGTTTTTCCGCGTCGGTCAAGACGCACAGCGGGCCGGCATCCAGGTCCCGAGCCGAAGGGAGTGGACCAGCCGGTCGGCGGCTCTGCGAGGCGAACGAGATGGCCGCCAGGGCCGCCCGGGCGCCGAACACGAGCCCTTCCAGGAGAGAGTTACTGGCCAGCCGGTTCGCCCCATGCACCCCGCTGCACGCCACCTCGCCCGCGGCGAAGAGGCCAGGGAGGCTGGTCGCCCCGGACGTGTCGGTCCACACGCCGCCCATCAGATAGTGCGCGCTGGGGGAGACCGGGATCCATTCCTCGGTGATGTCGATATCGTACCGGAGGCAGGTGGAATAGATCGTGGGGAACCGACGCCTGATGAAGGCCGCGCTGAGATGGGTGACGTCCAAGTACACGTGCCGCGAGCGGGTGGAGGCCATTTCGGACCAGATGGCCCGGGCCACGATGTCCCGCGGAGCCAGCGGGCCGGCCGAGTGGTATCGCTGCATGAAGAGCTCGCCTTTGATATTCCGCAGCCGTCCCCCCTCTCCACGGATCGCCTCGGACAGGAGAAACGGCGGGCTGGAGGGGAGGTACAGCGCGGTCGGGTGAAACTGCACGAACTCCATATCCTCGAGGACGGCGCCGGCCCGCAACGCCATCGCCATCCCGTCACCCGTCGCGCTCGGAGGGTTGGTCGTCCGCGCATAGACCTGCCCGGCTCCCCCCGTCGTCAGAAGGACCGCCGAGGCCGGGATCACCGTTCGAGCCCGGGAGACCTCGTCGAGCACCAACGCCCCCGTGCATCTCCCGTCGGCGACCACCAGGTCCACGGTAAAGTGATGGTCGAGCCGCTGGATCTCCTTGTGCCGGCGCGCTTCGGCCATCAGTACCCGGACTATCTCGTTTCCGGTGGCGTCGCCGCGCGCGCGCAGGATGCGGCTGCGGCTGTGCGCCGCTTCTCTCGCGAAGGCGAACTTCCCGCCGATCTTGTCGAACTGGGCGCCCCAGCCGATCAGCTCTTGGATCCGCTCCGGTCCCTCCTCCACGAGGACTCGGACGGCCTCCGGCCGGCAGAGTCCGTGCCCCGCGGTCAGGGTGTCGGTCAGATGCACGCCCACGTCGTCTTCCTCGCTCAGCGCCACGGCGACGCCGCCCTGTGCGTAGCTCGAGCTGCTCTCGAGCGGATGGCCCTTGGTGAGCATCAGCACCCGGCCACGCCGGCTCAGTTCGATTGCCGCGCGGAGGCCGGCCACCCCGCTTCCGATGACCAGGAAGTCGGCCTCCGGCGCGCGGCTCTTCCGATGCAGCGTGAGTTTGGACACCATCCGGACGCTCACCCTCTCCGTGGCTCGGGCGCGCCCCGGCGCGACGCCATCCCGAACGGCAAATCCCCGTCGACGCTGTTCAAGAGGATGGAGTGCACCCCCACCCATCGAAGCCTGGCGTGTCCCCGTTCCCGCAGACCCGGATCATCCGTCGTGCGTTTCCACTGACCGTGCCAACTCACGAACACATCGATGGTCTCACCGTCGATCACAATCCGCTCGATCGAAAAATCGAGGGCGATCTCCTGGAAGGTCTCGAAGTCCTTGCTGATTTCCTGCTGCAACCGGTCCAGAGGATCGGACGGGAGCATCACGGAGTGGATGCCGGACTGATCTTTCCCCACATACGCCTTCCGCAGCTTATCGACGGCCGCATCGATCCGCCGGTAGCGCGCATGGTCGAGGGGATACCGGACTTCTTTGGAGAAACAGCCGAGGGCCTGAACGACGCTCCAGGCCAGAGTGAGGAGGACGAGCGCGGACCCCACGCGCCCGTGACGAACAGGCATGCCGCAGTATAGGAAGAGGGAGAGCGAGGCGTCAAGGCGTCCGGTCGGCCGGCCGGCGCACCTCCACGCCTTCCCGTCGGATCATCATCACCGTCTCGATACGGACCGATGACCTTCTGATCAATTTCTTGACACACTCGACGCGTCTGTGCTAGGAAACGCTTGGTTTTTCAGTCAAATCAGCACGCCCGCTGCGTTGGAGAGATGGCATGGCCAGCGTCCTGAAGAAACGACGGAAGAAGATGCGCAAGCACAAACACAAGAAGCTTCGCAGGCGGCAGAAATTTCTGCGCAGGCGGAATTGATCGCAACCCCGCAGGCGACTGGAGGTCACCGTGGCCGAGGGAAGGAAAGCCCGGATTCGAGTCCGGACCGTTAGCGGCTCATACGTGGGGGACTTTGTGATCCCGCCCATGCGCAACCGGGTGTCGGACGTGCTCAACGAGGAGCAACGGCTGTTCATCAACCTCACCGATGTCGTGATCAACGACAAGGAACGGGCCGAGTTTGTCTCACTCAACAAGAACCTGATTGAGTCCATCACCCAGCTCTAGAAACGCCCTCAGGCAGCAGTCTTCAGCCATCAGCCGTCAGAACAATTCAGCCTAGGGTTTCGCTGAAAGCCGACGGCTGAAACCTGACCACGCACCGTGTCCTACTACTCCCGCTTCCTTCCCTTCCTGAAACCCCGCCTGCCGCAGATGGTCGGGGCCGCCGTGCTGGTCATGGGGGTCGCTTTCATCAACCTCCTGCTCGTGCGAGTGGCGGGTTTCCTCTGGGACATCATCACGGTCCGACGCGACGTCGATAGCATGACGACCACGATCGGTCTGTTCTTGGGACTGGTCATCGCCCAAGGCCTGCTGGCGATGGGACACGGCTACGTGACCGCCCGGGTGTCCCAACAGATTATGGCGGATTTCCGGGTTCACGTGTTCACCCATCTCCAGCGGCTGTCGCTGGGCTTTTTCGCGAAACGCCGGACCGGAGAGATTCTGTCACGGCTCATGAACGACGTGGGCGTTATTCAATCGACGGTGACCGAAACACCCATCGACGCGGCCAAGCAGATCGTGACCCTGGTCGGGGGCATCGCATTCCTCCTGGTCATGAACTGGCGTCTCTGCCTCCTGATCCTGATGCTCCTTCCCCCCTTGGTGCTCGTGGCCCGGATGTTCGGACAGCGGCTGAAAGCGCTCTCGACGGCGATCCAGGACCAGACCGCCGCCACCACCACCCTCGTCGAGGAAGTCCTCTCCGGCATCCGTGTCGTCAAGTCATTCGTGCAGACCCGTCGCGAGGAGGCGCGGTTCGCCGCGCAGCTCCACAGCACACTCGAAACGACCCTCCGGAGGGCGGCCGTGCTCGCCGTGTTCATCCCGACGATTACGCTCCTGACCTTCGCGGCGGCCGCCGCGGTGCTGTGGTACGGGGGCCGGCAGGTGATCGAAGGCGCCGTCTCGCCGGGAGATCTGTTCGCCTTCGTGCTGTTTGCGGGCATTCTCATCGGCCCCTTCGGCTCCGCCGCCAGGATGTTCGCGCAGGTCAGGGAGGCCCAGGGCGCCATGCAGCGAGTGCTCGAGATTCTCGACACGCAACCGGAGGTCAGGGATCGCCCGGATGCGGTGGACATGCCCCCGATCGCCGGCCATGTGCGCGTCGATCGGGTGAGCTTCGCGTATGACCCCAGGCAGCCGGTGCTGGTTGAGGTGTCGTTCGAGGTCAGGCCCGGAGAGATGGTGGCGTTCGTCGGCCCCACCGGCTCCGGCAAGACCACTTTGGTGAATCTCCTGCACCGCTTCTATGACCCGACCGAAGGCTCCGTGACCATCGATGGCCACGACCTCCGCACGGTTCGTCTCGACAGTCTCTACCGCCAGATTGCCCTGGTGCCACAGGAAACCATGCTGTTCGGGGGGACCATCCTGGACAACATCCGGTACGGCCGCCAGGAGGCGACGGAAGAGGAGGTCATCACCGCCAGCCGCGCCGCCAACGCCCACGACTTCATCACCGCGACGCCGGACGGCTACCGGACTCTCGTGGGGGAAAAAGGCGTGAACCTGTCTGGCGGCCAGCGGCAGCGGCTGGCGATCGCCCGGGCGGTCCTGAAGAACCCGCGGATCCTGATGTTGGACGAAGCGACGTCGGCCCTGGATTCCGAATCGGAGAAGCTGGTTCAGGACGCGCTCGACCGGCTCATGTCCGGCCGGACCACCTTCGTGATCGCGCACCGGCTGACCACCGTGCAACGAGCCGACCGGATTTTCGTCCTGAACAAGGGACGCATCGTGGAGGAGGGAACCCACGCATCGCTGATGGAACGGAAGGGACTGTACCAGTATCTGTATACGCTGCGGCTCGAGGAACTCGCCGCAGGTGAGGCTCGGAGCTAGAGGCGAGCGGCCCGAGGTAGGAGACGAGAATTGCTCGATTCACCCTCGAGCCTCTCGCCGCGCGCCGGTATTATTTCACTTTCGAGAAATCGGCCTCGAATTCCTCCGTCTTCCCATCGGGGAAGAAGATGACGACCTTGGTCTTGGCGTTCGGGTCGAAGCCGTCATACGCAAACCGCGCTGTAAAGCGGGAACGATAGGCCGGCCCTTGGCTCTCGTTCTTCCGTCCCCGCTCCGCCGGCCCTACGTCAATCGGATGAATCGTTTTCGAGCCCTGCTGGAACGCGACCTTGACCCCGTCGGCGAAATATTCGTCGTCTCCGCAGAGCTGGACCTCGATCTCCATGTTCGGCATGTCCACGACCTTTTGGATGAACCCGTCGGGCATCCGCACTTCTTTCTTCTGTTTCTTCGACTCGGTCGCTTCCTGCCGGCCGAAGGCCTCCAGCCGGTACCGCTTCGTCCGTAGAATGGCGTTGGCGCCGCAGGGATCTTTCTCCGGATCAGCGCCGACCCGCGTCGTGAGCGAGACCTGCTTCATGAGCTTCTTGACTTCCTCATCCGGCTTCGCCGATTCCGCCGCCTTCTCCATCGGCACGCGTCCGGCCTCGAGCGCCTTCTTGGCCTCCTCCATCGTAAGCTTGACGTCGATGGCATAGGTGACCTCCGCCGATCCCACCCATGCCGCCACCGACCAGGCCATGACGAGCGCGCCGAGTGCGGCACCACCTTCGGCCGGTCGGCCTACCGCCATGAATGCCGAACGCATACAGGTCCTCCTTCGATCGCCGCCGTACCCCCGTGCGTGGTGGCCGGCCATCATCCCATTAGCCAGCGGGCCCGGCCAATCGGGCGCCATTGTAAGCAAAACGCCGGGCCTTTTCAATCGCGTGTCCCGGGATCATCGTCCCGGCCGCGGGCCTGCTGATGACGCCGGCTTGCACCCATTCTGGGACGATTTGTCTGGACCCTTGCCCGCACCGGTTTGGTATACTCGGGGTACGCAACTTCTCTCGAGCTCAGCCTACGGAGACGGGCTTCGTTCATGCCTTGGTCCAGCGACAAGCCTCGCGATGGGCGAGGCGACCATCCTTCCTCCTTGGTGGCTCACGTGATGAGCCAGGGCGTCGTCCAGATTCCCGGGGATGTGTCGGTTCATGACGCCGCCGTGATCCTGCAGCGAGAGCATGTCCCCTGCGCGATCATCAAGGATTCGGATGACAAGATCGGCATCATGACCCATGCGGACATCGTTCATAAGGTGGTCGCGCGGGGCCTGAACCCCGAGGTGGTGGAAGCACGCGCGATTATGTCCAGCCCGGTTCACGCCATCGAATTCAACCAAACCCTTCAGAGCGCCTCGACACTGATGGCGACCCACGGCGTGCCGCTGCTCCTCGTGACGAGGCAGGGCCAGCCGATCGGAACCCTGGCGGCCCGTGACATGGTGTGCTCGCCCGCGCGGTGCGGGTCCCGCATCGCGGTCTCGCTGAAGGTCCATGATCAGAAACCACCGGTGGCCACGCAGGTCGCGGCCATCTCGCAACTGAGCCACCTCGGCGCGTTTGTCGAGACACCGACCCCGCTTCCTCCGGGCACCAACATGAGTCTCAATTTTTACCTCCCCGGGTCCGGCCGTCAGATCCAGGCCCACGCCAGAGTCTTGAAGAGCTGCGGCCGGACGAAAACGTCAGGAGGAGCACAGGAAACACGGCCGGCGGGCATGGAAGTCGAGTTCACACGGCTGGCCGGCTCCGACCAGTCGCAGATCACCGCCTGGGTCATCCGATCGCTCTACAAATAGTCGGGAGCGCCCTGACGAGACGCTTCCCCGCATTCATGCCGTTGTTTTGACCATCCGCCATCCACCTGATAAGATTTGAGACACGTCGAACACGCAGGAGAATGACTCGTGCCGAGCCGACCATCGCTGACGAACCAGGAACTCATCGAGCAGATCCAAGCCATGTTGGACGGGTCCGAGGAGGATCCCCAACAGGCGTTCCTCAAGGAGATGCTGACGGGCATCCTCAAGCTGCATCACTCCCAGGTCGATACCCTGGACCTCAAGATCCTGAATCGGACGCTGAAAGAGCTTCGCTACGCATTCAAGGTCTTCCACCCCTACCGCCACCGGCCCAAGGTCAGTCTGTTCGGCTCGGCCAGGACGCAGCCCGACGATCTCAACTACCAGCTGGCGTACCGATTCGCCCGCCTCTTGGCCCGGCGAGGCTACATGGTGATCACCGGCGGGGCCGACGGGATCATGCGTGCCGGCCAGGAAGGAGCCGGAAGGGAGAACAGCTTCGGCGTCAACATCATGTTGCCGTTCGAGCAAGGGCCGAATGCGATCATCGCGGACGACCCCAAGTTGATCACCTTCAAGTATTTCTTCACGAGAAAGCTGCTGTTCGTGAAGGAATCCGACGCCATCGCGCTGTTCCCCGGCGGATTCGGCACGCACGACGAGGGCTTCGAGGTACTGACGCTCGCGCAGACCGGCAAGAACGATCCCCGACCGATCGTCTGCCTGCAGGCCCCCGGCTGCGACTACTGGGACCACTGGCGCGAGTTCATCACCGATCAGCTCCTGTCCCGCCGGCTCATCAACGAGGAGGACCTGGGCCTGTTCAAGATCTGCGACTCTGAGGAAGCCGCCGTGGAGGAGATCGAGACGTTCTACCGAAACTATCACTCGATCCGGTTCGTGGATCAGCATCTCGTCATGCGGATCAAACATCCTCTGTCGAACGAGCAGCTCGCAAGCCTGAGCCGGGAATTCGCCGACCTGCTGGAGGAGGGCTCGTTCGAGCAACGGGGGGCGCTTCGCGAGGAGCTCGATGAACCGGACGTGAAAGACCTGCCTCGCCTGGTTTTCGTCTTCAATCGTCGGAGCGCCGCCCGCCTTCGACAGCTGATCGACCGGCTCAATGCCTTCTCGGCGCCGGTTCCTGCCCCCTCATCCACGCAGTCCACCGCAGCCTGAGCGACGGCCGATCCGAGTTTTTTTCGGCCAGGGGTTCAATCACACCCCGGCTCGTGATATGCTTGTCTCGCAGGCCATGAGCCGTCCTCACTCCAAGCACAAGCCCACCCCGGCTCCCGACATCATCCTCTACCACGCGGAGTGTCTGGACGGCTTCGGCGCCGCGTGGGCCATCTGGAAGCGCTTCCCCTCAGCCCTATATGTCCCCGTCAAGCATGGGTTCCCTCCACCTCCCGGTCTCGCCGGCCGGCACGTGGTGATCGTCGACTTCAGCTATGCGCGAGCGACGCTGGAAGCGATCGCGCAGGAGGCCGCCAGCCTGCTGGTGCTGGACCATCACATCACCGCCCAACAGGCCCTGACCGATCTGCCCTTCGCCCGCTTCGAGGAAAAGAAGTGCGGAGCGGTCATGGCCTGGGAGTGGGCGCACACGACGCCGGTCCCCTGGGTGCTGGAGTACGTGCAGGACAAGGACCTGTGGCATTGGGATCTCCCAGCCAGTCGGGAGATCAACGCCGCGCTGGCCTCCTATCCATTCGACTTCGCCGTGTGGGACAAGTTTCGCCAGGAGACCCTGGAGGTGGAAGGCCGGGCGATCCTGCGCTACCAGGATGAGCTGGTCGCAAAGATTGTGGCGGAAGCGGTGCCGGTCTCCTTTCACGGGGAGACAGTCCCCGCGGTCCACAGCGCCGTGCTCACGAGCGAGATCGGCGAACGGTTATCCCGCTCGCACCCCTTTTGCGTCATCTGGCACGAACGGGACGGCCGCCGCTACTACAGCCTCCGGTCGCGCATCGACGGGGCCGATGTCGCGGCCGTCGCCAGCGCGTACGGAGGGGGCGGCCACACGCATGCCGCAGGGTTCTCCCTGCCCTTAGGCTCAAGCGATCCGTTCCCGGTCCCTCCGATTTCGCCGGTCAAGGGCAAGGCTCGATGAACAGGCCGGCGTAGCCGACTTCCGTGATCCCGCTCCATGACGACAATCCGACGCAGCGCACCCCGATCCTGACGATTGCTTTCATCGCCGCCTGCACGCTGGTCTTTCTGTACCAGGTCTCGCTTCCCGAGGAGCCGGGGCAACTGTTCGTCCTGCGCTATGGGGCTATTCCAGCGGCCCTGTTCGGGCACTCAACCGCCCTGCCGCCCGAAGTCGCCGCGCTCCCCGCGTTCGCGAACCTGATCACCAGCATGTTCCTCCACGGGGGCTGGATGCATCTGATCGGCAACATGCTGTACCTCTGGATCTTTGGCAACAATATCGAGGATGTGATGGGCCATCCGAGGTTCGCCGTCTTCTACCTGGTCTGCGGGATCGTCGCCGCCCTCAGCCACGCACTAACCGATCCGGCCTCCACCATCCCGATGGTGGGCGCGAGCGGGGCCATCTCGGGGGTCCTCGGCGCCTATCTCCTCCTGTTTCCCCGGGCCCAGGTCCTGGTCCTGGTCCCCCTTGGCATGTTCACGCGGATGATGTACGTGCCAGCCGGGCTCGTGTTGGGATTCTGGTTCGTCCTACAGGTCTTGAGCGGGGGGATGAGCCTGGGGAGCGGAGGGGGAGGAGTCGCGTTCTTCGCCCACGTGGGAGGGTTTCTCGCCGGCATGGGGCTGATAGGCCTGTTCAAGCGCCCCGAGGTGCCCTTCTTTGCCCCGCAGCGGCATCGGTCCTGGAGACGATCAGATTACTGATGAACAGGCTCCCCTCCTTCGAGGCCCGGCTATCCCGGCCGCGCAGCCTGCTTCTTCGATTCGATCGACGAGTCAAGGACCGCCCTGGTCTGCTCCGCTCGGAACTGTTTGACGCGGGCCCGGATGGCCGGATCGCGAACGGCCAGGATCTGGGCGGCCAGTAACCCGGCATTCTCCGCCCCGCCGATCGCCACCGTGGCAACCGGCACGCCGCGCGGCATCTGCACCATCGACAGGAGGGAATCGAGCCCCCTGAGGTGTTCGGTCGGGATCGGTATCCCGATCACCGGCAGATGCGTCTTCGCCGCCACCACGCCAGGCAGGGCGGCGGCACCCCCCGCCCCGGCCACGATGACCTCGATCCCGCGGTCGGCCGCCCGCTCCGCATACTGAAACAGCTGGTCCGGCGTCCGGTGGGCCGACAGCACCACCAGCTCGCTCGGCACCCCGAGGCGGGTCAGGACCTCGACCGCCTTCTCCAACACCGGTAGGTCGGTCTTGCTTCCGCCAAGGATGCCGACCAGCGGTGACTCGTTCCCAGGTTTTTTCTCACGCGGACCCGGCATTGATACCTCCCTGTCAGGCACGACTCGTGGCGCGCTACCTTAGCCTTTGTCCCCGGTGAGGGTCAAGGTCAAAACGCCGTGAAGGCCCGAGCCGGCGGGCCGTTTGACCGGAAGCTCAAGAATCCTTTATAGTGATAGATAAGGTTGCACCCCCTGGGAGGTTTCCTGTGCCGGAGACCCTGAAAGGGAGGATGTTGGGGCTCGTCGATCAGGCGACCGGGCTCGACGACATCCAGGTTGACAACTTAGCTGCTTCTGCCCGGCTGCAATCCTGGCAAGCCGTGCAGATCCCGGAGCGGCTGCGATTCTCGGCCAGGCTGGCGGTCAAACTCCTGTTGATCGTCGCCCTCATCATCGCGTTCGTTCCCTGGACGCAGACCATTACCACCACCGGCCAGCTTTCGGCCTATTCCCCCTACGAGCGCCCCCAGGACATCGAGGCGCAGATCACCGGTCGCATCAAGAAATGGCACGTCTATGAAGGCGTGCGGGTCAAGCAGGGGGACCTCCTCCTCGAACTGGACGACTGGGATCCGCTGTTCATGGCGCCCGACCTGCTCCCGCTGCTTGAACAATCGAAGAGCGCGCTCGAGCTGAACCGGAAGGCGGCCTTGGAGCGCGCCGAGCAGTTGGAGAAGCGGATCAAGGAGATGCAGAACCTCGTCAAGGCAGCGGTCCCGTCCGCCGAAGCCCGGGTCGTCGAGGCCGAAAACAAGGTGCGGGAGGCCGAGCAGCGGGTGGCAGCCGCCAAGATCACCGTGGACACGGCGGAGTTGAACGTCAACCGGCACAAACAACTGGCGGAACGGGGCCTGGTCTCTCAACGGGAACTGGAACTGACGATTCAGGCTGCGATCGCGAGCAAGGCGGAGTTGCAAGGCGCTGAAGCGGCGCTGCTCGCAGCCCAGCAAGGGATGCGGGCTCTGCGGTTCGGCCGTGACCAGGTCAGCGCGGACGTGGTGCAGCGGCTGCTCGATGCCGAGGCCAGCCGCGCGGGCGCGCTCGCCGACGCGGCCCGGGCGACGGACCAGTTGGCGGCCCTGGCCCTTCGCCTCTCGAACGCCACCCAACGGAGGATCGCCAGCCGGATCTACGCCCCGATCGACGGGACGCTGGTGCGGATGTCCGAGGTGGGTCCCGGCGAGACAGTGAGGCAGGGCGACAAGCTGGTTCGGATCTCGCCGTTGAGCGCGGACAAGGCGGTGGAAATGTGGGCGGACGGGTTGGATTCCCCCTTGTTGAATGTGGGCCGCAAGGTCCGGCTGCTCTTCTACGGAATCCCTGCCATCCCTCTGCCCGCCTGGCCCGAGCTGATGGCCGGCACGTACGGAGGGGTGATCAAGGTCGTGGACCAGGTGGACGACGGAAAAGGGAATTTCCGGTTTTGGGTCGTCCCGGACCCCGAGGACCGGCCCTGGCCCGAACAGAGTCATGTCAGGCAGGGGACCAAAGTCATGGGATGGGTGATTCTGAACCGAGTGCCCCTCTGGTACGAGCTGTGGCGGCGCGTGAACCTGTTCCCGCCCGACTACCAGGAGAGAGCGCCGACCTTGCTTGACACGCTGTTACCCAAAGCCGGCAGAGGTGCAAAGTAGACGCTCGCCCGACCACCGCACTGGCAGTTTCCCCGCGTGCTGCCCCTTTCGCCGCCACCCTCAATGACGCCCCGACGTTTCCGCGAGCAGCGGGGTTGAGGAAAGGAGACCGTCCAATGATGCAGTCGCGCAAGGCTACGATCCTTCTGGTGTTAACCGTCATCTGCACCGCCGTTTTCGGCGGCGTTCCCCCCGTACAGGCCGCAGAAGAGGGCAAGACGAAAGCGTTGGCGCCGATTCCTCTGACCCTTGAGGAGGTCCTCGCTCGGGTGGATCGCACTCACCCGTTGCTGAAAGGATCGGGCACCGAGAAGGTCGTGGCCAGGGGCAGGCTGCTGAGGGCCTTGGGCGCCTTCGAACCGACCCTCGTCAACGACTACGAGCTGGAGCGGCTGGTGAAGAGCGGAAAAACGGTGAGCGTCGGCTTCAACGATTCTTTTATAGACTTGAGGGCTCCGTCGGGGTTCAAGTCCATCTGGGGCTTTCGCGCCGGCATTGGCCCGATCGAGGTCGCCGACTTGGCCATCGGCCCCAGTGGCACGAACCAGCCGATCATGGGAGTCTCCTTCCCCTTGCTCAGAGGCCTTATGGTGAACCCGGAAAATGCCGAACTGCAGCGGTCCGGCCTCGCCGACCCGAAGGCCGATGTCCAGATCGCCCAGACCCGGCAGGACCTGTTCCTGGCCGCAGCCGGTCAATTCTGGGAATGGGTCTCGGCCTGGAAGCTGGCAGACGTCCAGAGGCGGGCGCTCAAGGTGGCGGAGGACCGGCAGAAACAGATCGAGCAGCGGGCGAAGGCGGGCGCCGTCGCCCCTCTGGATGTGGTCGAGGCGAACCAGGAGGTCCAGCGCCGGAAGGAGATTCTGATCGGCGCGACGCGCGCGTTTGAGCAAGAACAGTACCGGCTGTCCTTGTTTCTCTGGGATCGGGATGCGCCTTCGGCACCCGACGCGGAGCGAGTCCCCGACTTCCCGAAGCAAATCGAGCTGCCGACGGCTAACGCGGTGGAGGCGGACAAGCTGAATGCCAAAGCGACGCGGCCGGAAGTGCTCGAAGTTGCGATCGAAGCGAAGGTGAACAATATCGATCTGGAACTGGCGAAGAACAACCTGCTGCCCATTTTGAACGCCGAAGCGGAGCCCTCCCGAAAACCGGGCGAGTTCGTGCTGGGTCTGGGATACCGCTTCGGGGTCGAGATGCGGATCCCCTTCCTCCAGCGCCGAGCGCGCGGCGAAGTGCTCGAGGCCCAGGGGAAAGCGGACCGGTTTGTCCTGGTCCAGAAGTTCCGTGAACAACAAGTTATCGTGGACGTGGACAATGCGCTCTCGGCGGTCGAACGAGCGAAGCAACGGATC
>Ga0233416_10000417_pt1 | contig 13112 bp, 10 predicted proteins | sample Sediment_Towuti__2_FD_188638 | JGI IMG/M metagenome (GOLD analysis project Ga0233416, IMG submission 188638) | Sediment microbial communities from Lake Towuti, South Sulawesi, Indonesia - Sediment_Towuti_2014_0_MG | ecosystem: Environmental > Aquatic > Freshwater > Lake > Sediment | place... | reverse complement strand
ATCGTCGCGGCGTCCACCGCACGCGACCGTTCCGAGATCGAGGTGACCCATGGGCAAGGACCTGTACGAGATCGGTGAGATCCCGCCCGTCGGCGAGGTGCCGGCGACCATGCACGCGCAGCTCGTGCGCCCGGACCGATACGGCGAGCCGAGAGACGCGATCCGCGACGAGGTCATCGAGGTCCCCGAGCTCGGGCCGAAGGACGCCCTCGTGATGGTCATGGCCGCCGGCGTGAACTTCAACAACGTGTGGGCCGCCCGCGGCGTCCCGGTCGACGTGACGAAGACCCAGGCCCGATGGGGCGAGCCGACCGACTTCCACGTGGTCGGCTCGGATGCCGCCGGCGTCGTGTACGCCGTGGGCGATGAGGTCACCAACGTGAAGGTCGGCGACCGCGTCGTCGTCCACGCCGGGCAGTGGGATCTCGACGACCCGTGGGTGACGGCGGGGGGCGACCCGGGCCTCGCGCCGAGCTTCCGCGTGTGGGGTTACGACTCGTGCTGGGGCTCGTTCGCGCAGTTCTGCAAGGTCCAGGCCCATCAGTGCCTGCCGAAGGCGGAGCACCTCATGTGGGAGGAGGCCGCCGCGCCGACCCTCACCGGCGCGACGGCGTTCCGGATGCTGCACGGCTGGCCGCCGAACACCGTGAGGGAAGGCGATGTGGTCCTCGTCTGGGGCGCGGCGGGAGGTCTCGGATCGCTTGCGGTCCAGCTCGTCTCGCTCGCCGGCGCGAAGGCGGTTGCCGTGGTCGGCTCTGAAGATAAGGGAGAGTACGCGAAGTCCCTCGGCGCGGTGGGCTTCATCAACCGGAGGGACTTCGACCACTGGGGCGTGCCACCGAAGTGGGACTCGTCCGAGTGGAAGACGTGGTTCGACGGCGCGAAGGCGTTCGGCAAGGCGATCTGGGACGTCCTCGGCGAGAAGCGGAGCCCCAACATCGTCTTCGACCATCCGGGCGAGGACACGATCCCGACCTCGATCTTCGTGTGCGAGCGCGGCGGGATGGTCGTGATCTGCGCCGGAACGAGCGGCTACGACACGATGGTGGATGTCCGGTACCTCTGGTACATGCAGAAGCGCTACCAGGGCTCGCACCTGTTCAACGACGAGCAGGCGACGGCGTTCAACGACCTCGTCCGCGAGGGCAAGATCCGAACGACCCTCGGCCACACCTACGACTACGCGGAGGCCGGCCACGTCCACCAGCTGATGGGCGACGGCGATCTCCCCGAGGGTAACGTCGCGGTCCTCATCAACGCCCCCGAGCGAGGGCTCACGGACCTTCCCTAGCGGAGGGGTTCCTCGACGAGCTCGACGAGCACGCCGCCCATCCCGCTCGGGTGCACGAACGCGATCGACGTGCCCCGCGAGCCGGGTCGGGGCTCCTCGTCGATCAGCCGAACGCCCTCGGCGCGCAGCCGCTCGAGGGCGTCGGCCACACTGTCAACGCGGTAGCCGATGTGGTGCACGCCCGGTCCGCGCTTCGCGAGGAACCGCCCCACCGGCGTGTCGGCTCCGAGCGCGCCGAGCAGCTGGATGTACGAGGAGCCGACGGGGAACAGCACCTCCTCGACGCCTTGGGACTCGACGCGCTCGCGGTGGGCGGGCTCGACGCCGAGGGTCCGACGGTAGTGCTCGACCGCGGCCTCGAGATCCTCGACGGCGATGCCGACGTGATCGATCTCGGTCAGCACCACGCTACGGGCCCGCGTGACTCCGCTGGCGCCGCGGCGGCGGGGGCTGGAGTCGGGCCATGAGCCGCATCGCCTCGGTCATGTGGTAGCAGGGCATCGTGAGGGCGGTGACGATGGCCACCACGGCCTGCGAGCGCAGGTCGTCGATCGGCTTCGCGTCGGGGCCGAGCTCGGCCTTCAGCGCGTAGAACTCGACGAGCTCGAGGAACTGGGCGAGGGACGGGACGAGGCCCCCGCGCTCGTACGCGTAGATCGTCTGGCGGGCGGCCGGGCAATGCGGGTCGTTCGCCGCGTCCTGCACCGCCCGGAAGCCTGCCGCCCGGCGCACGCCGCGCAGCAGCGCCCCGATGATCCTGGCCTCCTCGGGATCGACCGGCGGGAGCTTCTTGCGTGCCATGAGGCAGCACGATAGCCCTTTGGCAGGCCGCAAGCACGGCGGGTCGCCTAGGCCGGGAGCCGCCGAGGGTAGTCCGAAGGCCTGATGCGCGACTCGCCCGAGTTCCGTACGATGACCGCAAGCGCCCTAGCCAGCGGAAGAGGGATCTCGTGAAGGAACAGAACCGCTCAACTGCCGCCGCGCTCCACGGATCCGACATCCAGAAGGCCGGCCGCGCAGACGTGGGTAAGGTGCGCGAGAAGACCCGTCGCAGGCGGCTGTGGCGCCTCATCATCGTCCTCGGCCTCTTCGACGGCTACCTGTGGTACCGCTACTTCACACACAACCCCTTCGAGCTTCCTGCGCTCGGCCCCGACTGGATCATCTGGGCCCCGGTCATGCTGCTGTTCGTCGCGATCTTCCTCATGATGGCGATGCCGCTGTTCAGCGGACGGTCCCCGCACCAGATCGTTCGCCCCGAGGAGATCGAGATCGGCCTGAGCGAGGTACGGGGCCTCGGCACGCAGGTCGATGAGGTCACCCGCACGCTGGACGTGTTCCTCGGCTACGCGACCTTCCGGAACCAGCTCGGTGGCAACCCCCGGCGCGGGATCCTTTTCGAGGGGCCGCCCGGAACCGGCAAGACCTACCTCGCGAAGGCGATGGCCAAGCAGGCCGGCGTGCCGTTCCTGTTCATCTCGGCGCCGGCGTTCCAGTCGATGTGGTTCGGCATGACGGGCTCCCGGATCCGATCGTTCTTCAAGCAGCTGCGCAAGCTCGCGCGGAAGGAAGGCGGCGCGATCGGCTTCATCGAGGAGATCGACGCGATCGGCGGCGACCGCGGCGGTCTCAACGCCTCCCCGGATGGGACAGGTCTCGGCCGGGTCACGTCGGCCATGGTCGGGCCCGGGGGGACCGGCATGGTGAACGAGCTGCTGATCCAGATGCAGTCCTTCGACCAGCCGCCGTGGCGAGCCCGCTTCAAGTCCCGCATGGTCGAGTGGGTGAACGGCTACCTGCCGCCGGACAAGCGGATCCCCGCTGCGAAGCCCGCCTACAACAACATCCTGCTGATCGCCGCGACGAACCGGGCGGACAACCTCGACGCCGCGTTGCTCCGTCCGGGACGCTTCGACCGCCGGCTGTACTTCGACGTGCCGACGAAGAACGATCGCCGCGAGCTGGTCGACTTCTTCATGGATCGCAAGGCCCACCACGAGGTTCTCGACGACGACCACGTGCGCGAACGGCTCGCGCACGACACGTTCGGCTACACGCCGGTCATGATCGAGCACCTCTTCGACGAGGCACTGCTCGTCGCGCTGCGGCACGGCCGTCGCGAGATGAACCTCGAGGACATCCATGAGGCGAAGATGACCGAGGAGCTCGGCTTCAAGCAGCCTGTCACGTACACCGAGAGCGACCGGGTCGCGGTCGCCACGCACGAGGCCGGTCACGCCACCGTCGCGTACTTCCTCGGCAGGGGGCGGCGCCTGGAGGTCCTGTCGATCATCAAGCGTCGAGCGGCGCTCGGCCTGCTCGCGCACGGCGACGAGGAGGAGCGCTTCACGCGCACGCGAAGCGAGATCGAGGGCGCCATCGCGATCGCCCTCGGCGGCCTGGTCTCCGAGGAGGTCTTCTTCGGCGAGTCGGGCACGGGCCCGGCCTCGGATCTCGGCGGAGCGACGACGCTCGCCGCGCAGATGGTCGGCTCGTTCGGCATGGCCGGCTCGCTCGTCAGCTTCGACGCGATCGCCGAGGGCCCGATCGGCTCGAAGAACCTCGTGGGGCGGGTGCTCTCGGATCCGGACGGCAAGGCGCGGGTCGAGGAGATCCTCGAGACGCAGCGCGAGCGGGTCACCAAGCTGCTCGAGGAGAACCGCGACATCGTCATCGCGCTCCGCGACGCGCTCATCGCGCGCGACGAGCTCGTCGGCGAGGAGATCGCCGAGACGGTCGAGATCGCGCTCGCCTCCCGCAACTAGCCTCGATGGCTCCTTCGGTCATCGTCGCGGGGGCCAGGACACCGATCGGGAAGTTCCAGGGCGGGCTCACCGGGTTCTCGGCGGTGGACCTCGGGACGATCGCGATCCGTGAGGCGCTCTCGCTCTCGAGCGTGGATCCCGAGCGGGTCGACCTCGTCGTCATGGGTCAGGTGCTCCGCGGCGCCACGGGGCAGATCACCGCGCGACAGGCCGCCGTCGCGGCCGGTGTCCCGAAGGAGATCCCGGCGCTCAACGTCGACAAGGTCTGCCTCTCGGGGATCACGGCGATCGCACTCGCGGACCAGCTGATCCGGGCGGGCGAGGTCGACGTGGTGGTCGCCGGCGGCATGGAGTCGATGACGAACGCGCCCTACGTGCTGCCGAAGGCGCGCGAGGGCTCGCGCCTCGGCGATGCCGCGGTGGTGGACTCGATGACGTACGACGGCCTGTGGTCGACGTTCTCGAAGATGACGATGGGCGAGGCCTCCGACGGGGTGAACGCCGATCTGGGTATCTCGCGCGAGGAGCAGGACGCGTGGGCGGCGCGGTCGCACCGGCGAGCGCAAGCAGGATGGCGATCCGGAGCCCTCGCCGAGGAGGTCGTTGCGATCGAGATCCCGCAGCGCAAGGGCGAGCCGATCGTCGTCGAGCGCGACGAGGGCATCCGTCCGGACGCGAGCCTCGAGGCGCTCGCCGCGCTCCGACCTGCCTTCTCCGACGATGGCACGATCACCGCCGGGAACGCCTCGCAGATCTCCGACGGGGCCTGCGCGGTGGTCGTCACGAACGCGCGCACGGCCGAGGAGCTCGGCCTCGAGCCGCTCGTCGAGATCGTCGCCCACGGTACGGCGGCGGGGGAGTTCGCGTACCTCCACACGGTTCCGGCGACGGCGGTGCAGCGCGCACTGAGGAAGGCGGACGCGAGGGTTGAGGACCTCGGGCTGCTCGAGGTCAACGAGGCCTTCGCCGCCGTGGCCCTGAACGTGACGCGGATGCTGGGCGTCGACGATGATCTCGTGAACGTGAACGGGGGAGCGGTGGCGCTCGGGCACCCGATCGGGATGAGCGGGGCGCGACTCGTGCTGACGCTCGCGCACGAGATGCGCCGGCGCGGCGTGGACCTCGGGGCGGCCACGATCTGCGGCGGCGGCGGCCAGGGCGACGCCCTCGTGCTCCGGCGCGCCTGACATGACCGGGCTCGAGCGTTTCGAACTCCCCGAGGAGCTCGAGGAGTTCCGCGTCCTCGTGCGGCGGATCGCCGAGGAGAAGATCGCGCCGCGCGCGGCCGAGCTCGACGCGACCGACGAGTGGGACGAGGAGCTGTTCCGGGTGCTCGTCGACAACGAGCTCACCGGCGTCGGCTACGCCGAGGAGTACGGGGGCTCGGGTGGCGGCGCTCTCGCCCTCGGCGTGCTGGTCGAGGAGATCTCGCGCGTGGCGGCCGGGCTCGCGCTCGTCCCGGCGGTCTCGAAGCTCGGCGCCGTGCCACTGCTCCTCGCCGGGACCGAGGAGCAGCGCCGCGAGACGATCGGCGGGATCTGCCGCGGCGAGATCCTCATGTCCTACGCGCTGACCGAGGCCGAGGCCGGCTCGGACGCCGCGTCGATCGCGACGTGCTACTCACGCGACGAGGACGGGTTCGTGCTGAACGGAACGAAACGGTTCATCACCGGCGCCGGCGTCTCGCACGCGTACGTGGTCTTCGCGACGAGCGATCCAGCCCTGCGTTCGAAGGGCATCTCGGCGTTCCTGGTGATGAAGGACGATCCGGGGGTCGCGTTCGGGCGCAAGGAGGACAAGATGGGGATCCGCGGATCACCCACGCGCGAGGTGATCCTCACCGACGCGCGGATCCCCGCCGACCGGCTCATCGGCGCCGAGAGCGAGGGCTTCGCGATCGCGCTTCGGACGCTCGATCACTCCCGTCCGCTGGTCGGCGCGCAGGCGCTCGGCATCGCGCAGGGCGCGTTCGACGTTGCGAGCCGGTACGCGGTCGACCGTCGGCAGTTCGGCAGACCGATCGCCGAGTTCCAAGGCGTCTCGTTCATGCTCGCCGACATGGCGATGCGGCTCGAGGCCTCGCGGCTGCTCGTGTACAAGGCGCTCGCACTCTGCGACGCGAACGACCCGCGGATGACGTACTTCTCGAGCGTCGCGAAGTGCGTGGCGAGCGACGCGGCGATGGAGATCACGACCAACGCGGTGCAGGTCCTCGGCGGCTACGGGTACGTTCGCGAGTACCCGGTCGAGCGCCTCATGCGGGACGCGAAGGTCACGCAGATCTACGAGGGCACGAACCAGATCCAGCGCGTGGTCATCGCTCGGGAGATCTTGAAGACGCTCACCGGTTGAGATCGGCCGACGAGCCGACGCCCCAGGATCCCTCACGGGACCCCGGGGCCCGGCGGGTGCACGCCCGGGAAGGCGTAGAGCTAGAGCGTCAGGCTGTCGTTGCCGACCAGACCGAGCTCGCGAAGCGTGGCCGCGAGCGGTGACTCGGGTTCGCGCTCGACCTCGACCTCGGGGTCGCGCTCGGCCTCGGGCTCGGGCTGCACGTAGGCCGGCAGCGGCACGCCGACGGTGTCCCCGATCTCGGCGCCGAAGTCCGCCTCGGTCGCCTCGGCGTCGGCGCGGACGAGCGCCTCGGCCAGAGCCATGGCCCTCGCGTTCGTCGTGTCGTGGACCCGTGCGGCGGCGCGATCCTCCAGGGACTCCTCGCGTGGCTCCTGTGCCGTCGCCGCGAGGGATACCCGGAAGGAGGCGCCGCCGCCCGGCCGCTCCTCGACCCAGGCCCTGCCGTCGTGGATGTCGGCCAGACGCGACAGCAGGGAGAGCCCCGTCGTCCCCTTCGCACGCTTGTCCTTCTGCGCGACGGGACCCTCCTCCTGCACGGCTGCGAACATCGCTTGGCGCAGCCCTGCAGGGACCTCGGGGCCGGTGTCGTCGACGGCGATCACGGCACCGTTCGGATCCGAGGAGACCTTGACCCACACGGTCGAGCCGGGGACGGTGCGCCGGCCCGCGTTCGCGAGCAGCGTCTCGACCATCTGCTCGGCCAGTGCGGGGTCGACCTCGATCGCGACGTGCTCGGTCTCCACCTTCACGTCTCGGTTCGCGAGGTCGGGCGACTCCTCGACCACGCGGCGCACGAGCGCCTCGAGGTCGGTCCGTCGCAGGTTCGGGACGAACGTCCCGTTCGCGATCTGCTCGAGGTTCAGCATCTCGCCGACGAGGCGGTCGAGCTTGCGCGCGTTGGTCGCGAGCTGCTTGACCATCTCCCGTCCCTCGGGGGATCGCGTGTCGGCGTGCTTCAGCGCGAGCGTGAGCCCGAGGATCGACGTCAGCGGGCGGCGCACCTCCGCGGCGATCGCCTCCTGGAGCTCGGTGCGCTCGTCGTCGAGGATCACCGTCACCTGGGGTCGCGTCTGGGCCTCGGCCAGGCGCGACTCGAGTTCACCGACCTGCTCCTCGAGCAGGCGAGCCCGCTCGATCGCGATCTGGACCCGCTGTTCGCCGCGCCGGCTGCGCTCGTCCGCCTCGGTCTGACCCTCGCGGGCCGTCTGCAGGAGCCCGAGCAGTTCCGCGTTCTTCGTCGCGCCCTGCGCCAGCTGATCCTCGGCGACGCGGGCGCGGGTCTCGGCCTCGCGGGCCTGCTCCTCGGCGGCCATCAGGCGCTCGGCCGCCGCCTGCAGCTCGTCCGCCGCCTGCGAGATCGCGAGCCCGACCACCGCGATGTTGCGGGCCAGGCCGTCGGGAGCGGCGCCCTGCCGCCCCGCTTCCATCTCCATCGTCTCGATCGTGTCCGCCATCGGTCTCACCGCACCTTCCCGTTCGTGACGCGCGGACGGACACCGAAGAGGACCTTCGGGTGTTCGAAGAGATCGTCTTCCTCCGCGATCTCCTCGACCGAGATCTCGTCCACTCCTTCGAACTCGTCGTCGTTGTCGTACTCACGGAGCGCCTCGGACAGCTTCGCGAGGTGGAACCGCTCGGCCGTGGAGGCGAGCTCGCTCTCCATCCGCTCGACCTCGATCTCCATGTCGGCGGCGCGTCGCTCGGCGACCGCGAGGCGGCTGAGGAGCTCGCTCACCTCGGCGATGCCGGGGGCTCCGACCGCTGTCTCGGCCCGCTCCTTCGCCTCCGCCAGCACCTTCGCGTACCTGCTCTTCAAGTCGTCGAGCTCGTACTGGCGGATCGCCAAGCGCTCGCGCAAGGAGTTGTTGTCCGTCTCCGCCTTGTGGAGCCGCTCCGAGGTATCACGGAGCTGGTCCCGGAGGACCTGGAGGTCCTCCTGTCCGTTGCTCGTCTGTGACCGGTGCATCTCGAGCCTCGCTTCCAGGGTCTTGATCTCGTCGAGCGCGTCGCGGAACTGCCGCTGGACCTCCTTGAGGTCGCGCTCGCTCGACTCCGCGCGCTTCTGTGCCTGCTGCTTCGCGATCTCGAGTCCCCGGATGTCCACGTGGGAGGTCGCCGGGGCGCTCGCCGGGGTCGCGACCGAAGGCGTCGCTGCTCGCTTGCTGAACGTGCTGGCGAACAGGGCGGAGGCGGCCATCAGGACGAGCCCGAGGCCGATGGCCAGCCGGTACCAGATCCCGGTCGCCTCGGCGGCGATCGGACCCACCGGCTGACTGAGCTCCGCCACGACCACGTTCGCGTTGGGCTGGAGCCACAGCGGAACGTAGGTCTGGAGCATGCCGTTCCGGACCCGGCTCTCGGTCTGCCCGTGGGCGACCGAGTAGAGCAGGTCCTGCAGGTACGAGGGCTGCGTCGTCACGAGGTGCTTCTGGTCGTCGTAGAGGATCAGCCCCGCGTCCGAGTAGATCCGGACGTTCTCGAAGGGCCCGGGCGACGTGATCGACGAAGCGATCCGCCTCTCGAGCTCGGCTGCCCGCTCGCCGGCGATCGGTCCCTCGAGGTCCCTGGGCATCAGCATCGTCGCGAGCTTGGTCTGCACCGCGAGCCGGGCATCGGTCTCGGCCTGGCGCATGAGGTTCGCGCGAGAGCTGTGGGCCGCGTACAGGCACACCCCGATGGCGATGGCGATGACGAGGGTGAGGGTGCCCCAGAGCGGCCGCCGCTCCCTTCCTGCCACGGCTCTCAACATGTCTCGAACCCCCTTGACCTGTTCGGCTTACCGTCCTATCGGCATCCACGGCGTCCGAGCCGAGTCCCCCCGATGGCGGATAGTCACAAATGACCAGTCTCGGCTGACTACGGGCGTGCGTGCCCGGTCCGTCGGCGGTCGGCGGTAGTCTTCGCGCATGCTCTCCCTCCGCGCCGATCCCTGGACGCCGGATCACGGGATGGGGTTCGAGGCGATGGGTGAGGAGACGCCCGCGACGGCGGACCCGCTCGTCGAGACGGCGGACTGGAGCCGCGCGGTCCGTCCGGGTCCGTCCGAGCCGGGGACGCTGTGGTTCGTGGACGGGGTGCGGCGCGTCGAGATCCGCCTCGTCGCCACCGACGACGGCAAGCGTGCACCCGGCCTGTTCGGGTCCTTCGCGGTCGGCGCCGTGCGGTGCGACGGGCGCGCCGCGTTCGCCGAGCACCAGATCGGGCGATCGGTCGTGCTCGCCGGGGGGATGCGCGCCTCGCGCGTCGAGATCCCGGTCGGGCCGAGCGTCCTGGAGTACGAGCCGGTGAGCGAGGTGGGCTCCGACCCCGACGCGCCGGTGTTCGGCCTGCAGAAGGCGATGCAGCACGCCGAGGCGTCCCTCGCCGCGCGCACGGCGGCCGAGGGCGAGGGGCTCGTGCTCACCGACGGGCGCCTCGGCTTCCTGGATCCGACGGCCTCGCCGGTGGTCGGAGTGGTGAAGCGGTTCGCGAAGCGGTACCTGGAGCCCGAGCACGACGACCTGTTGCCGCGGCTGGAACCGGGGGAGCGTACGCCGCTGTTCGGTCTCGTCTACGAGGGGCAGCCGCTCGAGCGCTACGCGTGGTACACGCGGCTCGTGCGCTCGAGGCCCGCGTGGCACGATCACGCCGGGCTCGTTCGGTGTGAGGTCCGGGCGGGGGTGGGCCTCGAGGACGCCAGGTCCCTCGCCGACCGCGTGAGCGGGCTGCTGCCGACCTTCGCCGGGCGTCCGAGCGACCCTCGGTACCCGCAGAACCTCGCCCCGGTCGGGAGCCTCGAGGCCTGGCTGCAGCACCGCATGGGGCACCGGGGGATCATCCGCCGTGCGCTCACGGCGTGGTTGACGGAACGGGGAGGATGAACGACGTGGGGGACGAGCGCTCCGAGCCGGTCGGGATGGTCCTCGGGACGGAGGACTCGACGCCGCTCGCGTTCTGGGTGGGTGTGGCGTCCGACGCGTACCTGCAGCTCGACGACGCCGTGATCGTCGACACGGAGGTCGTGGGCCGCGAGCGTCTGCGGATCTCGGGCATCGTGCAGGACGTCCGCGCGAGGCACGAGGGCGCCCAGTTCGACACGGACGTGTTCCTCGTCGACAGGGGTGTGCTGCCGGTCGACACGGCCGTCGCGGCGCAGGTGGTCGCGACGCGGTTCGAACCCGAGATCTTCGTCCCGCCCATGCCCGGCCTGCCGGCGTTCCGAGCTCGGGGTGGCGACCGCGACCACGCCCTGTACTTCGACCAGATGTCCCGGCGCCTCGCGGCAGGCCTCTCGCGGGACGGCGAGCCCGTCTTCCTGGATCTGGACTTCCTCGACGGCTCACGCGGGGCGCACGTGAACATCAGCGGGATCTCGGGCGTGGCGACGAAGACCACGTACGCCCTCTTCCTCCTCTACGCGCTCTTCCACTCCGACGTCCTCGGGCGCTATGGGACCAACACGAAGGCGATCGTCTTCAACGTGAAGGGCGAGGACCTGATGTGGCTCGACACGCCGAACGGGAGGCTCACCGACGACGACCGGCGGGACTACGCGTCACTCGGATTGCCGGCGGGCGCGTTCGAGAGCGTCGGCCTGTGGGCGCCCGTGAAGCCGGACGCGGGCGGGCAGGCGATCCCGCACGTCGAGGGCCGCTCGCAGGGCGTGACCGCCTACTACTGGACGGTCCGCGAGTTCGTGCGAGAGAAGTTCCTGCGATTCATGTTCGCCGAGGCCGACGACGAGCGTTCCCAGATCGCCGACCTCATCGCGCGGGTCGAGGCGCACCTCGACCGCGAGTGCCTCGACGACCCCGAGCACGACGCCACGGTCACGTTCGGCGGCTACCCGGTGCACGACTTCGCGCAGCTTTGCGAGATCATCGCGACCGAGGTCGACGCCGACGGCTCCGCGTGGCGCGGGCGGGTCTCGGACGCGACGGTTTCGGCGTTCCTCCGCCGGCTCGACGCCGCGCGGTTCCGCATGGGGCACCTCGTCGTCGGGCGTGAGGCCGAGAACCCCGCCGCCCACCGCATCGATTGGGAGGGCCACCAGGTCACGGTCGTCGACATCCACAACCTGCACGACCGCGCGAAGCGGTTCGTGACCGGCGTCGTGATCAAGCGCCTGTTCGAGCACAAGGAGCGGATGGGGCGCCGCGAGCCGCTCGCGTTCCTCGTGCTCGACGAGCTCAACCGGTACGCGCCTCGCGAGGGCTGGAGCCCGATCAAGGAGGTCCTGCTCGACGTCGCCGAGCGCGGGCGTTCACTCGGCATGATCCTCGTGGGCGCCGAGCAGACGGCGTCCGAGGTCGAGCGGCGGGTCATCGCCAACAGCGCGTTCCGCGTGGTCGGCCGCCTGGACTCGGCCGAGGCGCAGCGCAGCGAGTACGGGTTCCTGCCCGCCGTCACGCGCCAGCGCGCCGCGATCTTGAAGCCCGGCTCGATGATCCTGCAGCAGCCGCACATCCCGGTGCCGCTGCAGATCCGCTTCCCGTTCCCGTCGTGGGCGACCCGTGCCGACGAGGCCGGGCCGACCGGGGAGGGCGACGGCATCTTCGAGCGGTTCGACGAGGAGTAGCCGTGCGGTTCCTGCACACGGCCGACTGGCACGTCGGGCGGGCGATCCGGGGCCGTTCGCGACTGGACGAGTTCGCCGCGGCGCTCGACGAGGTCGTCGGCATCGCCGTGGAGGAGGGCGTGGACGCCATCCTGCTCGCCGGCGACATCTACGAGCAGCGGGCGCCGGCGCCCGAGGCCGACGCGATCGTGTTCGATGCGTTCCTGCGCCTGCACGAGGCGGGGATCCGGGTGGTGGCGATCCCGGGCAACCACGACTCGGCGATCCGGCTCGAAGCGCTCGGCAAGCTCCTGTGGCCGATCGGCGTCCACGTTTCGGCGCGCGTGGCGCCCCCGGACCGGGGAGGGATCGTCTCGGTGCCGTCGCGCGACGGCAGCCAGGTCGCCGACATCGCGTGCATCCCGTTCGTCCCCGAGCGGCGGTTCGGCGATGCCGCCGCGCTGTTCGATGCGGGCGAGCACTGGTACCTCTCGTACGCCGAGGGGATGGGAGAGCTGCTCGCCGCTATGGCGCGCGGGTTCGACGGGGAACGTATCAACGTGATCCTCGGCCACCTGTTCACCGACGGCGCGATGGTGACGCCCGGCGGGGGGGAGCGCGAGCTCACGATCGGCATCGCGTACGCGGTCCCGCCGGCGCGCCTGCCGGGCGACGTGGCGTACGTCGCGCTCGGCCACGTACACCTGCCGCAGGCGGTGAAGGGATCCGCGGCTCCCGCGCGGTTCGCCGGGTCGTTGCTGCAGCTCGACTTCGGCGAGGCGGGGCAGCAGAAGTCGGTGACCATCGTTGAAGCGTTGCGGGGCAAGCCCTCGAAGGTTCGCGAGGTATCGCTCTCGTCGGGCCGACCGCTCATGGATCTCCGGGGCACGCTCGACGAGCTCACCGCCCGCGCCGGCGAGGTGGGCGACGCGTGGCTCCGGGTGTTCGTGCAGACGGACGGACCGGTGCCGGGCGTGGCGGACCGGATCCGCGAGGCGCTGCCGAAGGCGCTCGACGTCCACCTCGTGTACGAGCGCGCGGATGCGGCGGCCGTCGGCGAGCCGGTCTCGGCGCTTCACCCCCGCGACCAGTTCGTCGCCTACTACCGGAACCAGCATGGGGCCGAGCCGCCGGCCGAGCTCCTCGCCGCCTCGACGAGGTGCTC
>Ga0233416_10000416_pt1 | contig 13128 bp, 9 predicted proteins | sample Sediment_Towuti__2_FD_188638 | JGI IMG/M metagenome (GOLD analysis project Ga0233416, IMG submission 188638) | Sediment microbial communities from Lake Towuti, South Sulawesi, Indonesia - Sediment_Towuti_2014_0_MG | ecosystem: Environmental > Aquatic > Freshwater > Lake > Sediment | place... | reverse complement strand
CCGGGCGGGAGCTGAGCTGCGGATGTCCGGCAGCCACAGCCGCCGCCCGAAGACCGTCTCGACGTAGCCCAGCTCGCGCGCGGCCCGGCGCGTCGACTCCATGTACTTCGCCACCCCGGGGTACCGCGCGAAGTAGCTGTCGATGTACGCCTGGGCGGTCGCCCGCTCGAGGCCGAGCTGCTGCGCGAGGCCGAACGCCGACATCCCGTACATCAGTCCGAAGTTGATCACCTTCGCGTAGCGCCGCTCCTCGGCGCTCACCTCGCGCGGGTTGCGGCCGAAGATCTCCGCCGCGGTCGCGCGGTGCACGTCGTCGCCGCGCGCGAACGCGTCGAGCAGCCCTTGATCGCCGGAGAGGTGCGCCATGATCCGCAGCTCGACCTGCGAGTAATCCGCCGATACGATCGCGTGACCCGGGGGCGCGACGAACGCCTCGCGGATCCGCCGTCCTTCCGGCGTCCGCACCGGAATGTTCTGGAGGTTCGGGTCGTTCGACGCCAATCGGCCGGTAACCGCGGTCGCCTGGCCGTAGTTGGTGTGCACGCGGCCAGTCTTCCGGTTGACCATCCGCGGCAGCTTGTCGGTGTAGGTCGACTTGAGCTTCGACACCGCGCGGTACTCGAGCAGCGTCTTCGGCAGGGGGTAGTCGAGCGCGAGCTTCTCCAGCACGTCCTCGTCGGTCGACGGCGCGCCGCTCGGGGTCTTCTTCACCACCGGGAGCTTCAGCCGCTCGAAGAAGATCTCGCCGATCTGCTTCGGCGAATTGAGGTTGAAGGGCTGGCCGGCCTCGCGGTGCGCTCGTTCCTCAAGCTCGAGCATCTTCCGCCCGAGGCTGCGACTCTGCTCCTCGAGCAGGCCAGCGTCGATCAGCACGCCGTTGCGCTCCATCCGGAACAGCACCTCGCGCACCGGCATCTCGATCGACTCGTAGACGTACTTCAACTTCTCGTCGGCTGCGAGCTTCGGGTACAGCACGCCGTGGAGGCGCAGCGTGACGTCCGCGTCCTCGGCCGAGTACTCGGTCGCCCGCACGAGCTCGACCTCCTCGAAGCCGATGCGGCTCGCTCCTTTGCCCGTGACCTCGTCGTAGGTGATCGTCTTGAGGCCGAGGTAGCGCTCCGCGAGCGCATCCATGTCGTGGCGAGCCTGGCTGTCCAGCACGTAGGACTCGAGGAGCGTGTCGTGTGCCACGCCGGCGAGCCGCACGTCGTGGTTCGCGAGGACGTGCTGGTCGTATTTGAGGTTCTGGCCGATCTTCTTCCGGGATGGATCCTCGAGCCAGGGCCGGAGCACCGCGAGCGCGCGCTCGACGCCGATCTGCTCCGGCACGCCGGCGTAGCGGTGCGCCATCGGGAGATACGCCGCCTCGCTCGGCTCGACCGCGAAGGAGATGCCGACCAGCGACGCGGCGAACGGGTCGAGCGAGGTGGTCTCGGTGTCCACGGCGGCGGATTCGGCGACTGCGAGCTTCTTCAGCCAGCGCGCGAGATCGGCCTCGGTCAGGAGGGTTTCGTAGTTCCGAGGTGTATCCGCCGCGGGAGGCGGCGCCGCAGCGGGCACCGGGTCCTCGCCGCCCTGCACCTCCTTGAGCCAGCCCCTGAAGCCGAAGCGCTCGAAGAGTGTCGTGAGCTTCTCCCGGTCGCGTTCGCGCGGGGCGAGGTCGGCGACCTGGAACGGCAGCGCGACGTCGGTCTTCACGGTCACGAGCTCGCGCGCCTTCGGCAGCCAGTCGCGAACCTTGCGCAAATTCTCGCCCACTGCGCCCGGGATCTCGTCCGCCTGCGCGAGCACGCCCTCGAGCGACCCGTACTGCGCGATCCACTTGGCCGCGGTCTTGGGACCGACCTTTTCGACGCCGGGGATGTTGTCGATCGAGTCGCCGACCAGCGCCAGATAGTCGACGATGCGCTCCGGTTCGACGCCGAACTTCGCCTTGACGCCCGCGACGTCGAGCGTTTCGTTCGACATCGTGTTGATCAGCGTGACGCTCGGATCGACGAGCTGCGCAAGATCCTTGTCGCCGGTCGAGATCACGGTCTGGACGCCCTGCTGCTCGGCCTGCTTCGCCAGCGTCCCGATGACGTCGTCGGCTTCGACGCCCTCGATCACGAGCAGCGGCCATCCCAACGCCCGGATCGCTTCCATGAGCGGCTCGATCTGCACCCCGAGTTCGTCCGGCATCGGCGCCCGGGTCGCCTTGTACTCGGGATAGACTTCGTCGCGGAAGGTCCTGCCCTTGGCGTCGAAGACGCAGCCGAGGAAATCTGCCTTGTAGTCGCTCACCAGGCGCCGTAGCATGTTCAGGACGCCGTAGATGGCCCCCGTGGGCTCACCCTGCGCGTTGCGCAGGTCCGGGAGCGCATGGAACGCCCGGTAGAGGTACGAAGAACCGTCCACCAAAACCAGCAGCTTCTGCACGAGACCGATGGAAGACCGAGTGAGGAAAGACCGCCCCGACAAGCTGCCCAAGCTCGTCGCCGCGGGCATGGACTCGCGCGCTTATACCGCGCGCGAGGCGTGGCAGCTGTTCGCGATTATGTCAGAGTTCGTCGAGGCGACCGAGCGCCTGAACCAGGTGCGCCCGGCGGTGTCGATCTTCGGCAGCGCGCGAACGCCGCCGGATCATCCCTACTTCCACCTCGCCGAGCGCATCGCGCGGCAGCTGTCGGACTCCGGGTTCACGGTGATCTCGGGCGGCGGCGCGGGAATCATGGAGGCTGCCAACCGCGGCGCGTACTTCGGCAAGTCGCCGGCGGTCGGGCTGAACATCGAGCTCCCGCGCGAGCAGTTCGGGAACAGCTTCCAGGACATCAGCCTCTCGTTCCGCCACTTCTTCGCGCGCAAGGTGACGTTCGTCCGGTTCGCGACCGCGTACGTCGTGATGCCCGGCGGCTTCGGCACGCTCGACGAGCTCACCGAGGCGCTCACGCTCGTGCAGACCGGCAAGACGCGCAAGATGCCGATCATCCTGGTGTGGGAGCCGTTCTGGCGAGGGCTCCTCGACTGGTTCCGCGCCCGGCTCGTGGCCGAGAAGATGATCGACCCCGACGACATGGAGCTCGTCCAGGTCCACAACGAACCCGAGCAGGTCGTCGAAACGATCTTCCGGCACTACGAGAACCGCGCCTTCGTCCCGTCGCCGGCCGAGCGGGAAACCTTCCTCAATCTGTAGCCGCGCGCGACGGATCTGCTACACTCGGCTCGCCTCACTGGCCTCTTGCAGATGCACCGTCTCCTCGCCGCTTCGCTGCTCATCGCCGTCCTCCCGGCGTTCGCACAGGCTCCGCCGCCCCCGAAGCTCGAGCCGCTTCCCGAGCCGCCGCCGCAGGTCGGCCTCGACTCCGATCCCTCGCAGCCGGGCCCGCGCATCAGCCCGGGATCGAAGATCGAGGAGTTCACGATGCCCGACGGCACCAAGCACATCACGGTCACCGACCCGAACGGCTGGACGTATCACCTCGTCGAGGCCCAGCCCGGCGAGCCGGCCGGCGCGCGCACCGTCAACACGGACACCGGCGTCCGCGCGCCGATGTGGTCCATCCTGCAGTGGTGAACGGCACGATGCACAGCCGTGACGAATGTCGGTCTACACCAAGGTCACGGAACGCGAGCTCGGCGACTGGCTGAAGGCGTACTCGGTCGGCACGCTCGTTGAGCTCAAGGGCATCGCCGCCGGGATCGAGAACACCAACTATTTCGTCACCACCACCCACGGCCGCTACGTCCTGACGCTCTTCGAGCGGCTGCCGGCGAAGGACCTTCCGTTCTACCTAGGCCTGATGGCGCATCTCGCGCGCCACGGCATTCCCTGCCCCTCGCCGATCGCCGACCGCGCGAACCGGCTCCTCTCGACTCTCGGCGGCAAGCCGGCCGCGCTCGTCACGCGGCTCCCCGGCGCGGTTGTCATGCAGCCCTCGCCGGAGCACTGCGCCGAGGTCGGGGCGCTCCTCGCCGACATGCACATCGCCGGCCAGTCCTACGGCGGCACGCTCGAGAACCCGCGCGGCCCCGAGTGGCGGCGCGAGACGGCGCCGCGGGTCCTGCCCTTCCTGGACGAGCATCGCCAACGGCTCCTCGAAGGGGAGCTCGAGTTCCAGTCGCGCAACCGCCCGCAGGGTCTGCAGCATGGGCCGGTGCACGCCGATCTCTTCCGGGACAACGTGCTCTTCGAGGCGAATCGCATCGGCGGCGTGGTCGACTTCTACTTCGCCGGCGTGGACACCTGGCTCTTCGACGTCGCGGTGACGTTCAACGACTGGTGCGTGCACGCGGACGGGGAAATCGACCCGGCCCGGGCGGCTGCGCTGCTCGGCGCCTACCACTCGGTCCGGCCGTTCACCGCCGGCGAACGGGACGCGTGGCCGGTGATGCTCCGCGCCGCGGGCCTGCGGTTCTGGCTGTCGCGGCTCTACGACTTCCACCTGCCGCGGCCGGGCGAGCTCGTCCACGCCCACGATCCGGAGCACTTCCGCCGCGTCCTCGAGCTGCGCATCCGCGACCGGCATCGCCTGCCCTGGGTCCAGTGAATGGCGATCGTCCCGGCAGGCCACGGCTGGCTCTGGCTCAAGCAGGCGCTGGCGCTCCTCGGCAAGGCGCCGTTCGCATGGCTCCTCGTTTCGATGACCTACTGGATCCTCATGGCGGTGATCGCGCGCCTGCCGTATATCGGCCTCGCGGTGGGCTCGCTCGTCATGCCGGCGCTCGCGATGAGCTTCGTGGCGATGTGCCGCGAGCTCGACCGCGGCCGGCCGCTCGTGCCGGCGCTGCTCGTCGCCGGCTTCCGGCGCAACCTCCCGGCGCTCGTCACGATCGGCGGGCTGTACCTCGCCGCGACGCTCGCGATCTTCGCGGCGAGCGCGCTCCTCGACGGCGGCGCGCTCGCGCGCTGGATGGTCCTCGGCAAGCCGCCCGCCGCGCCGCCGGGCGAGGACACGGAGATGCTCTGGGCGGTCGCGGTGGCCTTCGCACTGTGGATCCCGATCCAGCTCGCGTTCTGGTTCGCCCCGATCCTCGCCGCGTGGCGCGACCTGCCGGCGGTGAAGGCGCTGTTCTTCAGCTTCTTCGCGTCGCTTCGCAACTGGCGGGCGTTCGTCGTGTACGCTGCGGCGGCCGGCGGCGTGGTCGCGGTCGTCGCGGCGCTCCTCTTCAACTTGCACCGCATGAAGGAGGGCGCGGCGCTCGCGCCCACCCTCGTTTTCCTCTTCCTCGTCGTGGCGATTCCGGCCTACTACGCGAGCCTGTACGCGAGCTATCGCGACGTGTTCCCCGACGAAGCGCCCGCCACCTGAGCCCCTCCGGGCCGCACCCGCCGGACGCTCGCCGGGGCGGCAATTCCCCGGCCATCGAACTTTGATGTAGATCACTTGCCTTTCACCCCGCCAGGCGTATAGTTTGGAGGCCAAACAAATTTCGCTCCGCTGCCTCGGAGCTCGCGCATGGACCTCCCCGACCACGACGTCGCCGCCCGGCGCAACGTCCACCTCGCCCTCCGCGTGAACGGCGAGGAGGTTCAGGTGTCCTTCGCGCCCTACAAGACGCTCCTCGAAGTGCTGCGCGAGGATCTCGGCCTCATCGGCACGAAGCACGGCTGCGAGCTCGGCGAATGCGGTGCGTGCGCGGTCCTCGTCGACGGCCAGCCGCTGCTCTCCTGCCTCGTGCTCGCGGTCGAGTGCGAGGGACGCGCGATCGAGACGGTGGAAGGGCTCGCGCACGGGGCCGAGCTCCACCCGCTGCAGGTCGCGTTCGCCGATCTCGGCGCCGCGCAATGCGGCTACTGCACGCCCGGCATCCTCATGACCGCGAAGGCGCTGCTGGAGGCGGAGCCCAGCCCGTCGCGGGAGCGCATCAAGGAGGCGCTCGCGGGGAACCTCTGCCGCTGCACCGGCTACTTGCAGATTTTCGAAGCGGTCGAGGAGGCGGCGCGGCGGATGGCCGAGGAGCCCGCCCGGCCGTGAGCGCGGTGCTGATCATCGGCGGCGGGCTCGTCGGCTCGCAGGTGGCGCGGCTGCTGGTGGAGGCCGGCGAGCGCCCGGTGATCATGGACCGCGCGGCGCAGACCGAAGCCCTGACCGACATCGTGGACCTCGCTCGCGTGCGGGTGATCGAGGGCGATGTCCTGCGACCGCTTTCCCTGACGCAGGCGATCCGTGAGCACGGCATCGCCGAGGTCGTGCACACCGCGGCCAACCCGCTGCTGACGCTGGGCGCGCAGCGCGATCCCTACGGCGCGATCGAGCTGAACGTCATGGGGACGGTCAACGTGCTCGAGGCGGCGCGCGTGCACCGTCTGAAGCGCGTCGTCGTGGCGAGCTCGAACGTGCTGAACCATTTCCTCTCCGGCGGCGAGGCGAAGGGTGATCCGTCGCGGGAGGAAGCATTCATGCGCCCGACGACGTTCTATGCGACGACCAAACAAGCGGTCGAGAATCTCGGGCTCAACTACGCCCGCTGGTGTGGCGTGGACTTCGCCGCCGTGCGCTACGGCGCCGTCGCGGGCCCCTGGCGCGGCCAGGGCGGCGGCGGACCGAGCAATGTCCTGCGCGAGGCCGTGCAGCGCGCGCTGCGGGGCGAGGAGGCCGTGATCCCGGCGGCGAGGCTGGAGTGGGTGTACTCGAAGGACGCCGCGCGTGGCACGGTGCTCGCGCTCCGCGCGCCGCGGCTCGCGAGCCGAGTCTTCAATCTCACGATGGGCTACGTCTGCGGGCCGGACGAGCTCGCCGCCGCACTCAAGGCGGCGATCCCGGGCGCGCGCGTCCGCGTCGAGACGCCGGCGGCAAGCGCCGCGGCGCTACCCGACATGGACCACGCGTCGGACCTCGGCCTCGCCAAGGACGTCCTCGGGTTCACGCCCGAGTACCGGATGCCGGACGCGGTCCGGGAGCTCGCGCAGTGGCATCGGGAACGGACCGGCGCCGACGCCGGGAAACGGAGGGCCAACGCATGAAACTCGCGCGCATCCTGGATGGCGACGGCCACATCATCGAGCGGGACAAGGAGATCTTCGAGTATCTCGAGCCGCCGTACGCGGGGAACACCACCCTGCTCGGCTATCCCTTCTTCCCCACGCTCGACGGCTACAACCGCGGCGCGATCCTCGCCCGGCTCGGCGTCTACCAGTCCTACGACATCACGGCGCAGACCTGGATCGACGTCCTCGACAAGGCCGGGATCGAATCGACGGTGCTGTATCCGACCGCCGGCCTCGCGTTCACGATGATCCAGGATCCGGTCTGGGCCACGGCGCTCGCCCGCGCCTACAACAACTGGTTCACCGACCGCTACCACCGCGTGAGCAAGCGGCTGCGCGGGATGGCGCTCGTCCCGCTGCAGAGCGTTCCGGAGGCGGTGAGGGAGCTGCGCCGCGCGGTCACCGAGCTCGGCATGGTCGGCGCGGTGCTGCCGGCGAACGGCGCGGACATCGGCGTGCGGCAGGGCCTGGGCCATCCCGACTTCTGGCCACTGTACGAGGAGGCCGAGCGTTTGAATGTACCAGTCGCGACGCACGGCGCGCCGTCGATGAACCTCGGCTTCAACTTCTTCACCCACTTCGCGATGACCCAGGCGCTCGAGCATCCGTTCGCGCAGATGATCCAGCTCACGAGCTTCGTGATGGAGGGGGTGTTCGACCGCTTCACGAAGCTGCGCGTCGGGTTCCTCGAAGCCGGCACCGGCTGGGTGCCCTACATGATGGACCGCCTCGACCGCGCGTTTGACGTGTCGGCGGCCGGCGGGCGGCGCGAGTACCCCGCGACGATCAGGACGCGGCCGAGCGAGATCATCGCGTCGGGCCGGCTCTACTTCAGCTGCGAGGGCGGCGAGCCGTCGATGCGCAATCTCGTCGAGCGCATCGGGCACAAGACGCTCATGTTCGCCTCGGACTTCCCGCACGAGAGCAACCTGGAGCGCGCCATGCACGAGATCGAGGAGATGCTCGAGCGGAACGACCTGTCGGACGAGGCGAAGCGGGGCATCTTCGGCGACAACATCGAGGCGTTCTATGGCCGTTAGACCGAAAAAGCGCTTCGATGTCCTCGGCAAGCCGCGCCGCCGCGTGGACGGCCGCGCGAAGGTTGCCGGGCTGACGCGGTTCGCCGACGACATCGTGCTGCCGCGCATGCTGCACGCGAAGCTGCTGCGCTCGCCGCATCCGCATGCGCTGATCGAGTCGATCGACACGTCGCGGGCCGAGGCCCACCCGGGCGTGCACCTCGTCCTCACCGGCAAGGACTTCCCGGTCACGTTCGGGATCCTGCCGGTCTCGCAGGACGAGTACCCGCTCGCACCCGAGCATGTCCGCTACGTCGGCGACCCGGTGGCGGCGGTCGTCGCGAAGGACGAGCAGACCGCGTTCGAGGCGCTCGACCTGATCGACGTCAAGTACAAGGTGCTCCCGACGATCGCGACCCCCGAGGAAGCGCTCGAGCGGCCCGAGCCGCGCATCCACGACCACGGCGAGCGCGGCAACATCCATCGCCTGCAGGCGTTCGAGTTCGGCGACGTCGAGGAGGCGCTCGCGCGCGCCGACCACGTGTTCGAGGACACGTTCTTCTACGAGGGCAACACCCACCTGCCGATCGAGCAGCACGCCTCGGTCGCCGCGGTCGACGGCGAGGGGAAGCTCACGCTGTGGTCGAGCACGCAGGTGCCGCACTACATCCACCGCGCGCTCGCGCGGGCGCTGCGCATGAACGCCGCGCACATCCGCGTCATCGCCTGCCCGAACGGCGGCGGGTTCGGCGGCAAGTGCGACCTGCACAACCACGAGATCGTGGTTTCGAAGGCGGCGCTCCGGCTCGGCCGGCCGGTGAAGATCTGCCTGACACGCGAGGAGGTCTTCTACATGCACCGCGGCCGTCACCCGGTGCTGATGCGGATGCGCACCGGCGTGATGAAGGACGGCCGGCTCACCGGCATGCACGTGCAGACGCTGCTCGACGGCGGGGGCTACGGCGGCTACGGCGCGGCGAGCACGCTCTATACCGGCGCGCTCCAGACGGTGACCTACGAGCTGCCGCGCTACAAGTTCGACGCCTGCCGCGTGTTCACGAACAAGCCGCCGTGCGGCCCCAAGCGCGGCCACGGCACGCCGCAGCCGCGCTTCGGCCAGGAGGTCCAGCTCGACAAGATCGCGGAAGCGTTGCGGATGGATCCCGCGGACCTGCGGCTGAAGATCGTCGCGCAGCCGAATTCACTCACCGCGAACTGGCTGAGGATCGGCTCGATCGGCCTTGCCGAGTGCATCCGCAAGGTCGTCGAGGTCTCCGACTGGAAGGCGCGCTTCCGGAAACTTCCCGCGGGCCGCGGCGTCGGCCTCGCCTGCTCGTCCTATCTCTGCGGCGCGGGGCTGCCGATCTACTGGAACAAGATGCCGCAGTCCGGCGTGCAGCTGCTCCTGGACCGCAGCGGCCAGGTGACCGTCTTCTGCGGCGCGACCGAGATCGGCCAGGGCTCCGACGACGTGCTCGCCGCGATCGTTGCCGAGGTGCTCGGGATCGACGCCTACGACGTGCGGGTCGTGACCGGCGATACCGGCCTCACGCCGGTCGATCTCGGCTCCTACTCGAGCCGGGTGACGGTGATGATGGGCCACGCCGCGATCCAGGCCGCGGAGCGCCTGCGCGAGCTGCTCGTCGATGCCGTCGCGGGCGAGCTCGAGGTGTCGCCCGAGCGCATCGGTCTCGGCGGCGAGCGCGTGTTCCGCGTCGAGGATCCCTCGAAGGGCGTGAGCTTCCGCGAGGCGGTCGGATTCGCCGAGGCGAAGTTCGGCACGCTGGGCGCCGTCGGCTCCTACACGCCGCCGAAGTCGCCGGGCCGTTACAAGGGCGCCGGAGTCGGCCCCTCGCCCGCCTACTCCTATTCCGCCTGCGTGGTCGAGGTCGAGGTCGACCAGGCCACCGGCTGGATCACCGTGCCGAAGATCTGGATCGCGCACGACATCGGCCAGGCGATCAACCCGGTGCTCGCGCGCGGCCAGGTCGAGGGCAGCGTGTACATGGGGCTCGGCGAGGCGCTCATGGAGGAGCAGGCCTTCCGCCGGCTGCCGCCCAAGCTTTCCAACGCGCTCGTGCACAAGATCCCGTCGCTGCTCGAGTACAAGAGCCTCACCTCGCTCGACATGCCGGACATCGTGACGGTGCTCGTCGAGGATCCCGATCCGAACTGCCCGTTCGGCGCGAAAGAGGTCGGGCAGGGACCGCTCCTGCCGGTGATGCCGGCGGTCGCCAACGCCGTGTACGACGCCGTCGGGGTGCGCATCGACGAGCTGCCGATCACGCCCGACAAGGTGCTGAAGGCGCTGGAGCTCAAGGCCGCAGGGAAGACACCGCGCGTCGGCCCCGAGACCTTCCCGGCGGTGCCCTACCCGGAGCCGCTGATCGTGCTGCCGCCCTGGGAAGGCGGGGACGGGAAAGAGGTGAAGCCGCCCCGGGTGCGGGAGGGAGTCGCCGCGTCATGATGCGGCTCCCGTGGTTCCGCTATCGGGCGCCACGCACGGCCGCGGAGGCGGCGCGCATCCTCGCCGGCGAGGGCCCGACTGCGATGCCGATCGCCGGCGGCACCGACCTGCTGCCCAACATGAAGCGGCGGCAGCAGGTGCCGGAGACGCTCGTGTCCCTCTCCCGCATCGAGACCATGAAGCGGATCGCCAACGGCAGCGGTCTCGCGCTCGGCGCCGGGCTGACGCTGACCGAGGTCGTCGAGTCGGCGGTCGTGCGCGAGAAGTACCGGGCGCTATGGCAGGCGGCGGCGCAGGTCGCCACGGTGCACCTGCGCAACATGGGCACCCTCGGCGGCAACCTCTGCCTCGACACCCGCTGCAACTACTACAACCAGAACTACGAGTGGCGGAAGGCGATCGACTTCTGCCTGAAGAAGGACGGCGAGATCTGCTGGGTCGCCACCGCCAGCAAGCGCTGCGTCGCCGTCTCCTCGACCGACTGCGCGCCGGCGCTGATCGCCATCGGCGCGGGCGTGAAGCTCGTTTCGGCTTCGAGCGAACGGGAGGTCGCCCTTGCAGACCTCTACAAGAACGACGGCATCGACTACCTCGCGCGCCGGCCCGATGAAATCCTCACCGAGGTGACGCTGCCGCCGGCCGCAGCGGGATGGAAGTCGACCTACTGGAAGCTGCGCCGGCGCGGCTCCTTCGACTTCCCGGTGCTCGGCGTCGCGGCGGCAGCGAAGTTCGCCGCCGACGGGACGGTCGAGGACGCGCGGATCGTGCTGGGCGCGGTGGCCTCGCGTCCGCTGGTCACGCCGGCCGGCGCCCTACTGATCGGCAAGCGCCTGACCGACGACGCGATCGCCGAGGCCGCGTCCAAGACCGCCTCGCGCGCCAAACCGCTGGACAACGCCGACCTCGAGATCTACTGGCGCAAGCACGTCGTCGCCGATTTCGTCGGCTACGCGCTGAAGGAACTCCGCGGCGACGACCTGAGTGCGACGCGGCTCCGCTACGCGCGGCACCTGGTCTAGCGAGCGGGCGTCGATCCCCCGCGGCCCGAAGCTCAGCTGATCACGGCGTGCTGCATCGCCCACAGCGCAGCGGCAGCGCGAGTCGATACGCCGATCTTGGTGTAGACGTGCTGGATGTGATGGTCGGCGGTCTTCGGCGAGATGAAGAGCCGGTCGGCGATCTGTCGCGTGGTCAGCCCCTTGGCCGCGAGTTGCAACACCTGGACCTCGCGACCCGACAACCCGCCGGCGTGCTGCGCCCGGCGCGACGTGGTGGCACGCGGGTCATCGTGACCGGCTGCCGTGAGCACGGCGTTGGTCGCGCGGTGCTCAAGTACGCCCTCTGACGCGAGCCGACGCAGTTCACCGGCGGCGTCCTCGGCGGAGAACGCCGGGCGGTCCGCGCGCTCGGTGGTGAGCCCCACGTAGATGTCCACGGCGGTGAGGACGCACGGCAGGGCACCGGCGGCATCGTTGCGCAGACGTTTGTGGTAGCCGGACCCGTCGGCCTTCTCGTGGTGCGCCGCGGCGACCGGCGTCAATGCAGCCAGCGCCGGCGAGCGGCGCAGCATCTGCTCGGTGAGCATCGCGTGACGCTCGACGCGATCGAACTCCGCACGGGTGAGCGCACCGGGCTTGTCCCAGATCGAGTTCGGCACGGCGGTCGTGCCGAAGTCGTGCACCAGCGCGGCCCGTCGCAGCGTCGTGACGGCGTCTTCGGTGTGTCCCAGCAGCCGGGCGGCATCGGCGCCGAGCTGCGCGCAGCGGCGGCTGTGGCCGGCCATGTAAGGTGACTTCAGGTCGATGAAGTCCGCCGCCACCTCGAGGGCGCGGTCGAGGTCTGGGCCGGCCAGGGTGCGGTGCGGTGACGGCTCGAGGTCGAGCACCGCATCCCACGGCTCCAGCCTGGCGAGCCGATCGAACCAGCGGCCGCCATGCGCAACGAAGAGATCGGCAAGCGCCGGGTCGTAGGTGCGGTCGCGACGGTCGCGCGCAGCCTCGATCGCTCTGGCGGGTGAGAAGAGGCGGCCGATCGCCTCCATGTCGTGGCTGAGGTGCACGACGCGCATCGCGACGGGGATCGCCTCGCCGCTCGCACCGGTCGGGAAGCCTTTGCCGTTCCAGCGCTCGAACGTGAAGCGCAGGGCTTCCCGGACTCCGGGGCCGAAATCGAGCCGTTGCGCAAGCATGTCGCCGACTTCACACCCCGACGAGAAGTTGACCACGATCCACTGCTGAACGCCGGCGTGGATCGCCTGCACGATTCCCTCGTGCGCCTCCGGGGGGTGACCTGCCGTTGCGAACGCGACCACGTCGCGCATGACCTCGGCCGGATTGGCGGCGTCGTGCACCAGCGTCTGGGCGCGGATGGCGATCTCGTCGCCGAAGACGGTGGCCACCTCGTGGGCGTGTCCCGTGCAGCCGATGTAGCGCAGCAGCGCGACCCAGTAGGCGGTTTCGCGCAATTCCCGGTCGAAGCCCGCCTCCTCGCACAGCCACGTCGCGAGCAGGCACGAGCGCAGCTGCGACTCGAGGGGCTGGCCGAACGCGTTGTCCTGCGCGAGGGCCAGCGTGGCGACGAACTCACCCAGGCGGAGCGGAGGAGCGGAAATGGGGAGATCTCCCGATGCGGCGGTCATTCTAACTGCGGACGATCCACCCCACGCGATCGCTCTT
>Ga0233416_10000415_pt1 | contig 13141 bp, 12 predicted proteins | sample Sediment_Towuti__2_FD_188638 | JGI IMG/M metagenome (GOLD analysis project Ga0233416, IMG submission 188638) | Sediment microbial communities from Lake Towuti, South Sulawesi, Indonesia - Sediment_Towuti_2014_0_MG | ecosystem: Environmental > Aquatic > Freshwater > Lake > Sediment | place... | reverse complement strand
AGAACGTGCCGAAGCCGAAATCATCATCGCCAAACAGCGCAATGGCCCCACGGACAAAATCGGCTTCGTCTTCTTGAGCCAGTTTACGAGGTTTGAAGAGAAAGCACCGGAGAGCTGGTCCCCCGCCGAACAATTCTCATGAGTTCAGTTGCCGGCAGGCTCAGAGGACAAGCGGGCCGCCTTCGACGCAGGGCGGACGGCACCCGCGATGAAATTCAATCTTGATGCCGGTCACAGGCTGCTTGCCGATGCGCAGAACCTTGTCGCACGTCCGCCACCAGTCGCTCAAACACTTTGGACTGGTGAGCTTGTAGGGCATTGCAGAAGGGGCGTCTTGGGCCAGCTTGCGGTTTTCCTCGGTGAAGTCGGGTATCTTCAACGCGCCTTTCTTTCCCTCCTCGATCAGGCAGTACTCGCCTTCGAGCAATTCAATCTGGAATTTCCCTTCCGCATCCGTTGAAAACTCCAGCAGAATCGGATTGGCCAGGGCGTTTTTGGAGCCGCGACGAACGTAGAGCTTGTGGTGGGCCAGAGGTTGCGGGCGCCGCAAGGCTTCGAGGATTTCGTCGGAGGGATTAGCGCCGCCGCAATACTCCCGCGTCTCGGTTACGGTGCCGGAAGGCACCACGCGGTGCAGAGCACTTGCTTCTCCGCGATCCGTCTCCACCTGCGTCGAAGGCTGAGGCGCACGGGGAGGAGCGCCGGCCGCAGAGGCACGAGTAGCCGAGGCAGGACTCGATCCAGGCGATGAAGGCGGCAATGACGTTGGAGCCGGAGACGGATTGAGTTGGGGCGAGGAGGCTGGTTCCTGCGCGCTTGCAGCACGCTGGGAATCTGCAGCCTGCGAGGGTTCGGATACATTTGGCGGGCGTTGCTGCGCGGATTTTCGCGATGCCATCCAGACGCCGACTCCAGCCAGCACCAGCCCGACCACCAGGATGATCAGAAACCGTACGGAGCCACCTTGCCTTGCTCTGCTTTTGCGCGACTGCGCGTCGTAGCGTGGCATGGAAGCTATCCTACACCGGAGGCGGAGCGAAGGGGGAGCAGGGATGTGCAGGCAGCCACAGGTGTTAAAATCTTGCCGCAACGCTGATTGCCTGTTTCGCCGCCTGCTGCCGGGAACTTCCCGCGCATTGCGCTTTAGCCCTCTATAATGAGTTGCTTACAAGATGCCAAGCGGGAGCTGCGGGCGGAGCGCTCCTGGCCCGGGCCGTGCTCAACCCCGCAGCGCGCGAGAGCGTGTGGAATCCGATTGTTTATCGGCAATCGTTAAAGGCAGGAATGAGACATGACCACGAGCAGCATTCTGGAATATCCTCACTGCGAAACGGGAATGGCCTCCCCGCAAAAGGCGGCAGTGAAGGTAGAAGGCCGGCCGGTGTGGATCGAGGTCTCGCTTGCAGCGCTGTATGAAAACGTGCAGGCGATACGACGCCATATCGGCGGGCAGTGCAAGATTCTCGCCGTAGTGAAAGGCAACGCCTACGGTCACGGGGCCGTACCGGTTTCCAAGGCTCTGGCGCGCGCCGGAGCGGATTGGTTGGGAGTCACCGGCTCGGAGGAAGGCAGCGAACTGCGCGACGCCGGCATCCGGCTGCCCATCCTCCTGTTGACCGGCTTCTGGCCCGGGGAAGAGAAGAGAATCATCGAAAGAAATCTGACCCCGGCCATCACGCGAATCGAGCAGCTTGCGCTGCTCGATCGGGCCGCCGCGCGGTGCAAAGTCAATCCACGCCGGCCCATCGGGGTTCATCTGAAAATTGACACGGGCATGAACCGCCTGGGCGTCACCCCGGGAGACATGGAAAGACTCGCGCGAGAACTCGCCTCATGCCCGCACCTGAAGCTGACCGGGACCTTCACCCACTTTGCCTCGTCCGAAGTCTTCACCACGGAGCAAACCGCGCAACAACAGAAGGTGTTCGAGCAGGCTCTGCAGCGGCTGCGTGAATTGGGAGTCCATCCGGGAATCGTCCATCTGGCCAACAGCGCGGCCATCGCCTCGCGGCCCGAAACCTGGGCGGATATGGTTCGGCCGGGCGCACTGCTCTACGGCTACCACCAGAACTACGACCCGGCCGAGCGACGCGCTGCCGCCGAGCGCGAGATCCCCTTGACACCGGCACTCTCGCTGCGCTCGCGAGTGATTTCTCTTCGCGGCGTGCCGGTCGGCGCAGGAGTGGGGTACAACGCCCGCTACACAGCCAGTCGGCCGTCGCAGATTGCCGTCATTGCCGCGGGCTATGCCGACGGACTTCCGCGCGCGCTGGGGAATCGCGGCAGCGTGATCGTGCGCGGCAAGAAGGCTCCGCTGGTGGGCATCGTCTCCATGGACCTGGCCATGGTGGACGTCACCGGCATCGAGGGCGTTGCCGTCGGCGATATCGCCACCATCTACGGCAAGGATGGCGACGCAGCGCTGTTTGCTTCCGACGTGGCCCGCCAGCTCGGCACGGTTACTTCCGACGTGCTCTGCGGGCTGGGCAAACGCGTCCCGCGCTTCTATCTTCCCTGAAGCGGGCGACCAACATTTTCATTGGACGGCTTTTTCGACGCTGGTGCTATACTGGCTGAGGTAAGTAATTGTTCATTTGCAGGCCGGACCGTCTCCGGTTCATCCATTTGGATTCATACTCCCGGGAAGGGTAAGCGGCTTGCCAGGCTGATTCGTTTCATACGGTTGACGTTTCATAAGGGGAAGTCATGCAACGCACTCCTTCCCGGCCCAACCCTGCCGGCGGCCTCTCACGGGGTGAAGCACCTCTCGGCAGACCTTCCGAATCCTCCCTGCTGTCCGACCAAGGCGTAGGAAGCTGGTGGGACATGCTGGTGGTGCGGTTTGTCTTTGCGGTGGTGTGCGTAGCCGCCAGCTACCACTTCCGGCCCTTCGGGATGCCGCCGATGTATGCGGCTGTTGCGGGCCTGGGCTTCTCCCTCGCGGTGGTGATGTTTGAAATTCGACTGCGCCGCGCCAGCCTGCGGCGGCTGATTGGGGCGGCGGTGGGCTCGATCCTGGGCATACTGGGCGCGTACCTCATGCACCTGGTCCTGAATCAAACCTCGATTCCGGAGAGTTCGCAATCGTTCCTGAGTGTGGCCGTGCTGCTGGTGATGACTTATGTGGGGCTGATTGTGGGCGCCACCAAGGGTGACATGCTCAATCTGCAGGCGCTGGGAGGCCTGTTTGGCAGCGAACGCAGCGCACGCCGGCTTTACAAAGTGCTGGACACCAGCGTCGTCATTGACGGCCGCGTAGCCGATATCTGCGAGGCGCATTTCCTCGACGGGATTCTGCTGATCCCACAGTTTGTCCTGCGCGAGCTGCAACTGGTGGCTGATTCTGCCGACCCGCTCAAGCGCCAGCGCGGCCGCCGCGGCCTGGAAGTTCTCCAGCGCATCCAAAAGATGGCCCATCTCGAAGTGGAAATCGCCGACGACGATTTTCTCAATATTCCGGAGGTGGACCTGAAACTGATCGAGCTGGCCAAGCGCTACGACGCCAAGATCATCACCAACGACTTCAACTTGAACAAAGTGGCCACGTTGCAGGGCATCCAGGTGCTCAATGTGAACCAGCTCGCCAATGCCCTGAAGCCCGTGGTCCTGCCCGGCGAGACCATGCGCGTGTTCATCTTGCGGGAGGGCAAGGAGTACAACCAGGGAGTGGCCTATCTCGACGACGGCACCATGGTCGTCGTGGATGGAGCCCGGCGCATGATCAACAAGACCATCGACATCTCGGTGACTTCCGTCCACCAGACCACGGCGGGAAAGATGATCTTCGGCCGCTTCGACGAGCGCACCGAGCAGCAGACTCGTGCGCCAGTCCCTCCATCTGAGTCCAATGGCCCGCGTGCAGCGGGGCATGCTTCGGAACTCTCTTCGCGTCCCACGGAGACTCACGCCGGACCCGACCGTCCCCGTTCCGTGACCCCCGACTCCTGAAACCCGGCTCCCTGCGGTCCTGTTCGCTTCGGGTTCGAGTCGAGAAGCAAGGCCCTCATCTTTATTTATCTGCTGTCCAACTTGGGATAGACTTCCATCCCCCGATGAGTCGCATTGTCACCATACTGCCCGCTGCCGGGCTGGGCACGCGCATGGGCGTGGAAACGCCCAAGCAGTTTCTCGAGCTGGACGGCATGCCGCTGGTGATCTTCACCTTGCGCCGGCTGGCGGCGTGCGAGTCCATCACCGAGTTCATTGTCGCCACCCTGGCCGAAGAGGTCGGTGCGCTGCAAGAGCGCATCGGCAAAGAGCGCCTCGGACGCCCGGTGCGCGTTGTGCCCGGCGGAGGAAGCCGGCAAGAGTCGGTGGGCAATGCCCTGGCCGAGTTGACCGGGGAGGCAGAGCTGGTGCTCGTTCACGACGCGGTGCGGCCGTTGGTGAGCCGCGAGCAGGTGGCCCGCGTCATCGCCGTGGCTCGCGAGCGCGGCGCAGCCATCCTGGGCATCCCGGCCATTGACACGGTGAAAGAAGTGAAGCGCGCCAGCCCGCCGCAGGATGTGGCGCTGATTACCGGCACCATCCCGCGCGAACGCATCGTCCTGGCGCAAACTCCGCAGGTATTCACCGCCGAACTGCTTCGCGAAGCCTTTGCCAGGGCCGCGCAGGACGGCGTAACCGTGTCCGACGAAGCGGCGCTGGTCGAGCGCCTAGGACACGACGTGTACGTTGTACTTGGCTCCGAACGCAATATTAAAATTACCCGGCCGGCTGACCTGGACCTGGCCCGGTTTTACGTCGAGCAGGAACGGCGGGCAATGAGCGCAGGGCGCTCGCTATGAGTCGCAGTGGAATTGGTTACGACCTGCACCGGCTGGCCGAAGGCCGCAAACTCATCCTGGGGGGAATTGAAATCGCCTTTGAGAAGGGGCCCGTAGGCCACTCGGATGGTGACGTACTCGCCCATGCGATCTGTGACGCCTTGCTGGGGGCCGCCGGGGCGGGAGACATCGGCACGCTGTTCCCCGACACCGACCCCAAGTGGAAAGGCGCGTCGAGCTTGGCCTTTCTGGAACAGGTCCGCAAGGTGCTCGTGCTGCTGAAACTACGCGTCGGTCACATTGATGCCGTCGTCATCGCCGAGCGGCCGAAGCTTGGGCCTCATTTTCCTGCGATGCGCGAAGCCATGGCCCGCGCGCTCGGAATCAAGCCCGCGCAGATCAGCCTGAAAGCCAAGACCAACGAAGGCGTGGACGCCGTCGGTCGCGGCGAAGCCATTGCCGCGCAGGCGATCGCCACTCTGGAAGGCTAGCGACGAAACCCACGAAGCGACGCCCGAAACTGGTTACAATCCCCTCCTGCAATGCCTCTTGAGCCGCCAACGCGTACCCCGTCGGAAGCCGATATTGTCCAAAACAGTGCCGGCAGCGCTGGAGATGTTGAAGTCATCCTCCGCGAAAACGGCTGGCTCGCCGGGACCACTCCTCCGGAGATTGCTGGATGGATAGCGGACGCAGCGGCACTGCTCGGCCCGCACGCCACCGACCGAACCTCACTCGTTGCCCTGCTGAAACTCATCTTCGAATATGATGCCGCGGCAATCCTTCGCTCCTCTGAGGCGCACAGCCTTCTTGCGCGCGCGGGCGCTCGCAAAGTGATTCGCGAACTGGCGAATCAGGTATTGGAGGGTGGCGCCGTTGACTCCGACCGGTTCAAAGGCTTGATCGAAGCGCTGAAGTCGCGTGTTCCCTGGCGCAGCCGTGATTTGTTTCATCCTATCCGGCTGGCCCTCGCCGGGCGCGCGGGTGAAGGGGAACTCGACCGCGTGATTCTGCTGTGCGACGCCGCGGCGCAGTTGCCGTTTGCCGTGCCGGTGAAAAGCGTGCGCCAGCGACTGCTCGAGTTTTGTGCGGCGCTCGATTAGAGAAAGCTGCCTTCAAGGCAATGAACGTTATAACGGGAATCCACGCTGTGCGCGAAGCGCTCGAATCAGGGCGGGCAATTGACCACATTTCCATTGCCCGCGGGCGGCACGGGGAGCGTCTCGAGGAGCTGGTTCGACGGGCCCGACAGCGCGGCGTGCCGGTGCGCTTTGAGGACCGCGCGCAGGTGGACCGCCTCGCCGGCACGAGCCAACATCAAGGCGTGGTCGCTTTTGTCGCCGCCAAGAAAATGCTGGGGCTTGAAGATTTGCTGGCCGGAGCCTCGGCGGCGGACGCCGGAAAGGGTTTGCTGGTACTGCTTGACGGAGTGGAAGACCCGCACAACCTGGGAGCCATCGTGCGTACCGCTCTGGCGGCCGGTGCAGACGGTGTGGTGATTCCTGAGCGCCGCGCCGCCCCGCTCACGGAAGCTGTCGAGCGCGCATCCGCCGGCGCACTGGCACACCTGCCCGTCGCGCGCGTCACCAACCTGGTGCGCGCGATGGAGAAGTTGAAAGAGGCAGGCTACTGGCTGGTTGGTCTGGATGAGCGTGCTGCAAAGGGCTACACGGAAGTGGACTTCACGCAGCCAACTGCTGTGGTCCTGGGCGGCGAAGGCAAGGGTCTGCACGAATTGACCCGCAAGCGCTGCGACTTCCTGGTCTCCATCCCCACGACCGGCCCGGTGCGCTCGCTCAACGTCTCGGTCGCCGCCGGCATCGTCCTCTTCGAAGCCGTCCGGCAGAGAAGTCGGGAATCGCAAAAGAGGCTATAGAATCGAAACAACTCCGGTTGTTCGCGGTTCTCCCATCTCCTATTTTCTATTTTCCCGTTTCTGTCTTCTGCTATTTATCGTACTGGATGAGGGAGAAGACGTCGAGGCCGGGGAGCTTCGACCGACCGTTTAAGAACGTCAGCTCGACGGCAAAACCCACGCCGACCACCTCCGCGCCTAGCCCACGCACCAGCTTGACCGTGGCAGCAGCGGTGCCTCCGGTGGCGAGCAAATCGTCGCAGATCAGCACGCGCTGGCCCTTCCCGGCGGCATCTTCATGGATTTCGAGCGAATCGGTGCCGTACTCGAGGTCGTAAGTCACCCGCGCCGTCTTGGACGGTAGCTTTTTCGGCTTGCGTACCGGCACAAACCCCGCGCCCAGGTGGTAGGCCAGCGCCGGAGCAAAGATGAACCCCCGCGCCTCAATTCCTGCAACTACATCAATTTTTTTATCGGCGTAGTGCTCGCACAGCTTGTCGATCAGCGTGCGGAAGCCGCGCTTGTCCTTGAGCAATGTCGTGAGGTCGTAGAACAGGATGCCCGGCTTCGGCCAATCGGGCACTTCGCGGATCAATCGTTTGAGGTCGTTCATGTACGGGTCTCCTCCGACGGGCGCGGCGCCCTGCCGCGCTACCAGATGTCATGCTCAATGGTAAAGCTGCCGGAATGCTCCTCGAGTACTTCGGCTTCCTCCTCGAGGACTTCTGAGACCTCCGCTCCGCGCGGACCGCGACGCAGCTCGATCAACATGTCGTGCTGCCGGCTCGCATCTCCGATGACGTACACTTCCACGCGGCCATCGCGCCGATTCAGCACGTACCCGGACACACCGAGCCGCTCGGCGATGCGCTGCGCGAAGAAACGAAAGCCCACCCCTTGCACCAAGCCGGAAACGAGATAGCGTCGAGCGATGGGCTTTGCGAGCACAGCCGAGCCCGGACAAGTCGTGCTGGCGCCCTCCAAACGAGGCCTTCCGGGCGACGCGGGATTGTATCAAAAGCGCGAGTCGCAGGCGCGCCCGGCGCTCGGTCAGCCGAAGCGGCCGCCGGGCAGAGGTGGCATCGCTCAGGATACTCGTGTAAGAATCCGCAGAGTGGAAGCGCGCGCCTCCATTCCGGTGGCAAAAGTTCTTTTCGCGCTCCTAATTTGCGCATCCCTGCGCGACGCGCCGGCTCAAGACTTGCCTCGGCAAGAGACGCTGCCGGCGAGCAAACAACCCATTTTGCTCGGCGGCGTCAGTGTCATGCAAAGCGGGAGTTATCCAGAGCTGCGCGTGGACGGAAAAGCGTTCTTCGTCCACGGGGCCACGTTTGAGTACTACCGGGTACCGCACGATCTTTGGGAGACGTCGCTCGAGCGTTACGCCGAACTGGGCATCAACACCATCGTGCTCTCCATCCCGTGGAACTGGCACGAGCTACGTGAAGGCGAGCTGGATTTCGACGGTCACACCAACCCGCGCCGCAATCTGCGCGGCCTGCTCAGGCTCATTGCCGAAAAGGGCTTCAAACTGGTAGCCCGGCCGGGACCAACCATCGGACGAACGAATGGGAGCGCGTGGCGCCTCGGCGGCTATCCCGAATGGCTGCTGGTACGGCCTGAGTACAGCATGGACGAATCGGCGCGCCGGGCGGGCAGCTACCCGCCGCTTGCCAAGCTCGGCGAAAGTGACGCGGAAGCGGCCGCACGCGGCTGGCTGGAGACCCCGCAGCACATGGAAGCGGTGCGTAAGTGGCTCGCCGCCGTTGCCAGAGAACTGGCGCCGTTTGCCCCTGAGCGCGTCTTGTCCGTAGCACGTCCTTCAAAGAAGGATCATGCGGAGGTGGCGGAGATCACTGGACCGCTGCTCTGGGTGCAGCTTGAGGGTGCTCCAGGCTCGCGCGGAAGGTGGGCAGGAATGACCTCCTTCCGGCGATACGTGGGCGAACTGCGCGCCGCGCTGCTGTCCGGCGGCCTTGATCCGCTCTTGACGATCAGTCCCGCCGATCTGGAAGAATTCGCCCCTGACCCGTCCCCTCCGCAGGTCTTGCTTACCGGCCAGTGGTTCCTTTCGCCGCCCATGGGAGCGGCGATCACTCCGTTGGCTCCTTGGGTGCTTACGCCGCAAGACGAAGCGCAGCTCGCGCGGCTGGCCGGTGGGCTGCGTCAACAGCCCCAGTTCCCGCCGATCGTTGGCGATTTTCAGGCCGGCTGGCAGGCGCCAGAGGACGACTGGCGCCCCCTGGAAGTGCTTCCGGGAAACACGCTTCTGGCGTCGCGCCTGTTGGTGGCATACGGAGCGACGGGAATCATCTATTCCCCGCTGCAGGAGGGGCTCACGCCGGCTGGCTGGGAAGTACCGGGAGTGAACCGATACAACCGTTGGGATGCCGCGCTCGATCTGGCCGGCAACCGCCAGCCGCGCTCGCGGGGAGTTGAGCGAAACGCACACCTGCTGAAACAGTTCGGCACATTCCTGGCCGCTTCGCACACGCGCGCCGACTATGGGCTGCTGGACCTTCGTTCCTCCGTTTCGGCCGGGGCAAGCGCAAACGATCTGGAGGAAATGAAAAGGACTCTTGCCCAGGTACAGAGAGTGGGCGCTCTTGGCGGACTCGAGGGTGCGTGGCTAGACCCCTCTCAGCAACCTGTGGAACACTTGCTGCGCCACGCCGTTTTGCTTCTCCCTGCACCGCCGCGCGACCTGGCGATTTCAGAAACAGCCCAGCAGGCCATCATCGAGTATGCCCATCGTGGGGGAACGCTGATCGTCTTTCCCTCGCGGCCCGCCGGAGAAGTCATCGCCACTCTATGGAGTGGGCAGGCCGTTCAGAGTCAGCCCGCAGACGCGCCAACCGAGCGAGTGGTCGGACAAGGCCGGGTCGTGGAATGGACGAAGAACTTTTACTCGTGGGTCAAGCTCGATGAGGGCGACGCGCAAAACCGCGCACAGTTTGAGGCCGCGTGGGCGATTGGGAGCCTTCGCGCAGTCCTCGACCGAGCCAGCGTGCGACCCGTGGTGCAGCGAAGCGGGTTTGCACTGCGGGTCACGCAGCGCGTGGCGAATGAAGGAACAGGGACCCTGGGCACACGCACTGTGAGCTGTCGGCAGGAGGCGTTCTGCGGGCAGGGACTGCTGAGTGTGGCCAATACCAGCAACGAAACTGTCGAAGAGACTTTCGAGGTACTTTCCCCGCGCGCCAGCGCAAAAGGCGGCGGGGATGGCTACGTTCCTCTCGCGATGGTGGTGCCAGCCCAGGAATCCCTTTTGCTCCCGCTGCATTTGCCTTTGTGCTCGGCCGCGCCGGCAACGACCACCTGCGGGGACGAAGTCATCTCCGCCGGCGCCGAACTCCTGCACGTCGAGCGGGAAGACAAAACACTGGAGTTGACCTTTTATGTGCCGGCTCGCGCCACCGTTCGGCTGCGGTTCGAGAAGATGCCGGCTCGACTCCGCGTGGACGATGCGAATGTCCAAGGGCAATGGACACCGGCCGAGCAGATGCTCGAAGTTACCTTGCCGCGGGGAGCATCTCCGCACTTCCGGCGCGTGCTCAGGCTGCGCCTCCCGTACACCCCTCACGTGTCCCCCAAGGTTGACCCTGCGAAGCACCGCCGCCGCGATTTCTCGTTCACCGTCACCGACGCCGTGCGGCTCCCTCTCGGGCCGGACGCATCCTTGCCCACGCATCCTCCGCTCATCATTCTGAACGGCGAGCGCAGCGGTCAACTCCTCGCCCGCGCTGACAACTTCGACGAAATGGGACGGGAGGTTCATCTGCGCCTCGAGGGGAGCGTGCAGGGGTCCGAGCGGATGCTCTTGGAGGGCAGCGAGACCCTGCACGAGAGAATGCAGCTCAACCCGAGTCAACAGGGGAACGCAGCAGCGAATGGGCCCCTGGAAAGCGGCGATGGTTTGCTCCACAGCGAGCTTGAGGTGCGCTCCCGCGATGAGCGGCGCATCGTGCCCATCGTTCTTGCCAGCGTGGGAGAAGAAAAGCCAACGCGCTACCAGTTCGACTTCGATCGCGACGCCTCACCGGAGTGGGTCCTGGAAAACGAGCGTCTGCGACTCATCTTGCAGCCCGAACTGGGCGGCAGTGCCCTGGCGCTGGTGGACAAGAGCGTGGGCACGAACATGATTACGACCGTCGGCGCGCTCCGAGATTCCATTGTGTTGTCCACAGGAGCCGTCACTCCGATCCGCACCTACGTTATGCAGGAGGGCGAAGGAATGAATGGACTACTGGTGCGCATGCGCTCTGTGGCACAAGGCACAACAGGGATCGCGGTGGAAAAGGCGATCCGGATGGTCGCCGCCAACACGGTCGAGGTGGATTACCACATGCAGATTCCAACGCCCACACCGCTCTCCGATGCGCATCTGGAAATGCTGACTTCGATCCCGGTGCAGGCTGGAGAGGACCGCGGCACGCGATTCTGCTGGGCGGAAAGCGAAAAAACCGAGCCGCATTGCGAAGGGTTTCAGCGCGGAGGCGCGCCGGTTGACGTTCCGCCGGCGGTGCGGCGTCTGGAGGCACGCACGCCCGGCTGGCCCGGCTTCGTCGTCGAGTGGACGAGGGGCACACTGCACCTGGAGATGAAAGCGTTTTCAGCGAGTTTGCGCTTGCGGCTTCCTGTGGCTCTGGAATCCCAGGTTGTGCGCTACACTATCCTGCCGCCAGATTGAATATCGAAGCGGGAAGCAGACGCAGCCGACCCGGTAGGCATCCTAGAGAATGGCGCTATGAAAAGGACTGTGCACATGGCAACGCTGGCCCTGCCGCTGCTGCTCCTCGGCACTGCGATGTCGAGCGCCGGGCGCACGCAGGAGCAGCGGCCGGGACCAATCACGGCTCCGCAACCAAACGTTCGGCGCATTCCCTCCGACAAGGCGCCGGACCCGCCTCCCGTTCCGCCCGAGGAAATCATCCAGAAGTTTGCGCAGAAGGAAGACGAGTTTGCCCGCGCTCGCGCCACCTACACGTACAAGAAATCCATCCGCATCGTCGAGTTGGGGGAGGACGGCAAGGCCAGCGGCGAATACCAGATCGCCACCGAGCCCGCCGAGGGCACCGATGGGAAGCGCTTTGAGAGGATCATCGCTCAGCCGAACTCGACCCTGAAACTGTTGCGGCTCGAGCCGGAGGACCTTGACCTTTTCGCGCGCATACCGACGTTCCCCTTCACCACCGAGAATCTGGCGCGGTACGAGATCACCTACGCGGGCAAACAACAGGTGGATGAGCTGACCACGTATGTATTCAAGGTCAAGCCCAGGCAACTGGAGCGGGCGCGGGCCTTTTTCGAGGGGCTGGTCTGGGTGGACGACCGCGACCTGGCCATCGTGAAGAGTTATGGCAAGTGGATTACGGAGACCGGGAACGCCACCGCGCTCCCCGAAGTTCCGTTTGTCTTCTTTGAGACCTACCGCGAGTTCGTGGACGGCAAATACTGGTTTCCCAGTTATTCCCGCTCGGATGATTCCCTGCAGACCAAAAAGGGCGAAGTGGGAATCCGCCTGGTGATTCGCTGGCAGGAATACAGGCCGGTCAAGCCCAAGTAGCGGAAGACTCGAGCATCTGGAGCGCGCCGGGCAGCTCGGCAATCGCGGAGATGAGCCCATTCGGCCGCTCGGCGCGCAGACGGCGGTGCGTCGGGAAGGGGCCCAACATCCCTATCGAGCGCACCTGGGCGCGACGGGCCATCTCGATGTCTTCGGCCGTGTCGCCTACGTACACACAGACCGCAGGCTCGAGCCGCAGGTGTCGCAGGGCCAGCCGGAGCGGTTCAGGGTGCGGTTTGCGGTGGCGGGCATCCTGGCTGCAAACGCGGGCAGCGAAGTAGCCCGTCATACGAAACTCGCGGAGCTGTCGAAGAACGCGTGAACGATCGCCGCTCGAAACCAAACCGAGTGTGAAGCGTTTGGCCAACTGGTGAACCACTTTCCGCGCACCGGGCAGCAGGGCCGACTTCTGGCGGCGATAGAAGCGCTGCCAAAGCCGGTCGGCCTCATCCCACCGCGCCTGCGGCAGGCGCGCGGCGCGATAGACCCGCAGCCAGTTGGGCGAGTAATGCCGCTCGAGTTCCTCAGTTCCCCAGTTGATCCCCAGAGCCTGAAACATTGCCAGGTAAGCCTGTGTATCGGCATGGTAGGAATCGAGCAGCGTCCCATCCCAATCGAAAAGCACGGCGTGAATCGGGTGCCGGTCGTGCGTCAATGCGGGAGCATGCCCTTTCTCTATGGATCAAAAGCGAGAGGGGCGCCCGGGCAGGCGCCCCTCCTTAATCCCCAAGGGTCGAAACAGGTCAAGCTAGAAAGTGAAGCGCACCCCGATCTGCGCCTGGCGCGGGTCACCCAGGCCGGAACGGATAGTGCCGTCAAAGTTGAACAACAGGCCGGTGCCCGCCGATTGGATGATGTTCTCTGTGTTGGTGAGGTTGAACACCTCGAAGATCGGCTCGATGCGGAAGCGCTCGGTGACGGAAATGGGGCGGCTCACGCGCAGGTCCCAGGTGA
>Ga0233416_10000414_pt1 | contig 13158 bp, 11 predicted proteins | sample Sediment_Towuti__2_FD_188638 | JGI IMG/M metagenome (GOLD analysis project Ga0233416, IMG submission 188638) | Sediment microbial communities from Lake Towuti, South Sulawesi, Indonesia - Sediment_Towuti_2014_0_MG | ecosystem: Environmental > Aquatic > Freshwater > Lake > Sediment | place... | reverse complement strand
CATCCTCTTTGCCGCCTTCATCCTGGGCGCGCCGATCTTCGTGGTCATTTCCGAATGGCTGGGGTATCGAAAGCAGGACCCGCGGTACGACCGGCTGGCCAAGGAAGTCACCAAAGTCACGGTGATCCTCTACAGCATGACCGCGCTCACCGGCGGGCTGTTCATCTTTGTCCTGCTGGCCACTTATCCCCAGTTCACCACCTGGCTCATCAACCACTTCTTCCTGATCTTTGCGGTCATCTATCCCCTCCTGTTCATCGGCGAGACCATCGTCCTGTACCTGTACTTCTACACCTGGGATGCATGGAAGGGTGAGCAGAAGGGCCGCCACATCGCCTTAGGCGTCCTGCTCAACATCATCGGCACGGTCACCCTCTTCGTGATCGACGGTCCCACCTCGTTCATGAATACGCCGGCGAAAGCCGCAGAGGGCCTGTCTCTGGTCGAATACATCCAGACGGCCTCCCTCTGGGACAAGGTCTATAACTATAGTTGGATGCCGTTGAACCTCCACCGCCTGGTGGGGAACGTGACGTTCGGCGGATTCATCGCCGGCTTGATCGCGGCCTATATGTACATGGGCGCCAAGAACGAGGAGGAGCGATCCTATTACGACTGGATGGGGTTCGTCGGGAACCTGATCGGGGTGGGGGCCCTTCTCTTCCTGCCCTTCATGGGGTACCTGCTGTCGTTCGAGCTGTGCGATTACGACGCCTCGATCTGCCCGTACATGATGGCCGATCAGCTGTCGATGTTTTTCGAGATGCAAGGCGCCATGGTCGGACTGATCTTCCTGGCCAGCAACTATTACATCTGGCTCAGCATGAAACGGATCGAGGGAGTGGAACGCGTCCGGATGGCGGCCGTGACGGTTGTCGTGATGGTCGCGCTGCCGTTCGTCATGACCTACGTCTGGACGATCTTCCCAGCCCCGGACCCCCGGTCTCTGGCCGTTCTGGTGCCGTTGACGCTGGCTCCGTGGATCATCAGTCAAGGCATGCCGCCGATCGGTCGCATCACCGTGTCTTCCCGAACCGTGATCAAGGTCGGGTTCCTCATGGTGGTGATCGGCAATGCGATCTGGATGACTCCGCACGGGTTCGTCGCCACGCAGGCGTTGGCGACGGAGCATCTGGAGCTCCCCTCGGACTGGGGATTTCTGGCATTGATGCCGGCCAAAAACTCCGCGGCCTTCACCCTGATCTTCGTCACGGTCGTGAACTACATCCTCTACAACCGAGCGATCCGGCAGGGGACGATCGTGTGGGGCAAGATCGACTTCGCGGCCCAGTTCGTGCTGATCTTCCTGGCCTTCAGCGCGATCTGGACGATGGGCCTCATGGGCGCGGTCCGGTCGCTCGTTCGGAAATACTTCCACACCTACAACCTGATGCCCGATTTCACCGCCGAATCGTTCACCCCCACGCTCTCCTATGCCGCGTGGTGGATCACCGGCATCACGCTGATCTTCTACATGGTTGTCAGTTTCGCGATCATCGTGACCCTGCGGGCATCCGAAGCCAAGGCGCACGAGCCGGCGGGGAAACCGGTTCCAGCCGGGGCCAAATAAGGGCGACGGGGATCCGCCGCCGTCAGGACGGTGATGCAGCATGCGTGACCAGGGAAGTTTCCTGAAAAGCGTGATCAGGAGAGGGGCCACCGGGCTAGCCGTGGGACTGGTCCTGGTCGGCGTGACGAGGGCGCTGGCCTTTCCACCGGTCTTCCAGGTGATGTTCTTCGCCTACGCCCTCCTGGGGGCCGCGGTCTTCATTCTGTTGGACGCTCCCCCGCTCCCACCCCTGGGCGGGGCGAAGGCGCTGGTGGCACTCCTGGCATTCTATGTGGTGATCTCGGGGGTGTACATCAGCGGAGGGTCGTTGTGGCCTCAGTACGACCCCGAGGACGAGAAAGGGAAGATCGAAAAGTTGCTGAAGGCCAAGCGCGCCGCCACCGAACAAGGGAAGGCGGAGGAGTTGCTCGCCCGCACGAAGGCCCTGTCCGAGAAAGCAGACGCGATCATGCAGCGCCTGCAGGCGGTCGGAGGCGCCGCCCTGGCGAGCGTGCCGACCGGGGCGGACAGCAAGACCCCGTCGCGAGCCGCGACCGGCGACCTGGTCGCGCTGGGGAAGGAGCAGTGGGAGCTCCAGGAATGCTACAACTGCCATAAGCTCTACGGGCAGGGGGGGAAGAAACGCGGTCCGGAGATGGACAACATCGGCAACGTGATGCAGCCGGAGGAGCTCCGGCAGAAGATCCTGGATCCGCGGAGCTGGATGGCGGAAGGATTCGAGAAGGAATACGAAAAGAAAAAGATGCCAGACAAGTACAAGGAGCTGATGGAGGACAAGGAAATCGACGCCCTGGTGGCGTTTCTCGCTTCCCTCAAGAACCCCTCGGTGAATACGCCGAAGCCGATCAAGAAGAAGTAACGTGCAACCGAAGCTCAAATCGCGAGTGCGGTGCGCCGATCGGGAAGTCGGCGAGGTGACCCGGATCATCGTCGACCCCTTGTCGCGGGAAATCAGCCACATCGTCGTGGGTGACGGCGCGGGCGCCCCGGAGCGCCAGATCCCGGCGGCCCAGGTCCAGGCGGTGACGGAGGACACCGTCCAGTTGCGCGGCACCTCGAGCGAGCTAGCGCAGTTCCCGGCCTTCCGTCGCGAGGGGTACGTGACCATCCGGGAGGTCGAGATTGCGCACCTCGAGGATCACCTGCACGTGGAGCCGGGCGAAGTGCTGGTGCCGGTCCCTGAGCTGGAGCGCAACGTCGAGCGCCGGACTTTTTTCACGAACTTCACCCACGCGGTCAGCCTCTTGCTGGCCCTTCCGTTGGCGTTTCCCGTCCTCAGGTACCTGATGAAGCCGATGTATGCGCCCTTCGACAATCGCTGGATCAAGATCGGCAACGTGGGGAAGATCAAGGCGGAGGATGTCGGGGTGCAGTTCAAGTTCAAGAAGAGCGTGAAGGAAGCCTTCATGCCGGAGGCCGAAATCGACAAGAACGTGTGGGTCCTGAAGGCGTCGCCAGCGGTCCTCGAGGGCGTGTACAAGGGCAAGGACTTGGAGTTCAAGGACCATACCGGCCAGGTGGTCTGGACGAATAAGCGGGACGTGCCCTATGTGGCCTATTCCGGCAAGTGCCCGCATCTCGGCTGCGGCTACAAGTGGCGGAACGTCCCGAAGCTCGGCCGGCAGATCTTCCTGTGTCCCTGCCACCTCAGCATTTACGATCCCAGCGGGAAGGTGCTGGACGGGCCAGCTCCCCGCGCCCTAGACCCGGTCCCGATCCGGGTCACCGCCAGCGGCGAGATCGAGATTATCGACGTGGAATTCAAGGCCGGTACGAGAGCCCAGATTCGGATCGTGTGATGAGCGGCCAACCGTCAGCGCTGGAAAAAGTAGTCGCGTTCGTGGATGAGCGGGTCGGCCTGAAGACCCTGCAGGCCAAGATGCTCAACGAGCCCGTGCCAGGCGGGTCCCGCTGGGCTTACGTGTTCGGCTCTTGCCTGCTGTTCATCTTCATCATGCAGGTGGTCACGGGGATCCTGCTGATGTTCTATTATGTCCCCAGCGCGGATCACGCCTACGCGAGCACCCAGTACATCATTCATGAAGTGGATTATGGATGGTTCATTCTGAGCTACCATTTCTGGGGCTCGTCCGCGATGGTCGTGATGGTGTTCGCCCACATGTCGCAGGTCTTTCTGTGGGGGGCCTACAAGAAGCCGCGGGAGTTGATCTGGCTGATCGGGCTGGCGCTCTTCGGCCTGGTCATGGCGTTCGGCTTCACCGGATACCTGTTGCCGTGGGATCAGCGCGCCTACTGGGCGACCACCGTCGGGGTGGAGATCATGGACAAGACTCCTCTCGTCGGCGACTTCATGGCTAGGTTCCTCAAGGGTGGGCCGACGCCCGGCCAGATGACCCTGAGCCGGTTTTTTGTCATTCACGTCATGATCCTCCCGGCCGCGCTGATGGGGCTGGCGGGGCTGCACCTCTTCCTGTTCCGGAAAGCCGGCCCGGCCGGGCCGTTCCGGGGGAGCGCGGAGGAACTCAGGGCCAGGACGGACTATTTCTTCCCCCGGCAGGTCTGGAAAGACATCGTGGCGATGGGAGCGGTGTTCGTGACGATCTGCAGCCTGGCGTTCATCGAGCCGGTCGTGCTGTTGGAGGAAGCGACCCCGGACCCGGGGGACTACCACCCGGAGCCGGAGTGGTACTTCCTGTTCTTGTTCCAGATGCTGCGGTTGAAGATTTTCTCCGGAGAGCTCGGACAGTTCGTGGCCGGCGTGGCCATTCCGCTAGGCTTCATGGTGTTCCTGGCCTCGCTGCCGTTCATCGATCGCAGCCCGGAGCGGAATATCTTCAAACGGCCGATCGCGCTTATCGGCTGGTTGCTGGTGATGACCGGCATTCTCGTGTTCACCGTGTCGGCGATCATCAATCGGGAATTTCTGGACTAGCCAGTCTTCGTTTTCAGAGATGGCCGCTCAAGCCTCTTCCATGTCGTCGGTACGGTTAGGCCTGATGGTCGCGTGGCCCGCCGTCTGGACCGGCGTTCCGATCAAGATCGTCCTGGGCTTGCTGCTGCTCGCCATGGGCGTCCATCCCTGGGAAATGCCCGGCCTCGCACTTCTCCTGCTGCTGTCGATTCCCATTGATATCTGGGCTCTGGGCGTGAGCGCGCGCACCGTCTTCCTCGACCGCTTACATCTGGAACCGCCCGAGTCCGTCGGGGTCACCTTGTGGTGGCAAGCGGCTCTCTTGAGCGCCATCTACCTGCCGATTGCTTACGGCATCGAAAGCCAGGTGGTCGCCGGTGCGAAGGGGGTCGTCGGGGGCATCTTCGAGGTCGAACTTCTGAAGAACCTCCCCGTGCCGGAACGAATCAGCCTCGAGCTGGTTCTGTGGGGCAGCGTGGCCACCGTGGTCTTGCTGGGACTCGCGCTCGGGTGGTTGTTCCTCTTTGGGCGGATTGTACAGAGGCCGGCGGCTGTTGCTCGCCCGCTGACGGAACCGTACCAGGCACTGGTTCGCCGGTGGGATCTCTTGAGAGTCCCAACGGATCAGCCTCTCCTCCTGACCGGCTTCACGGCGACCGGCGTCCTGCTCGTGTTGCTGTTCTGGACAGTCATGCCAGTGACCACGCCCCATCCCCACGAGCTGTATCGGAAGGAGCCGGCCAAGGTTGAGGTCTTCAAGCCGACTGAGGCCTTGCAGAAGACCGAGAAACTGATCGCCCAAGCGGAATCCGCCGTCAAGGCGCTCGAGGCGAAAGCGAAACAAGGAGCCAAGGGAAAGACCTCTGCGAAAGGCGGTGCGCGGGGCGCCGGTGAGCGCGCACGCTAGCCGCTGCATGAGGATGAGGAGATTTTCATGAGGCACCATCGCGGACGAACGTGGTCGAGTGCCGCGCTGATCTTCTTGATCGGCTTGTTGGGACTCCCGTTGGTGGGGCTTGCGCAGGACGCCGCGAGTACCGCCGCCTCCGTTGCCTATCGGGACATCCCGCAACTGGGCGGGAGCCGGAACATCATCTGGGTCATCGCCCAGCAACATCTCTTGCTGGCGGGGTTCGTGCTGGGCGTCCCGATCTTTGCCTGGGTCTGCGAAATTGTCGGGGTCCGGACCGGCGACAAGCGCTACGACAAGCTGGCCAAGGAGTTCACGAAGCTCCTCACCTCCGCCTACGCCACGACCGCCCTGTTCGGGGGCATCCTGCTGTTTCTGCTGTTGGGCTTGTATCCCAAGCTGATGGCCTATCTGACGGACATCTTTTTCCCGTCCTTCGTCGTGTACTGCGCCCTCTTCCTGCTGGAGACCGCGACCCTGTACCTGTATTGGTACGGCTGGGACGCCATGCAGGGCGGCGGGATGAAGGGGCTTCATCTCTTTCTGGGGTTCCTGCTGAACGTGTTCGCGTTCTTCATCATGATCGTCCCCAACTCCTGGGCCACGTTTCAGGCCAGCCCCGTCGTGATTGCAGAAGGCTCGCCCCTGGCCCGGGCCTGGGCCGCCACCTGGAATCCCACGTGGTGGCCGGTCAATGTGCACCGGCTGATCGCGAACGTGGTGCTGGGCGGGTTCATCTGCGGCGCCTACGCCGGCATGCGGTATCTGTCGGCGGACACGCACGAGGAGCGCGTGCACTATGACTGGATGGGCTACGTCGGGAACTTCATCGGGGTGTTCGGCATGCTGCCGCTCCCCTTCGCCGGATACTGGCTCATGCGTGAGGTGTACCAGTACAACCAGCAGATGGGCATTACTTTGATGGGTGGCTTCCTCTCGTGGCTGTTCATCCTCCAGGCCTTCCTGATCGGCGTGCTGTTCCTGGGAGCGAACTATTATTTCTGGCTGGGGATCACGCACCGCATCCAGGGATCCGAGGTCAAGTACCGCCGACCGATCATGGTGATGCTGGTCATTCTGCTGCTCTGCCTCGGCGTCTGGATGACGCCGCACTCGCTCGTCGCCAGCCTGGAAGAGGCGAGGAAGATGGGCGGCACGCACCATCCGCTGCTAGGCGTGTTCGGGGTGATGTCGGCCAAGATGACCGTCGTCAATATCATGATCCTCGTGACGTTCATGAGCTTCATCATCTATTGGCGTGCGGGGAAGGTGGAGACCGCCACCTGGGCCAAGGTGGCCCAGAAGGTGATGGCCGGGGTCTTGGGGCTCGCCGCAGTCGTGGTCATCGTGCTCGGCGTCTGGGGCTATTTTGTCCCGGCCATTGTCCGCATCAACTATTTCTCGGTCGTCCAGGTCCTGATCGTCCTGTTCGTCTTGGTGACGATCACGCCGCTGACCGGTCTCCTCATGAAGAGCGCCCGCACCACCACCGAGATGATCTGGGGCCGCATGCCACCGCGGGCCGGATACGCTCTCGTGTTGAATGCGGTCATGGTGATCCTGCTGATGACCTTGATGGGCTACGCGCGGTCATCGTCCCGGGTCCACTGGCACGTGTACGGCGTGATGCGCGACTCCTCCCAGTACGCCTACTCGCCGGCCCTGGGCTACGCAGCGGCATTCATGTCGTTGAATACGTTCGTGTTCTGTCTGCTCGTGGCGTTCATTTTCTGGGTGGCCACCATGGGGGATAAGGGGAAGGCGATGGAGCCGGGGGCCAAGAAAAAGCTGCCGGCCGGCGCGTATCCCGCCATGGCCGGCGGTTCGCCAATACTCGACGACAAGAGGGAAACTAGGAATGAGGCTTGAGTTAACTCAGCACTCAGCACGCAGCACTCAGCACTCCTGAGAGGACCATGAGCGAAGTCGCATTGCTCCAGTTGATCGGACTCATCGTGGTGGGTCTCGGTGTCGCGATCCTGCTGTTCATCGAGGCCCGCTTCGTTCGGGTCGTGGGGTTCGTGGTCATCGTGCTTGGGATATTCGCCTTGATCGCGCTGGGTATTCCACAGATGGCCTCGATGCCGCCGGCGGAAGAGAAATTCGACGTGGCCACGATCAAGACACCGGCCGACATGGCGGCCATCGGGCAGAAGATTTTCTTCAGCAAGGGGCAGTGCGCGCTGTGCCACTCGATCGGTCCCAGCGAGTCGGCCCGATGTCCGGACTTAAAGGGCATCGGCGCCAAGCTCACGCGGGAGTTCATCTACGAGAGCCTGACTCAGCCGCAGGCGTACATCTACCTCGACTACCGGCATGAGGGGCTGCCGAAGCAATACCCGGCCAAGATGCCCCACATCAACAAGAACCCGATCGGACTGTCCAACAACGAGATTCTCTCCGTGATCGCGTTCCTGCAGCAGATGAGCGGAGAGCCGATCACGGTAAGCCCGTCCGAGATCACGCAGCCGACGGTGGCCGGGAAAGCGGTCGCCTTGGCACGCTAAGGTTTCGTTGAAGGAAAGGTGGAAGACATGAAAGCTGGCCTCTTGGGCAAAGTCGGGATAGCCCTCAAGAAAGGTGGGGTACTCCTCGATAAGGGCGGGGTACTCGCCAAGGGAGTCGTCCTCGTCGTCGGGATGTATCTGTTCTTGAAGTTCATATTGCCTTTAGTCACCGCTCCACTGCCGGCCAACCTCATCTTCCTCTACCTGGCCCTGGCCGTCGCCGGGATCATCATTTTCGGGACCCTCAGCAGCGAGTCGACCGAGGAATTTTTTGGCCCCATCGTCCGCTTCCTGAGCGGAGAACGACAGACTGGGCCGATGAAAATCGCCCGCCTGCTGGTCCTGGTGCTCTTCCCACTGCTGGTCGGCTGGCAGACATACACCAACACGGTTCCCAGCGACGCGCCGCCGGCTGAGAACCGAACCATTCATCCGGCCCCGCCCGGCGAGTTTGTCGGCCTCTCGAACCCGATTCCCAACACACCCGAGAATGTCATGATGGGCAAGGGGCTGTTCGCCGCCTTCTGCTCGCCCTGTCACGGAGGGAATTTCGACGGCAAGGGGATCGCTTCGAAGGGATTCGATCCGCCCCCGGCGAATTTCGTAGATCCAGGAACGATCGCCCAGCTCCAAGAGTCCTACCTGTTCTGGCGGATCAAGAAGGGTGGGGTAGGACTGCCGGTCGAGGGGATGCCCTGGAAGTCGGCGATGCCACGGTGGGAGTTGGAACTGCCGGATGAGTGGGTCTGGAAAATCATCATGGGCGAATACGACGGGGCCCATCAGAAGCCGAGAACGTGGGAATGAAAGTAAGTGACGCGTGACGAGTGACGGGTGATGGGTAGAGAGCGAAGACGTTATCGGAAAATGCAAGGGGCTGAGCAATGAATCGGATGAACGGGTTGGGCGTCGGGATGATTGGAGGAATGATTCTATCCGTCGGAATCATAGCTCCTGGCGCCAGCGTGGCACAGGAGAGCGTGGCGGTCCGCGCGGCGCTCGTACAGGGGCCCCTGCCGGCGGAGGATCCGACTGCCGCCGCGTGGAACACCGCGTCCCCCGCGGAGTTCCCGATGTCACCGCAAGTGCACTGGCCGACGCGGATCGGGGAGGTGACGGTGAAGTCGGTCAAGGTGCGCGGCATGCATGACGGCACGAGCGTGGCGATTCTTCTGGAGTACGCCGATCCCACGGAAGACCCTCATGACGCGGCGGCGCTGGAGTTCATGGTCGGGGACAAGAAAGCGCATTTCGCGCACGGCCAGCCCATGGCCCAGGTGGAAGGCGGTCCGGTCAACATCTGGCACTGGAAGAAGGCGAACGGCAAGATTCTGGACATGAATGCCCAGGGGTTTGGCACCCTGAAGGCGCAGGCTCGGCAGGATGTCAAAGGCAAGGGCGTCTACCAGAACGGGACGTGGAAGGTGGTGTTCTCCCGGTCTCTCTCGACCGGCGATGTGGAACATGACGTCCAGATCAAGCCCGGAGAGTTCATTAATATCGCGTTTGCGATCTGGGACGGAAAGAAGCTGGAGAGTGGAGAGCTGAAGGAGAGTGGGTCGCAGAAGGCGGTGTCCTCATGGTGGTATTTCCGCGCGGAGCCGCCGCCGGACTATTCGGGCTATCTCTATGCCGTGCTGGCCATCGGCCTGGCCGTCGGGTTTCAGTTCGTCGTCATTCGGAAGCTGAAGAAAGGGCGGTCTGCATGAGGGCGCCGTGGAGTCTTCGCAAGGTCTGGCTGGCGGGCGCGCTCGTCGGCGTGTCGGGGCTCGTCGCCGGGGCTGGCTGTGTCCTATTTCAGAGTGAGCAGGTCTCCAAGGGCCAGAAGCTGTACGCGCATTATTGCATGCACTGCCACGGTGAGCACGGCCGCCAGAACGAGGGCTATAATTGGAGCTCGATGCCGGACCCGCGTCCCAAGGACCTCTCGGCCAAGGAGGAGATGTCCACGTTCAAGGACGAGGAGCTCTTTGCGACCGTCTCCCGGGACATGAAGGATACCACGCCCGAGATAGGCGACAAGATCGGGGACGATGAGTTTGCCGTGCCGACGATGCCGACCTTCAAGTACACGCTGTCCGAGGAGGAGACCTGGGCGATCGTTGCCTACGTCAGGACCCTGCACGGAATGAAGCTGCAGTACGACGTGGAGGGACGCAAGAAAGGGTTGAAGGACCAGGTTCAGGCTGCCCAGCAGCAGTACGATCGGGTCAAACAGGCCCTCGAGGCGGCTGAGAAGAAGGCTGCCGAGGAAGCCAAGAAGAGGCGCGCTGAAGTCGACGACGACGCCACCAGCAAGGAGCAGGACGCGCTGACCGTCGCGGCCAAAGAATTGGAGAAGGCCAAAGCCGCTGAGGCCAACTTCTCCGCTCGGCCGAAGTTCGCTTCTGTGGCCAGACCGGACCTGGCGATGGCCCCAGGGCAGGCCGCGAGACTGTCCGACCTTGGGAAGCGGCTGTACACGAACAAGTACGGCTGTCAGGCCTGTCACCGGGTCGGACAAGCGGGCGGGATCGTGGGTCCGGCGTTGGATCGTGCGGGGTTCCGGCTCAATGCCACATGGACCTATCGCTGGATCAAGTACCCCCAAAGCATGAAGCCGGAGACGCGCATGCCCAATCTCGGCATCAGTGACCCGGATGCCAAAGCGATCGTCATGTACTTGGGGACGCTACGCGCGCCGAGGCAGGACCAACCGGAGGCGAAGGCTCAGGCGAAGCTCGAGTAGGCCTGAATCTCAACCTCGACCTTCACCAAAATCCCGCCCAGAACCCGGCCAGGATCGCACATCCCACCCAGACATGCCGCCTGAACATGCGAAAGGCCTGTGCGGGGGACACAACTCCCCGAAGCGTCCAGACCTGGCTAGCGAAAAACCCGCCGACCACCGCTAGCGCGCCATAGAACGCGGGCCCGAGGCGCATGAGCGATCCGGTAAGGCCGAGCAGGATCAGCATGCCGCCGAGCGATACGCCCACCGCGATCCAGGTCCGAGCACCGAACAGCAGCGCCGAGGACTTGACGCCGATCCGGGCATCGTCCTCGCGATCCTGCAGCGAGTAGATCGTGTCATAGGCGACAGCCCAGAAGAGCGTGGCCCCATAGAGCAACCAGACGGGGGTCTCCAGCCGGTTCTGCGCGGCCGCCCACGCCATGACGACCCCCCAGCCGAACGCGAGGCCGAGCACGGCCTGCGGGAGATGAACGAACCGTTTCGAATACGGATAGATGACGGCCAAGAGGATCGCCATCGGGCTGAGCAGGATCGTCAGCTTGTTGGTGAACACCAATAGGCTGACGGCGGCCAACATCAGCACCGTCGCGGTCACCAGTGCGGCAGGCACCCCCAGGGCGCCGCTGGCCAGGGGGCGCGTGCGCGTGCGCTCAACCAGTCGATCGAAGGAGCGATCCGCGAGGTCGTTCAGGACCACCCCGGCGCTTCGCATGAGGAAGGACCCCGCGGCGAAGACGGCCAGTAGGCTCCAGGCCGGTCTCCCCCGTGATGCGAGCACCAGGGCCCACAGCGTCGGGAGCATGAGCAGGAGGGTGCCGGCCTGGTTGGAGAGGCGGATGAGGTGACAGAGGGTTGACCAGTGCAGACCCCCTTGAGGAGTCCTGATACCCGAGAGCCCCGTCCCTGCAGCCGAATCCGGCATGGGCCGGACCTTAACGCACAGGGGAAAACCGTGTCAATGCGGTTGCCTTCTCACTCCGTTTTCGGTATATAGGGCTGGCCGTGTCGGCCAGACCTTCCCACCTTGTGCCCGCCCCCTGCCTACCCAACCGTGTGACCGGCCGGATCGGCGCACTGGTCCTGCTGATCGCGCTCTCGGGTTGCGGCGAGGTGTCGGGGAGATCGTGGCTCGGGGGGAGCAACTCCCAGGGCTACTGGCTGCCGTTGACGGTCGACCTGCGGCTGGACCCAAGCGTCGCGGAAGCCGGTCTGTCCTATGCGGACGCCTGCCGTCAGCCACGCACGTTCTCATTCGGCGATCGGCTCACCGTGGCGTTGATGCGCAATGTCGGCATGGTCTTCGAGCGCGTCCAGGCCGATCCACACCCGTTGGGAAGCCCGGTGAGGGCACCGGCGGAGGGTGTGGTGGAGGTCGCGCTGGGGCTCAAGGAGGTCTCGCTCTACATTCCTCGCCAGGCGACCAAGAGCTATCCCACCACCGTCACGCTCGGCGCCACGGTCTCCTACGTCGAGGCGGGCGGCGCGCTGGTGACGACCAAGAGCCTGCGCGTCGAGGCTCGCGGCAATGTGTACACAGTGCGCCAGAGTTGCGAGGTGCACGGCCTGGCTGGAGTGGTGGATGACGCGATCGCGATACTGGCGAGAGGGATCAAGGAACACCTGGGTAGCTCGTTCAAGATCCTGCAGGCTGCAGAGGCGAGGCAGCACGGCGGCCCGCCGCCCTCAGCGGCCATTCCTCCTATCCAGGCGGACGCTTCACGGAGACGCAGCATCGATGTCGATCGGGTTCCGGAGCGGGTCCCGGGGTACGAGCGGCGGAAGACGGCCGGCATCGCGATCGGGGTCGGGACCTTCCGCGACCCCGAAGTGCCAGCTGTCGAATTCGCTGCCCACGATGCCGAGGTGATGGCAAAGTATCTCCGGACAGTGGGAGGGATCCCGGCCTGGCGGGTCAAGGTGGTGACGGATGACCACGCGTTGAAGGACGACCTCGTCGACGTGCTCGAGAACTGGCTCCCGCAACATGTAGAGCCTGGAGGAGACGTGCTGGTCTACTTCTCCGGTCGGGCGCTGGTGGATTCCGCGACCGGCGCGGTGTCACTTTTTCCCTATGAGGGAACCCCCACCTCGCCCGTTCAGTTATTCTCCTTGCGTCGGCTCCATGCGGCCCTGATGCGGTTGGCTCTCCGGCAGGCGGTGCTGCTGCTCGACGTGGCGCTGACGATCCACCCCGAATCGAGCCCCCAGAAGGGCCGTGGTGCAGCCTGGGACGTGGCGGCGCCCACGGCGGGGGATGGCAGGCTGGTCCAGATACTCGGTATCAGTGAAGCCCAGGATGCCCATCGGTATGAACAGGGCCGGCATGGCCTGTTCACCTTCCATGTCCTCGAGGGGCTCGGCGGCCAAGCGGATGCTGAAGGAGACGGGGTGGTGTCCTTGGGAGAGCTGTTCGATTACGTGCGGGCGCAGGTACCCAGGTCCGCCAGGGCGGCATACGGACATGAACAGGAGCCGATCAGCGTCCCTCCGCTTGATGCGAACGCCCAGGCCCGCAGCCTTCCGCTTGCACGGGTCAAGTGATGCTCTCCTGATGCCAGGCAGATG
>Ga0233416_10000413_pt1 | contig 13163 bp, 11 predicted proteins | sample Sediment_Towuti__2_FD_188638 | JGI IMG/M metagenome (GOLD analysis project Ga0233416, IMG submission 188638) | Sediment microbial communities from Lake Towuti, South Sulawesi, Indonesia - Sediment_Towuti_2014_0_MG | ecosystem: Environmental > Aquatic > Freshwater > Lake > Sediment | place... | reverse complement strand
CAGGCGGCGCAGCAGTTCGCTGTTGGTCGAGTCGATTTCGTCGATCACTTCGACCGGACAGCCCAGGCGCCGGCCGGGGGGGAGGCGGCGCTCAATGGCATCGGCGGCGAGCAGCGGCTGATTCACCCGACGGCAACCACCCGCAGCGAGAGATCGAGCGCCGGAGCGGAGTGGGTGATGGCGCCGATGGCGATGCGGTCGACACCGGTGGCGGCATAGTCGGCGGCATTGGCCAGTGTGATGCCGCCGGAGGCCTCCAGCAACATCGATGCGGGCACCAGCCGACGCGCCGCCGCCACCTGCGCAACGCTCATGTTGTCGAGCAGAATGATGTCGGGTGCGAACTGCACCGCCTCGACGACCTGTTCGAGCGTTTCGCACTCCACCTCCACCCACGGCTGTTCGGGCAGCTCCTCGGCAAAGAGGTGGCACGCCTCGATTGCCGCCCCGACCGAGCCGGCGGCGGCAATGTGGTTCTCCTTGATCAGCAGTCCGGCGGAGAGGTCGAGACGATGGTTGCTGCCGCCGCCATGGCGCACCGCCGCCTTCTCCAGCTGGCGCAGCCCCGGCGTGGTTTTGCGAGTGTCGACGACGCGGCAGCCGCTGCCGGTGGCAGCCACGAAGGCGGCGGTGGCGGTGGCAATGCCTGAGAGGTGTTGCAGAAAGTTGAGCGCGCTGCGCTCGGCCGCCAGCAACGAGCGCAGCGAGCCTTCGATGGTGCAGAGGGTGTCGCCGGGCGCCACCGTATCGCCATCGGCCAGATGCCAGTTCTGGTGCAGCTGCGGATCGATGGCGGCAAAGAGTTGTGTGGCAACCGCCACCCCGGAGAGGCGACCGGCGGCTTTGGCGCGGATGGTTGCGCGCCCCTTGCTCGCGGCCGGAATGGTGGCCATGCCGGTGGCATCGCTGTAGGCGGCATCCTCGTCCAGCGCGATGGCGATGACGCGCTCGATTTCGCTCTGAAGTCTCGCCTCTATAGCAACCATAAAACTCCTCCCAGAGTCAGTGCTGCCACGGGCGACAGCCAGAGCGCCGGCGTCAGCGCCCGCAGCATCGAGGCGGCAAGGGCGGCGATGGCGGCAGCAGTAAGCAGCGGCAGCCAGGCGATGGGGTGAAAGACATGCAGGCTCCAACCGCAGAGCATGGTGGCGGCAAGCACGAAGGCGATATGGCCGGGCAGCGTTTGGCCGCGATTGGCAGGAAAGCCAAGCGGCGTGAAGCGGCGGCGATCGAGCAGCTCCGCCAGCGTCGGGGCCAACGCCAGCGTCAGTCCGACTCCGAGACCGACTTCGGGCAGGGCGATGAAGAAGAGGGCGGCAATGGTCAGGCCGGCAAGAAAGAGCAGCAGCGGCACCATTCCCGCCTCTGGATCGCCCCACGCCTGCGCAATCAGCCGCCAGAAGGGGCGGCGCGAGAGGGCGGCGGCGGTTGCCGGCAGCGCCAGCAGGAAGATGCCGGCCAGCAACCAGAAGCTCTGTGCATAGAGGGGCCAGAAAAGCACCCAGATGGCCGCCAGCGGCGGCAGCGCGGCGCGGATCGCGGCCGGCGGGACATGGCGGCGGCGCAATGCCGCCGAGAGCACAACCACCTGCGCGACCGCCAGCGCGAGCAGGATGGTGAGCAGCAGATGGGTCCACAGCGGAGCACTCATGGCCGCAAGCTAACCGAAGCGTGGCGCAATTTCAGTGCGGCGGTTGCAGCTGGCCGGCGAAACGCTTCTTCCCCTTGATTTTGCCAAGGGGGAGTTCAGCCTGCGTAAAAACTTGCGTGCGGGGGTCTGTCGATGACGCAGGACGAACTGAAACAGAAGGTGGCGGAGGCGGCGCTGGCCTATGTCGTGCCGGGCACTATTGTCGGGGTTGGCACCGGTTCCACGGCCAACAAGTTCATCGATGCGCTGGCAGCCATCAAGGATCGGATCAAGGGCACCGTCGCCAGCTCCGAGGCGACCGCCGCCCGCCTGCGCGGCCACGGCATCCCGGTGTTCGACCTCAATGAAGCGTTGCAGATGGTGCCGTCGCTGTCGGTCTATATCGACGGCGCCGACGAGTTCGATAGCGGCAACAATCTGACCAAGGGCGGCGGCGGCGCACTGACGCGCGAGAAGATCGTCGCGGCGGCCTCCGATAAATTTGTCTGCATCGTCGATGCCAGCAAGCAGGTGCAGCATCTGGGCGCCTTCCCGCTGCCGATCGAGGCGATCCCGATGGCGCGCGAGCTGGTGGCGTCGGTGGCGCGCAAGCTGGGCGGCACGCCGCGTTTGCGCGCGGGCTTTGTCACCGACAACGGCAACCTGATCATCGATGTGCTCGGGTTGACCATTACCGATCCTTTGGCGCTCGAGAATGCGCTCAACGCCGTACCCGGAGTGGTGACCAACGGCATCTTCGCACATCAGCGGGCCGATCTGGTGCTGATGGGAACCGAGAGCGGCGTGGTCGCCATCGGCTAGGCGGCGGCCGGAGGGAGAGAGGTCGCGTTGCTCGCCCTGTTGCGCGGCAGCTTCAGTCGCCAGCTCGGTCTGGCGCTGGTGCTCGGCATCTCCATCGTCTCCGGCAGCTACTTCATTTTCGACTATCGCAGCGCCAGCAGCCTCTTCACCGACACCCTCGCCGACGAGACCGAGAAGACGGCATCGCTGATCGCTCTCGGACTGGTGGATGGTTTTGCCGCCCACGACACCTCGGCGGTAAGCCATCAGGTGGTACGGATGCGGCAGGAGTTCGAGCTCCACGCCGAGGGGCATCGCAAGATGGCGATCTCCGTCTACGATATGGCTGGTCGGCAGGTGGGCTATGCCGGCAACTGGCAGGACTCGCTGATCCAATTGCCCTGGGGCGAGGGCGACACTGCGGTGATTCCCTCCGACGACGCTCGCTTTTTCTTCGCCCGCCATCGCATGGCCGCCGACGACGGCACTCCGCTGGCCACCATTTATCTGGTGGTCGAAACCGATGTCTACGAACTCTGGAAGCGGACGCGCCTGAAGAATGCCGCCCTCGCCTTTGTTGCATCCTTGCTCTTCGCCTTTCTTTTTGCCCTGCTTTTCGGCCGTTGGTTCGGTCGCCCGATCGAGGCGCTGGTGCGCCAGAGTGCGCATCTGGGCAGCGGCAAGCTCTCGTTTCCGCCGCTGTGCGCGCGCGTCGAGGAGGTGCGCGAACTGGCCGAGGTGCTCGGGCGAGCCGATCGCCACATTGCGGTGCAGTCGGGGCAGATGCGTGCCGCCAAGGAGCATCTGCAGGCGATCCATAACGCCTCGCCGGATATGTTCCTGCTGCTCGATCGGGCCGGGAATATCGTCGAAGCCAACGACAATGCGCTGGCCGGTTTTTCGTTGTCGCGAGCGCAGCTGCTGTCGCGAACCCTGGACGAACTGATGGCCGAGATGGGAGCGGAGAGCATGCCGACGGCGTTGGCGCGCGCCTTTGCCGGCACTGCCGTCGACTTGGAGGGGGCTGGTCGGCGTGGCGAGCTCGTTTTCCCGGTCGAGGTGCGCTTGCGCCGGTTGCCGGAGTTGCCGGGTGAGTCATCGCTGGTGCTGGCCATTCTTACCGATATCACCGAACGGCGCCGTGCCGAGCGCGAGTCGCGCCGTTTGGCGCAGGTGGTGCAGCAGGCGAGCGAATCGATCGCCATCACCGATGCCGAGGGGCGGCTGGTCTATGTCAATCCGGCCTGGGAGAAGCTCTCCGGCTACACGGCGGCCGAGGCGCTGGGGCATACCCCGCGCGTGCTCAAAAGCGGCGAGCATCCCGAAAGCTACTACGCCACGATGTGGCGGCAGATCTCTGCCGGCAAGGTCTGGTCGGGCAGCTTCGTTAACCGTGCCAAGGACGGGCGTCGCTACGAGGTGGAGCAGAACATCACCCCCATCTTCGATGCGCGCGGCGCCATCGTCGGTTATGCCACAGTGCAACGCGATGTGACGCAGCAAAAAGAGATGCAGGCGCGCATGCAGCATACGCAACGGCTGGAGTCGCTCGGGGTGCTGGCGGGCGGCATTGCGCACGACTTCAATAACCTGCTCACCGTGATCAACGGCAATGCCGCCATCGCACTGGATATGCTGGAGCAGGGGTCGTCGCTGCGCGAATTCCTCCGCAACATCGAGGATGGGGTGGACCGTGCCGCCGAACTTTGCCGTCAGATGCTCGCCTATGCCGGCAAAGGGCGCTTTGTTATCCGCCAGATCGATATGACGCAGATGGTCGAGGAGATGGGGTCGCTTCTGAAGGTCTCCATCGGCAAAAATGTGCAGTTGCACTACGAGCTGAGCCGCACCCTGCCGCCGGTCGAGGTGGATGTTGCGCAGCTGCAGCAGGTGGTGATGAACCTGGTAATCAACGCCTCGGAGGCGATCGGCGAAGAGAAACAGGGGCTGATCACTTTGCGCACCGGCGTGCTGCAAGTCGATGCGGCCACCATCGCCGATTGCTACCACGACGACACCATGCAGCCGGGCGACTATGTCATCTGCGAGGTAAGCGACAACGGCAGCGGCATGAGCGAAGAGACGCTGGCCAAAATCTTCGATCCCTTCTTCACCACCAAAGTGACGGGGCGCGGATTGGGTATGAGCGCCGTGCTCGGCATTGTGCGCGGCCATCGCGGCGGTATTTCGCTGAAGAGCACCCTCGGCGAGGGCACGCGCTTCCGGGTGTTGCTGCCGGTTGCCATCGGCGCGGTCATCCCGCCGACGGTGCATCCTGCTTCCCCGGCAGAGCCGGAGCACGGCAGCGGCACGGTGCTGGTGGTCGACGATGAGGAGTCGATCCGCATCATGGCCAGCCGCATGCTCGACCGCCTCGACTATCAGGTGCTGACTGCCGAAAACGGCAAGGTGGCGCTCGATCTCTACACCACCGAGCGCGATCGGATTGCACTGGTGCTGCTCGATGTGACCATGCCGGTGATGGATGGCGAGGAGTGTTTCCGGCGTTTGCGGGAGATCGATCCCGGCGTGCGCGTGCTGCTCTCCTCCGGTTTCAGCGAGCAGGAGGCGACCAGCCGTTTTGTCGGTCTGGGTCTGGCCGGTTTTTTGCAGAAACCCTATCGCCTGCAGGATCTGGCCGCCAAGCTGCACGAGGTGATGGGGCGGCAGGAAGCGGCCAGGGAGAAAAACAAATGAGTGCAACCGTACGTCGATATCTGGAGTCGGGGAGCGATATTGCACCGATACTGGCCCAGTGGGGCGCCGAACGTCCGGATGCGCGCCTGCTGGCGCTGGTGGCCGAGTCCGATGCGGCGCTGGTGGCCGAATTGCAGCGGCAGTCTGTGGCGGCGGGGATGCCGCTGGCCGGCGCCATCTTCCCCGAACTGATCGTCGGCGGCCGTTTCGTGCACAAGGGGGTGTGGCTGCTGGCGCTGCCGACGGGGCCGGCGCCGCTGTTGCTCCCCTGTGTGGCGGCTGCCGCCGATGCGGCGCAGCTATCTGCCGCGTTGCAGCCACAGATGCGCGATCCGATGTTCGTCGATGGCGAGAGCACTCTGTTGCTGCTGTTCGATGCGCTGGTGCCGCATATCGCTTCGCTGCTTGAGGAGCTCTACCTGCTGCTCGCCGATCGGGTGCACTACATGGGCGGCAATGGCGGCAGCGAGAGTTTTACCCCGCTCCCCTGTCTCTTCGACCAGACGCAACTGATCGGCAACGGTGTGCTGGCTCTGCTGCTTCCCGGCGATATGGGGGCGCTGCTCGGCCATGGCTATCGTCCGGCTCCCGACGCGCTGCTGGCCACCTCGACCAGCGGCAATTCGATTCGCTCCATCGGCTGTCAGCCGGCCTTCGAGGTCTATCGCAATCTGGCGCGCACCCATTACGGCGCCGAAATTACCGCCGAAAACTTCTACCAGTTTGGCACCCACTTCCCGGTCGGCCTGATGCGCGCCGATGGCGAGGCGATCGTGCGCATTCCGGTGGCTCTGGACGAGAGCGGCGCCCTGCACTGCGTCGGCGAGGTGCCAGCCAATACGCTGTTGACTGTGCTGGAGGCGCCGCAGGCGGGCTTGCGGCAAGCGGTGGGGGAGATGGGAACTACGATGCAGGGCTACGGCTGGCGCTTCCCCTTTACCCTCTACTGCGCCGGTCGGCGTCTGCATCTCGGTATTCCGTCGGCCGAGTCGGAGCTGGCCTATCTGGGGCTGTGGGTCGGCCCGATCGACGGCGTGTTGTCGCTGGGCGAGATCGGCCATATGCGCGAAGGGGATGCGCCGGTATTTCAGAACGGAACGTTGGTCTGCTGCTCCTGGGGAGGTTGATTTGTTCTCCACGCAGCGACTGCTCACCATTCTCTACGACGTTACGGCGACCGTCGCCGGCGAGACCTCGCTCGATGCGCTGTTGAACAGCTTTTTGCGCCGGATGCTCTTTCACACCGGCATGCCGGCTGCCTGCATTCTGCTCTGCGACGAGTCGGGGCAGGAGCGGTTGGTGGCGGCAGTGGGCGATGCGCTGCTGCTCGATCATCTGGGCGCGGCGGTGGAGTTGCCCGATCTCTGCTGCCGGGAAGGAATGGGGGCAGAGGTGCGCGAGTTGATGGCACAGTTGCCCTGTCGGCAGGGGCGGTATGTGGCGTTGCTCCCCTTCTGCATCCCCGAACATGGCAAGCTGTTGCTCTTCTCCGCCTATCCGCTGCGCGGGGAGGCCCCCTTTGCCGCCATGTTCGAGCCGCTGATGGGCAATCTGGCGCGCCAGATCGAGCTCTGTCGTTTGCACGGTAACTATCGGCGCGAACTGGAGCGCAAGGTGGAGGAGGCGTCGCGCAGCCTGCGCGAAAGCCGCGAAATGTTTCGCCTGCTCCTCGACAGCATGGCCGAAGGGGTCTACGGCATCGATGCCGAGGGGCGACTTACCTTCGTCAACCAATCGGCCATGGCCATGCTCGGCTGCACCGACAGCGAGCCATGGATCGGGCGTCCGGTGCATGAGATGGTCCGGCATGGGCATGCCGATGGCGCTTCCTATGATGACGAGCTGTGTCCGGTGAAGCAGATACTGCATCGCGGCGGCGCCGTGCACCGGCAGGATGAGCGTTACTGGCGAGGCGACGGCAGCAGTTTTCCGGTCGAATACCGCTCCTTTCCCATCGAGCGCGATGGCGCGATCGTCGGCGCGGTGGTTTCGTTCCTCGATATCTCCGAACGGCTCTCGGCCGAACAGGAGAAGCAGGAGAACGAGCGCAAGATGGCGCATGTGCAGCGACTGGAGTCGCTGGGGGTGCTGGCCGGCGGTATTGCGCACGATTTCAACAACCTGCTCACCTCGATCATGGGCAACGCTTCGCTGGCGCGCTCCGGCCTTGCCGAAAGCGAGCCGGCGGTCGAATCGTTGCGGCAGATCGAGTTGGCCAGCACGCGCGCCGCCGAGCTCTGCCGGCAGATGCTCGCCTACTCCGGCAAGGGCCGCTTCGTGATCCGGGCGATCGATCTCTCCACCACGGTCGAGTCGATGGTCAAACTTCTGGAGGTCTCGATTCCGAAGAACATCGTGGTGCGCTACAACCTCGGGCGTTCGCTGCCGGCGGTGGAGGCCGATGTCACGCAGGTGCAGCAGGTGATCATGAATCTGGTCACCAACGCCGCCGAGGCGATCGGCGAGCATAGCGGCGCCATCTCGATCTCCACCGGCCTGATCCATCTCGACCGTCGCTACCTGGGTGGATTGAGTCTCGACAACGAGGTTGTGGAGGGTCCCTACGTGACGCTGGAGGTGGCCGACACCGGTTGCGGCATGGATCGGGCGACCATCGCGCGCATGTTCGAGCCTTTTTTCACCACCAAGTTCACCGGGCGCGGCCTCGGGATGAGCGCCGTGCATGGCATTATTCGCGGCCATCGCGGTGCGATGAAGATCTACAGCGAGGTGGGGCGCGGCACCACCATCAAGGTCTTCCTGCCGGCCACGGGCAGCGTGGCCGAGGCGCATGCAGCTGTTGCCGGCGTGGCGCGGCCATGGCAAGGCAGCGGACGTATTCTGGTGGTCGACGACGAGGAGACGGTGCGCGAAGTGGCGCGGCTGATGTTGCGCAAGCTCGGTTTCGAGGTGGAGCTGGCGCGCGACGGCCTTGAGGGGGTGGAGCTGCTCAGGCGCGATCCCGGCCATTTCGCGGCGGTGCTGCTCGATATGTCGATGCCGCGCATGGATGGGCGCGAGGCGTTCGGCGAGATGCGGCGAATCGATGCCGGGGTGAAAGTGATTCTCACCTCCGGCTATACCGAACAGGATGCCACGCAGCGCTTCTCCGGCAGCGGGCTGGCCGGCTTCATCCAGAAGCCGTTCGATCTGGCCACCCTGCGCGCCGCTTTTCAGAAGACGCTTGGCGCTTGAGTCATGGCGGGTCTATATCCATATGTGCACACACCATTTGTCCCGGAGGCGCTATGAGTCAGGTAAAGGGGAAAGGCTGTTCTGCCGAGCCGTGTCGCGGAGGCTGTGATTGTCGAGTGCAGGAGTCTCTGAGCAGCGATCAGTTGGCAAGGCGCCGCCTGCTCAGGGCAGGGGTTTATGCGCCTCCGCTGATTCTTGGCGCCATGCTGCTGCGGCCGCAATCGGCGCAGGCGGCCACCATGGTCTGCAACGGCGTCACCTACACCATCTCCGCCGCCACCACCGCCTGCTGCCCCTGTGTCAATTCCCCCAATTCGGGTGCCTGTCGCGATGCGCAGTGTCTGCTCGGCAACTGCGCCAGCTGCAAGACGAACATGAGGTTTGCCACCATGGCCGATTGCCAGGCCTATCGAAATGGATGCGGCACCGGCTGCGGCACCTGCCAGCCGCAGGGCGGCGGCTTTGGTTGCCAGTAAGGAACAGGTGCGCCGAGGATACTCCGAACAAGTGCGCCCTGCCCTTGTTCAGGAACGCCCAGCCAAAAGCGCGGTGTTGGCCGGGCTTACAGATCGCGCACTTACGCTCCCGATTAGGCGGCCCATCCATGGGCCGCACGGATGCTCCGAATTGTTCAGAGCACCCCTAATTCCCGAGCAGATCGAGCGCCCGCTCCAGTCCGCCGTGGCTGACGGCATAGGGGGCGAGTTCGCGCACCTTCGGCTTGGCATGAAAGGCGATGCCCATGCCGGCCGCCTCGATCATCGGCAGATCGTTGGCGCCGTCGCCGATCGCCACCGTCTGACTCATTGGAATAGCCCATTCGCCGGCCATGCGGCGAAGCGCCGAGAGTTTCGCGGCGCCGTCGACCACGGCGCCGATATAGCGGCCGGTGAGCTTGCCGTTTTCGATCTCAAGTTCGTTGCCGAGGGCAAAGTCGAGTTTGAGCGTTTGGCGGAAGTGATCGGTAAAAAAGGTGAAGCCGCCGGAGACCAGCCCCACCTTCCAGCCGTTGGCATGCAACGCTCTGATCAGCTGCCCGGCGCCGGGCATCAGCTGCACCCGCTCCGTCAGCACCTGCTGCAAGACCGACGCATCCAGTCCGGCCAGCAGCCGCACGCGCTCGGTGAAGGAGGCGGCAAAATCGAGCTTTCCCTCCATCGATTGCTGCGTGATGGCGGCGATCTGCGCCTTGATGCCGAGGAAATCGGCGATTTCGTCGATGCATTCGCACTGGATCAGTGTCGAATCCATATCCATGAACAGCATGCCGGGAGCCGCCAACGTCGGCGACGGCGGCGTGGCGATGCAGGCGATATCGATGCCGAGGCGTTCGGCGAGCGGGCGCAGCTGGCGGGTAAGTTGGCGCGCCGGGGTGTGCGCCGAGAGGAGCATGCGGCAGTGGTCGCCGGAGCAGGCGAGATCGCGGATCGCTACCCGCTCCAGCTTCAGCGCATCGCACAGTTCGTAAAAAGGGGCGAAATCGACGCAGCCGTAGATGTGGGCTGTGAGCTCGTGCGCGCCGGGCAGCAGCTGCCAGATATGCGGACGCTGCGCGTCGCCGCCCAGTTTCAGCTCCAGGTCGCTGAGGTGGGCGCAACCGAACTGGCGCAACAGTTCCGCTGTCTCATCAAAAGCCGGAAGATAGAGTCGGCCGTTGCCGGGGGTGGTCAGGAAAGGGGCGGCCAGCGGCAGTTCGAGGCCGGGCGGCAGAAGAATGTTGCTAAGCATGGGCGCGACTCCGGTGAAGTAGGCGCAGGCTACCGGCAGGCGCTGCCATTGACGAGGGCGCGGCAACGGCGTTCAATCCAAGCATCGTCTATCCAGGGAGAATTCGTATGGAGTCGATTTTCGATCTGATCTTCAGTGTCTGGACTGCGCTGGCCATTGCCATTCTGGCGCTGCTCAAATCGGCGATTAAATTCGTGCCGCAGAATCACGCCTATATTGTCGAGCGCTTCGGCAAGTATCAGTCCACCCTCAGTGCCGGCCTCAACTTCATCATCCCCTATATCGACCGCATCGCCTACGCGCGTTCGCTCAAGGAGCAGGCGGTCGATGTGCACGGCCAATCGGCGATCACCAAGGACAATATCAATCTGACCGTCGACGGCGTGCTCTATCTGAAGGTGCTCGACCCCTACAAGGCGAGCTACGGCATCGAGGATCACATCTTCGCCGTCACCCAGCTGGCGCAGACCACCATGCGCGCCGAGATCGGCAAGCTGGAGCTGGACAAGACCTTCGAGGAGCGCAATGCGCTGAACGTCGCCATCGTGCATGCCATCAACCAGGCCTCCGAGCCGTGGGGGGTGCAGGTGCTGCGCTACGAGATCAAGGACATCGTGCCGCCGCGTAGCGTGCTGGAGGCGATGGAGCGGCAGATGAAGGCCGAGCGCGACAAACGCGCCTCGATTCTGGAGTCGGAGGGGGTGCGGCAGGCGGCGATCAATGTCGCCGAGGGCGACAAGCAGGCGAAGGTGCTGGCGGCCGAGGCGGAGAAGGCGCAGCAGGTGTTGAAAGCGGAGGGCGAGGCGCGCGCCATCGAGCTGGTGGCGATTGCCAAGGCGCAGGCGCTGAAGGTGGTCGGCGAAACAGCGGCCACCGAAGCGGGGCAGAAGGCGGTGCAGCTCGATCTGGCCACCCGCGCCATCGAGGCGAAACAGCAGATTGCCAAGGCCTCGACGGTGGTGTTGATGGATGGCAAGACGAGCGAGCCCGGCAGCGTGGTGGCCGAGGCGATGGCGGTGGTGGCGGCGATGCAGGCCAGCGGAAGTTTTACTCCGGGAGCCAAACGATGATCGAACTGATTGCTGCGCATCAGGCCAGTTTCTGGGGGTTGCTCGGATTGCTGCTGCTGGCGATCGAGGTGCTGGCGTTCGGCATGGCCTCCGGCCTGCTGCTTTTTGCCGGGATCGGCGCCCTGTTGACCGGAATGTTGATGGTACTGGGGATCGTGCCGGACGATCGGCTGGCTTTGGGGGTGGGGCTGTTCGGTCTGTGCACGCTGGCCAGTGTTGCGCTGCTCTTCAAACCTCTGCGCCGGATGCAGCAGCAGGGGCAACCGACGGCCAGCGACAGCGATCTGGTCGGACTCACCTTTGCGCTTGGCGAGGCGCTGGCCGCCGACCATCCGGCGCGTCACAGCTTCTCCGGTATCGAATGGCGGGTGGAACTGGCCGAGGCTGCGGCCGGGCAGCAGCTTGAGGCCGGGATGCGCGTGCGGGTGGTCGAGGTGCAGGTGGGCTGTTTTCGGGTGGTGCCGGCATGAAGGCATTGCACGAGTTGCACATCGAGATGCCGCCGATCGGCAGGAATGTGGTGCCGGCGGCCGGTCTCTTCGCCGCCTATCCCAAGGTGGAGACGTTCGCACGCCATTTCGAGCAGATGGCGGCCGTGCACGAACCGCTCAAGCGCGATGTGGCGGCCGAAGCGCTGTTGCGCGATCTGTGGCAGATGCGATCGCTGGGTCACTCGCGTCTGCCGCTGTTGCTGGCCATCGCCCGCCAGCACGAAATCCTGCTCTCCGACGAGATGGTGACGGCGGCACTCGCCGCCGCCGAAGCGGGATTTCACTTCGAGCGCAGCCGCAGCAAGGGCGGCAGCGAAACAGCGGCCACACTGCTGGCCAGCGCCACCGATATTCTGGAATGGATCGAGCTGAGCCTGCGTCGCAATCTTGCCCGCCATCGCGACGCGATTGGCGAGCTATCGCCCAAGCTCTTCTACTATTCCCGTGCGGCTCTGGCAGCCGCAGCCGCTGCCGGCGAGGAGGGGGAGTTGCTGCAACGGCGGGCCCAGCATGCGGCGGCGGTGATTATGGCCATGGTGCGTCTGGATCTCTTTTCGCTTACCCCGGCCAAGCAGCAGGAGATCTGGAACAGTTTGCGGGCGCTGAAGGGGCGCATTCCGGCGCACTACATTCCGGCCAAAGAGACGTTGATGCCTTCGGGCGGTTTCTGGCTGGAGTGGGAGGAGGGGCGGTTTGCCGACAAGCCGGCCGTCTACAAGCCGCTGCGCGCACAGGACGACATCGGTCGACTGGTGATGCCGCTGGACGCATTGCTGGAGCGGATCGACACCCACCTGCTCAAGCCGGGCGAACGCACGATGCGCATGCTCAAAAACGATGCAATGGAACAGACCAGCCAGCAGTTCAAGAAGGCGCTCGGGCAACGGCAACGCCGCTTCGAGCGCATCCCCTGCCGCGAAACGCTGCAGTGGAGCAGCACCTGGCCGGATCTGGTCGGCATGCACTTTCTCCCCGAGCGGGTGATCGAGATGCGCAATGTCGATCGCGGCGGCATGATGGGAATGGTCGAGCTGGAGCGTCCCTTGCTCCCCGATGTCGATCGCCTGATCGCTTTCCGGCGCAGCAATGGCAAATTGCTCAGAGCGCTGGTGATGTGGCGCCGCCTCTCGCATCAGGGGGGGAACTTCGGCGCCAGCTGGATGGGCAATCATTTGTTGCCGGCCACGGTCGAACTCTTTGGACAGACCGATCTCTCGGCCGGAAAGAAAAGCTGGCAGGTGTTGCTGCAACCGCTGCCCGAGGAGCAGTTGATTGAGGGCACCCGTTTGCAGTGCTGGTTCGGCGATGTGCAGATGCAGGCGGGAATCACGCTGCTGCTGCCGCAGGGCGGTCGCCAATACACCGCCCTGCTGGAGCGGATCGACTATCGCGGCGGTAATTTCTGTCAGGGGGTGGTCAGCCTGGGTAAACCATGGCAGCGCTCCGAAAGTCGCACGGATATGGAGACGGCGCCCTAATCGGGAGCTCCGGGATGCATGACAAACACGATCGGTGATGGCTGGAGGCAGAGAATGACGCTTTGGAGCTCCC
>Ga0233416_10000411_pt1 | contig 13182 bp, 12 predicted proteins | sample Sediment_Towuti__2_FD_188638 | JGI IMG/M metagenome (GOLD analysis project Ga0233416, IMG submission 188638) | Sediment microbial communities from Lake Towuti, South Sulawesi, Indonesia - Sediment_Towuti_2014_0_MG | ecosystem: Environmental > Aquatic > Freshwater > Lake > Sediment | place... | reverse complement strand
TTCGTCGAGGCGACCGAGGCGATCAGGCCGAACCCGAAGATCGCCAGCAGCCCGAGAGACAGCCACAAGGTGTGCGAGAGCGCGAAGCCGGTCAGCGCGAGCGCGGCCGCGACGCTGCACCCGGCGATCACGCGGCCGAGGCCCCGGACGCTCGGCCGCACCGCGAGCGAGGCGGTGGCGGCGATGGCGCCGACCCCGACCGCCCCGATCAGCAGCCCAAGGGTCCGCGAGTCGCCGGCGAAAGTCTCGCCGGCGAAGATCGGCATCAGCGTCATCCACGGCGCGCTGAAGAGCGACAGGGCCGCGAGCAGCAGGATCAGCCGGCGCGTCGCGAGCGAGCCGAACGCGTACCGAAATCCCGAGCCGAGCTCCTGCCAGACCGGCGTCGCGGCGCGGCTCGGCGTGCGCGGCCGCACCCGGATCGTCAGATACGCGATCACCACGGCGAGATACGAGATGCCGTTCAGGAAGAAGCAGAGCGCTTCCCCCGCCAGCGCGAGCAGCACGCCGGCGATCGTCGGCCCGACGAACCGCGCGGAGTTGAAGAGCAGCGACTGGAGCGCGATCGCGTTCGGGAGGTCAGCCTTGCTCTCGACCATCTCGAGCAGGAACGCCTGGCGGGTCGGCGTCTCGAACGCGTTCATCGTCCCGAGGAAGAGCGACAGGGCGATCACGTGCCAGACCTGCACGACGCCGAAGTAGGTCAGGGCCGCGAGGACCAGGGCCTGGATGCCGGCGAGCGCCTGGACGACGATCAGCATGCGCCGGCGGTCGAGCCGGTCCGCCCAGACGCCGGCGAGCGGCGAGAGGAACAGCATCGGCAGCTGCAGCGCGGCGGTCGACAGGCCCAGCATGAACGCCGAGCCGGTCAGGCGGTAGATCAGCCAGCTCGTGGCGAGCGTCTGCATCCACGTGCCGAAGATCGAGACGCCCTGCCCGACGAAGAAGATGCGGAAGCTGCGATAGCGAAGCGCTCGCAGCGCGGGGTGCATTGACTCGGGAACCGGGAGTTACGCCTTGGCTTTCAGGCGGTCGAGCTGCACCCGGAGCTTCTCGCGAGTCGCCTTGAAGCCGGCGAGCCGTTCGCGCTCCTGGGCGACGACCGCGGCCGGCGCGCGCTCGACGAAGCTCGCATTGGCGAGTTTCGCTTCCGATCTCGCGATCTCGCCGCTGAGGCGCGCGGACTCCTTCTCGAGGCGGGTCACCTCGGCGGCGAGGTCGACCTCGACCTTGAGCATCAGCCGCACGTCGCCCGCCACCGCGACGGGCGCGTCGAGCTCGGGCAGATGCGGCACGACCGTCGCCGAAGCGAGGCGGGCGAGGAACTGCATGTACGGGAAGAGCGGGGTCAGGCGGGCGGGATCGCCTTCCGCGAGGAGCGGGACCCGTTCACCGGGAGCAAGGCCCATCTCGCCCCGGAGGTTGCGGCAGGCGTTCGTCAATGCCATCAGCAGGGCCGCCTCGGCGTCCGCGGCCGCGTCGATCTTCGCCGGGTCGGACTTGGGGTACGGTGCAATCATGACGCTCGGACCCGTCTTCCCCGCGAGTGGCGCGACCTTCTGCCACAGCTCCTCGGTGATGAACGGGATCACCGGGTGCGCGAGCCGGAGCACCGCCTCGAGCACGCGCACGAGCGTCCGGCGCGTGCCGCGCTGCGCCGCTTCGCTCCCCTGCTGGAGCTGGACCTTCGCGAGCTCGACGTACCAGTCGCAGTACTCGTCCCAGACGAAGTGGTAGACGGCGTTCGCGACGTTGTCGAGTCGGTACTCGGCGAAGCCTCGCTCGACCTCGGCCTCGGTGCGCTGGAGCCGGCTCACGATCCAGCGGTCGACGAACGAGAGCTCGACCGGCGCCGCGGCGTCCAGCCCACAATCCCTGCCTTCGGCGTTCATCAGGACGAAGCGGGTGGCGTTCCAGAGCTTGTTGCAGAAGTTGCGGTAGCCCTCGCAACGCTTGAAGTCGAAGTTGACGTTGCGGCCGAGTGTCGCGTAAGCGGCCATCGTGAACCGGAGCGCGTCGGCGCCGTAGGCGGGGATGCCGTCGGGGAACTCGCGCTCCGTCCGCTCGCGGACGAGCGGCGCGGTTTCGGGTCGGCGGAGCCCGGTCGTGCGCTTCTCGAGCAGCGCGTCGAGCGCGACCCCGTCGATGAGATCGACGGGGTCGATCACGTTGCCCTCGGACTTCGACATCTTCGCGCCGTCGTGATCGCGGACGATGCCGTGGATGTACACGTCGCGGAACGGCACCCGGCCGGTGAAATGGGTCGTCATCATGACCATCCGCGCGACCCAGAAGAAGATGATCTCGTATCCGGTGACGAGCACCGAGGAGGGGAGATAAAGGTCGTAGGCGGCCTTGTCCTCGCCCTCCGGATCGGGCCAGCCGAGCGTCGAATGGCACACGAGCGCCGACGAGAACCACGTGTCGAGTACGTCGGGATCGCGCCTCAGCTCGCCCGTCGAACCGGCGGCGCGGGCCGCCGAGCGTGCCTCGTCCGCGGTCCGGGCGACGAACACCCGGCCGTCGGCGCCGTACCAGGCCGGAATCTGATGGCCCCACCAGAGCTGGCGCGAGATGCACCAGTCCTGGATGTTGCCGAGCCACTGGTTGTAGGTGCTGACCCAGTTGTCCGGGAAGAACCGCACCTCGCCGCGCTGGACCGCCTCCAGCGCCACCTGCGCGATCGACTTCCCCGGGGCGAACGTGCCCGCGGGCGCGGGCTTCGACATCGCGACGAACCACTGGTCGGTGAGCATCGGCTCCACGGCCGCGCCGGAGCGTCCGCACCGCGGCACCGTCATTCGGTGCGGCTTCACCGATTCGAGCAGCCCCGCCGCCTTGAGGTCCTGCACGATGGCCTTGCGCGCCTCGTACCGGTCCATGCCGCGGTACTTCGCCGGACCGTTCTCGTTGATCTTCGCGTCGAGCGTGAGAATCCCGATCGACGGCAGCCCGTGCCGCTCGCCGACCTGGTAGTCGTTGAAATCGTGCGCCGGCGTGATCTTCAGGGCGCCGGTGCCGAACGCCGGGTCGACGTAGGAATCGCCGATCACCGGGATCGCGCGGTCGGCGAGCGGGAGGATCACGCGCTTGCCGATGAGATGCTTGTACCGGTCATCCTCCGGATTCACCGCGACGGCGACGTCGCCGAGCATCGTCTCGGGCCGGGTCGTCGCGACGGTGAGCCCGCGCAGGCCCCCGATCGGGCCGCTCTCGAACGGGTAGGTGATGTGCCAGAGCTGGCCGTCCTCCTCCTCGCTTTCCACCTCCAGGTCCGACACCGCGGTGAGCAGCACCGGATCCCAGTTGACCAACCGCTTGCCGCGGTAGATGAGGCCCTGCTCATAGAGGCGGACGAAGGTCTCGGTGACGACCGCCGAGAGCCCCGCGTCCATCGTGAAGTACTCGCGGCGCCAGTCGCACGAGGCGCCGAGCCGCCGCATCTGTTCGGTGATCGTCGCGCCGGATTCCTTTCTCCAGCGCCAGACCTCGTCGATGAACCGCTCGCGCCCCAGGCGCCCGCGCGATGAGCCCTGCGCCTCGAGCTGGCGCTCGACCACGATCTGGGTGGCGATTCCGGCATGGTCGGTGCCCGGCAGCCAGAGCGTGTTGAAGCCGCGCATCCGGTGATACCGGGTGAGCGCGTCCATGATGGTCTGATTGAACGCGTGCCCCATGTGCAGCACGCCGGTGACGTTGGGCGGCGGCAGCTGGATGCAGAACGGGGGCTTGCCGGACGCGAGGCCGGCGTCGAAGTAGCCGCGCCGCTCCCACTCCCCGTACCAGCGCGACTCGACGGCGCGGGAATCGAAGCTCTTTGCGAGGTCCATGAATTCGGCAGCGCCGGGCGCGGTGGCTCAGCCGCCCGGCTGCCCGGCCTTGAGCCGCGCCGTCTCCTCGGCGATCACCCGGGCGACCGCGTCGCGCACTGCGGCGCGGATCTCCGCCTCCAGCACCTTCCGGGTGAGGCCCATGACCTCGTCGATCTTCCCGCCGAGGCGCTCGTGCACCTGCGCCTCGACCAGGCGCTCGAACTCCGGGCCGAGCAGCGTGAGCAGTTCGAGGCGGAGATCGCGCTCGATCTGGGCGAGCTCGGCCTCGCTCAAGGGTGCCGCGCCGGATGCCGCGGCCTTGGCCTGGGCGGCGGCCTGAACCACCTCGGTGAGGACCGGAAAATCGGTCGGCGGATCGGCCGCCGGGCTGCCGCGCGCCGCGCGGTGCCGCTGGAGGAGCGCATCGGCCTTGCCGAGAACGTCGTTCGTTGCCATTTCAGGCGCCGCGGAGCGGGGGGCTCATCCTTCCTCCCCGAGATTGTGCGTCTGGATCGGGTAACCGCGGTCGCGGTAGAACCGGTATCGCTCGCGCGCGGCCTGCTTGTCGGCCTCGTCGCGGGTGACGATCTCGATCAGCCGCTGGAACCGTGCGAACGACGGCGGGCACTCGCGGCCGAGGTTGACCAGGACCTCGTCGTGCAGCGCCTCGGTATCGCCGCGCGCGATGACGACCGGCGTCTCGGCGGCCAGGCGGTGCTCGGCCATGACGTGCGGCACGAAGCCGATCGCCGGCGTCGTCCACATCAGGCGGTCGATCGCGGCGGCCACCTGGCCGTCGGGCGCGTGCACGAGGACCCGGAGGTTCTGCGCCACCGCTTTCGCCGCCAGCCGGCACGCGATCTGCAGGCGATCACCGGCGTCGAGATAGAAATCGACCCGGGTCATCCGGCACCCGGCGGCATGGACGGACCCTTCGACCGAGGCTTCATCGGCCCCGCCGCTTCGCCCTGCGCAGCAGGAAGGTGGTCAGGAGCGGCACCGGCCTGCCCGTCGCTCCCTTGTTCTTGCCCGACGTCCAGGCCGTGCCCGCGATGTCGAGGTGCGCCCAGGGGTACTTCTCGGCGAAGCGCGACAGAAAGCACGCCGCCGTCACGCTTCCGGCGGGGCGCCCGCCGATGTTCGCGACGTCGGCGAACGGACTCTTGAGGCTCTCCTGGTAATCGTCCCAGAGCGGCATGTGCCAGGCGCGATCCCAGGCGTCGCGTCCGGCCGCGGCGAGCTCGTCGGCGAGCGCGTCGCGGTTCGAGTACAGCCCGGAGGCCACATGGCCAAGGGCGATCACGCAGGCGCCGGTGAGCGTGGCGATGTCCACCACGGCAGCGGGCGCGAAGCGCTCCGCGTAAGTCAGCGCGTCGCAGAGGATCAGCCGCCCCTCCGCGTCGGTGTTGAGGATCTCGATCGTCTGCCCGGACATGCTGGTCACGACGTCGCCCGGCTTGGTCGCCGCGCCGCCCGGCATGTTCTCGGTCGCCGGGATCAGCCCGACGACGTTCAGCTCGCTCCCGAGTTCGGCGATCGCGCGCAGGGCGCCGAGCACGCTCGCCGCGCCGCACATGTCGAACTTCATCTCGTCCATCTCGGCAGACGGCTTGAGCGAGATGCCCCCAGTGTCGAAGGTAATGCCTTTGCCAACCAGGACGATCGGCTTCGTACCCTTGTCCGCGCCCCGGTAGCGGAGCTCGATGAACTTCGGCGGCTGCCGCGAGCCCCTTGCGACCGAGAGCGCGGCGCCCATCCGGAGCTTCTCCATGTCGCGGCGCTCGAGGATCTCCACACCGAGCTTCCGTTCGCGCGCGAGCTTCGCCGCCCGCTCGGCGAGATAGGCGGGCGTGCAGAAATTACCCGGGAGGTTGCCGAGGTCCTTCGCGAGCGACATGCCCGCCGCGATCGCCGCACCCTCGGCGAGCCCGCGCGCCGCAGCCGATTCATCCGCCTTCCTGGCCAGTGCGAGCGTCACCCGCTGCAGCGGCCGGGCGGGGCTCTTCTTGCTCTTCGTCTCCTCGAACCGGTACAGCACTTCGGCGGCGACGAGCGCCGCATGCCGGGCGCGCCACGCGACGTCGCGCTCCTTCACCGGCAGCTCGACGCAGTAGAGAACCGCTTCGGCAGCGCCGGTGTCGGCGGCCGCGGCGACTGCGGACCGCACCGCTTCGCGGTAGGCTTTCGGCCCGAAGTCGGCCTCGCGGCCGAGACCGACGAGCAGCACTCGCTCGGCGGCGAGGTTCGGGAGGCGGTAGAGGAGGCGCGTCGCACCGAGCTTGCCGTCCATGTCGCCGCCCTTGAGCACCTCGCGCAGTACGCCGCGCGTCGCGCGGTCGATGGCTTCGGCGGCGCTCGAGAGCTTGCGGCTTTCGAACACGCCGACCACGACGCAGGCGCCGACCGCCTTCTCCGGCGGGAGGGTTTTCGTGCTAAAGTCCGGCCGCTTTTCCATTCGTCGCTTCTTCGCTCGATGTCTGCCGAGGCGAGCCCGATTATCCACGCTCCGAATCGGCCGCGTCAAAGCGGACGTGTCCTTCACCCCGGTCCCGCGTGATCTTCCAGCGCTCGCTCCTGCGTGAATTCGGGAGCTACGCCGCCGCCACCTTTGCGGTGCTGTTCGCGCTCGTCGTGACGACCCAGCTCGTGCGGATGCTGTCGCGCGCCGCGGGCGGCAAGATCCCCACCGATGCGATCGTCGCGCTGCTCGGGTTCACCGCCCTCAACTACCTGCCGGTCCTGCTCGCGGTCACGCTGTTCGTGTCGGTGCTGATGGCGGTGTCGCGCAGCTACCGCGACTCGGAGATGGTGGTCTGGTCGGCCGCCGGCGTGTCGCTCGCCGCCTGGGTGCGCCCGGTGCTCGCGTTCGCGGCGCCGGTCGTGCTGCTCGTCACGCTGCTCGCGCTCTTCCTCACGCCATGGGCCAACGACCGGGCGATCGAGTACCGGCAGAAGCTCGAGAGCCGCGAGGAGGTGTCCCGCGTCGCCCCCGGCGTGTTCCGCGAATCGTCGAACGCCGAGCGCGTCTTCTTCGTCGAGGGCGTGGACGGGCAGGACGGGGTGGTCCGCAACGTCTTCATCGCGAACAACCGGCAGGGCAAGACCGGCGTCGTCGTGAGCCGGGAGGGCATGATCGAGACCGCCGACAACGGCGACCGCTTCGCGGTGCTGCTGAACGGCCGGCAGTACGAAGGCGTCCCGGGCACCGGTGAGTACCGCGTCGTGGAGTTCGAGCGCTTCGCCCAGCGCATCCAGAGCCGCGACGCACCGGTGCGCGGGCGCAGCCCGAAGACCGTGTCGACGCTGGAGCTGCTCGAGTCGTCCAACCGGGTGTGGCGCGCCGAGCTGCTGTGGCGCATCGGGTTGCCGCTGGTCGCCCTGAATCTCGCGCTGCTCGCGATCCCGCTCGCCTTCGTGAACCCGCGCGCGAGCCGCTCGGTGAATCTGCTGTTCGCGGTGTTCGCGTACATGGTCTACAGCAACCTGCTCGGAATCATCCAGGCCTGGGTTGCCCAGGGCCGGGTCCGCTTCGAGATCGGCTGGTGGGTGCTGCACGTGGCGATGCTCGGGCTGACCGCGTTCCTGTTCCTCTGGCGCAATACGCTCGGCTTCAAGCTGTGGGTGCGCAGGTGAGGACGGTCACCCGTTATCTCGCGCGCGAGATCTACAAGGCGACCGCGTTCGCGTTCATTGCCTTCCTCGCCGTTTTCGCGTTCTTCGACGTCCTCGGCGAGCTCGACGATCTGGGGAAGGGCGCTTACCGGCTGCCGCACATCTTTGCCTACGTCGCGCTCCTCGCGCCGGGGCACATCTACGAGCTCGCCCCGATCGCGGTGCTCATCGGGACGCTGGTCGTGCTGTCGGCGCTCGCCGCGAACTCCGAGTACACGGTGATGCGCGTCTCGGGCTTCTCGCCCCTGCAGGCCACCTGGACGCTGCTCCGCGTGGGGGTGGGATTCGTGATCCTCATCGCCCTGCTCGGCGAGTTCGTCGCCCCGGCGGCGGAGCGCGCCGCGCAGCAGTTGCGGCTCGAGCGCCTCGGCGCCGCGCTCGGCGCGGAGCTGCGCAGCGGCCTGTGGGTCAGATCGGACACCCGGTTCGTCAACGTGCGCCAGGTGCTCCCCGACACCACGCTGAAAGCCGTCAGGATCTACGAGTTCGATCGGGATTTCCGCCTGCTGTCGATCAGCGAGGCCGCGACCGGGCGCTACACCGGCCAGAACACCTGGCAGCTGTCCAACGTGGTCCGGACGCGCTTCGGCGACCCGGGCGCCACGGTCGAAGCGCTGCCCTCGGTCGAGTGGCAGTCGGTGCTCACCCCCGACATGCTGACGGTGCTGCTCGTGGTGCCGGACAAGCTTTCGGCGTGGGGTCTGTACCAGTACATCCGGCACTTGAGTGCCAACAAGCAGCGCACCGAGCGCTACGAGGTCGCGCTGTGGAAGAAAGTGGTCTATCCGTTCGCCGCCCTGGTCATGATGGGGCTCGCGCTACCCTTCGCCTACATCCACGTCCGGACCGGCGGGCTGGGGGTGAAGATCTTCGCCGGGCTGATGCTCGGCGTGGTGTTCCACTTCCTGAACACGCTCTTCTCGCATCTCGCCGTGCTCGACCGCTGGCCGCCGGCGCTCGCGGCCACGCTGCCGAGCGCGATCTTCCTGCTCGCCGCCGTGGCGATGATGTGGTGGACCGAGCGACGCTAGCGCCGCGGCCTGCGCGGCGTCACCCGTCGCTCCGCACGATCCTCGTCCCGGCGAGCCGGTCGTGGAGAAACTGGCGGTCGCGGTCGAGGAGGCTCCACAGGATCGTGATCGCGCCCGGCGCAAGCGCCAGCCATGCGCCGGCGGCGCGCGGCTCGCGCCAGAGCACGATGGCGGCGACGATGGCAGTGCCGAGCCCGAGCGCCGCGAAGACATAGCGCAGGACCGCCTGAGGCGTGCTGACCGGCGCGCCGTCGCGATCGAGCAGCCGCAGCCTCCAGGCCTTCATCGCCAGGGTCTGACCGCCCCGCCGCCAGCACCACACGAAGTACAGGCCGACGACGAGGAACAGGTAAGCCTGGAACAGGTGCCGGACGAGGCCTTCCAGCCGGGAGGTCGTCGCGCCCGCGAAGGGCAGGCTCGCCGCGAGCACGATCGCGGCGACGATCAGCAGTTCGTAGACGAGGCTTGCGAGCCGTCTTGCCAGGGGGGCCGGGACGTGCTGCGAAACCGGGGGCGCGCCGGGGGCCACTCGACCCGGGGGCGTCGGACTACTGTCGCTGGGGACCCGCTGCGCCGGCCGGGGCGGGCTCGTTCGCCGGCGGGCTCTCGGCCGGTGCGTCGCCCCCGGCGTGGGCCGGGGGCTCGGCCGTCCGCGGCTCGGCGGGTTTTTCGGCTTCGCCCGGCGGCTCGTCGGGCTTGCGGCCATCCTCGGCCGAGCGCGCCTGCGTGTACTCGTCCCACTTTTTCCGCATCGCCTCTCGCTCGGACTCCCATTCTTTGTACTTCTCGCGGGCGGTTCGTCGCTGCTCCGGCGTGAGCGTGACAACCCACTCCGGCATCCGTTCCTGGAACCTCTCCTGCTCCTGGGGCGTCATCTTCGGGTAGCGCTGCGCGATGCCGAGCAACTTGCGCTTGCGCACCGCGTCGAGCTTGTCCCACTCACCCTGGATGGGCGCGAGGATCTGCTGCTGCTCCGGGGTGAGCTGCGCCCAGGTCGGGTTGGATCTAGCGGTCTGGGCTTGGGCGACGGAAAGGCCGAGGCAGAGCGAAAGGGCTATTCCGAGGAGCGCTTTAGCCATGCCTGGAACTCCTCGTCGAGGTACGCCTTGATCGGGAGATCGCCGGTGAGGAGCCCCGAGTCGGTCTCCTCGATCTCGGCCGCGTGCTGCGCCGCCTGCCGGGCTGCGCGCTGGAACTCCTGCCATTGCTGCAGCGTGATTGCCGCGGCCACGAGGAAGGCCGCAGGCAGGACGACGCGAGTCAGGAAGCTCCCCGGGCCGCCGACCCGCGCCCCGCGGCCGCCGGCGCCGGCGAGCGCGAGCTCGCCTGCGCCCGCGCGATGCTGCTCGAGCGCCCGTTCGCGCGCCACTTTCAGGCGTGCGCCCATCTCCGGCGAGAGCTTCAGCCCGGTGTCGAGAGCCTCTTTGATCCTGCGGGCGAAATGCGATTCGTTCACAGCTCGATGCCTCTGGCCCGGAGCGCGGCCGCCAGGGTGTGCGCGGCACGCGAGCAATGGGTCTTCACGCTGCCTTCCGAGCATCCCATTGCGGCAGCGGTTTCGGCGACGTCCAACTCTTCCCAGTAACGGAGCAAAAAGGCCTCGCGTTGACGTGCGGGCAGCTTCCTGATTTCTTTCTCAATCAAATCAATAAGTTGTGCCTGCTCAAGCTGTGCGTCCGGACCGCGGCCCTCGCTAGGACCCGCGGCCGTCTCCAAAGTTTCGAGAGGGTCAGTGTCGTCCTCTTCGCGGTGGGGCGTCAGTGCCGAAAGTAGCGTCGTCCACAGCGAGCGGACCTTCTGCCTGCGGAAAAAGTCACGGATGGCATTCTGAAGGATTCGCTGGAAGAGCAGCGGCAGCTCCTCCACCGGCTTGCCGCCGTACTTCGCCGCTAGTCGCAGCATCGCGTCCTGGACGATGTCGAGCGCCGATTCCTCGTTCCGCACCGCGAACAAAGCCTGCTTGAACGCCCGGCGCTCGACCCCGGCGAGGAAGCTGGAGAGTTCGCTGCGCGAGGCCAGGGGCGAGTCCTTGTTATTTGCAGCGTCGGACGCGCGCGCTCCAATGCGCGCAAGATGGCGAAGGCATCGTCAGGCGCGGGGATGGTATCAAAGGGGGTCACCCACCGCACCGGGCTCGGTGCGGTGGTGCTTGACCAAACCCCAGTGACCCTTTAACTTCCACCGTTTTCGCCAAATATTCAACGCAATAGGGAAGCTGGCATGGACCCAGGAACCAAGCTCGCGACCGAGGAGCTGACCGGCGCCGAGATCGTGATCCGGTGCCTGCAGGCCGAGGGGGTCGAATACGTCTTCGGCTACCCCGGCGGCGCAGTGCTCTTCATCTACGACGAGCTCTTCAAGCAGGACAAGGTCAAGCACGTCCTGGTCCGCCACGAGCAGGGGGCCACGCACGCGGCGGACGGCTACTCCAGGGCGAGCAACAAGATCGGCGTCTGCCTCGTCACGTCGGGACCCGGCGTCACGAACGCCGTCACCGGGATCGCCACCGCCTACATGGACTCGATCCCGCTGGTGATCATCACCGGCCAGGTGCCGACCCACGCGATCGGCCTCGACGCCTTCCAGGAGTGCGACACCGTCGGCATCACGCGACCGTGCGTCAAGCACAATTTCCTCGTGAAGGACGTGCGGGATCTCGCGCCGACGATGAAGAAGGCGTTCCACATCGCCCAGACCGGCCGGCCGGGGCCGGTGCTCGTCGACATCCCGAAGGACGTGACGACCCAAGCGTGCCGGTTCGAGTACCCAGAGACGGTCACGATGCGGTCGTACAACCCGACGGTGAAAGGCCACCCCGGGCAGGTCAGGAAGGCGGTCCAGCTCCTGCTCGAGGCGAAGCGGCCGATGGTCTACACCGGCGGCGGCGTGGTGCTCTCGGAGGCCGCGCCGCAGCTCACCAAGCTCGTGAAGATGCTCGGCTTCCCGTGCACCAACACCCTGATGGGGCTCGGCGGCTATCCCGGGACCGACCCGCTGTTTCTCGGCATGCTCGGCATGCACGGCACCTACGAGGCGAACATGGCGATGCAGCACTGCGACGTGCTGCTCGCGATCGGCGCGCGCTTCGACGACCGCGTGATCGGCAACCCGAAGCACTTCGGCCAGGTGCCGCGGAAGATCATCCACGTCGACATCGATCCGTCGTCGATCTCCAAGCGGGTGAAAGTCGACATCCCGATCGTCGGCAACGTGCGCGAGGTGCTCGACGAGCTCATCAAGCAGCTCGAGGGACCGGCGCAGAAGGTCGACCAGAAGGCGCTCGCCACGTGGTGGGCGCAGATCCGCGAGTGGAAGTCGAAGGACTGCCTGCGCTACGACCGCGCGTCGAAGATCATCAAGCCGCAGCTCGTCATCGAGAAGCTGTACGAGGTGACCAGGGGCGAGGCCTTCGTCACCTCCGACGTCGGCCAGCACCAGATGTGGGCGGCGCAGTTCTACAAGTTCGACCGGCCGAAGCGCTGGATCAACTCCGGCGGCCTCGGCACGATGGGGTTCGGCCTGCCCGCGGCGATGGGCGCGCAGCTCGCCAACCCTGGCGCGACCGTCGCCTGCGTCACCGGCGAGTCGAGCATCCAGATGTGCCTGCAGGAACTCTCGACCTGCAAGCAGTACCGTCTGCCGATCAAGATCGTCAACCTGAACAACAAGTACATGGGAATGGTGCGTCAGTGGCAGCAGTTCTTCCACGGCAACCGGTACTCCGAGTCCTACATGGACGCGCTGCCGGACTTCGTGAAGCTCGCCGAGGGGTACGGCCACCGCGGGGTTCTCGTCGAGCGTCCCGAGGACGTGGAACCGGCGCTCCGCGAAGCGTTCGGCCGCAGGAACGAGCTCGTCTTCCTGGACTTCATCACCGACCAGACGGAGAACGTGTACCCGATGGTCCCCGGCGGCAAGGGGATCTCCGAGATGATCCTCGCCGAGGATCTATGAGCGCGCCGGGCCGCTCCAAGCGCGAATCCCGAGCGCGCACTTGCGCGAGGGTGGTCCATTGAGCGCGGCGCGAGGACCGACACCGTGAACGCCCCAGTCCCCGGCTCGTACCCGCTGCCGGCCCCGCCGGCGAGCGGGATGCGGCACATCATCTCCATCCTGCTCGAGAACGAGGCGGGCGCGCTGTCGCGGGTCGCGGGCCTGTTCTCGGCGCGCGGCTACAACATCGAGTCGCTCACCGTTGCGCCGACCGAGGACCCGTCGCTCTCGCGGATGACCATCGTCACGATCGGCTCCGACGACATCGTCGAACAGATCACCAAGCAGCTGAACAAGCTGATCGAGGTGGTCAAGGTCGTCGATCTCTCCGAGGCGCCGCACATCGAGCGCGAGCTGATGCTGATCAAGGTGCGGGCGACCGGCAAGGACCGCGAGGAGATGAAGCGCATGGCGGACATCTTCCGCGGCCGCATCATCGACGTCACCGAGACGACCTACACGATCGAGCTCACGGGCGCGGGCGAGAAGCTCGACGCCTTCCTCGAGGCGCTCGACAAGACGGCCATCCTCGAGACGGTACGCACCGGCGCATCGGGCATCGCCCGAGGCGAGCGGGTGCTCAGAATCTAGTGCAGGAGCGAGGGGCGCGGCCGGGCGCCGCCGGCGCCCGCGGCCACGGCGCCCAGGACACCGTTCACTCGCTCACCTCAACT
>Ga0233416_10000409_pt1 | contig 13207 bp, 13 predicted proteins | sample Sediment_Towuti__2_FD_188638 | JGI IMG/M metagenome (GOLD analysis project Ga0233416, IMG submission 188638) | Sediment microbial communities from Lake Towuti, South Sulawesi, Indonesia - Sediment_Towuti_2014_0_MG | ecosystem: Environmental > Aquatic > Freshwater > Lake > Sediment | place... | reverse complement strand
CGGAGGAGCTTGGCGGGCTGGGTGATGGCCTCCTGCGGGCCCTCGCCCTGCTCGACCGGCTCGACGACCTCGGGACGCGCGGCCTCGGCGGTGCCCCGTTCGGCGTTCTCGTCCATCATCGATGCAACGTTAGCAGCGGGGTGGGCGAGGGACGGGCGTCGGCCTCAGCCGGATGCCAGCTCGCTCCAGAACAGCGCCTGCGTGAGCGCGCCCCGCTCCAGGTCGCCGAGGTCCACGCTCTCGTCGATCGAGTGGTACTGGCTCTTCTCGTCGCTCGCGCCGTAGATGAGGATCTCCGCGTCGGGGAACGTGCTCGCGAGCGCCGGGACGAGGGGAACCGATCCGCCCGAGCCGCTCTCGACGGCCGGGCGCCCGTAGGCGGTCTCCATCGCGCGTCGCATCGCGGCGAACGCCGCGCCGTCGCTCCGCACGCGCAGGCCGTGGCCGCCCTCGCCCGCCTGCACGTTGACCTCGACGCCCCACGGGGCGTGCGACTCGAGGTGGGCCGCGAGCAGTCGCATCGCGCGCTCGGGGTCCTCGCCGGGTCCGATCCGCAGGCTCACCTTCGCGCGCGCGGCCGGCACGAGCTGGTTCGAGGCCTCGCGCACGCGCGGCGCGTCGATCCCGAGAACCGACACGGCGGGGCCACCCCACAGCCGCTCGGAGAGCGTTCCCTCGCCGATCAGCCGAACGCCGGGTCTGATCGGGGCGGCCTCCCGGAGCTCCTCCTCGGTCATCTGCACGCCGTCCCACGGGGCGCGGGTGAGGCCCTCGATCGCGACGTTCCCGTCGACGTCGTGGAGCGAGGCCAGGACCCTCGCGAGCGACGAGAGGGCGTCCGGGATCACGCCGCCGAACACGCCGCTGTGGACCGCGAGGTCGAGCACGCGGACCGAGACGGTGCAGTCGACGACGCCGCGGATCGAGGTCTCGAGCGCGGGGACGCCCGTGCGCCAGTTGCCGCCGTCGGCGATGCACAGCACGTCGGCCTCGAGCAGGTCTCGGTGCTCCCCGATCAGGAAGGGCAGATGCTCGGTGCCGGCCTCCTCCTCGCCCTCGACGATCACCTTGACGTTCACGGGAGGGCGGCCCCCGAGGGCGCGCATCGACGCGGCGTGCATGACGATGCCGCACTTGTCGTCCGCGGATCCGCGCCCGAACAGGCGTCCGTCGCGGATCTCCGGTTCGTAGGGAGGTGTGGTCCACTCCTCGAGCGGACCCTCGGGCTGGACGTCGTGGTGGGCGTACAGGAGCATGGTGGGTGCGCCCGCCGGTCCGGCCACCTCCCCGAACACTGCCGGGTGGTCGACGTCGGGGAGCTCGATCAATCGCGCGCCTCCGTAGCCGGCGGCCTCGAGGATCTCGGCCGTGGCCTCGGCCGACCGCCGGACGGGCTCCTCGTCGTAGCCCTTGAACGCGATGGACGGGATGCGGACGAGGCGCTCGAGGTCCGCGACGGTCTGAGGCATGCACTCAGCGACGGCGTGGCGGAGATCCTCGGTGGCCATCGAGGCTCACGATACCGGCCGGGGGTCGTTCGCGCCTCGGAGCCAGGGGCCTTCGCCCCCCGCGGGCGAAGCGGCGCTCCGCCAGCCTGCGAGCGATGGGCTCCGTCGACGGACGCGGGGGGTGGGGATGAACCAGCTCGTGGTCCGGCGCGAGGAAGGGGACCGGTACAGGCTCGAGATCCGTGGGCATCAGGTGCTCGTGGACCAACCCATCGACGACGGCGGTGAGGACACCGCGCCGACACCGACCGAGCTGTTCGTCGCCGGCCTCGCGTCCTGCATCGCCTTCTACGCCGGTCGGTTCTTGCGCCGACATGGGATCTGCGAAGAGGGCCTTGCGGTCGTGTGCGACTTCGCATTCGCCTCTGACCGACCGGCCCGCGTCGGGCAGATCTCGCTCCGCGTGCAGCTCCCGGCGGGCTTCCCGGAGGAGCGTCGGAAGCCTCTCCTTTCGGTGATCGAGCACTGCACCGTCCACAACACGCTCCAACGTCCGCCGGCCGTTGAGATCGTGCTCGAGACGCCCTAGCGGGCCGGGGGTGTCGCGCGTCCCGCTCGCTCAGCGTGACTGCTCGCGCATGAAGCGCTCGAGCAGCGGCGGGACCTGCGTCGACAGGAACTCGTACACGGCGTGCATGCTCTCGAGCCGGGCGCGGACGTCGAGGTCCTTCGCGGCGGGGAGGCGCAGCCCGTCCTCCGCGATCAGGTGCATCCGCTCCATGCCGCGGAGCCGCGCGGTGAGCAGGCGTTCCCATCCACCCGGGCGCATGCGGAAGTAGTCCTGGCGCTCGCTCGGGATCCCGACCCGCTCGACGAGCCCCATCTGGATCAGCTGGCGGGTCATCGTGCTGATGGAGCCCTTGCTGGCATCCAGGTAGGAGGCGAGCTGGCTGGAGGATTGCTCGGCGGGTACCGCGACGAGCAGGCGCCCGAGGATCCGCCCGGCCATGCGGGGGAGGCCGTCGTCCTCGAAGAGGATCCCCACGCCCTCGACGAACCCCTTCTCCCCGTCGGGGCGCGATCCCTTCGTCGATCTGGTCGCCATCCACGCCTCCCTCGGCCGTCCGGCCCAAGTCTCACGGAGCACAGGTCGGATTGACGCTTCGCAACGTTCAGTATATCCTGAACGTCGAGAACCGCAAGGCCTCCCGCCGATCCCCCGATCCCGTCGAGACCTGGAGAGCGGTCCTCCGTCCGAGGAAAGCCGATGCGGAAGGAGGGGTCGCGATGATGTTCCCTGCCGGGCAGTTGGAGAACCCCCGTCACGCCGGGCACCGGGAGGGTGTGCCGACCGTCGTGCTGCTCGAGGAGGTCACCAAGCGATACGACGCCGGTGGGGCGCTGTCGGTGACCGCACTCGAGGACGTCGGCCTCGAGGTGGATCAGGGCGAGTTCGTCGTCGTCCTCGGCCCGTCGGGGAGCGGCAAGACGACGCTGCTGAACGTGATCGGCGCGCTCGACGCGGCGACCGAGGGGCAGGTCACGGTCGCGGGCCGGCGTCTCGCCGGCGCGAGCCGCCGAGACCTGTTCCGCTTCCGGCGCGAGAACGTCAGCTTCATCTTCCAGAGCTTCAACCTCTTCCCCGGACTCACCGCGCTGGAGAACGTGCGGTTCGGCGTGGACGTGACCGGACGCAGGAACGGAGGAGCGTCGGCGATCGCCCGCGCGGTCCTCGAGGACGTGGGGCTCGGCGATCGCCTCGATCACTTCCCGCACGAGCTCTCGGGCGGCGAGCAGCAGCGCGTCGCGATCGCGAGGGCGCTCGCGACGGGCAATCCGCTGATCCTCGCCGACGAGCCGACCGGAGAGCTGGACTTCCGCACCGGCGTGCAGATCCTCGGGCTCCTTCAGCGACAGGCCGAGGCCGGCACGACCGTGCTCGTCGTGACCCACAACCGCGAGATCTCGCGCATCGCCGATCGCGTGGTCGAGCTGTCGAGCGGCCGCGTCGTGAGCGACGGCCCGCCGAAGGGCGGGAAGGCCGACATCTCCGACCTGCACTGGTGAGGTGGGGACGATGCGGCAGATCTGGTTCTGGCTGCGCTGGTCCGGGCGCGAGCTCCGTCGTCGCTGGGTCCAGGTGACGGTTATCGCCCTGATCATCGCCCTCGGCACGGGCGTGCAGGCCGGACTCGGGAGCACGTCGGACTGGCGGAAGCGCTCCTACGACGAGAGCTACGAGGCGCTCCGCATGCACGACCTGCGGGTGCGTCTTGCCGATGGCAGCTTCGTGCCACGGGGCACGCTGGCGGGTGCGCTGGAGCGGATCACGCACCCGGAGTGGGTGGCATCGGCCGACGAGCGCCTGATCGTGCCCACCCAGGTCGATGCCTCGACCGCTTCGCAGGCGGTCCTCGTGCCCGGTCGGATCGTCGGGGTCGAGCCGGTCGGGGGCTCGTCTGCCGTCGACGGCATCTGGGTCACGCGCGGCCGGGGGCTCGGACGCGCAGACGACGGCGCACCGGTCGCCGTCCTCGAGGATCACTTCGCCGACTACTACGACCTGCCGAGCACCGGCCGCATCGGCTTGCCCGGGGGCGCGTCCATCGGCTACGTGGGGACCGGCTACTCGCCCGAGTACTACATGGTCGCGAACGACGCGCTCGGCTACAGCTTGATGGCCGAGGCGAACTTCGCGGTGCTCTTCGCGCCGCTCGCAACCGCCGGTCTGCTCTCGGGACGCGCGGGTCAGATCAACGACCTCGTCATCGCACTCGACCGCGGTGTCGATCGCGATGCCGCGCGATCGGAGATCGAGGAAGCCCTGAGGGCCGCGCTGCCGGACGTGGGTGTGAGCGTCGCCACCCGCGAGGAGGACCTCGTCTACGGGCTGATGTACGGGGACCTCGATAGCGACCAGGGGACGCTCAACCTGCTCGCGATGCTCATGTTCGTCGCGGCGGTGTTCGCGGCCTTCAACCTCACGAGCCGGATCGTCGAGGCGCAGCGGCGCGAGATCGGCATCGGCATGGCGCTCGGCGCGCGGCGTCGCACGCTCGCGCTGCGTCCGCTCCTCATCGGCGCCGAGATCGCACTGCTCGGCGTTCTGTTCGGCGTGGCGATCGGGTGGCTCGTGGGCGCGGCGATGAAGGTCCAACTCGAGACGATCCAGCCGCTCCCCGTGTGGGAGACGCCCTTCCGTCTGGACCGCTTCGTCGGTGCGGCGGCGCTCGGGTTCCTCCTGCCCTTCCTCGCGACGGCGTGGCCGGTGTGGCGCGCGGTCCGGGTCGAGCCCGTCGAGGCGATCCGGACGGGACACCTGGCGTCCCGGGGCGGGGGGCTCGCTCCGCTGCTCAAGCGGGTGCCGCTGCCTGGAGGGAGCTTCGGGCAGATACCGGTGCGCAACGTCGTGCGCGCCCCTCGACGGACGATCCTCACCGCGATCGGCATCGGCGCGGCGATCATGGCCCTCGTCGGACTGCTCGGGATGCTCGACTCGCTCGCGACCACGATCGATCGGGGGGACCGCGAGCTCCTGAACGGGGCCCCCGATCGTGTGATGGTCGACCTCGCCGGGTTCCAGCCGGTGGGCGAGGGCGTGGTCTCGATCATCGAGGGATCGCCCGCCGTCGGCTCCGCCGAGCCGATGGTGCGGGTGGGCGGAGAGCTCCGGAGGAAGGGCGTCCGGTTCGACGTCTTCCTCGAGGTGCTCGACCTGCAGAGCCCCGTCTGGCACCCCACGCTCGGCTCGGCGGTGCCTACCGGGGACCTACCCGGCATCGTCATCGCGCAGAAGGCCGCCGAGGATCTCGGCGTGGCTCCGGGCGACACGATCGACGTGTCGCACCCGGTCCGCGAGGGACCGTTCGCGTTCGCGACGACGACGACGACGATGCGGGTCGTGGGCATCCACCCGAACCCGGTGCGGTCCTTCGCCTACCTCGACGAGCGCGACGCGGGACTCATGGGTCTCGAGGGCGTCGCGAACGCCGTGCAGGTCGTGCCGGCCGCGGGCTCGAGCGTGGACGACGTGAAGCGGGCGATGTTCGGCTTCCCGGGGGTCGCCTCCGTCCAACCCGTGAGCGCGATGGCGCAGGTGCTCCGCGATCTCGTCGGGTCGATGCGTGGCATCTTCGCGGTGATCGAGTTCTTCGCGCTCGCGCTCGCGCTCCTCGTGGCGTTCAACGCGGCGAGCATCAACGTGGACGAGCGCGCCCGCGAGCACGCGACGATGTTCGCCTTCGGGATGCGGGTGCGAACGCTGCTCCGCATGACGAGCGTCGAGAGCCTGATCGTCGGACTGCTCGGGACCCTCATCGGGCTCGGCGTCGGCGTGGCGGCGCTCGGCGCGCTCTTGGCGAGCGCGACGAAGGAATCGCCGCAGATCGGGATGCTGACGCGGCTCGCGCCGGCCACGGTGCTGACGGCGCTCGCGTTCGGGGCGCTCGCGGCGTTGCTCGCGCCGCTGCTCACCGCGCGCAAGCTCCGGAGGATGGACATCTCCTCGACCCTGCGGGTGATGGAGTAGCGCGGTCAGGGGTAGAGGCGCTGCCGCTTCCACCCGCCGTCGGGCCGCCGCGTGTACCGGAACCGGTCGTGCAGGCGGTGCTCACGCCCCTTCCAGAACTCGATCGAGGTCGGGACGAGCCGGAAGCCGCCCCAATGCGGCGGGAGGGGGATGTCCTCGTGCCCGTACCGCTCGGCGGCCTCGGCGAACGCGCGGTCGAGCTCCTCGCGAGAGCCGACCGGTCGGCTCTGCCTGGAGGCCCAGGCGCCGAGGCGAGCCTCACGCGGACGGGTCCGGAAGTAGGCGTCGGCCTCGTCGCGCGCGACGGGCTCCACCGTTCCGTCGATACACACCTGGCGGTCGAGCTCCCTCCACAAGAAGGCGACCGATGCGTTCGGGTTCTCCGCGAGGTGCCGTCCCTTGCGGCTCTCGAGATTGGTGAAGAAGGTGAGGCCGCGCTCGTCCACCGTCTTCAACAGCACGTGGCGAACGGCCGGGCGGCCCTCCGCGTCGGCGGTCGCGAGGGCCATCGCCTCGGAGAAGTCGGTGCCGGCGGCCTGCGCCTCCGCGAGCCAGGCCTGGAGTTGGACGATGGGATCGTGGGCCAGATCGCGCTCGGACAGTCCTTCGCTCCGCGGATCCCCTGCGCTCACTTGAGCTCTTTGGGGATGACGTAGCCGACGAGGGTGGCGCCGCCGGCTCGCAGCTCGTCCCACCGGCCATCGAACGCGAGCGTCGCGAGCGCCGCCGTCGGGAACTTCTGTCGCAGCCGCTCGAGCCTCTCGCCCTCGGACGCGAGCTCGAGCGCGAGATCCTGCATCCCGGGGTTGTGGGCGATGAGGAGCACCGACGCGATGCCGTCCGGGATCCGGCGGAGGCGCTCGAGCAGGCCATCGGCCTCGGCTGCGTACAGATCGTCCTCGATCCCGGTCTCGGCGTCGCCGATCGAGGGCACGATCGCCTCGAGGGTCTGCCGCGCGCGCAGGGCGCTCGAGCACAGCACAAGGTCGGGACGGATCTGGCGAGACTTCAGGTAGACGCCCATCGTCTCGGCGGCCCGTTCGCCGCGCTCGGCGAGCGGGCGGTCGCGGTCGGGCAGGCCCGGATCGTCCCAGCTCGACTTCGCGTGGCGGAGCAGATGGATCTGCCTCATGGGGCGGGCCGCCGGGGCTCGGATGACGGCGTGCCCTCGGCAGGACTCGAACCTGCGCACCCGGCTCCGGAGGCCGGCGCTCTATCCACTGAGCTACGAGGGCGTGCGGTGTGAGTCTAGCAACGGCCCCCGACCGGACCCGGGTCCTATGCTTCGCACACGATGGTCGAGGGACCCCGCGTGCTGCTCGTCGAGGACGAGCCCGTGATCCTGCGCCTGTTGCAGGTCAACTTCCGGTTGGAGGGCTTCCAGGTCGACGCGTGCTCGCGTGGGGAGGAGGCGCTGCGCCGCGCCGAGGCGAACCCCCCGGACGCCGTGATCTTGGATGTGCTCCTCCCGGGCATGAACGGGTTCGAGGTGTGCGAGCGGCTGCGCGAGCGCCCGGCGACGGCCTCGGTGCCGATCGTCATGGTCACCGCGCAGGCCCAGGACGAGGATCGAGCACGCGGCTACGCTCTCGGCGTGCAGGAGTACGTCACCAAGCCCTTCGAGCCCGCGGAGCTCGTCGCCACGGTCCGCGGGCTCATCGACGCGGCCGGCTGAGGCGGTCTCCGGTGATCGAAGAACGGCTGACGCGACTCATCTCCGAGTCCATCGCAGCCGTCGCCCACGACATCGGGCTCACGGACGTCCTGCCTCAGGTCGAGCTGTCGAAGCCGAAGCAGAAGGAGCACGGGGACTTCGCCACGAACGTCGCCCTTACGCTCGCCGGCCGGGTGGGGCGCGGACCTCGCGACGTGGCCGACGCGATCGTCGCTGCGCTGCCGGCGGCGTCGTTCCTCGAGCGTGCCGAGGTTGCGGGACCCGGCTTCATCAACCTGTTCGTGACGGACGAGTGGCTCCACGACGCCCTCCGCGAGATCGCGCTCCGTGGCACCGAGTACGGACGGGCGGTCCCGACCGGACAGCGTGTGCAGGTCGAGTTCGTGAGCGCGAACCCGACCGGGCCGCTCACCCTCGGCCATGCGCGGAACGCGGCGATCGGCGACGCGATCGCCCGGCTGCTCGAGTTCACGGGGTGGTCGGTCGAGCGCGAGTACTACTTCAACGACGCCGGCGGCCAGATGGACCGGTTCGGCGCGAGCGTCGAGGCCCGGTACCTGCAGCTCGCCGGACGCGAGGCCGAGGTGCCCGAGGACGGCTACCACGGAACGTACATCGAGGACCTCGCGAGGGACATCCTCGCCACGGAGGGCCCTGGGCTCGTCGATCTCGCGCCCGACGCGCGGGTCGTGCGGCTGCGCGAGGAGGGCGCGCGGCGCGTCCTGGACCAGATCCGCGCCACGCTCGACCGCTTCGGCGTGCGCTTCGACGTGTTCTTCTCGGAGAAGTCCCTCGCGGACAAGGGCGAGATCGAGGCGACCGTCGATCGGCTGCGTGCGGCGGGCTACGCCTACGACGCGGATGGCGCGGTGTGGTTCCGCTCCACGGCGTTCGGCGACGACAAGGACCGGGTCGTGGTGCGCTCGAATGGCGTGCACACGTACTTCGGCGCCGACTGCGCGTACCTGGTCGACAAGCTCTCGCGTGGGTTCGACCACGTGATCTACGTGTGGGGCGCCGATCATCACGGGGATGTCGCTCGCGTGCGGGGGGCGGCGCAGGCGCTCGGGTATGCACCGGAGACCGTGGAGATGGTGATCTACCAGTGGGTGGCGTTCCTGCGCGACGGTGTGCCGGTTCCGATGAGCAAGCGCTCGGGTCACTTCATCGCGCTCGATCAGCTGATCGACGAGGTTGGCGTGGATGCCACGCGGTTCCACCTGCTGATGTTCGGCAACGACGCGGCGATGAACTTCGACATCGAGACCGTGAAGCGTCAGTCGATGGACAACCCCGTGTACTACGTGCAGTACGGGCACGCACGGATCGGCTCGATCTTGCGTACGGCCGCCGAGCGGGGCGTCGAACTGCGGCCGATCGAAGAGGTCGACCTCTCGCTCCTTTCCCATGAGGCCGAGCTCGACCTCATGCGCCTGCTCGCGGACACGCCGGGTCGGATCCGCGCGGCGGCGGAGCTGCGCGCCCCGCACCGCCTCACGCACGCGGCACAGGACCTCGCCGCACGGTTCCACCGCTTCTACACCGACTGCCGCGTCGTGAGCGATGACGCGGAGCTCACGCAGGCCCGTTTGTGGTTGTGCACCGCGACGAAGCAGGCGATCGCGACCCTGCTCGGGCTCCTGGGGGTCTCGGCGCCCGAGTCGATGGAACGCGCGGATGCCTGAGGCGGGACAGTGGATCGGCCAAGTCGAGGTGCGTCCGGCGACGCCGCGAGACGCGGCGGCCTTCCTCACCCTCTACCGAGCGGTCGCGGCCGAGCGCCGGTTCATCCGGACCGAGACCGTGACCCAGGGCGTCCGTGACTACCGACGTCGGTTCCGACGTTCGTGGACCGAGGACCAGGCGGACCTCATGGCGGTCGCCGATGGTCGCATCGTCGGTTCGCTCGGGATCGAGCGCGGCGATCAACCGGCAACACGGCACGTCGCGACGCTGGGGATGCACGTTGACGCGGGATGGCGAGGCCGAGGGGTGGGCTCGGCGCTCATGAGGGCCGCGGCCGGCTGGGCGCGCTCGGTGGGCGTGGAGAAGCTCGAGCTCACCGTGTACCCGGACAACGACGCGGCGATCGCCCTGTATCGCAAGTTCGGGTTCGTGGAGGAGGGCAGGCTCGTCCGGCACTCGAAGAAGTCCTACGGCTACCAAGACGAGATACTGATGGGCATGTGGCTGAAGGACGAGACGTGAGCGAGCGCACCCTCCGGGTCGGACTGCTCGGCTGCGGCACGGTCGGTTCGGCGCTCGTGAGGCTGCTCGACGAGCACGCCGGCGACATCGCGCGTCGCGCAGGGTGCCGGCTCGAGGTCGGGCGCGTGGCCGTCCGCGATCCGTCACGGTCCCGGGACGTGCCGCTCGATCCCTCGCGGTTCGCGGCCGACCCGATGGCGGTCGTGGACGACCCGGACGTCGACATCGTCTGCGAGGTGATGGGCGGCAGTGAGCCGGCCGGCTCGCTCATCCTCTCGGCGTTCGATCGGGGCAAGCCCGTCGTGACCGCGAACAAAGAGCTGCTCGCGAACCGAGGGCGTGAGCTCTTCGACGCCGCCGACGCCAAGGGTCTCGACCTGTACTTCGAGGCCGCGGTCGGCGGGGGCATCCCGCTCATCCGCCCGCTGAAGGAGTCGCTTGCCGGCGAGCGGGTCCGTCGGGTGATGGGCATCGTCAACGGCACGACGAACTTCATCCTGACGAAGATGTCGGAGGAGGGGGGAGCGTTCGCCGAGGTCCTTGCGGAGGCGCAGCGTCTCGGGTACGCGGAGGCCGATCCCACCGCCGATGTGGACGGCTACGACGCGGCGGCGAAGTGCGCGATCCTCGCATCCATCGCGTTCAACGCGCGCGTGACCGCGGACGAGGTGTACCGCGAGGGTATCTCGACCGTCACGACCGAGGACATCGAGTTCGCTCGGCGTCTCGGCTACGTCGTGAAGCTGCTCGCGATCGCGGAGCTGGACGAGGACGAGCGGATCGCGGCCAGGGTCCACCCGGCGATGATCCCCGCGACGCACCCGCTCGCGGCGGTGCGCGATGCGTTCAACGCGGTGTTCGTCGAGGGCCCGAAGATCGGAGAGCTGATGTTCTACGGTCGCGGGGCCGGCGGGGACGCCACCGCGACGGCGGTCGCCGGCGACCTGGTGAGCGTGGCCCGCAACCTGCTGTCGGGGGCGCGCGGCGTCGGCTGCACCTGCTTCCACGAGCGGACGATCCGCCCGATGGCGGAGATGCAGGACCAGTACTACATCCTCCTGCGAGTCGACGACCGCCCGGGCGTGCTCGCCGAGATCGCCGGCGTGTTCGGCCGCAATGACGTCTCGATCAGCAGCGTGTGGCAGGAGGGGACCGGCGCCGACGCGCAACTCGTGTTCATCACGCACCGAGCGCGCGAGGGTGCGTTCCAGCGGGCGATCTCCGAGCTGCGAGACGTGCGCCCGGTCGAGGAGGTCCGCTCGATCCTCCGCGTGGAGGGAGCGGAGGGATGACCTCCGGCCAGTGGCGGGGCCTCATCGAGGAGTACCGGGAGCGTTTGCCGGTGACCGAGGCGACGCCGGTCGTGACCCTGCGCGAGGGCGACACGCCGCTCGTGCGATCCGAGCCCCTCTCGGCGGAGACCGGGTGCGACGTCTGGCTGAAGTACGAGGGCGCGAACCCGACGGCGTCGTTCAAGGACCGCGGCATGACGCTCGCGATCAGCAAGGCTCTCGAGCAGGGCTCGAAGGCCGTCGCGTGCGCCTCCACCGGGAACACGAGCGCCAGCGCGGCGGCCTACGCGGCGAAGGCGGGGCTCGCGTGCGCGGTGCTCGTCCCGAAGGGCAAGATCGCGATGGGCAAGATGGCGCAGACGCTGGTGCACGGCGCGCGGGTGCTCGAGGTCGAGGGCAACTTCGACGCCGCGCTCGAGCTCGCCCAGGATCTCGCCGCGCACTATCCGGTGACGCTCGTGAACTCGGTGAACCCATTCCGGCTGGAAGGGCAGAAGACGCTTGCGTTCGAGGTGTGCGACATGCTCGGCCGAGCTCCCGACCTCCACTGCGTCCCGGTCGGGAACGCGGGCAACATCTCGAGCCACTGGATGGGGTACTCGGAGTACCTGACCGACGGTGTCATCGCCGAGCCGCCGCGGCTCTTCGGCTTCCAGGCGGCGGGCGCGGCGCCGCTCGTACTCGGTAGGCCCGTGAAGGATCCGCAGACGATCGCGTCCGCGATCCGGATCGGGAACCCTGCGTCGTGGGACAAGGCGATCGCCGCGGCGACCGAGTCCGAGGGGGGGATCCTCGCCGTGACCGACCGGGAGATCCTCGCCGCGTACCGGCGCGTCGCTCACGAGGGCCTGTTCGCTGAGCCGGCCTCGGCGGCGAGCGTCGCCGGGCTGCTGCACCTCGCGGCCGAGGGCGTGCTCCCATCGGGCGCGACCGTCGTGTGCGTGCTGACGGGCCACGGCCTGAAGGACCCCGAGTGGGCGATCACCGGCGCCGGCCACCCGCCGAGCGTCCCCGCCGACCCCGCCGCGGTGGCGACCGAGCTCGGGCTGTAGGCTGCCCCGTCGTGAAGCTGATCGCGCGCGTGCCGGCCACCTCGGCCAACCTCGGGCCGGGGTTCGACTGTTTCGGACTCGCGCTCGACCTGTGCAACGAGGTCACGCTCGACACCGACGCCGAGCCGGGTGTGACGTGGGAGGGCGAGGGCGCAGGTGAGCTGCCGACCGACGGTTCGGACATGGTGAGCCGTGCGATCGGCCGCCTCGCGGAGCGGGAGCGCGTGGACCCCCCGGCCTTCGCGCTGTACGGCTCGAACCGGATCCCGCTCGAGCGAGGGCTCGGATCCTCGGCCGCGGCGTGCGTGGCCGGACTTGCCCTCGCCGCGCGGCTGCTGGGTCTCGAGCTCGACGCCGGGGACGCCGTGCGTTTCGCGTCGGAGATCGAGGGGCATCCGGACAACGCGGCCGCCGCGATCCACGGGGGGTTCGCGATGGCCCTCGAGGACGGCTCGGTCACGCGCTTCGACCCGCACCCGGAGCTGCGTCCGGTCGTGCTGATCCCCGATGTGCGGCTGCCGACCGAGGAGGCGCGACGCGCGCTGCCGGACCGTGTGCCTCGCGCCGACGCGGTGTTCAACGCGGGCCACGCGGCCCTGGCCGTGCTCGCGCTCACGCACCGACCGGATCTGCTCGCCGAGGCCCTGCAGGACCGGCTGCACCAGCCCTTCCGGCTCGCGCTCGTCCCGAGCGTCGCGGCGGTCTTCGAGGACCTGCGGGGCAACGGTATCCCCGTGTGCGTCTCCGGTGCCGGTCCTACGCTGCTCGCGTTCGATACGCCCGGGCTCGAGGTGCCGGACCCGGGAGCAGGATGGCGAACGCTCCGGGTGCCGGTCCGGCCGACGGGCGTCGAGATCCTCGACGGCCCCGAGGGTTGACGGGTTCAGCCTCGCCGGCCGGTGACCGATGTCATTGAATCGACCTGACCCCGAACCTAGACTCGCTGCGCATGCGCCGATGAGCGACCCGGAAACGCACCCGACCCTCGATCGCCCGGTCGAAGG
>Ga0233416_10000408_pt1 | contig 13236 bp, 9 predicted proteins | sample Sediment_Towuti__2_FD_188638 | JGI IMG/M metagenome (GOLD analysis project Ga0233416, IMG submission 188638) | Sediment microbial communities from Lake Towuti, South Sulawesi, Indonesia - Sediment_Towuti_2014_0_MG | ecosystem: Environmental > Aquatic > Freshwater > Lake > Sediment | place... | reverse complement strand
CCAGGTTGACCTCGCGCGAGACCTCCGCCTGGAGGTCGACCTGGTTGTAGCGCGGCGGCTCGGGTTGCTGCGCGGCAGCGGGCAGTGCGGCAAGGCCCGCGGCGAGCGCGAGGATGCGGCAGAACTTCATTTCAGCTCCTTGTGGTTGGCACGGTGCGCATTCAACGGCGGTGCGGACCGAACGGGGTTAAAGTGCCCGCGATGTTCATCGCTCGTGCGCAATGGCTGCGACGCTGCTGGTCGTGCGGCGCGCCGCTCGGCCAGCGGGACCGGAAGTGCCCCCGCTGCGGGGCGCGCCAGCCGCGCGGAGTGTAGCCGGCCGGAATCTCAGGCGAGATTCCGCAGCTCCCTCAGCCCCACCGAGAGCATCGCGAGGTCCGGCGCCGGCACCGACCGCAGCTCGGTGAGCAGCCGCGCGGCGCGCTCCATCGGCTCGCGGCTCCGGCTCTCCCACGCCTCGACGAGCGCGCTTGCGTCGCTGTCCTGCCCGTTCGCGAGCACGTTCCCGGCGAGCGTGCGCTGGAGCCCGGCGAGATCGTCGCGCATCGAGCCCTTGGCGAGCGTCTGCCAGTGGCTCTCAGCGGGGAGCTTGCCGATGCGGTCGCGCAGCCACGCGAGGCCGAGCTTCGACGAGAGCCGGAAGTAGACGCCGGCGACGGTCTCGACCGGCCGGCCGGTCGCCTCGGCGACCTCGACGATGTCGAGGGCGGCGAACAGCGTGTCGAGCGCGGTGACGCGCATCGCGACCTCCTGCGGCACGCCCGCCTGCGTCCAGCGCACCACCTGGATGTCGAACTCCGACCGCGCCTGCGGGTCGAGGAGCTGCAGCAGTTGCCCGTAGAGCGCCTCGACCCCCGGCCGGAAGCGCTCCATCGTCGCCTCCATCGGCTCGGCGAGCCGCCGCGAGCGGAGGAACCACGAGGTGGTGCGGACGATGAGGCGTCCGGATTCGATCAGCATGTCGGCCTGGATCGAATCGGCCACCTTGTTGTCGAGCGCCTCGATCGCCTGCCACAGCGGCACGTAGCCGAACACCTCGCGCGTGAGGAGGTAGGCGCGGACGATCTCGGCCGGCGTCGCCGCGGTCGTGTCCATCAGCCGGTGGACGAACGTCGAGCCGACGCGGTTCACCATGCTGTTGACGACGTGGGTCGCGACGATCTCGCGGCGCAGGGGATGGCGCGGCATCACGCCGGCGTACGCCTCGCGCAGCGCCTGCGGGAAGTACCGGCCGAGCGCGGTGCCGATCCACGGGTCCTCGGGAAGGTCGGAGTCGAGGAACTCGTCGCTCAGCCACATCTTCGAGTACGCGAGCAGCACGGCGCGCTCCGGGCCCGCGAGGCCGGTCTTCTTCGCGCGCCGCGCGGCGATCTCCTCGTCGGCGGGCAGGAACTCGAGCGCGCGGTTGAGGCGCCCGCTCTTCTCGAGAAAGTGGATGAAGCGCTGCTGCGCGTCGAGCAGCTGCGGGGCGACGCGCCCGGCGAGCGAGAGCGACTGGGTCTGGAAGTAGTTGTCGCGCAGCACGAGCGCCGCGACCTGGTCGGTCATCTGCGCGAGCAGCGTGTTGCGCTGCTTCTCGGTGAGCTCGCCGTCGGCGATCACCAGGCCGAGCAGGATCTTGATGTTCACCTCGTGGTCCGAGGTGTCGACGCCCGCCGAGTTGTCGATCGCGTCGGTGTACACCCGCCCGCCGGCGAGCGCGTACTCGATGCGGCCGAGCTGCGTGAGGCCGAGGTTGCCGCCTTCGGCGACGACCTTGCAGCGCAGCTCCGCGCCGTTCACGCGGATCGCGTCGTTCGCCCGGTCGCCCACCGCGGCGTGGGTCTCGCTCGCCGCTTTCACGTAGGTGCCGATGCCGCCGTTGTAGAGGAGATCGACCGGTGCCTTGAGGATGGCGTTGATCAGCTCGTGCGGCGCGAGGCTGTCGGCGGCCAGCCCGAGCGCGGCCTTCGCCTCGGGCGAGATCGGGATCGACTTCGCGCTGCGCGGCCACACTCCCCCGCCCTTCGCGATCAGCATCGTGTTGTAGTCGGCCCACGAGGAGCGCGGCAGCTCGAAGAGGCGTTTGCGCTCCGCCCATGACGAGGCGGCGTCCGGATCCGGATCGATGAAGACGTGGCGGTGGTCGAACGCCGCGACCAGGCGAATGTGCTTGGAGAGCAGCATCCCGTTGCCGAACACGTCGCCCGACATGTCGCCGATCCCGACCGCGGTGAAGTCGGTCGTCTGGGTGTCGACCGCCATCTCGCGGAAATGGCGCTTCACCGACTCCCACGCGCCGCGCGCGGTGATGCCCATCGCCTTGTGGTCGTAGCCGGCCGAGCCGCCGGAGGCGAACGCGTCGCCGAGCCAGAAGCCGTACTCCTGCGAGACGCCGTTCGCGTAGTCCGAGAAGGTCGCCGTGCCCTTGTCGGCGGCGACGACCAGATACGGATCGTCGGGATCGTGCCGGCGCACCCGCGGCGGCGGGACGACGCTTCCGCCGACGAGGTTGTCGGTGACGTCGAGCAGCCCCCTCAGATAGTCCTTGTAGCAGGCCACGCCTTCCTTCATGAGCGCCTCGCGGTCGGCCGACCCGGTGGAAGATGAGGGCGCGCGCTTGAGCACGAACCCGCCCTTCGAGCCGACCGGCACGATCACAGTGTTCTTCACCATCTGCGCCTTGACGAGCCCGAGGACCTCGGTGCGGAAGTCCTCCGGCCGGTCGGACCAGCGCAGGCCGCCGCGCGCGACCTTGCCGCCGCGCAGGTGCACGCCCTCGAAGCGCGTCGAGTACACGAAGATCTCGAACATCGGCTTGGGCTCGGGCAGCCCGGGCACCTTCGACGGGTCGAACTTGAACGAGAGGTAGGTCCGCCGCCGGCCCTCTGCGTCACGGCGCCAGAAGCTGGTGCGGGTCGTGGCGAGGACGAGCGCGAGGACCTGCCGGAGCACGCGGTCCTCGTTGAGATTCGACACGCGCTCGAGCGCCTGCTCGATCGCGTTCACCTGCGCCGCCGCCCCGGCATCGTCGCCGCCCGCGGCGGGCGGAGCAGTGCCTGCCGCCGGAGGCGGGAGGTGCGACCCCGGAGCGGGCGACCGCGTGCCGGGCAAATCCGCGGGCACCCCGCGCGCCTCTGCGGTGCCGCCGCGCAGCGCGGGCCCTTTGCCGTCGGCCAGCGGAGCGGCGGCCTGGGGCGACTCCACGGTCGCACGTGCCGAGGCTCCGCGTTCCGTCGCCCCATCCCCGCCAAGCGGGGCCCCTGCTCCGCGCTCCGGCACGCGGTCCGGATCGAACCGCAGCTTGAAGAGGTTCACGAGCAGGCGCGCGACGACCGGGTTCGCGGCCATGGTCTGCTCGATGAACGGCTGCGACAGCGGGAACCCGATCTGCCGCAGGACCTTCGCGTAGGCGCGCAGGACGACGATTTCGTCCGCGGAGAGGCGCGCCGCGAGCACGAGCCGGTTGAAGTCGTCGTTCTCGACCTCGCCGGCGAAGACGCGCCCGAACGCCTCCTCGAAGAGCGGTCCGACCGCGTCGATCTCGATGTCCGCGTCCCCGGCGGCGACGCCGAAGTCGTGGATCCAGATCGGCTCGGCCCCCTCCGGCGCGACCCGGTACGGCCGCTCCTCCAGCACGCGCAGGCCCATCCGCTCGAGCATCGGCAGGCTGTCCGAGGGCGTGACCGCCCCGCCCTTGTGGAACAGCTTGAACCGGAGCGTTCCCGGCGCCGCTTCGAGCGGTTTGTAGAGGTTGAGCCCGAGGCCGCCGCCCGCGGCGACCCTGGCGAGCATCTCGCAGTCGGGGACGCTGTTCCGCGCCGGGACGTCCTCGCGGTACGCCGCGGGGAACGCCGCACCGAACCGGCGGAAGAGCTCGTTGCCGCGCGCCTCGCCCGCCGCGGCCACGAGCGCCTCGCGCAGGTCGTCCTCCCAGCGCCGCGCCGCGGCGACGAGCCGGCTCTCCAGCTCGCGGACGTCGTACGCCGGGATCTGGCCGGGCGTCGTGCGTACCGTGATCATGATCCGCGCGAGCACCGACTCCGAGAGGAACACGTTGAAGTCGGAGGAGGTGCCGTTGAACGCGCTTGCCAGCATCGCCTGCCACTTCCTGCGCAGATCGGTATTGAAGTTCTCGCGCGGCGCGTAGATCAGGCAGGTGACGAAGCGCTCGAAGGGGTCGCGGCGGACGAACAGCCGCAGCCGCTGGCGGTCGCCGAGATGCAGGATGCCGAGCGCGGTCTCGAAGAGCTCGGCTTCGGTGATCTGGAACAGCTCGTCGCGCGGATAGGTCTGGATGATCTGCTCGAGCGCCTTCCAGGCGTGGCCGCCCGGCGCGAGGCCGGCGCGCGCCTGGACGTTCGCCACCTTGCGCCGGACGAGCGGGATCTCGGCCGGGCTCACGTGATAGGCGATGTGCGTATAGAGCCCGAGGAAGCGGTGCTCGCCGCACACCTCGCCGCGGTCGTCGTAGCGCTTGAGGCCGACGTAGTCGAGGTAGCCCGGCCGGTGCACGGTCGAGCGCGCGTTGGCCTTGGTGAGGATGACGAGGTCCTTCACCCGCGCGTACTTGCGGACCTGCGGCGGGAGCTGCGAGAAGCTCGTCGCCAGCTCCTCGCCCGGCTTCTCGCGCAGGATCCCCAGCCCCGAGCCGGGCACGACCGCCAGCGCGTCGTCTCCGTCCTTCATGACGAGGTCGTGGCACCGGTAGCCGAGGAACGTGAAGTGGTTGTCGGCGAGCCACTCGAGGAGCGCACGCGCCTCCACGAGCTCGTTCTGGCCGACCGGGGGCGGACGGCGGTCGAGGTCGGCCACGATCTCGCGCACCTTGCCGAGCATCTTCTTCCAGTCCTCCACGGCGGCCCGGACGTCGCCGAGGATCCGCGCGATGTCGGCGGCGAGCGCCTCCATGAGCGTCGGGTCGGTGATCCGGTCGACCTCGAGGTGCATGAACGATTCGCGCAGGCCCGCCGGCGAGTCGTCGGGCAGCACGCCCATCAGCACCTGCTCGGCGCCCGCGGCGGCAGCGCCTGGCGCCTGGCGGTTCACGCGGATGACCGGGTGGATGATGAGGTGCAGGGTGAGCCCGTGCCGGTTCACCTCCATCGTCACCGAGTCGACGAGGAACGGCATGTCGTCGTTCACGATCTCGATGATCGAGTGGGTCGACTGCCAGCCGTGCTCCTGCACGCTCGGGTTGAAGACCCGCACGCGCGGCTGGCCGGGCTCGCGCCGGCGCGCGAAGTTCCAGTGCGAGAGCGCGGCCCCGTAGAGGTCAGCGGGCTCCCGCTCGGCGAGATCCTCGGGATCGACCTGCCGGTAGTAGGCCCGGACGAACGCCTCCGCCGCGCCGCGCGTCTCGGCCGGGAGCTTCTCGCGGACGAGGGCGAGGACCTGGTCCAGACGCTCGGCTTTGGCCTGTTCGGTGCGTGCTTGCATGGCCTAGCTCCTCGGCGGGGAGGCGCCCGGAATCCTGCGGGCAGGAAGGGCCGTTAGTCTAGCGCGAGCCGTCGTTCGCGCCGCGCGGGCCGCGGCCGCCGGCCGGTCGCGGCGCTCGAACCGGTCGCTGCCTGAACCGCCACGCACGGTGCGGGAGAGAACGAGCGCCGGCCGCCGTTTCGCGGGCGAGGCTCACCGGCTGAGCCACTCGCGTGCGCAAAATGCCCTCCATCATGTGCGCACGCGAGGACGCCGGACTTATACTTGGCGCGTCGCCGCTCGCATCAGCACCGGGACCGACATGCAGACCGAGATTGTCCTCGACCGCGACGAACTCCTGCGCCGCTGGAAGGCGCTCGAGGAAGACCCCGACAGCCCCGACCGCTACGAGCTCACCGAGTTCGGGGAGCTCGTCTTGAGCCCCAAGCCGACGAACGATCACCAGCTCGTGGCGTCCGAGGTCCTACAGGCGCTCGGCCGACAGCTCGGTCCGCGAGCGGGCATGGAGATCTCGGTCTACACCGACCGCGGCATCCGCGTTCCGGACGTGGTCTGGATGCCGGCCGCCCGGTGGCGGGAGGTCAAGGGAAAGTCGCCTTCTCCCTTCGTGCCCGACGTGTGTGTGGAAGTGCTGTCGCCGGGCAACTCGCGCGCCGAGATCATGATGAAGGTCGGCGCCTACCTTCGGGGCGGCGCGCGCGAAGCGATCGTCGTCGGCCGCAAGGGCGAGGTCGAGTACTTCGGCGCGGAGGGGAAACGTGAGGCGAGCGCGCTCGGCATCCGCCTCGACTTGCCGGCCGAGCTGTTCTAGCGGCCCGGCCGCCTAGACCCGCGCGACGACGAGCGGCACCAGCATCTCGTCCTCGGTGGCGCCGCCGTGGACGCCGATCTGCGCGTGCCGGCGCTCGCCCGGCACGTGGTCGCGGATCGCGTAGCCGTCCTTCATGACCAGCGTGTAGTCGCCGACGCGGTCGGCGAGCCGGGGATGCGCGGTGCCCGGGCCGTACCAGCCCTGCGCGACGAGGTCGCCGCTCCGCGCGAGCGTCGCGCAGTGCGCGAGCCGCGTCTCGACGTAGCGCTCGAACGCCGAAGCCGCGCCCGGGCGAACGTAGCAGTACGCGACGCGCGGCTCGCCGCAAAGCGGCAGCAGCAGCGTCTCCGCGAGGTCCGGATGGTCGTCGAGGTCCACGATCGTCCCGGGCCGCGTGTCGACGAAGCCGTGATCGGCGGTCGCGACGACGAGCGTGTCGGTCCCGGCGATCTCACCGAGAAACCGCGCGAAGGCCGCGTCGATGCGCCCGAGCTCCGCCTGCACCTCGGCCGAGGCGATCCCGTGCCGGTGCGCGAGCGAATCGATCTCGGAGTAGTACGCGTACATGTAGCGGCGCGCGCCGCCGCCGCGCACGACCTCGCGCAGCGCCGCGAAGAGCTCGTCCACCCCGCCGTGCCCGATCCGCCGTGCGCGCCCCGAGTGCGCGGCGTTGAAGTCGGAGTCGACGATCGACGACGGCGAAACGACGAACGGCTCGGCGTCGAGCCGGTCGGCGAGCGGCGGGTTGCGGAGCAGCTCGGCCGGAGTGACGCCGCCCGCCGCCGGGATCGGCGGGCCGCCGTGCCGCGGGCGGAACGGCAGCACCGCGAGCAACGCGCCGAGCTCGCGGAAATACATGTGCCAGCCGGTGAGCCCGTGCTGCGCCGGCGCGAGGCCGGTCATGAACGTCGTGATCGCGGTCGCCGTCGTCGAGGGGAACGTGGAAGTGATGGTCGCGCGCAGGCCGGACCGGAGCGCGCCACCGGCGCGCGCGAGATGGCGCGCGCCCAGGCCGTCGATCACGAGCAGGCACACGTTGCGCGCCGCTGCGATCTCGTCGGGTCCGAGGTCGCGCAGCGTCGCATAGCCCGACCGTCCGCCGAATGCCGTCTCGATCGACGCCATCAGGTTGACGATGCTGCCGCCGTAGTAATCGGGCCTCATTCTTGTTTCGGCTTCAAGCGCGCGAACGCTACCATACCCGTGGCGCCAGAGGACCAGTGTGACAAAAAGTGACGTTCGCCGGCCACGCCGGTCGGCTGGCATTGTCGTCGTGCGACGACACGAGCGGGATGGCGGGCGCTGGCGCTGCCTCGTGCTCCGCGCGTTCCGCTACTGGGATTTTCCGAAAGGCCTCGTCGAGGCGGGCGAGGATCCGCTCGCGGCGGCGATGCGCGAGGTGGCGGAGGAGACGACGCTCACCGGGCTCGCGTTCCGGTGGGGCGAGACGTTCCACGAGACGCCGCCGTACTCCGGCGGCAAGGTCGCGCGCTACTACGTCGCGGAATCTCCGCACGGGGAGGTCGCGCTGCCTCTGAGCCCAGCGCTCGGCCGGCCCGAGCACGACGAGTACCGCTGGCTGCCGTTCGACGAGGCGCGCGGGCTGCTCGTGCCGCGGGTACAGGCGGTGGCGGACTGGGCGCGGGCGATCGTGGAGGCGGGGTAGCGGCGCGGCGCTACCTCTCCCAGTCGTCCTCTTCCTGGTCCTCGACGTCCTCGTCGAGGTCGCCGCCTTCGCGCTCGGCCGCCTCGTCGTACTCCTCCTGCGAGAGCTCGTCCGCGTCCCCGAGCATGGCGGTGACCTCCTCGCGGAACGCGGCGTCGTCGAGGTCGGTCTCCGCGTCGATCAGCTCGACGACGCGGTGGAAGAGGTCGAGGTTGTTGAGGGTGGTCAGGTTGGTTCCCTCGGTGCCGACGACGTAGAAGCTCTCCGGGAAGAGCCGCCCGAGGAGCGACTCCTCCTCGGCCCCCACCGTCTGGTCCTCGAGCACGACGAGATCATCCAGGTCGATCGCCACGGCGCTTCTCCTTCCCCGCCTTGCCGCGATTCTAGTCGCGTTCGCGAGGGCGAAGCCACCGTGCCGCCAGGAGGCCCGGGTCACCGGCGCCGCCGCGGGGTGAAGAAGAACCGCGACACGACCGGCATGTGGTCGGAGAGGTCGCGGCTCACGTCCCGGATGAACTGCTTGATCTCCGCGGCCGAGGGGTTGCCGGCCAGGAGCTTCGTGAGAGTCGTCCAGCGCACCACTTTGGGGTCGGCCTTCCTGAATCCCCCGGCCGAGGCGCTCACCACCTTGATGTCCAGGCGCGATCCGATGTGGTCCTTGCGCTTGTACATGAGGTGGCTGATCTCGTCGTCGTCGTTCACCTTCCGGAAGAAGACCTTGTCCTGCGCCTCGAGGTCCGCGAACGGCTGCCAGGTGTCCGAGCTGGGCGGCTCGTTCCAGTCGCCGACGATCATCACGTCCGAGTCCACCTGCTGGGCGTCGCCCTCGAGCCAGTCGGCGAGCCACGCGGCGGCCTTCTGCCGCTGCTCCTTGTCGGTGACGCCGTCGCCGAGCTGCGACTTGGGGTGAATGCCCACCAGCTGGAAGTCGAAGGATTCGTTGCGGACGTTGACCGGCAGGCCGGTGAAGTAGCCCCACAGCGGCGTGCGCGGGAACGCGTCCTTGCCGGCCCGGGTCCTGACCTCGCCTTTGCCGACCAGCTCGTGGATGTCGTCCTTCGCGCGCACCCACTCCGTGTCGTAGAACATCGCGATGCGCTGGTCGCCGCCGGTCGTGCCGTACTCGACCTTGTACAGGCCGGCGCCCGCGTCGCCCAGGCGGCCCGCCACCTCGTCGAGCGATCCCTCCTCGATCTCCTCCAGCACGAGGATGTCCGCGTTCAGCGCCGTGAGCACCGTGACCATGTTCGCGACGCGCTGCGGGTCGCGGCTGTTGAACCAGCGGATGTTCCAGGTGACGAGGTCCAGGTACCTATCGGTGCCGCGGAACTTCCGGTCGACGATCGCGGCGTCGATCGATTCCGCGAGGCCGGTCGTCGCGGCGGGTCGGGTGGTCGCCATCGTGCCTTCCCCTTGTCGGGTAGGAAAGCGCCCCTTGTAGCGCAACCCGCGGCGACCGGCGATCGGCTGTTCGATCTAGCCGGAGCGGCCGGCGGCGGACCCGCGTCCCGGAAGGCGGCAGTCCGTCACGCCCCGGCACGCGCGATCAGCGTTCCGCCGTTCGCGCGCCGCACCGGGTGCGTGACTTTCTCCGCGCGCCCGGGGACCGGCCCCCCCGGAGGAGGAAGACTCCCTCGCCCCGGTGCCGTGGTCCGGCGAAACTGGCATCACAAATCTGACGAGCCGCGCGCCCGGACTGCGGAGCGAGCGGCGCACCGCAGGCCCTCGGGGAGCATGAACTACGACGTCTTCGGCGATGTCCACGGCCACCACGACAAGCTCGTGGCGCTGCTGCGCACGCTCGGCTACCGCGAGACGATGCGCGCCTGGCGGCATCCCGACCGCACCGCGGTCTTCGTGGGCGACCTGATCGACCGCGGTCCGAAGCAGGTCGAGACGCTGAAGCTCGTGCGCGGTATGGTCGACACCGGCGCCGCGCACGCCATCATGGGCAACCACGAGTTCAACGCGATCGCCTGGGCGACGCGCGACCCGGAGCATCCGACGGAGTCCCTGCGCCGGCACGGCCGGCCGGGCAACCGCCGCCAGCACCACGCTTTCCTGGCGGAGGTCGCGGGGAAGCCTTTGCACGCCGAGATCATCCAGTGGTTCAAGACGCTCCCGCTGTGGCTGGACCTCGGCGGGATCCGCGTGGTCCACGCGTGCTGGAGCGAGGACTGCATGAACGTGCTGCGACCGCATCTCGGTCCCGGCGGGACGCTCACCGACGAGCTCATCGTCTCGAGCAACCGGAAGGGACACTGGGTGTTCGAGGCCGTCGAGACGCTCTGCAAGGGCATCGAGGTGTCGCTGCCGCACGGCCTTTCATTCACCGACAAGGACGGCAAGACGCGCACCAAGGCGCGGATCCGCTGGTGGGAGCAGGAGCCGCGGAGTTTCCGGAAGGTCGCGCTCGCGCCGCAGCCGGTGCTGAAGCAGATTCCGGACGTCGGGATGCCGGCCGACCGGCGGGTCAAGGCGTACTCAGGACCGCCGGTGTTCTTCGGACACTACTGCCTGACCTCGCGGCCGGCGCCGCTCGCGCCGCGGATCGCGTGCGTCGACTACAGCGCCGGAGACGGTGGGGCGCTGGTGGCGTACCGGTGGGGCGGGGAGCCGGAGCTCCGGGCGACGCATTTCATCTGGCTCTGACGCCGCCAGAAAAGCCCGAGCGACCGGGCTCGGCAGCGGCCAGCCGCTAACGCACCACGAACGGATTGGCCGCCTCGCCGGTGGTGTCGATCCAGACGCTCTTCTCCTGCAGGTACTCGCGGATCGCGGTCAGCCCGCTCTCGCGGCCGATCCCGGAGCGCTTGTAGCCGCCGAACGGCGACATGTAGCTGATCGCGCGGTAGGTGTTCACCCAGACCGTGCCTGCTTCGAGCTCGCGCGACACGTTGAGCGCCCGTCCCATGTCCTGCGTCCACATCCCGGCCGCGAGGCCGTAGATCGACTCGTTGGCGATGCGCACGGCGTCGGCGTCGTCCTCGAACGGCAGGATCGAGAGCACCGGCCCGAACACCTCCTCCTTCGCGATGCGCATGTCGGGCTTGACCCCGGTGAAGATCGTCGGCTCGATGAACCAGCCGTTGCCGCACTCGGGCCGCTTCGCCGGCCCGCCGCCGAGCACCGCCACCGCGCCCTCCGCTTTCGCGATGCCGATGTACTCGAGCACCTTGGCGTACTGCGGCCGCGTCGTGATCGGCCCGACCTGGGTCTGGAAATCGAGCGGGTTGCCCATGCGCGCGGTCTTCGCGAACTCCACGAGCCGCGTAGTGAACGCATCCACGATCGAGCGCTGGATCAGCGCGCGCGACCCGGCGATGCAGGTCTGCCCGGTCGCCGCGAAGATGCCCGACACCACGCCCTTGATGGCGTTGTCGAGATTCGCGTCGGCGAAGACGATATTCGCGGACTTGCCGCCGAGCTCGAGGGTGACCGGCTTGATGCCTTTCGCCGCCAGCGCCGCGATCTGCGCCCCGGTGGCATCGCCGCCGGTGAAGGCGATCTTCGCCACGTCGGGATGGGTGATCAGCGGCTCGCCGACCTCGCCCCCGAAACCGGTGACGATGTTCACCACGCCCGGCGGCAGCCCGGCCTCCTCGAAGAGCCTGCCGAACTCGAGCGCCGAAACCGACGAATGCTCCGACGGCTTCCACACGACGGTGTTGCCCGCCGCGAGCGCCGGCGCAAGCTTCCAGGTCGCGAGCAGCAGCGGCGAGTTCCAGGGCGTGATCGCCGCCACGACACCGAACGGTTCCTCGAGCGTGAAGTTGAACAGGCCCGGCTTGTCGATCGGGATCACGCGCCCCTCGAGTTTGTCCGCGAGCCCCCCGAAGTAGTAGTACCAGTTGGGCATGTAGCGCAGCTGGGCCTGCATCTCGGCGATCAGCTTGCCGTTGTCGCGCGTCTCGATCTGGGCGAGCCGGTCGGCCTCGCGCGCGATGACGTCGCCGAGCTTGCGCAGCAGCGCGCCGCGCGCCGAGGCGGAGAGCTTGCGCCACGCCTTGTCGCGGAAGGCGGCACGGGCCGCCGCCACGGCGCGCTGCACGTCCTCCTTGCCGGCGCGCGGGATCAGCGCCCACGGTGTCCCGGCGAACGGGTCGAAGGATTCGAACCACTCTCCGCTCGCGGGTTCAACCCACTGCCCGCCGATCAGCATCCGGTGCTTTTGCATGGCCACCTCCGTTCGCGTCCGCTCGGCCGCGCGGTGACGCGACCCACGCGAAGACGCACGCCATTGTAGTCGCGCTGCCAGCGTCGAGGCTCACCGCCTGAGCCACTCGCCCGGCCACAATGGCCGGCGATGATCCGAACGCGCCGCCGGCGAGACACGTTCCACGATGGCGAGGCGCTGCAGCTCGCCGCGGACGAGCGCCGCGAGCACGCCACGCGGGCCGAACGTGCGCTCGCGGCCTTCCTGAGCGGATTGAACGAGGGCGCGCTCGACGGCCGGTTCCGCCGCGAATGGGTCTGCGGCGGACGCTGGATCGTGGACTTCTACTTTCCAGAGGTTCGCCTGGCGATCGAGGTCGACGGCGGCTATCACCGCGCCAGGATGCAGCGCGGTCGGGACCTGCTCAAGGAAAACGAGCTCGAAGCGGTGGGGATCACCCTGCTGCGCCTCACCAACGAAGAGGTGCTCGGCGACCGGGATCGCCTGGTCGAGAAGCTGCGGCGTGCGTGGCGGGCTGCGCGCCGCACCCATCCGAGTCCGGCGCGGGCGTGACCGCGGGCCGGCAGGCCACGCCTTCGGCCATCCAGGCGATTGCGCGTTCTCCGACTCCGCCGGCTCGAATCCGACCGCTTCTCATTGAAACGCCGCGGCCCGCTCGAGGAGCTCCTCGAGCCCCTCCTCCTTCGGATTGCGCGGCTTGCCGGGATGGATGACGGCCACCTGGCAGCTCTCGGCCGCCTCGACGAGTTCGCGGAAGGTGCCGGCGTCGGGATTCTTGATGTACGCCTGCTGGTTCTCGTTGTACGCGAACATCGCGCTGTTGAGGTTGGTGCACTCGTTGCAGCTCGAGCAGCGCTCGGTCTCGATGTACGGATCGCCGGGCTCGCGGGGCTTCTGCGGAGGCTCCTCGGCGGCCGCCGGAGGCGCGGGCTTCTCCTGCGCCGCCGCGGGCTCGCCGGCGGGAGCGGCCGCCGCAGGCGCCGGCGCGCGCTCGCGCCCGAGCGCCGCCAGCTCCTGCAGGCGCCGCCAGGCGTCGGTGCAACGCCGCGCGGCGTGGACGAGCTTCTCGTCGACGATCAGCTTCTGCAGGCGGCCGTCCGCGTCGATCGCATGGATGCAGGGCACCGTGTCGGGCGCCGGCTCCGGCGGCCGCGCAAGCCAGTC
>Ga0233416_10000406_pt1 | contig 13247 bp, 16 predicted proteins | sample Sediment_Towuti__2_FD_188638 | JGI IMG/M metagenome (GOLD analysis project Ga0233416, IMG submission 188638) | Sediment microbial communities from Lake Towuti, South Sulawesi, Indonesia - Sediment_Towuti_2014_0_MG | ecosystem: Environmental > Aquatic > Freshwater > Lake > Sediment | place... | reverse complement strand
ACAAGCTGCAAAATATGCGCATAATCAAATGCAAACGATGCATCTTCCATGAAAATTGAACCTGTTTGTGGTTCCTTGTCGTAAAATACAATTTCTTTTAATTCTTTGATTTGAGCTGCATACTTTGGCTGGCCAACTGCCATAATCTTGGTATCTGGGGACAATTTTTTGATCTGTTTGTATTTTTCTAGATCTTCATCACTGTCTATTACCTCAATCAAACCATTTTCTGTCTTAAAATCAACCAACAAGGATTTTCCGTTAACGTCAATCTTGTATCCATACTCGTATTCCTGACCAAGAAATGAAAGCATTTGTGCAATGGATAGCTCCGTTCTTGATTTCATCAAGACTCCATTTTTGTCAATATACCTAAAATCCGAATCCAGTATGGTAGGTGACGTAGTCATTTGAAAAATCTGCCTTTATTCTGTATATAAAACGTGTTCCTGCTTAAACTATAGAATTGAGTATTTTTGCAAGACGAATGTCATTTTCTGTAATTCCACCTGCATCATGCGTTGTAAGCTTGACAATTAATTTATTGTAAACATTAAACCATTCTGGATGATGGTTCATCTTTTCAATATTCATTGCCGCCCTAGTCATAAAACCAAAGGCTTGGTTAAAATCATCAAAAAGAAACTCCTTGTATAATTTACCTTCATTTACCTCCCATCCTGGCAAATCCTTTAGATTATTTTTGATTTGATCAGGTGAAAGTTTTGATAATCCCATAGTTTAGGTACTGTTTTTGTTTAATTAAAAGATTGACCGCAATCACTTTGTATACCTCAAGTTTATCAGATTTTATGAAATATGAATCAGAACTTTTGTCAGAGCTGCAAGCTGCAATAAAAAATACAGTTTCTGAGAAAAAAATAGGAATTGCCTTTTCTGGAGGAATTGACAGCACGCTTTTGGCAAAAATCTGCAGTGATCTTGGCTATCAAGTGACACTTCTTACCATTGGATTTTCAGAGTCTCATGACATTTTGTTCTCAAAACAAGTCAACGAGCAAATGAACCTGCCACACAAAATTCATGCAATAGAAACGAAACCGTTTCATGATGTATCGTCAAAAATTAAGGAGAAAATAAAAACAGACAATCTTTCATGGATTGAAAACTGTATTGCATTTTACTATGTTACAAAGCTTGCAAAAAGCCTTGATCTCAATGTAGTATTGACGGCAAATGGAATAGACGAGTTGTTTTGTGGATATAACGCATACAGAGATGCATACAAGGGTGGAGAAAAAACTGTCTTGGAATTAATGGACTCTAAAATTGATAACGAACTAAAAATGATGAAGGCAATTTCTCAAATATGCAATGAAAATGGAGTTGCAATTCTTCAGCCGTTTTTGTCTGCACAGTTCATAGAGTTTGCAAAAAAAATTCCTCTAGCACACAAGATTCATGGCTCTGAAGATTTGATGCGAAAGCACATCATTCGCAAGCTAGGAGAAAATATTGGAGTTCCATTGATTGCAGTCAATCAACGAAAAAAGGCAGTACAGTACGGTTCTCTAATTCACAAAGCTTTGATAAAATCTAAATGAATTTTTTGTACATTTTTTGCACGGTTCGTGCAACATTGTTGATTATAGTCTGCGATGCTCCCAAATGATTTTCAGGCGTAAATATTGTCTTTATCTCCTTTTCAGTTAGGTGAGATGATACTGCAGGATCTGCTCGTACCGCATCAATGTATTCGATGTCTTTTTCATGCGCCTCAAAGGCAACTCTTTGAACGTCTCTATATGCCTTGAATCTTGGAATTCCTTTTTTGACTAGCTCCTTTAGAAGAAATTCAGCAAAGATTTGACCCTTTGTAACGTAAAGATTCTGTGTAATTTTGTTTATGTTAATTTGCAGATTTTCAATTACGCTAATCATTGTTTCAAGCATCTCATCAAGCAATATAGAGCACATTGGCAAGATGAATCTCTCATTTGCAGAGTTTGAAAGGTCTCGTTCATGCCAGTGTGGGATATTTTCAAATGAAATCTGTACTTGGCTTCGTAGGAGCTTTGAAAGAGATGTAATGCGTTCACTTTTTGTTGGATTTCGCTTTACAGGCACCGCACTGCTTCCCATCTGGCCTTTTTTGAAATGCTCTGAGACCTCACCGATTTCAGTTCTTTGCAAGTTGCGTATCTCAATTGCAATTTTTTCAAGTGTAGAGCCTAAAAGTGCCAGCTGAAAAACATATTCTGCATATCTTTCTCTAGGAATTATCTGTGTGGTGACCTCGGCAGGAAACAATCCTAGTCTTTTTGCAACTCTTTTTTGAACCTCTAATGCACCTGAACCCATTAACGAGCCAGTGCCAACTACTCCAAGTGTTTTGCAGATTAGCACTCTTTTTTTAATCTCCTCGATTCGCTCTAGATGTTTTGCCATTTCAGATGCCCAGTTTGCAAACTTTAGGCCAAATGAAATAATGCTTGCATGTTGTCCGTGAGTTCTTCCAACTGCTGGGACATCTTTGTATTTTGTAGCTTTACTGGATAAAATTACTGCAAGCTTTCCTACCTTTGGTTGGATTATTGCCAATGCATCCTTCATTTGCATTGAATTGCTAGTATCTACCAAGTCGTTGCTTGTTAATCCATAATGAATCCAAGGTCTTGCTTGTGGTTTACATTTTTCACTTAGTGCTTCAACTAGAGCTGCAGTGTCATGATCACTTTTTGCCTCTAGCTGTTTTACTCTATTTACCGTGATTTTACCTGATCTTGCGGCTCTGTCAATTTCTCTGCCTGCATTTTTTGGAATCAGTCCAATTTGGCTTTGTGCTGTGGCAGCTGCTCCCTCTATTTGCAGCTGATAATTGATTTTATTTTGATCCCTGAAGATAGCTAGCATCTCCCTTGTTCCGTAGCGGCCGCTATCTATTGGTAATATTGACAATATTATATCTTGAATTTGTATCGAAAATAAATCTACTTACATAAACGATTATGAGCTAAGTTCATTATAACAGATCCTTGTGATACCTTATTGATACCTTATACAGCATGCTGTTTATGATTTAAATTATATCTGCCTGATCTTTTACCGATCCCAATGTCTAGTATGACTCCAAAAAAAATAGCAAATATGGTTTACAAGATTGAAAAAGACGAGTCAAAAGGAATGCGAGTTCCTGTTATTATCTATGCAAATGACCAGCTTTTAGAAAAAATGATGAGTGATAGAACAATTATTCAGGCAATTAACGTCTCAACCCTCCCTGGAATCCAGCAAAATGCAGTTGTTTTGCCTGATGGGCATGAAGGATATGGCTTTCCAGTAGGAGGTGTGGCTGCAATGGATGCAGAGGAGGGAATGATTAGCCCAGGCGGTGTAGGTTATGATATTAACTGCGGTGTTAGATTACTACGAACAAATCTCAAAGAAAAGGATGTCAGACCAAAGCTACAGGAGCTAGTAACAGACCTTTTTAATTCAATTCCATCAGGTGTAGGCTCAAAAGGTGCAATCAAGCTGAGCTCATCTCAGCTTGATGAGGTACTGGTCAGAGGAGTTCCGTGGGCAGTTGACAACGGATATGGAACTAAAGATGATGCAAATGTCTGTGAAGAAAACGGACAAATGAAAAACGCTGACCCTAACAAAGTATCTGACAAGGCTCGCAAACGCGGTGCACCACAGCTAGGCAGTTTGGGTTCTGGAAATCATTTTCTTGAAGTACAAAAGGTTGCAGAGATTCACGACGAAGAGGCTGCAAAAAGAATGGGAATAGAAAAAGATCAAGTAACAATTTTGACTCATTGCGGTTCACGTGGATTTGGCCACCAAATATGCAGTGACTATCTTCGAATATCAGAGCAAGCTCTAAAAAAATACAACATAACATTACCAGATCGTGAGCTAGCTTGTGTACCAAACACTTCAGAGGAAGGAGAGTCATACAGAAAGGCAATGTTTGCAGCCTTGAACTTTGCTTGGAGCAACAGACAAATGATCACTCATTGGACACGAAAGTCATTTGAACGTGTATTTCGACAGTCAGCGTCTGATCTTGAGATGAATCTAATTTATGATGTTGCCCACAATATAGCTAAGGTTGAAAAACACACAATTGATGGCAAGCTAAGGTCAGTGGTGGTTCACAGAAAGGGCGCAACAAGGGCATTTCCTGCAAACAGAGAAGAGGTTCCAGCAAAATACAGGGACCTGGGCCAGCCAGTGTTCATACCGGGTTCCATGGGTACTGCAAGCTGGGTACTACTTGGCAAACCAAATTCAATGAATTACACATTTGGTTCCACTGCTCATGGAGCAGGACGAACAATGTCAAGAACAAAGGCTCGACGTGATTATACAGAGGCTCAAGTCAGAAAGTATCTTTCTGATAAAGGAATTGTAGTCAAGGCATTAACTAGAGACGGAGTTGTTGAGGAGACTCCACAAGCATACAAGGACGTCGATTCTATTGTCAATGTCTCTCATGATCTAGGCATTGCAACAAAGGTTGCAAAACTACTACCAATAGGAGTGATAAAGGGTTGAGTAACGAAGACAAGGAGCTCGAGCTATTAAAAAAACGACGTCTTGCAGAAATGGAAAAAAACCTTGCATATAAGAAAATTCAGGAACAAAAAGACTCTAAACCGGTACAAACCAGTCCAAGAGATTTACTTTTAAAAAAATTAGGTTATAGGGGCCTTGAGGTTTTACAAAATGCAGAATCACAATATCCAACAGAAGCAAAGATTGTAATTGAAAAACTAGGAGAGCTGCTTGCATCTGGAGAAATTGATGAGGAAATAGATGGCGGCAAGCTCTTGGCACTGTTTCGCTCTGTAGGAATTAACGTTAGATTACAAACAAAAATCAATGTAGAAAAGGATGGAAAGTTTGTATCACTTTCAGAAAAACTCACAAACAAATCATCTACAGAAACTCCAGAAGATGTTTTGGATAATCAATGAAGACAGATTTTGAAATAAGCTCAATACAGTACGACGATGATAAAATCTCAATCATTAAAGCACTCAGTCATTTGCAAACGCATTGTGGATTGTCAGATTCTTACAGACTGGGAGATCCTGTTTCAAGATTTGGTTGGACCTTTGTTCCTTTATCGATTAAACCTGCACTAAGAATGTGTATTGAAGAAAAGTTTGCAGATATGCTCAAAAAAACAAAGGGCCATAAACCTGACGAAAAACTAACAAACTTTATGACAGATTTTTTTCAATCGCGCGGCTGCAAACTAAGACTAAAGCTATTAGACTAGACTCTTCTACCCCTCTTTCCACCCTTTTTCCTTGTGGTGTCATGAGGTATTGGAGTAACATCATCTATTCGTCCTATCTTAAAGCCCCCTCTTGCTAGAGCTCGTATTGCTGCCTGTGCACCAGGGCCAGGAACTCTAGAGCCCACTCCGCCAACAGCTCTTACTCTAATGTGCAATCCAGTAAAGCCCTTTGTAGTAGCTGCTTCTACTACTGCATTAGATGCTTTCATAGCTGCAAAAGGTGATGACTCATATCTATCAGCATTTACATGCATACCACCTGAGCTAATTGCTACAGTTTCAGCTCCTGTCAAATCTGTAATGTGAATTACGGTATTGTTATAACTGCTGTAAATGTGTGCAATTCCCCATTTTTCTTTAGTCTCTTCAGAAGTTTCTTGTTTGGATTGCTTTTTTCCTTCTATCTTCGTTTTTTCTTTTTCTTCTAGTTTAATTCCAGACTGCATTTCAGATTTGATCTTTTCAGCCTCAGCTTTAATTTCCTCAATTTTTTCAGCTTTTGCTTCAGCTTCGTAATCAGATTCAGACAATGTCTACCCACAACATTAAGGGTTTAAAAAACATTAACTTCGAAAATGTAGCCAACCTTTATCTTTAATTTGAGTTTCTTTTGTATCGGTTTTATACATTACACCAAATCCCTTTTTGACGTAACCTATTTCAAATAATGGTATTTTTTGTGCTCTAGCACTTCTCCTTACTTTAGAAAGATTTGTAGGACAAATAGTAGCAACTATCTCATACTCTTCGCCACCATTGAAAATCAAATCTATGGGATCTAATCTATTGGACTTTGCAAATTCAAAGAGATCTTGATTAGCTGGAAGTTTTGTTAAAACAAACTTTTTTTTACTTTGCTTTGACATTTCATTTAGGGTTGATGATAAACCATCACTTGAATCCATTGAAGACGAAAAAAACTTCTGATTTATAATACCAAATTTTAACTTAGGCATTGGATTAAAAACGGTTTTTTTTGCTTTTTTTGAAAATTCTGTTGTAGCATTTTTCTTTTCTAAAAGTATTTTTAAACCTGCTAATGAATACCCAAACGGACCTGTGGTAATTATCACATCATTTACTTTTGCTCCATTTCTTTTCACAATTTTTTTAGCAGTTCCAAATAACGAGATCTGAATTACTAATTCTCTTCCTTCATTAGTATCTCCTCCAATTAATTTAAGATCAAACTCTTTAGCTGCCTTACTTAATCCAAGAGCCAAAGACATGATCTTTGATTTAGAAAATTGTTTGGGAATAGTTACTGATACCATACCAAAGAGGGGCTTTACTCCCTTTGCTGCAAAATCACTGACACATGCAACCACACTTTTTCTTGCTGCATCATCTAATTTCATTCCTAATGGAATATCGGTACTTTCTACCAAAGTATCAACTTTAGTTACAATGTTGATTTTACCTACTCTAAAAATTTCAACATCTTCTGAAACAAATTTTTTATTTCCTAATTTTTTCTGAAAAATATCAATGATTTCTTTTTCATTTAACTTGAGCATAACTTTGATTCACTAGTTCTTTTGTTTGCTCTGCAATAGTCTTTGCTTTTTGTATATCATTTGATTCAGAAGATATTCTGATAATGTCTTCTGTATTGGATTTACGAACAAGTACCCAACTATCTTCATCAACTATTGCTTTAATTCCATCCAATGTAATAATTTGTCCAAACTGTTTTGACATTTTTTCTTGTAATTTTTCTAATGTTTTATCATGTAACTTTGATTCGATTGAGATCTTATCTCTAACTTGATGATATCCTTCCATAAACTTGAGAATGTCTTCAAAACTAGATGTACCTATCATAGATGCAATTAAGCCACTAGTTAGAATTCCATCACGGCAATAATTGAATTCAGGAAGAATAAATCCACCACTACTTCCTTCTCCACCTGCTTGTGATTTAGTTTTTAAAATAAGATCTATAACATTGGCCTCGCCAACCTTAGAATGTTTTACCTCACCGCCTTTTTTTCTAATAAATTTTTCAATTGAAATACTAGTATCTATACTCAAGACGAATTTTTTGTAGCCAAGCTCAAGCGCCTTTGCAGCTCCTAATCCTAATGTTACATCAGGGGGTAGTTTTTTCCCATCTTTAACAACTACTAGACGATCTCCATCCAAATCAAAGGCAAAACCTATAGCTCCATTAGTATTGGAAATCAAATCTTTCAAATCATCTGAGGTTGGATCAGGTCCCCTCGAACAAGATTCCAAATTTTCATTAATCGTTTTAACCTGACATCCGATTTTTTCTAAAAGAGATGGAGCCACATTTCTAGCTGCACCTCCTCCAATATCTACAACGACTTTTGGTGAACCAGATACTCTTCCAATTAGTTTGGCAGCCTCATCAATGTAATTAGATTCTATCTTAGTTTCTGAACCTATTACAGATTTGGAAGTTTCTTTATCACTTGTTAGAACTAATAATTCTTCTTCATTAATTCCCCTTCCATTTATGATAAATTTTAGACCATTCCATTCTAGAGGGTTATGCGAAGATGTTATGATAATACCTGCATTATATTTTCGTGATTCTCTAAAAATTACTGGAGTTGGAACCAATCCTAGATTGTAAACATCAATTCCACACTGCATCAATGCAGCACAAGCAGTTTCTGATACCATGACTGATGAAAACCTTGTATCATGACCAATTACACATTTTTTTGAGTGAATTAGGTGTGAAAAATTGTTACAAAACCTCAAAACATCTCTTAATGTAAAATCATTTCCAAAAATCCCACGTATTCCGGAAATTGATATTTTCACTGGTTCAAAACCAAAAAGGCTTTTTATAAACTCTGATAGGAACCGATATGTGCCTCGATAGCTCAGCCTGGTAGAGCGAACGCCTCGTAAGCGTTAGGTCGTGGGGTCGGAGCCCACTCGAGGCTTTGCATTTAATCCAAAATAACTAGAACTCTAAGATTTTTTATCTTTATTCATCAAGGGATTCAATATCAACTTCTAGTTCCGTACCTAGACCCTTCCACCATTCGGCTACCTCGTTTGTCATACTCCCCTAGTATTATCCGAATATTCATCCTTTATAGATCTGTCGGTTACTAGGTTTTTGATCAACTATGACAAAAAATTTCATAAACGTACAGCATTTTAGTTTAAGACTTTTCTGTCCTAGATTTCTTTTTCATCCATTTTCTATATACAATTATAGTTAAAGCGCCTCCAGCACATGTCCAGAAAACTGGCCATCTTAGTTCACTACCAATCATTCCAAGATAAGAGTAGATTGTCCCTCCTATCAAAGCAAAACCAATTAGTTCAAGTATTTTAGACATTATTCACTATCATCTCAGGTTTAATCAAAAAGATATATTATTTTATAATTCAGGTTAATGGTGGACAAGTATCTCATAATCATTCTAATGTTCTTAGTTGCCGGAATGATTATCTCAATAACAAGGGATACGCCAATTTGGGGACTCTTTTACTCAATGGTAGCAGGCAGTATAATCATAATATTATACTCAGCTATGAAAAGTAGAAAAGAACAAAAAGAAAAACGACGCCTAAATAGAAGGTCAAAAAAGTAATTTTATAGATCTAAACCAAAAGATCCAGCTATATCTGCAAATTTTTTGTAGGATTCCAAATATTGTTTTCCTTTTGGTGTAATGACAAAAGCATTCTTTCCATCATATTCTATTTTATTAATTAATTCGGCTCCTGTTAAATTCTCAAGGAATTTAGAGAGTCGAGAATGTGACAGATTTGCTTTTGTGAGCAGTGAGGTTGTCTTAATTCCCTCTTGTCCACATTGTTCCGTAGCCACTAGTAAATCTGCTACGATCTGCATACTTGTCCTATAGCCTACCATACGCTATTGGGATTAAAACTGTGATATAATAGTATTACCCATCATTTTGCACATATTAAATAGAATTCTGCTTCTCTGTTTTATGTGTACAAGGAAGAATCGATCCCATGGTTTAATGACTTTTTGGGGGTAGCGTACAGATATTATGATTTGAGAATGAACGTAGTTCCTTTATTCTCAGAGCGAAAACAAGCAACTAATCTTTGGAATGAAACGATTCACTGGTGGAATGATCATTCTATAAAAATTAGATTTGTTGAGACCGATGAACAGTATTGGTTTATCATGGGCGGGGAATCAAGTAAACCTCAAACCAACAAATCTTTTTTTAAAATATTAGATAAATCTCAAAACTATGAACGATTCAAAAATGGTCATCAAGGAGAAGCTTATCTAAGATTAGGAACTTATACAAAACTATCAAAAAAAGATGTAAAAGATGATGCTATATGCAATTGTGGACATATCAAAGAAGATCACGAAATTGAACATGACAATGATGCATGTCTGATAGAAGATTGCGCTTGTAAAAAATTTGAAACCTTCCAAGTAAATTTATTAAAAAAGAAAAAGACAATTACAGATATTAAATTCTTACAAGAAGAACAGGTAAAAGATGATCCTCTTACATGGAACTGTCTTTATGTAAACAAATATCAAAATAAAAAGTGATTAAAAACTGATTACTTGTCTGATAAATCTACTCTTACATGTTCCCCAGGATAATATTCAGAAATTTTTTTAGAATAACAACTCCCACATAATATTCCACTTATTTTCCAAGATTCCATGGGAAAATACTTTGTTTTTATTGACCCATTACATAAACTGCATTTTTCTTCTTTTTTCAAATCTTCATCGTACATTTTTATGTTCTATATAAAAATCATTTTAGGAAAATTCCTAATTTCAAATGAAGAAATCATGTTAAATATTACTATAACCTAATAACTTACGGTAGAAAGTCTGGCCAATGTAAACCTCCTGCAAATTTTTACTTGGTTAGACTTCTGCCGTTTAAGAAAATTTTTAGATTAAGATAGATTGCCAACTAATTTTTTAATACTTTCAATTTCTTCTTCTTCCTGCCTGATTTTTTTGTCAACTACTCGAAGCATTGCATCATTCCAGACGTGATGTGAGAAGAAATTATGTTTTGTATTTGCTATTTCCATTTCATCATCTACAACCGTATCCTCAAGAAATTTTGTAACTACAGTATCTGCTAGTTTTAAAATTCTACTATTTAGCTTAAAACTTCTAAAAATGGGTTCCAATTTTGTAATATCTGTCTTAAAATCTCCCTTCGTTTCAAGGATTGTTTTATGTAAGATGCGAAAATATACTGCTACGAAAAATAATGTAGCATATCGTTTAGTTTTATGTCCTCCTCTTTTGCCATACTTTAAGGTTTTTTTGGCAAATTCTTTTACAAGGTATGGGTACAGCAAAAGTCTATACTCATCTTCTAGTTTTTCATTGAATACTTCATCATATTTACTTCCACGTGGCAAAAACTGGGCCGGTGAGCTATAAGATTCTGTAGGCCTTTGTTCTATACCAGCAACTAAAGATTGAATTGCATCTTTTGCAACAATTACTTTTTTGTGATTATCTGGTAGATAATTATTGTAAATTACATCCCCTTTGAATTCAGATTGTTGTGATTTTGTTCTAGTATCAAAAGATCCAGCTTGAATTTCATAAAAGTAACCACAATTTTGTAATTGAGATTTAATTGATTTATGAAAATCCATTAATGACACAAGGTCTTTACCTCTAACAGAATTTTGAGAGTTTCTGTATTTTGTTATGTTATTTTGGTCTTCTTCATCATCTGCTCGAATGATTGTAACTGTGATACTGCCATCCAAATTATGTGTCCTTTTTGCACGATCAATAATTGAGTTAGATGTTTGAGCTCCATTTACAATTTGAGGCGCATGTAATAGTATTGAATTATTTCCAGTCTCTTCAAACTCACTTACGACAATTGTTATTCCATTATTATAATAAAAGAATTTATCAGGTACATTCTGTAAGGTTTCGCGAATGCCTTTGTTAACAGTAGTTTTAAACTGCATCCACTGTCTAATATTAGATTCAAAGACATAATCCCGATTTTTGGAGATAAAATCAGTTAATTCCCTTAACTTCAATATTCCTAATATAGTATTTTCATGATGCAGCATTTTTTCTAACTTTACTGTAGATTTTTTCCCTGCTGCTGGTTTTTTTATTCTACCCCATAATCTTAAAACGATTTCGTCAATGTCGATAACCTCAAATAATTTTTCATTTTCATATTCGACCTTCTGATCGGTTACATAGCAACACTCTACCTTCAGATTCTTATCACGTATCTTAGTAACTAAATGTGCAATTTCTGGCCGCATCTTTGTAACGTCACTTTGGAGTAACCGTTTAACATCGTCTTTGAATTTTGCAATAGCCTCCATAGAATGAGATGTTCCATATTTTGATTGAAATAGTCTTATCTTGTTCTCTGAAAAATCAACTGGTAGATATGCGTCAATTCCTAGATCATTTGCTCCATCAACTATTGCATCAGAAGCATCATCCTCTGTTGCTTCAAAAACTCTAGTTAAAACCCAATGAAGAAAATTATGGCCTTTCTCAACTTCATTATTAGAATCTTCAGCATTTTCTCTTATGCTTTCTCGAATATTTTTTGCAAAACCATCTAAAGGTTGGCTACTATTTTCTTGCACTAAAATTGATCGTGAACCTGGAATGTATCTTAACAAACCTTTGTTATTAACCTGTGTCAATCTATTACTGTAAATTTCTCTCTATTTAGAAAAGCAGGTAATTACATAATAACTCAAAACTTTGAAGGTGAGGAAGGGATTCGAACCCCTATCGATAGGCTTTGCAGGCCCACGCATAACCACTCTGCCACCTCACCGGCAATGACACAATGATTTATTCAAATTAAACCCTTTAGATTAGAATTTGGTAAAAGATTTAGCGGCAAGCTTCACATCCTCGCCTCTAACGGTTTTTCTTCCAGCATGAGTTGACATATCTACAGCACTTTTGGCAATGGCAGTAGCCACCTCTTCTAAAATTCTCCTTAGTTCATCTGCCGATTCATCACTAACTCTATGCGCTCCTGATTTTTTCAAAATCCTATACATGGCTGATAACCCAAGCTCAGATGATTTCATAATCTAAATTTTTCATATAATCGATTAAAGACTTTGAGTGAAAAAATCCTACTAAGAAATCGATTTATGCAGACTATTTTAGGCACCTTTAATTTGGAATATCTATGACTTGGTTGATAGATTCACACATACATCTATCTGATCCTCAATATGATTCCGATATTCCAAATATTATTACCTGCATGAGAAAAATGCACATCAAAGTATGTTGTGTTTCAGAAGATCTTCTTTCCTCAAAAAAAACTATTCAACTTTCAAAAAATACTGAACTTATTTTACCTTTTGTAGGAATTCATCCAAGTAAAGCCCATGAAAAACTAGAGCCAATAATTGAATTAATTAATAAAAACTCTAGTGACATATCAGGAATTGGTGAAATAGGGCTTGACCCTACCTATGTTTCTTCAGAGTTAGACATTCAAATACAGGAGAAACTCTTCAGAGAGCAATTATCTCTTGCCGAAAAGCTACGTAAACCAATTTCAATTCATTCTAGAAAATCTCTTGATAAAATTTATGAAATTATTCCATCATACTCTATTAGAGGGATGCTTTTGCATTGGTTTGACGGAAATAAGAATCAACTCAAACAAGCCATGGATATGGGATTTTTTGTTTCATATGGACCTCTCTTGGTTTATGCAAAAGATAAGCAACTCCTTTTATCAAAAACACACATTGATAGAATTTTAGTTGAAACAGATGGTCCAGTTAAATTTTCAAAATGTTTCGGATTAAAAACTGCACAGGTTAGTTTTATTCCAAGTATAATTTTTTGCGCCTCAAAAGTATTGAGAAAATCATATGATGAATTTGCTACTATATTAGAAAAAAATTCAAATGATTTTCTAGGGATATAGGTATAAAACACCCCTTCTGATAACCCGATAAGTGGATAGAATCAAAAGACTTACAT
>Ga0233416_10000404_pt1 | contig 13296 bp, 11 predicted proteins | sample Sediment_Towuti__2_FD_188638 | JGI IMG/M metagenome (GOLD analysis project Ga0233416, IMG submission 188638) | Sediment microbial communities from Lake Towuti, South Sulawesi, Indonesia - Sediment_Towuti_2014_0_MG | ecosystem: Environmental > Aquatic > Freshwater > Lake > Sediment | place... | reverse complement strand
AGGACGGCGAGGCGCACCGACCCGTGACCGACCAGCGGGACGACGTTCACACCGACGCCCGCGCGCTCGACGGCGTCCAGATACCCGCCGAACGTCGACCACGTGTAGGCGACCGGGTGCCCGTAGTCGGGGAACCCGTGCTCGGCGAGGTGACGGCTAGCCTCGGCGACCGGCGCCGGCGACACGCCGCAGTTGCCGGTGACATGGGTGGTCATGCCCTGCCGGACCGCGTTCTCGGCCGTCGGGTCCTGGAGAATCCCGATGTCGCTGTGCGTATGGATGTCGATGAACCCCGGGCAGACGTACCGCCCGCGGGCCTCGATCACGTTCGCTGCGTCCCCGCGCTCGAGCTCGCCGACCGCCGCGATCCGGTTCCCGAGGACCCCGACGTCCCCTCGCCTCGCCGGGCTCCCCGTTCCGTCGAGGACCCGGCCATCCCGGATCAGCAGATCGAACGCAGGCACGTCCGTAGCCTAGCCTCACGCACTTCCGCGAGGCTCGGGCAGCGCACGCGCGGGTTGCCCGCGGGGCACCCGCCTCGGTCGCCGGACGGTCGGGGTGTCGTGCGGCGGCGACGCGCTACCGCTTCGCGTAGTCCGCGGCGCCGAGGAAGTGGAGCGAGACGTACGGCTCGTCCCCGACTACCCACGAGTCGTGCCCCGGCGCGACGGAGAAGAGGTCACCGGGTGTGAGCTCGTGCTCGGTGCCATCGCGCATCTTCACGGCAGCCCGGCCAGACACGACGAGACCGACGTGCTCGACCTCGCAGAGCGCTCGGCCGGTGGCGGCGCCCACGTGCTCGGACCAGATCCAGCCCGGCTCGTAGCTCGCCCGCCCCACCGTCACGCCGCCGAGCGTCACCAGCTCGAACGTCCCGTGCTCGAACGTCCGGACCTCGTCTCCCGTCTCGAACCTGCGAATCTCCACGTCGGTCATCGCGACCTCCTCCCTGGGCGTCGGCCCCTGCATCATGCCCAAGTCGGAGCGCTCTCGGCCGGCGGCTGTGCCGTGGCCCCGAGGACGCGAGCTCGCCTACGACGCGGTCCCGGCCCGCGCGACCACCAGCGTCAGCACGGCCAGCACGAGCGCGAGCGGGCCCCACAGGAACCGCTCCCAGGCGCTGGGGGAGGCGAGGTTCATGAGCGCACCGGCGACGAGCAGCCCCACGAGGGCCCACGTCCCCCACCGCACGAAGCCCGCGGAGAGCGAGACCGGCGAGAAGCCGACGCGCTCGAGCACGAGCAGCGCCGCGAACGTCCAGACCACGATGGCGACGGCGCTCGCGATGCGGAGGCCGGTAGGGAGCACCCCGGCGTGGCCGCCTCCCCAGGCCGCGCGCCCGAGGGGCGCGCCGAGGGCCAGCGCCGCCTGGAAGAGCGCGATCGCGGCGAACCCGAGGGCGGTCACGACCGCGGTCGTCCGAGCCGGGAGCAGGTTGGTTGCGAGGGTCGTCATCGGTCGTCTCCCTTCCGCGACGCGCCGCGCGACGCGCCGATCCCATCGAGAGCGGCAAGCGCCTGGTCCGCCCAGGCGATCGCTGCCCTTGCCGTGTGCTCGCCGGCGCTCACCGTGAGCAGCCAGTACGTCCGATCCTCGACGTGCTCTTGGTCCGCCTCGATCTCCCGCCGGATCCCCCCGTAGCGGATCAGGCGGCGTTCCGCCTCGGCCCGCGCCTCCAGCACGAGTTCACGGCAGGCGTCCGGCCCGAGCTGACGACCGAAGAACAGGCGTAGCAACAGACCGTTCCTCGGGGGAACGACCTGGATCGGCTGGCGCAGGAGCTGCCTCAGCCGGGCACGTCCCGACCGCGTGACGGCGAAGGTGCCTGATCCGCCCGAGCCACGCCGCACCACGTCTCCCCGACGTTCGAGGTCGGAGAGCGTCGGGTAGATCTGGCCGAAGCTCTCACTCCAGAAGTGCCCGAGCACCTCGCGGATCTGCTCCCGGAGCGCGTAGCCGGTCATCGGCTCGATACTGAGCGCCCCGAGGACCGCGATCTCCGTCTGCTTCGCTCTCATCTCTCTGGCAGATATATCTACCAGATAGCCGAGCAGAGCGTCCACTCGCGCGCCGAGTCTCGCCGGGTTCGGGGTGACCGACCGGCACCGCCATCCCCTAGGTGCTTGCCCGCCTTGCCACCCCCTCCTAGACTCCGAACGCATGTTCGAGGCTCTCAACCCCGCCCAACGTGAGGCCGTCGAGCACGGCGACGGGCCGCTGCTCGTCGTCGCGGGCGCCGGGAGCGGCAAGACCTGGACGCTCGCGTGCCGGGTGGCGAGCCTCGTGGACCGCGGCATCCGGCCCGAGCGGATCCTGCTCCTCACCTTCACCCGTCGGGCGGCGCGCGAGATGCTCAGCCGCGCCGAGCGCCTCACGGGCGAGCGCGGCGTCGGGCGCGTCTGGGGCGGCACGTTCCACGCGACGGCGAACCGCCTGCTCCGCCTCCATGGCCGCGTGCTCGGCCTGTCCCCCGACTTCACCGTCCTCGATCGCAGTGACACCGCCGACCTCATGGATCTGATCCGGGGCGACCTCGGGCTCGGGCAGGGCGAGCGGCGGTTCCCGCGCAAGGAGACCCTCGCCGACGTCTACTCCCGCACGGTGAACGCGCAGGAGAAGCTCCGCCGGGTCCTCGAGCGCGACTACCCGTGGTGCATCGAGGAGCGCGAGGGCATCCGCGCGATCTTCGAGGCCTACACCGGCCGAAAGCGCGCCTCGAACGCCCTCGACTACGACGACCTCTTGCTGTTCTGGCGCGCGCTCGCACAGAGCACCCCGGCCACGAACGCGACCTTCGCGCACATCCTCGTCGACGAGTATCAGGACACGAACGCGCTCCAGGCCGACATCCTCGCGGCGATGAAGCCGGACGGGCAGGGACTCGCGGTCGTCGGCGATGACGCGCAGGCGATCTACGGATTCCGGGCGGCGACCGTCCGGAACATCCTCGAGTTCCCCGAGCGCTTCCCCGGGACGACGATCGTCCGGCTCGAGCGCAACTACCGCTCGACGCGGCCGATCCTCGACGCCTCGAACGCGGTCATCGCGCTGAGCCCGCAGCGGCACGAGAAGACGCTGTGGACCGAGCGCACCGACGGCTCCGATCCGATGCTCTTGACGTGCCTCGACGAGGCCGACCAGGCCGACGCCGTGTGCCGCTCGGTCCTCGAGCACCGCGAGCGCGGCGCGCCGCTGAAGGAGCAGGCCGTACTGTTCCGAGCCGCGCACCACTCGGACCTGCTCGAGGTCGAGCTCGCCCGCCGGAACATCCCCTTCGTGAAGTACGGGGGACTGCGGTTCCTCGAGAGCGCGCACGTGAAGGACGCGCTCGCCGTGCTCCGGCTCGTCGACAACCCACGCGACGAGGTGAGCTGGTTCCGCGTGCTCCAGCTGATCTCCGGCGTCGGGCCGGCGACCGCGCGGCGCGCGATCGCAGCGCTCGGCGTCGAGGACGGTGGGGCGCTGTCCCGGCTCGCGGCGATCGACATGCCCGCGCCGGCGCGTGCGGAGCTCGACGGGCTGATCGAGGTCCTCCGTGCGTGCGCCGCCGAGCCCGCTCCCCCGCCCGCGTCACAGCTCGAGCTGGTGCGTCGCTGGCTCGAGCCGATCCTCCGCCGCCGCTACGACGCGCCCGAGCCTCGCCTGCGCGACCTCGAGCAGTTGGAGCAGCTCGCGACGGGCTCGCCGACGCGCGAGGCGTTCGTCACCGATCTCACGCTCGACCCGCCGAGCTCGACCTCGGACCTCGCGGGACCGCCGCTCCAAGACGAGGACTACCTCGTGCTCTCGACCGTTCACTCGGCCAAGGGCGGCGAGTGGGACGTCGTGCACGTGATCCACGCGGCGGACGGCATGTTCCCCTCCGATATGGCCACCGGCGACGACGAGCAGATCGAGGAGGAGCGCCGGCTGTTCTACGTGGCGCTCACGAGGGCGCGCGACGACCTCGAGGTCTACTTTCCCCTCCGGTACCACCGGCGTTCGGGCGGGCGCGAGGATCGCCACTGGTACGCCCAGCTCACGCGCTTCCTGCCCGAGGACGTGCGCGTGCGGTTCGAGCAGCGCGCCACCTACGCGGACGTCCGCGATGACGCCTCGCCGGTCGCCGGGGCCGGCACGACCGAGGCGGTCGACGCGCTCCTCGCCGGGCTCTTCGCCGCGGACTGAGACCGGCGACCGAGCGCCGCTACCATCGGCGCATGGAGGTCATCCGACCCGAGAGCGCTCGCGCATTCCTCGACCTGGCCGAGCCGCTCCTCGCGGCCGACGCCAAGGCCGAGGCCCGCCACAACCTGCAGCTCGGCATCGCGGGGATCGCCGCCGACGACGATGGGTCCTACGACTGGTTCCTCTCGTGGGTGGCGCTCGGCGACGGGGTGCCGGTGGCGGCCGCCACGAGGACCCCACCCTTCAACATGATCGTGGCCGACCCGTCGAGCCTGGAGGCCCTCGACGCCCTGATCGACGCCGTGGCCGAAGACGACCCCGAGGCCCCCGGCGTCGTCGGCAACGTCCCGCACGTGCACCGCGCGGCCGACCGCTGGACCGCGCGGACCGGCGTCCCGGCCGAGGTCGCGCAGCGGCAGGGCGTCTACGTCCTGACCCACGTCCGCGACGTGCCGCGGCCGGCCGGCGCGTCCCGCGTCGCGACCGCGGCCGACCGGGATCTCCTCGTGCGCTGGGTGGTCGACTTCGTGCACGAGGCGTCCGCCGACCCCGCGCTGCACGACCCACGGGAGGTGGAGGACTTCGTCGACGCGCGCCTCGGCGCCAAGGACGCCGCCTACTGGCTCTGGGAGGACGAGGGCCGCCCCGTCGCGCTCGCCGGGTTCAGCGGCCCGACGCCGAGCGGGATCCGCGTCGGACCCGTCTACACCCCCTCCGAGCACCGTCGGCGCGGCTACGCGACCGCGCTCGTCTCCGAGATCTCCAGAACGCTCCTCGACCGCGGATACCGAGCGTGCTTCCTCTACACGGACCTCGCCAACCCGACGTCGAACTCGATCTACGCGAGGATCGGCTACGAACAGGTCGCCGAGTCCGCCGAGATCCACTTCGTCCGCCCAGACGAACCGGGCGGGGGCCGGTAGCGCGAGGACGCGCGCTCCGCTACTTCGCGGCGGCGAGCAGCTCTCTCGCGCAGTTCGCGCCGGGACCGCCGGTAACGCCGCCGCCGGGGTGGGCCCCCGAGCCGGCCAGCCAAAGGCCGGGGATCCCGAACCGGTAGCGCGCGTGCCCGACGAGCGGGCGCCACGCGAACCAGGAATCGAGACCCGGCTCCGCGTGCAGGACGTGCCCGCCCGAGAGTCCGTACTCGGTTTCGAGGTCCATCGGCGAGATGACCCGACGTGCGGTGACCATGTCACTGAGTCCGGGCGCGTACATCTCCATCGTCTTCACGACGAGGTCGCCCAGTCGCTCGCGCTCCGCGTCCCAGTCGCCCTCGCGCAGGTCCCGTGGGGTCCACTGGACGACGATGCTCATCACGTGCTGACCCTCGGGCGCGAGGCTGGCGTCCGCGAGGGTCGGGATCGTGGCCTCGAGGAACGGCTCCTCACTCATACGACCGTACTTCGAGTGATCGAACGCGTGCTCGAGGTAGTCGATGCTCGGGCCGACGACGATCCGGCCGCGGAGCGCCTCGGGCTCCGCGCCGCTGAACCTCGGCAGATCGGAGAGAGCGAGGTTGACCTTCGACGTCCGGCCGGGTTGGCGGATGTTGCCCGCGCGCCACCGGAGGTGCGGTCCGACATCCACCGGGTCGACGAGCTCGGTCAGCGTGCGCTTGGGATCGGCCGCCGAGACCACGGCCTCCGCCGGGATCTCGGTCCCGTCCGCGAGGGCGATGCCCGTCGCGCGCCCGCCTCGCACCGTGATCGCAACGACCTCCGCGCCGGTGCGGATCTCGACGCCGAAGGACCTCGCCGCGTTCGAGAGCGCAGCGGCGAGCGCGCCAGGTCCTCCCTTGGCGAGCGTCGACTGCCCCGCCGCTCCGCCCACGTTGCCGGCCGAGTCGTTCAGCAGGTTCGTCGTGCTCCCCGCGGACCACGGGCCCTGCGCCGTGTACAGGACGGCGCGCGAGGCGATCGCGGCCCGGAGCGCCTCGTCCTCGAAGGACTCGCCCACGAAGTCCGCGATGGCCATCGGCACGGCCCGCGTGATCTCGCGTCCCGCCTTCGTGCCGAGCCCCTTGAACGCCTTGCCGAGCTTCACCCCGGCAACGGCGTCGGCGAACGTGGGCGAGCGCAGGTCGGGCGGGGTGGCGACGTTGAGGTACGCGAGGAAGCTCGCGAGCGAACGCACCTTCTTCTCGAACTTGGGGTACTCGCCCGCGTCCGCGGCGTTGCGCCCACGCAGTCCGCTCGCGGTCCTCGAGATATCGGTCCACAGCGTGAGCCCCGGGCCCTCGGGCTGGGGGGCGAAGACGCGCACCGAGGGCTCGATGAGCACGAGCCCGTGCCGGGTCAGGCGCAGGTCGTCGACGACCGACTTCCGGAGTCGACCGACCGTGTGCACGATGCCGGGCGCCCTCACGCCGGGCGCGATCTCGATCGTGTCGAGGATGCCTCCGACACGGTCGCGCCTCTCGAGCACGAGCACGCGCTTCCCCGCCCTGCCGAGGTACGCGGCGGTCACGAGGCCGTTGTGGCCTCCGCCGATGACGATCGCATCGTAGGTCGCCATCACGCCACCGCCTTCTTGCGGGACTTCTGTTCCTTCAGGAGCTCGAGCGCGGCGATCCGGCCATTCGCCCCCATGATGCCCCCCGCCGGGTGCACCGCCGAGCCGCACATCCACAGGTCGTCGATCGGCGTGCGGTAGCGGGCCCACCCGGGCACCGGTCGGTTGAAGAACAGCTGCTCCAGCGAGAGCTCGCCCTGGAAGATGTTGCCCTCGGTGAGCCCGGTCATCTGCTCGATGTCGAGCGGGCTCAGCACCTGCTTGTCGATGATGAGGTTCCGGATGTTCGGGAACCGCTCCTCGAGCGTGTCGATCACGGTCTCACCGAACGCCGTCCGCATCTCGTCGTCCCAGACCTTGCCGTCCTCGAGCTTGTACGGCGCGTACTGCACGAAGCACGACATCGTGTGCTTGCCCGGAGGGGCCATCGAGGGATCGACGAGCGTCGGGATGATGCAGTCGACGTACGGACGGCGGCTGAAGCGCCCGTACTTCGCATCGTCGTACGCCCGCTCCATGTAGTCGACACCCGGGCTGAAGCTGATCGCGCCTCGGAGCCACTCCCCCGCGCCGGGCTTGCACGCGAGCTCGGGCAGGCCGTCGAGCGCCAGGTTCACCTTGCCCGAAGAGCCGCGGTACTTGTACCGCGCCACGTCCTCGCGGAACGAGGCGTCGAGGTGGCTCGGCTCGATCAACTTCAGGAACGTGAGGTTGGAGTCCACGCTCGACATCACGACGTCGGCCGCGATCTCCTCGCCGGACTCGAGCGTGACGCCCACCGCGCGGCCGTCCCTGACGTCGATCCGCGCGACGGGCGCCTCGGTTCGGACCTCGGCACCGAACGCCCGAGCGGCGTTCCCGCACGCGTTCGAGATGCCTCCGGTGCCCCCGCGCGGGATGCCCCACGCGCGGAACGCGCCGTCGATCTCACCCATGTAGTGGTGTAGCAGCACGTACGCCGTACCGGGCGACTGGATGCCCTGGTACGTCCCGATGATCCCCGAGGCCGACATCGTCGCGATGAGCGGATCGATCGTGAACCACTGCCGGAGGAACTCGGTCGCGCTCATCGTCATGAGCTGCACGAACGTGTGCTGCAGGCGCTCCGGCAGATCGCGGAAGGACTTCGCCATGCCGACGACCGGCGTCCACTCGAGCGGCTTCACCTTGCCCGGGTCGGGCGGCACCATCGAGAGGATCGGCTTCACGAACCGTGCCATCTCGGCCATGAGCTTCCCGTACTCCTCGTAGGCCTCGGCGTCCGCCTTGTTCCAGCGTCGGATCTCGCGGATGTTCTTGCCGTGGTCGTTCACGCGCCACAGGGCGTCGTTCTCGAGGGGGGTGATCGTGCCGTCGAGCGGCAGGATCTCGAGGCCGTGCCTCGGCAGCTCGAGCTCGCGGATGATCTCGGGCCGGAGCAACGAGACCACGTAGGACATCACGCTGAACCGGAACCCGGGGACGACCTCCTCGGTGACCGCGGCCCCGCCGAGCACGTACCGCCTCTCGAGGACCACGACGCGCTTGCCGGCCTTCGCGAGGTACCCCGCCGCGATGAGCCCGTTGTGACCTCCGCCGATGATGACGACGTCGTATCGCTGCGCCACCGTTCGCCTCCTCAGTCGCTTGACCGGGGGTCAAGGCACGCTCGGATGTCCAGGCGCGAAAGCGCCGCTCGCCATGCTAGATGCGCCTGGTCGGGCCGACCAGAGGGCCCTTGACCAAAGGTCAGCCTGTGAACCGGTCCAGGCGGGTCAGGCGCCGCCGAGCGGGTGGATACTGGGGACCGGACAGCTTCTGGACGGGCGTCTGGACGACTTCTCGACGGCTTCTCGACGGCAGCAGGAGGGATCCCCGTGAGCGTCGGCACCGCGTTCCACCCCCGCACCTCGGAACTCAACACCAAGATGGCCTGGGGCGAGTGGGCCGGCTACTGGTCGGCCGCCGTCTACGCCGACTTCCACGACATCGAGTACAACGCGATCCGCGAGGCGGCCGCGATGTTCGACACCTCGCCGCTCTACAAGTTCTCCATCGCCGGACCCGATGCCGTGCGCTTGCTCGACCGGGTGATCACACGCGATGCGACCAAGCTCGCCGTCGGGCGGGTGCTGTACACGCCGTGGTGCGACGAGCATGGCAAGGTGGTCGACGACGGCAACCTCGCTCGCGTGTCGGAGAACGGCTACCTCCTGACCTCCGCCGACCAGACGCTCCGTTGGCTCCAGATGAACGCTGCCGGGCTCGACGTCCAGATCGACGACGTGTCCGAGACCATCGCCGGTCTCGGCCTGCAGGGTCCGCTCTCACGGGATGTACTCGAGAAGGCCACCGGCCAGGACTGGAAGGACGTCCGGTACTTCGGGCACCGCCGCACCGAGATCGCCGGAACCGAGATCGACGTCACACGGACCGGCTACACGGGCGACCTCGGCTACGAGCTCTGGGTGCCGTTCGACGCCGGCGTCGCGGTGTGGGACGCGATCTGGGAGGCGGGGCAGGACTACCGCATCCGACCGATCGGCGTCCGCGCCCTCGACGTCGCGCGCGTCGAGGCGGGGCTCATCATGGTCGACGCCGAGTACACGAGCGCGCGGCACGCCACGAGCACCGCGCCGGAGGAGTTCTACTCCCCCTTCGAGATCGGGCTCGGCCGACTCGTCGACTTCGGCAAGACGAACTTCGTCGGCAAGCGCGCCCTCGAGCTCGAACAGGCCGCCGGGGGTCCGAAGCGGCGGCTCGTCGGCCTGCACATGGACTGGACCGCGATCGAGGGGATGTTCGCGAAGCACGGCCTCGCGCCCGCCGTGTCCCCGTTCGTGCAGCGCGACCCGGTCCCGGTCTACAAGCAGAACCGACGGATCGGGCGCGCGACAAGCATCGGGTGGGGGATCACGATCAAGAAGATGGTCGGGTTCGGCTCGGTCCCGCCGGCGCTCTCGGCTCCCGGCACCCGCCTGTCGGTCGAGTGGAGCGTCGAGGGCCAGCGCGGGAAGGTCCCGGCCACGGTCGTCGAGCTGCCCTTCCTCGACCTGCCGCGCAAGCGCGCGTAGCCGCAGACCCGTCGGACCTCCGAACCCGGGGCGCGGCCCCGCCGAACGCCGTTTGGGACAATCCGGAGGTCCATGCGCCCACACCGAGGTCCGATCGTCGTGCTCGCGCTCGCCGCGGGCGGCATCGCATGCGTCCTCGCGTTCGGGGGGAGCATCATCGCGGCGGTCCTCTCCGGACTGCTCGTCGCGGGGGCCGCCTTCGTCGTGGCCTGGAACCGTCCAGAGGACCCAGACGCCACCGACCAGAGCCGCCGCCGGTTCCTCGCGCTCGTCGGCGGCCTCGGGCTACTGGTCGTGGCAGGCGGCAGCGCCGTCGGTCGAGCCGCGAGACGCCTGACCGTCGCCGATACCCATCCCGCGATGGAGTCGATGGCGCGTGCGCTCGGGCAGGGCAACCTCGAGCTCGTCCGACGCCAGTACCACCCGGAGCGCTCAGGCGACCTGCAGCTCGTGCTCGCGCCCTACAACTCCTCTAACTACGCGAACGAGTCCCTCTCCCTCGTGAAGAACGATCCGCGCAGCAGCCACGCCGCGGTCTGGATGTATCTCGAGCGCATCCCCCTCTTCGTCTACGCGCCGGGGATCGTCCGGCCCTCGGACAACGGCGAGCGGGTCACGCTCGCCGACCTCGCCCCGACGACCGCCTCCCTGATGGGCTTCGACGGCTTCACCGCCACCGACGGCAGGGTGCTCCCCGGCATCGAGCGCCCAGCCACGGCCCCGAAGGTCGTGGTGACGTTCGTGATCGACGGCGGAGGGTGGAACGTCCTGCGGCACTGGGACGAGCCGGACGAGACCAAGACCGCCTGGCCCGAGATGAAGCTCCTCATGCGGCAGAGCGCCGTCTACCGCGACGCGATCATCGGCACGTTCCCAGCGGTCACCGCGTGCGCGCACGCGACGATCGGCACGGGTGCCTTCCCTCGCACGCACGGCATCACCGGTCACAACGTCCGGCACGAGGGTCACCCCACGAAGGCGTGGGGGACGCCGGGCCGCGCCGACCCCTCGTTCCTCCTCGTGCCCACGCTCGCGGACGCGTGGAACGAGGCCACGGACGATGGTGCCTGGGTCGGTGAACTCGGCTACCAGATCTGGCACATCGGGATGCTCGGTCGCGGCGGCTACCGGCCCCTCGGTGAGAAGCCGGTCGCGGTTCTGTGGGACGAAGACGGCGGCGGCGGATGGATCCCGCAGAACCCAGACATCTACCGGATGCCCCACGAGTGGCCGCAGATCGAACGCCTCGACACCCTCACGACGGCCTACACGGATCCCGGGATCGACGACGGGTTCACGCTCAAGGGCAAGAAGGCGGTGTGCTGTACCCCGCCGATCATCGAGTACCAGGGCGACCTGATCGAGTCGACGTTCGCCTCCGAGCCGATCGGCGAGGGTCCGAACACGAGCCTGCTCTACATCAACTTCAAGGCGCCCGACTACGCGGGCCACGTCTACAACTACCTGTCGCTCCGGCAGAAGTTCGCGCTGCAAGCCGTGGACCGCCAGATCGGGCGCGTCGCGCGCATCCTCGAGGAACGGTTCCAGCCCGGCGAGTACGTGCTCATCGTCACCGCCGACCACGGCCAGTGCCCGACGGTCAACCTCGCCGGCGGCGTGCGGTTGGACCCGATCCAGATGGAGGAGGACATCGCGCGCGAGTTCGGACGGTCTGTGTGGCCGGTCGTGGAGAGCGTCGTCCCCTCAGAGATCTACCTCTCGCGCAAGGCCCTCGCCGACGCCGGCTTCACGGCCGCCGACGTCGCCGCCTGGCTGAAGGACTACCGGTACGGGGAGAACATCGGTCCCTACGTCCCGGCCGAGGCGATCGACGGCGACCGGTTGGACCAGCGGATCTTCGCCGCGGTGTTCCCCGCCTCGTACCTGGACGAGCTCGCGAACGCGGATCTGTCCGCGTACGGCACGGGGGTCTACGAGGGCGACCCGGAGGGCGTCCCGCCCGTCACCTGGTAGCCGCCGGTCCGGCAGTTCTCGCTCAGGATCGACCCACGGGGATCGGCTCGGAGCTGGTGAGCACGAGCAGCACCACCACCGCCACGGCGATAACGATCACCGCCAGGGCGATCGACAGGAAACGCCTCGGATCGGCCACGTGAACCGTCACGCGCGAACCTCCTGGTTCCACAGTTTGCGCCGAGCGGCACCCGGCCGCAACGCACGGCCTACGGGCCCGGCTCGCGACCGAACGCCCGGAACGGCTCCGGCTCGTATCCGCTCAGCGCCCGCGGCCAGCTGACCAGCTCTTGGCTGATCGCCTCATCCTCCCGCACCAGCCAGGCGAGGTGCCGGAGACCATGCTCGACGACCTGGGAGAGGTGCACCTGCGGCGGCGGACCGATCGCGCGCCCCCGTGCAAGCTCGGTCCGCGTGACGAGCTCCACCTCGTAGGTCGCGGGGATCTGCCCGGGGGGCTCGACGGCCACGAGGAACGTCAGGAGCAGCTGCCCGTCCACGATCCTCCAGGACGTGGAGTGCACCATGATCGGCGAAAGGCCAAGCTCGGCCACGGCGTCGACGACCACCTCGTGCGGATCGAGGTTCGGATCCCACGGTGCTCGCAGGGTCTCGCGACCGTGCGGGTACAGGTGGCGGATCCCGTCCCCGTCGAGGTAGACCACGACGGCCTCGAGCGAAGAGCGATCCACGCTGCAACCTTACCCAGTACCTAGGCCCTGCAAGGTGAGCCCGCAAGAGCGAACAGCAGACGAGCGGGAGCGTAGGGCTCCCGCTCGTGGCGGTGGAGGTGAGGGGAGTCGAACCCCTGTCTCTGGGCGACCGATCAGGTCTTCTCCGGGCGCAGCCGGCGGGGAGATCTCGCCTCAAGGCTCCCACCGGCGGAGGACCTCTCGGCCAGCTCGGGTGCGATGTCCGGCGGCGGCCCCCGAGCGGAACCGTCTCCGTGAGCCTGCTCACGACGCCCGGCCCGCGGTCGCAGGCGTCCCGCGGCGGACGGCTACCTAGTTACCTAGGCAGCGAGCGCGTACTCAGTATCGGCGCTTGTGTTTGTCCCGGCTTTTCACGTGGCATCCGGGGACCACGGCCCGCTTCTCCTGCGCGGTATCCGCTCAGATCGAAGCCAGTACACCCCCATATGCGGTTGTACAGGGAGTATACGGCCGGACCCCGACACCCTTGAACGGACCGCCGTCAGCGACGGCGGCCGACCTCGCGAGCCATCTCGCGTCGGTGCTCGCGCTCGGCGATCACCTGACGCTTTTCGTACTGCCGGCGACCGCGCCCCAGGCCGAGCTCGACCTTCGCGATCCCGTGCACGAAATACACGCGGAGCGGCACGAGGGCGAGCCCCTTCTCGGCCGTGGCGCCGATGAGCCGGTCGATCTCCCTGCGATGGAGCAGGAGCTTGCGGGTGCGGATGGGGTCGAGCTTCGTCTTGTCCATCGCCTGCTCGTACGGTGGGATGTGGAAGCCCTCGATCCAGATCTCCCCGTTCCTCACCCGGGCGAACGCCTCGGCGAGCGAGCCGTGCCCGCCCCGGAGGGACTTCACCTCGGCGCCGGTGAGCACGATGCCGGTCTCGAAG
>Ga0233416_10000402_pt1 | contig 13301 bp, 18 predicted proteins | sample Sediment_Towuti__2_FD_188638 | JGI IMG/M metagenome (GOLD analysis project Ga0233416, IMG submission 188638) | Sediment microbial communities from Lake Towuti, South Sulawesi, Indonesia - Sediment_Towuti_2014_0_MG | ecosystem: Environmental > Aquatic > Freshwater > Lake > Sediment | place... | reverse complement strand
CGACCGCTTGGGGCATGCACTTCCTCTGGGACACGCCGTTCCTCAACGACTGGGCGGCCGACAGCGCCGGGTTGAGCTGGCTCGTGATCCTGATCAAGGGCGTCCCGGCCCTCGTCATCCTGCTCCTCGTCGTCCGCTGGGGCCGTGAGCACGAGCGGAAGGTCTGGACGGCGTTCGTCGAGGGCACCATCGACCGCGATCTCGTCTCGGAGGCCGAGGCGAAGGCGCTCCTCGACCGGAAGGGACGGCGCGCGGCGCGGAAAGCGGTGCGGGAGGCGAAGGGGCGTGAGGCGGGCCGTCTGCAGAAGGCTCTCCAGTACGCGCAGCTGCGCTACGTCCAGTCGGTCGACGAGGAAGGCGCGGACAGCGCACATGCCGTCGCCGACGCCGCCGAGGTGCGCGAGCTCAAGGCGGCGATCGCCGGGGCGACGGCGTAGGTTGCCGCGCGCCCAGAGCAGATTCGTCCTTCAGGTAGTCGTGCTCGATGTGCGCCTTCAGCATCCAAGCCGCCAACCTCAAAGCCGACCCGATCGAACGACGCCTCCTCAACCAGGCGTTCTTCGAGTACCTCGAGATCGACAACGAAGAGATCGCAGACCAAGAGCTCGCCGCCCCCTTCGCTCAGATCGCCCCCATCGGCACCGCTCGAGCAAGAACCCCCGACCACCCTAGGAAGGTCGAGGGTTCATACGTGCAACATCTGATGGAGCTAGCCGGACTCGAACCGGCGACCTCCTGGGTGCGATCCAGGCGCTCTCCCAGCTGAGCTATAGCCCCGAGCGGACGGGGATTGTAGCGAGCGCCCGCTCGTTCCCCGGCCGCTCGCTCCGGCCCGTCGACTATACGGCCGACGGCTCGAAGGTTCCGCCCGCGAGGCTCGTACCGGAGTGCTCGGGCGCGCCGCCGTCCGGCTCCACCGAAACGTCGACCGCCTTGTAGTCGCCCGGCCCGGGCAGGCCGAGGTCGAGCTTCACGTTCGTGCCCGACGGGACGAAGACGCCGACCGCCTCCATCTCGCCCTCGCCCTCGGCCCGCAACACCCAGACCTCGTAGTGTTCGCCGGGCGGAGGAGCCGGGACGTCGTCGAGCTCGAGGACGAGGTGCCCGTTCTGCTCGTCGGCGCCGTGCAGCGTCGCCGTCCCGTGCACCGCGGCGTACTCCGGCTTGCCCTGGACCGCCGCCACGGCGGTCGTCGGCCCCAGGTCGTCGCGCGTCGAGACGACGAACGCGAGCGCGGCGACGGCTGCCGCCGTGGCGAAACCCGCTGCGAAGACAGGGACGAAGCTCCTGGGCCGCCAGGACCAGCGCGCACGGCGCGTCCTGGCTTCGGCCGGCGTGTCGCGACTCTCGGCGGTCACCGGTCTCGCCGCCGGCTCCTCTGCTTCGATGTGGGCGAGAACGCCGTCGAAGAGTCCTACCGGCGCACGCTCACGAGCGACCTCCGCCTCGAGCGCGAGGACGACGGAGCGGTACTGCGCGAGCTCGGCCGCCAGGGTGGGGTCGCGCGCAGCCTCGGCTTCGAGCGTTCCCAGCTCGCCCGGGGAGAGCGAGCCGAGTGCCGCGGTAGCGGCGAGATCGCGCAGCTCGTCGCGCATCAGGGCGCCTCCGTCTCGAGGGCGTACTTCGGCGCGAGGACGCGCAGGCGATCGAGCGCCAGGCGGATGCGACCTTTCACGGTGCCGACCGGCACGCCGAGCCGGTCGGCGATCTCGGTGTGCGAGAGGCCGTCGAAGTACGCGAGCTTCAGCACCTCCCGCTGTGCGTCGGGCAGCTCGGCCATAGCCTCGGCGACGCGGGAGGAGCTGTCGGCCGCGACGACGAGATCGGCGGCGTCGGGAGCGTGCTCCGGAGACTCGACCTCCTCGTGGAGATCGACGGGCCGGGCGGCGCGGCGACGGGTGAGGTCGACGGCTCGATTCCGGGCGATCGTGAACAGCCACGTCGTCACGCGCGATCGCTCCTCGTCGTAGGAGGCCGCACCTCGCCAGACGGCGACGAACACGTCCTGCGTGCACTCCTCGGCGGCCTGGCGGTCGCGAAGGAGGCGATGGGCCATCCCGAAGACGATCGTCCCGTACCGCGCGTACAGGCTCTCGAGCGCCGCGGTATCGCCAGCTGCGATCGCGCGGACAAGGCCGGCGTCGACTGCGTCGTCGGGCATGCGCCGATGATCGCAGGAACGCCGAGGTCAGATGAAGCGTCCACGACGGGTGGTACGCGCGCGGCCCCGGATCCGATCACTCGAGATCCGGTGATCCAACCTTCGACCTGGTGCGTACCAACCTTCGACATTCCATCTACAGGAGGTTCTCATGAAGGCACGCATCGCAATTCTCACCGCCGTCGTCCTCGGGGCGACGTCCGTCGCGGTCTCGGCGACGGCTGCGCCGGCGAAGCCGGCCAAGCAGCAGGCGGCCAGCGCCACGATCGTCGGCGTCGCGGCCGGCGACAAGCGCTTCTCGACCCTCGTCTCGCTCGTGAAGCAGGCCGGGCTCGTGAAGACGCTCAACGGCAAGGGCCCGTTCACGGTGTTCGCCCCCACGAACGCCGCGTTCGCAGCACTGAAGAAGAACGCTCCTGACACCTTCGCCGCCGTGACCAGCGACAAGGCACTGCTCACGAAGGTCCTGACATACCACGTCGTCGGCAAGCGGATCCCGAGCACGGCCGCGATCTCCGTCGCGAAGAAGCAGGGCTCCGTCAAGACCGTCCAGGGCGAGCCGATCAAGCTGTCCCTGAAGGGCGGGAAGCTCTTCCTGAACGGCTCGTCGCGGGTCGTCATCGCGGACGTGAAGGCGTCCAACGGCGTGATCCATGCGATCAACGCGGTCATCGTCCCGCCGAGCATCTCCTAGTCACGGCCTCGGCGAGCACCGTCGACTGAGAGAGGGGCACCCGGTGTTCAAGAAGATCGCACTACTCGGAGCAATCGTGTCCGTCGCCGCGCTCGCGCTCGCGCCCGTCGGGGGTGCGAGCCGCCCCTCGGACGCCGTCCAGGGAGCACGCTGTGTCAAGGCCGGGGTCTCGTTCCTCGTCCAGAACAACCTGCTCGTGGCCGCCGCGCTCCGGCAGATCGACTACAGCGACCTCGACACGGACGCGACGAATCCGCCGAACGACGACACGTACAACGCGAGCGGGCCGATCAACACCGACCTGCCCAACGGCTCCAACCTTCCCCTGGGCGAGGTCATCCGGCTCCACTACACCAACCCCGAGCTCTTCGATTGGTGCGCTCAACCCTGAGCGTCGCGCTCGGATAGCACGTCGCAGGAGGCCGGGTTCCACGACCCGGCCTCTGCCTTCTCGGGGATCTCAGCCGCCCGGTGGGATCGGGTACGGGGACGGCGGCCGCGTGGTCGGCGGCGTCACTGCCTGCTCCGGGGTGCAGATCGTGGTCGCGTCGTCGTTCGGCGGGATGACGCGAGGCTTGTCCTGCGCGTGGGGGATCGCGGCGCCCCCGATGAGGATCCCGAGGACGATGAGCCAGAGCGCGGCGGTGACGCGCGCCCAGAGCGGGTACGGCCGGTCGTGACCCGGCGCCGGCGATCCCGTGGCCGGGGCTGCCGCCGAGTAGGGAACGGGTCGTGCCGGTCGCGGCTCGGGCAGCGCGGCGCGGGCGCGGGCGGCGAGGTCGGGGTCGACGAGGGCGAGCTCCGGGCTGATTGGTTCCCAGGCCACGTTGGCCACATTCTGGCTGAAACCCACCAACCCTCGGAGGTGCGGTGTGCCCCGCGGCGCCGCGAAGCGTGAACGAGTTGCCGTCTGCCCCGCCCCACTGACGCCGCGATCGGGAGTCGGGTCTCGGGCTCGTCGAGGGCAGCGCGTCGGCCGCGACGGCGTTCCCCGCTCGCGCTGGGTCGTTTGAACCGAGCGCACGCCGCGTGCAGACCCGGTCGGGCGTGGACAGGTTGCCTTGCGGTCGCGACTACGACGCTCCCGTGCCCGGCCTCCGCCGGCGGGCACGGGAGCGCTCGCGCCGCTCGAGGCGCTCCCCGAGCTCCGCGAGCTCCCGCTCGAGCGCGCGGTAGCTCTCCCAGCGCTCGGCGGCGAGCGTCCCGTCGTCGATGCCCTCGCGCACCGCGCACCCCGGCTCGGTCTCGTGGCTGCAGTCGGGGAACCGGCAGTAGGCCGCGAGCTCGACGACGTCCGCGAAGGCCTCGGCGAGCCCGTCGTCGGCGAGCCACAGGTGCACCTCGCGCATGCCCGGGTTGTCGATCACGAGGCCCGCTCCGGGGAGGAGGACGAGCTGTCGACGTGTCGTCGTGTGGCGCCCCGCGCCGTCCGCGCGGACCTCGCCGGTGACGAGCAGCTCGTCGTCGCCGACGAGCGCATTGACGAGCGTCGACTTGCCGGCGCCGGACGGCCCGAGGAGCACGCCCGTCACTCCCGGCGAGAGCGTGGCGCGGATCGCCTCCAGCCCCGACCCCGTCCGTGCCGAGACCACCTCGATGCGCGCCGCCGCCTTCGCCTCCGCGATCCCCGCGGCGGCCGCTGCCGCGTCGGGCTCGAGATCGGCCTTCGTGAGGAGGATGACGGGCGTCGCTCCGCTCTCGAGCGCCAGCGTGACGTAGCGCTCGAGCAGGCGGCGGTCGAGCTCCTGCCCGAGCGGCATGGTGATGAAGACGACGTCCACGTTCGCGGCGACGACCTGCTCCCGAAGCGAGTCGGACGCCGCGTCCTGCGCAGCGCGGCGTGAGAACTTCGACCTGCGCGGCAGGACGGCCACGATCACGTTCTTGGCGTCGAGCGCGACCCAGTCACCCACCGCGGGGAGGTCGGTCGGCTCGGCTTCACGCCTCAGCCGTCCCGCGACACGCGCGCGCACCTCTCCGGCCGCGGTGAGCACGTCGTAGCCGCGCCGATGCGGAGCGACGACGCGTCCGGGCTCGAGCCCCTGCTCCCGATACGGCCCGAACGCGGCGCTCCACGCGTCGTCCCAGCCGAGGATCTCGAGATCCGGCACGCACCCATTGTCACCGACCCGCCACCCGGCGGAGGAGCCCTCTCTTCACGCTCCGGGAGACGAGCGCGAGAACCAGAGGCGGGCCGTTCTCGACGTTGGGAAGAGGGGAGAGGGGGAATGAGTCGGCGTCTCGTGCCCGCTCCGGGTACTGGGGCAATCTTCGCGCCGGCCGGCGCTCGCGACCGCGTCGTGCCTCTCCGCCTACGCCCTCGTCTAGTTCTCGAGCGCGCGGGTCAGGGCAGCGTCGAGCTCGGGGTAGCGAAACTCGAAGCCGGCGTCGAGCAGCCGCGCGGGAAGCGCGCGCTGACCCTCGAGCAGCGTTCCCTCGCCCATCTTCCCGAAGAGCGCCCTCACCACGACCGCGGGCAGCGGGAAGACCGTCGGGCGGCCGAGCGCTCGACCCAGCGCGCTGGTGAACTGCGCGCTCGTCGCGGGGTTGGGGGAACAGAGGTTGCTGGCGCCCGCGAGATCGCCCTCGAGCGCGAGCCCGTACGCGGCCACGAGGTCGTCCAGCGAGACCCAGCTCCACCACTGCTTGCCGCTGCCGACACGTCCGCCGAGACCGAGCTTGAACGGGGTGAGCATCCTCTCGATGACGCCACCCTTGGACGTGAGCACGATCCCCTGGCGGAACCCGACGACGCGGATCCCGGCCTCTCGCGCGGGGTCGGCCGCGGCCTCCTGCGCCCTCGCGACGTCCGCGAGGAAGCCCGTACCGAGCTCCGACTCCTCGGTCAGGATCTCGTCGCCTCGGTCGCCGTAGATCCCGATGCCTCCGGCCGAGACGAACACCGACGGACGCGGGTCGAGCTGGGCCGCCACCGTCGCGAGGAGGCCCGTGGCCTGGACGCGCGACTCCAGGATCTCGCGTCGCCGGGCGTCCGTCCAGCGCTTCCCGATGGTGGCGCCGCTCAGGTTCACGACGGCGTCCACGCCTGCGAGCGCGGCCGGGTCGAGCTTTCCGGCCGCCGGATCCCAGGCGACCTCGCCGGCGCCGGTCGGCTCACGGCGCACGAGTCGCACGACCTCGTGGCCGTGCGCCTCGAACGCCGGCACGAGGGCACCGCCGAGCAGGCCCGACCCGCCGCCGATCGCGATTCTCATCGCCCGATTGTCGCAGCGGGGACGGGATCGCGGGCTGTCTAAGGTTGGCCCATGAGGGCGGGCGCCCAGTCCGACCTGCGCGTCCGGGACGGCGTCCGGGCCGCGCTGCCCCTCCTCCTGGGGCCCGTTCTCTTCGGCCTCTCGTTCGGCGTGCTCGCCGACGCCGCCGGGATCGGCTCGATCGCCGCGGTCGTCATGTCCGCGACCACGTTCGCGGGCTCCGCCCAGTTCGCGGCCGTCTCCGTGTTGGACGCGGGAGGTACCGTGCTCGCCGCGATCCTGGCCGCCGTCTTCCTGAACGCGCGTTACGTGGCGATCAGCGTCACCGTCGCGTCGATCTTCCCCGGAGGGCGTGCGCGTCGCCTCGCCGAGTCGCAGCTCATCGTCGACGAGTCGTGGGCGCTGTCGGGGCGGAGCGGGCGGTTCGAGTGGCCGATCCTCGTCGGCGCGGGGCTCGCGCTCTACGTGCTCTGGGTGGCGAGCACGGCGTTCGGAACCGTCCTCGGGAATGCCCTCGGCGATCCGAACGGGCTCGGGCTCGATGCGGCGTTCGCCGCGCTCTTCCTCGCGCTCCTCGCCCCCTATCTCCGCGGTCGGCGAGCGTTGCAGGCAGCGGCGCTCGCGGCGCTGATCACGCTCGTTCTCCTCCCGGTCGCGCCGGCCGGAGTTCCGATCGTGGCCGCGTCGGCGGCGTGCCTGCTCGGGCTCAGGCGATGAGCGACGCCTGGATCGTCGTCGTGGTCGTCGGCGCCGCGACCGTTGTCTTCAAGGCCGCCGGCCCCGTCTTTCTCGGCCGCCGGCCGCTGCCAGGGCGCGTGCAGTCGGTCGTCGAGCTGCTCGCTCCCGTGATGCTCACGGCCCTCGTCGTCACGCAGACGTTCGGTGGGGACGGGCAGCTGAGCGTCGATGCGCGCGTTCCGGGTGTCGCGGCTGCCGCTCTCGCGGTGTGGCGGGGGGTGCCTGTGGTCGGGGCGATGGTCGTCGCCGCCTTCGTGACGGCACTCCTTCGCCTCGCGGCCTAGCCGCCGTGCCTCCTCTCGTTCGCGTGATTCGCGGGGGCGGGGACGGAGGTCGGCCCGAGAGTCCGCCTCGACCGGCTCGGCGCCCACACGCCGCGCTCGGAATCGGTTGGTTCAGTCCCTCGCCTGCTCCCGGTACCAGGCCACCGTGGCCGCCACCGCGTCTCCGATGGGAGTGACTGCGAACGACCCGAACGTCGACTCGAACCTCGTGCCAGTCGCGACGAACGGTGCGTCGAACTGGTACCAGATGTCGGGAACCTCGCGCGCCTCGGGGATGAAGAGGCCGGCGGCCCGCATCGCGAGCTTCGAGGTGAGGGAGAGCTTCACCGGTCGGCCCAGCGCTCGCTCGACGTGCTGGACGAGCTCACGAGCTGTCAGCGGCGGTGCGGCCGGGAGGATCCACGCCTCGCCGTCGGCCTCGTCGCGCTCGCCGAGCGTGACGAGGCCTCTCGCGACGTCGGGCAGGTAGGAGAACGTATGGGCGGTGTCGCCGCGCGCGGGCCACCGCACCTTCTTCCCGGCGACGGCGTCGGCGATGACGAGCCCCGCCACGCTTCCCGACCCACCGGGACCGAAGTAGTCGGACGCGCGGCCGATCGCCACGCGCGCGCGACCGGATCGGTGCTCGGACAGGAGCGCGTCCGCGAGCTCCTTGCGGACACGGCCCTTCGCGCTCCTCGGCTCCTGCGGGCTGTCGTCGTCGAGCGGCCCTCGTACGGGCCCGAACATGTAGAGGTTGTCCGCGAAGACGAGCTTTGCGCCCACCGCCTCGACGCCTTCGAGGATGCACTCGTTGAGACTCGGGAACTCCTGGGCCCAGCGTCCGTATGGCGGCTGGGCGCAGTGGTAGACGACGCTCGCGCCCTCGCACGCCGCACGAGCCCCGTCCCGCGTCGCGAGATCGGCCGCAACCTGTTCGACGCCCGCCGGCACGTCGGCGCCGCCTGCGCGGGTCACGGCTCGCACGCTGGCGCTCCGCGACACAAGCTCGCGGACGACCGCACCCCCGATCCCCCCGGCGGCGCCGAGCACGGCGACGTGGCCTGGGGTCTGCCCCTTCTGGCTCACCTCCGCGGGAGCATAGCCGCTGGAAATCTGGGCGCCTACGGCAAGCTGCCGCGGTGCGCCGTGCCTCGCCAGAAGTAGGCCGCCGCGGCCGCGGCCTCGAACGCGAGGCTGAGGAGGGCGAGGACGAAGAGCCACAGGCGAAAGCGCCGCATGTGACGTCTCATCGGCGTCGCACCGTGCGGACTTGAGAGTCGGAGCGGCGCCGGCGGCGCGGCTCCGACGGTGGAGCCTCAGCCCTGCACGTGGTAGACGAAGTCGTACTCCGAGCCCTTGTCGTTCCGCGCACGGAGCTCCATCCAGCCGCGAGCGCGTGAGTACGAGCCGGTGCCGCCGGTGATCGCAAGCTTGCTCGGGGCCGCATCGAGGAATGGTCCCTCGACGGTGATCTGGCCTCCCTTGAGGAACGCCGTCCACCAGCACTCCCACGACTTGCCGACGACCGTCCGCACGCAGTATCCGTTGTCCGTCCCGACCTTCGTCGTGTTGGCGGCGTTGAAGAGCTGGTTCGCGAAGGTGAGGATGTCCCCGGCAGAGTCGCCCTTCTTGCCCGTGTCGGTGACGGCGTCCGTCGTCGCCCGTTCGACGACGGTGAACGTCGCGGCGGGCGACGACGCACTGCCGCCTGCCGTGGCCACGACCACGCTGACTGCGGCGAGCGTCAGTACGGCGACGAGAGCGAGTGAGCGCGTCATGGGTCTCCCTTCGTTGAGGTCGAGGAGACGTGACTACCGTACGGCGGGCCGGAATGCAACCTCTGCTACGCAGGCGGCCGAAAGACGGCGAACGGGTCCGTCACCTCGAGGCGGTGCGCCCGGAAGCGGAACAGCTCTGCCGGGCGTCCACCGGCTGGTCCGTGCGCCTTCCGCCTGCCGACCGGCTCGATCGCGCCGCGCCGGGCGAGGACGCGCTTGAGGTTCGTCGCCGAGACCTCGTAGCCGAGCGCGGCTTCGTAGACGTCCCGGAGCTCGGCGAGAGTGAAGGTCTCGGGCGCGAGCGCGAAGCCGACGTTCGAGTAGGAGAGCTTCCCTCGCAGGCGCTCGCGTCCGGCGAGGACGATCGTTCCGTGGTCGAACGCCATCGCGGGGAGGGTGCCGACCTCGTGCCAGCGCGTGTCCGCGGGGACGTGCGGGTCGACGCCGACCGGCATGATCCCGAGGTAGGCGGTCGCGAGCTCGCGGCGCTCCGGGTGGCGGCGCGGCTCGCTCCAGACTCTGAGCTGCTCGAGGTGCGCGACCTCGCGGACGTCGACCTTCGCCGCGAGGTGGCGGAGGATCGACTCCTCGAGGCTCTCGTCGGCGTCGAGTGCGCCGCCCGGGAGCGCCCAGGCACCGCGGAACGGCTCGCGCGCCCGTTCCCAGAGGAGAACCGAGAGCGCCCCCGCCCTGATCTGAAACACCACCGCGAGCGCGACGTGCGCAGGATGGAAGGGTGGGGTGGTAGACTCAGCCACGAGGTTATCGACTCAGAGGCTAAAACTACCATGGCCGAGGCCCCGACACCCCGCCGCAATCAGGAGCTCGCGCTCGTCGTCGTCGGCGGTGGTGTCGCTGGCCTCTTCGCCGCGTTGTGCGCGGCGGCGGAGGGCGAGGTCCTCGTCGTCACGAAGGGGCCGCTGCTCTGGACGTCGAGCTTGCTCGCGCAGGGAGGGATCGCGGCCGCCCTCGGTGACGACGACTCGCCGGCGCTGCACGCCGAGGACACGCTGCGCACGGGGCGGGGGCTGTGCCGGCCGAGCGCGGTGACCGTGCTCACCGAGGAGGCACCGGCGCGCATCCAGGATCTGGTCGAGCTCGGAGTCGACTTCGACGACGGTCTCGGCCTCGAGGGCGGACACAGCCGTCGCCGCGTCGTGCACGCAGGCGGGGCCGCGACGGGCGACCGAGTCGAGCGGATCCTCGCCGAGAAGGTGCTCGGGCATCCTCGCATCCAGGTCGCGGAAGGCGAGCGGATGCTGTCGCTCTGGCGGGCGGACGGTCGCTGCGTCGGGGTCGTCACCGACGAGCGCGCAGTCCGTGCGCGGGCGACGCTGCTCGCGACCGGCGGGGCGGCAGCGCTCTGGGAGCGGACGACGAACCCGTCCGGCTCGGTCGGGGAAGGGACAGCCGCCGCCTACCGGGCCGGGGCCGCGGTGGCCGACCTCGAGTTCGTCCAGTTCCACCCGACGACGCTCGTCGACTCCTCCCTGCTCCTCTCGGAGGCGCTGCGCGGGGAGGGAGCGGTCCTGCTCGACGACCAGGGCAGGCGCTTCACGGACGAGCTCGCGCCGCGCGACGTCGTCGCCAGAGAGATCGCCGCCCGGGGGACGGTGCTGCTCGACCTCCGTGCGATCGACCGCGCGCGCTTCCCGTCGCTCATGGGGAGCCTGCTCGAGGAGGGGTACGACCCCTCGCAGGCGCCCATCCCGGTTGCGCCCGCCGCGCACTACACGGTCGGCGGCGTTCTCACGGACCTCGACGGTCGGAGCGAGCTGCCCGGCCTCTACGCGGCGGGAGAATGTGCGGCGACCGGCGTCCACGGAGCGAACCGCCTGGCCTCGAACTCGCTGCTCGAGTGCCTCGTCTTCGGCCGCCGTGCCGCGCTGGCCGCGCTCGCGGAGCCCGGGCTGCCCGCCCGACTGCCCGAGCCCGCGGCAGCGCCCGTCGCCGAGCCCGTCACGCCCGAGCTCCGTGCCGGCCTCTGGCGGGATTGCGGGCTCATCCGCGACGCTTCGGGTCTCTCGCGGCTCCTCGACGCGCCTCACCTCCTCACGCGCCTGATCGCGCAGTCGGCGCTCACGCGCGAGGAGAGTCGCGGATCCCATTTCCGCTCCGACTTCCCGTCGGAGAGCGAGGCGTTCCACGGCCACGTCGAGCTCCGCGCCGGCTCGGAGCCCTCGCTGGAGGCATGGGATTGAGGGCGGGCGAGTGATCGTGACTCCGGCGCGAGCGACCACGGCGAGCAGATCGGCCGTGACCCCTGATGCGATCGAGCGGCTCGTCGCGGCGGCTCTCGCGGAGGATGTGGGCGTCGCCGACGTCACGACCGAGGCGACGGTCTCCCCGGAGTGCGTCGGGATAGCCGAGATTCTCGTGAAGGAGCCGGGCGTCGTCTGCGGGCTCGCGGTCGCCGAGGCGACGTTTCGCACGCTCGACCCGGAGGTTCGCTTCGACGCGCGCGTCCCGGAGGGTGCCGTGCTCGACACGCCCGCCGTGGTCGCCGTCGTGACAGGATCCGAGCGCGCGATCCTGACCGGTGAGCGGGTTGCGCTGAACTTCCTCGGCCGCCTCTCGGGCGTCGCGACGCTGACGAGGCGCTATGTCGACGCGGTAGCAGGAACCGGAGCCGCGATCCTCGACACGCGTAAGACGACTCCCGGCCTCCGCGTCCTCGAGAAGCACGCCGTCGCCTGCGGCGGGGGGCGGAACCACCGCTTCGGCCTCGACGACGCCGTCCTCCTCAAGGACAACCACCTGCGGGCTGCAGGGTCGATCGATCGGGCGGTCGAGCGCGTTCGCGCCCTGACCGATCTCCCGATCGAGGTCGAGTGCGAGACGCTCGGCCAGGTCGGCGAGGCGCTCGCTGCCGGTGTGGATGCGATCCTCCTCGACAACATGTCGCTCGACGAGCTCCGGGCCGCGGTCGTGCTCGTCGGCCGCCGCGCGCGGCTCGAGGCCTCGGGCGGCATCACCCTCGAGAGCATCCGTGCGGTCGCCGAGACCGGTGTGGACGAGATCTCCGTCGGCGCGCTCACCCACTCCGCACGCTCTCTCGACGTCTCACTGGAGCTCCGGTGACGACCGCAGAGATCACGACGCTGCAGGAGGAGATCCGCGCTCGTGCCGCCGAGCGGAACGCGGTGATCCTTGCCCACAACTACCAGGTGCCGGAGGTGCAGGACGTCGCCGACTACGTGGGAGACTCGCTCGGGCTCTCGCGCGAGGCCGCGGCGACGGACGCCGACGCGATCGTCTTCTGCGGCGTCCACTTCATGGCCGAGACGGCGGCCATCCTGAGCCCGCAGAAGACCGTGCTCATCCCGGATCTGGACGCCGGCTGCTCGCTCGCCGCATCGATCACAGCCGGCCAGCTGCGCGCGTGGAAGGCGGAGAACCCGGGCGCGGTCGTCGTGTCGTACGTGAACACGACCGCCGAGGTGAAGGCCGAGAGCGACTACTGCTGCACGTCGGGAAACGCGAAGGGCGTGATCGAGGCCATCCCCGAGGACACCGAGATCCTCTTCCTGCCGGACATGTTCCTCGGGCTGTGGCTCGAGCGGGTGACGGGTCGGAAGCTGCGGATCTGGATGGGGGAGTGCCACGTGCATGCCGGGTTCCGGCCGCAGGACATGGCGCGCCTGCAGGCGGACAACCCAGAGGCCGAGTTCCTCGTCCATCCCGAGTGCGGCTGCGCGAGCCAGTGCATGGCCTTCGGCGGCGAGAACACGCACATCCTCTCGACCGAGGGGATGATCCGCTTCGCGAAGGCGTCGGAGAAGAAGCGGTTCCTCGTCGCCACCGAGACCGGGATCCTCCACCGCCTGCACAAGGAGGCCCCGGAGAAGCGCTTCGAGGCCGTCTCCGAGAAGGCGATCTGCCGGTACATGAAGATGATCACGCTCCCGAAGCTGCGCGACTCGCTGCACGACTGGAAGCACGTCGTCACCGTTCCGGAGGACATCGCCGCACGCGCACGGGGCGCAATCGACCGCATGATCGCGATCTCCTAGACGGCCATGCAGATGCTCACGCCCGCACAGCGCGCCTTCCTGGAGAACCCCTTCGTCGGGGTCGTGACCGATCTGCGACCCGACGGCTCGCCGCACTCGACGGTCGTGTGGGTCGACGTCGACGACGAGGGCGTCTCCTTCAACACCGCGTGGCCGCGCGCGAAGCCGCAGCACCTCGCCAACGACCCCCGCGTCTCGCTCACGGTCCTCGACCCCGCCGACCCGTACCGGTGGATGTCGATCGACGGCACCGTGACGCTCGTCGACGAGGGCGCGAACGAGCAGATCGACCGGCTCGCCAAGAAGTACGCCGGCCTCGACGCCTACCCGTGGCACAGGCCCGAGGAGAGACGCGTGAGCGTCCGGATCTCGCCGACCCGGATCGAGGCTCGCGGCATCGACTGAGGCCGCGGTCTACGTCGCTCGCACCGAGTGC
>Ga0233416_10000401_pt1 | contig 13305 bp, 12 predicted proteins | sample Sediment_Towuti__2_FD_188638 | JGI IMG/M metagenome (GOLD analysis project Ga0233416, IMG submission 188638) | Sediment microbial communities from Lake Towuti, South Sulawesi, Indonesia - Sediment_Towuti_2014_0_MG | ecosystem: Environmental > Aquatic > Freshwater > Lake > Sediment | place... | reverse complement strand
AACATGCGATTGCCCATCCCGTACTTGGACAAACCGTGGATGCGGGGATAATGGCGGACGGGAACCTCCGTGACCGTAAACCCGTGCATCAGGGCGAGAGCGGGAAAGAATCGGTGCATACCCTCGTACAGGCGGATGCGCTCCAGCACAGGTCGGCGAAAGATCTTGAGGGGGCACGCCGTATCGTGGATGCCGTCGTGGGTAAAGAGGTTCCTCACACGGTTGGCGATCAGAGACGACAGTTTTCGAACGAGGCCGTCTTGCCGTTGTTGTCTCCACCCGCAGACGAGATCGTACGCGTCGGCGCTGGGAAGCAGCTTCAAGATGTCTTCGCAGTCCTGCTGAAGGTCGCCGTCGATCTGGACGATGAGTTCGCCGGTCGACTTCGTGAAACCCGCGTCGAGCGCACAGGTTTTCCCGTAGTTTTGATCAAAGTGACACACGCTCACCTGAGGGTGCTCGGCCGCCAAGCGGTCCAGTTCCTCGCTGCTCCCGTCACTGCTTCCGTCGTCCACGAAAATGATCTCGAAGGGCCTCGACCGCGAGTTCTCGTGAGAATCCATGACTTTCAAGAGGCCGGCGAGGAGGGGCGAGAGGTTCTCCCGTTCATCCTTGATCGGAACGATGACGGAGGCCCAGGGACTGGACGGCTGCGTCATCATGCGCGAGTGCTCCAGCAGCGGGATACGCACGGGCTATTCACGCGCGCATTCTAACGGATGGTCGAGAGAGCGTCAAACAAGACGGGTGAAGCGTGCGATCGATCAGACGCCTGAGCTGGGAGTGTATTCGACTCGCTCTCGGACACCGGACCAGGCAGTTGGTCAGTTGTCTGGTGAGGGGCGACCGCACACGTTACTTCCCCGATGCGACGATGCCGAAACGCATCGTGCCCATCAGGCTCATCTCGTTGACCTGCTCGCCGGTATGGATTTCAACCTTGTAGCGGCCCGGCGTCCATCCCCCGCGTGGAGGCGACAGCTTGAGATAGCCGCTTTCGTCCTCTAGCGCGACATGCATGGCGTCCTCGCTCACGATCGTGTCCCGCTCGATGCCCGGCACCGCTTCCGGCGTGCAACGGCCGAAGACAGTGAAGGCCTGATAATGCTGATGAAGCGAGAAGACGATGAAAATGGCCGGGGCATCGTGGGAAAACTGCTCGGTCGGCCTCACCGGCACGATTTCGTGGGTCCGCCGAAAGCCCAGCTCTTCCTCGAAATCCTCCGCCATGGCAATGGAGCGAAACATGCCTTTCGGCGGAGCGTCGAAATCGTAAGGCTGAACGTCCTGGGCGCGATTTTGGAACTCGGACATCGGGAGGTTCTTTGTCAGCGGCAGGTCCTCGGCCCTGTTGGCTGGCGAAAGCCACAAGGCGACAACGAAGGCGATCGTGATGGCCTCGACCGTGGTTCCTGTCGCACGCCTGTTCATCGGTGGCTTGGTACACTTGTCCCCTGCGGCCTGTCAAGCAAGCGCGAGCGCCACAGCATGCCGCGGTCAGCCGTGCGCCGGAGGGGTTTCGCTCAAGTTGCTCCTGCCGGTTCGGAAGCGGATCGCCTCGGTGCGACCGTTGCGGCCCTTTTCACCCATCTGTTAGGATTTCGCGCACGAATCACGTCAGAGTCTACGAGAATGGACGATGGTGCAGAATACTGACGCTCTTCCCCAGTTGATCGGGGACTACAAGCCGCTTGATCAATGGCAGGCTCACCTCAACCAGCTCTTCTACGGTCTTCGAGGGGACAGGCTGCGCGACTATTATCAGACCTTCGCCTCAGCCGACTACCGGCTCGCCCATGCGCTCGCCGCGGATTATTACGAGCGGGTCGTGCGGCGCGAGAAATCGTCAATCGTCAATCGTCAACCGTCGAGCGCCAACCGCTTGACGAATGACGAATCACGCTTGACAGTCATGGAGCTCGGTTCGGGCAATGGCAACCTTGCCGCCTGTTTTCTCAGCCATCTCAAGACAGTCGACCTGCGGGGGCTTGTGTATCCCCGCGTGCGATACCTCCTGGTCGATCGAGAACCATCGGTATTGGAGGGAGCGCTGGCGCATCCGGACCTTGTTGCGCATCGGGACCGGCTCGAAATCCATTGCGGCATGGTCGAACAGCTCGCGGAGGTGGTCTCCGGAACTGTCGATCGGATTATTTGCAACGAGCTCTGGAACGACCTTCCGACGAAGCTGATGGCGAAGAACGGGGAGGAGCTTGAAGAAGAGTATCTCCGTCCCAACCTCAGCGAACGCCTGCATGCCGCGATTCCGGACTGGTCGGCCTTCGTGCGCGCGTTCGAAACGAAGGCCCTCGATGTGCTGAAGGCGTACCCTCCGTTCCTCGATGATCTTGTCTGTGAAACGGAGTGCCGGAAAGTCGTGTGGAAAGACGTGCCCTACCGCAAGACGATCACGGAATTTTTCAGGGACATCGACCCGAAAGTATTGGTGCCAGTCAATCTGGGCGCCTTTGCAACCATGAAGGAAGCGAAGCGCCTCTTAGCACCGGACGCGATCGGGTTCAGCGTCTTCGATGCCGGCACGGCCGACCTGAAAGTCCTGAACGATCCGGATAAGCCCTGTTACGGCCAGTTCGGCGGCCAGTATAGTTTCATGATCAATTTCGCCCTGGTCCGGGCGGTGGCGGAGTATCTCGGGATGAGAGAGACGTTCATCGAGCCTCAGCGCGAGTTCGTCGGCCGGTCGTTGAACACGAACGTTATTTCGCTGATGGACCTCCTCGCAACCCATCCCTCTGCCGGGCCGAAGCTCCAGTCATGGGAGCAGGATCGGCTCGTTCTCAAGACCATTCGGGCATTGAATGAGACCTTCGAGAGTCCCTACAGTCGCGTGCTGCAGTTCCCGCTGGCAAAACAGATGCCGCTGGAAGAGCGCGAGACCTTGAACGGGATCCTCTTGTCGCTCAAGCGACGGGGCATTCCGGACACCATTGCCTATCTGACCGAAGATGAGGTCGCACGCGCGGCCAAGGACCTCGAAGCGGTCGGCTACGACCCCGACACCATTCGCATCGCGTTTACCGCTCCTCCCACCCCGATCGAATACTCTCACTTCTCCTGTCGATAGCGCGGCCAGCCGCGGTCTCCGCGTTGATTCTTACGTACTAGCCCCTCTATACTGCGCCCTCAGCGTGAGGGGCCGCCGATGAAGATTGTGCTGGGCTTGCTCGTCGTGGCTGTCGCGGTCTTCGCGCTGGTCCTCTCGCTTCCCTTCCTCATCGACCTCAACAAGTACCAGGATCAATACAAACCGCTCATCGAAGAGGCGCTGAACCGCAAGGTGCGGTTGCAAGACATCCGCCTGACGATCTGGCCGCGGATCGGAGCCAGGGTGGGCGGGTTCACCGTGTTGGACGAACCGGCGTTCGGTTCGGCCCCCTTCACCTCGCTCACCTCGCTCGACGTCGGAGTCAAACTCATGCCGCTGCTGAGCGGCAAGGTCGAGGTGGAGCACATCACGCTCCGCGACCCTGTCATCACGGTCATTAAGAACAAGAACGGCGTCCTCAATGTCTCTACGATCGGCCGAACGGGCGTGCCGGTTCCGAAAACCCCCTCGCGCGCGCCGATTCCGTCGGCCGAAGGTCCGCTCAAGATTCTGGCGCTCTTGGCGGTGGATGAATTGTCGATCGCCGGCGGAAAGCTGACCTACCGAGACCTGACCGCGGCCAAGCCGTCGGAGTACACCCTGGAGGATCTGGACATGCTCCTCCGATCAGTTCGACTCGGCCAAAGCCCGAGTCTGCATCTCGAGACCCTTGCCCAGCCCTTCAATCTCCCCGTAACGCTCGATGGCACGTTCGGTCCGCTGAAAGAAACCGCCGACATTGATGCGATCAATTTCCAACTTGGCTTGGGGGGGACTGAACTCACCGTTACAGGGAAGACGGTGGGCCAGAACGCTGTCGTGAACATCAGTTCGCCCGCGATCAATACGGCCGATTTACCGATGACGCTTCCGTTGAATAAACCGGTGGACATCAAGAATCTCAAGATCGCAGCAGAGGTGAAGGGGCAACAGGCCAAACTGAACTCCCTTTCGTGTGAGCTGTTCGAGGGACAGGTGCAGGGGCAGGGCAAAATGACGGCCGGCTCTGTTGCTCCGCCATTCGATGGAACCGTGACGGTTCAAGGTCTGCAGATCGGCCCCGCCCTCAACGCGGTCGCGGCGACGCCGCTGTCCATCAGCGGGGTGGCAAGAGCTGATCTTGCGCTGCACGGCCGTGGATTCTCCATGCCGGATCTCAGCAGGGACCTGGAAGGAACGGGCCACCTCGCCGTGAAGGATGGAAAAATCGAAGGAGTCAACCTGATCCAAGAAGCCCTCGCAATCCTCAAGGTCGTCGGTATTCCGGTTGACGATCCCAACGCCACGGCATTTTCGACGATCGAAACGGACCTGGCCGTTAAACAGGGGATCATCAACGTGCAACGTCTCTTAATGGACAGTCACGATTTCCAGGCCAGTGGGGGAGGCACTATCGGGTTTGATCAGAAGCTGAACCTGTCTCTGAGACTGAACCTGTCGCAGGAGCTGAGTCAGAAACTTGCCGGCCTGTCGCCGGCCGTCAAGGTTGCCATGAAGGAGGGCCGAGTGAGCCTCCCGCTGATCATCACGGGCACCACCCAAGCGCCGTCGTACGGGCTCGATATTATGAAGGGCATGGCCGGAAACGTGCAGAAGCAGATGGAGGAAGCGGTCGGCGGGTTATTCAAGGGCACCGTGAAACCGCAGGACTTGAAGCAGCAGGGCCAGGATCTCCTCAAAGGATTGCTGGGCCGCTAACTAAGGAAGGGCACGCCATGAATGTGATTGATACCCTGACCCACTATGGGGTGCAGTACGGAATGCAAGCAGTCGTCGCGCTCTGTATCCTCGCAGTGGGTGCGATGGCTGCCCGCTGGACAGGAAATCTCGCGCAGCGGTCGCTGGAGCGTCACACCATCGAACCGCCGGTGCGGATGCTCGTGGTCCGCATCGTCAAGATCGTGGTGTGGGTCTTTACGGCCATGATCGCTCTCGAAACACTCGGCGTGCCGATTGCGCCATTGGTCGCGGGTGTCGGCGTGGCCGGTGTCAGCATTGGCCTGGCCCTTCGAGGCGTCCTGAGCAACGTGATGGCCGGTCTCTCGATCATTTTTACGAAACCCTATAAGGTGGGAGAACATATCTCTCTACTCGACGTGCGCGGCGACGTGACCGTCATCGACATCTTTTCGACCACAGTGGTGCACCCGGACCGTTCGCGAGTCGTGATCCCGAACCGGAAAATTATCGGCGAGATTCTCCATAACTTTGGAACCATTCGGCAGATTCATCTGACGGTTGATGTGGCCTACAAGACGGACCTCAATCAGGCGTTGGCCATCGTCCAAGATATCCTCGTTACTCACCCGCGCGTTTTGCGGGAGCCGGCTCCCTCCCTTGGAGTCAGCAATCTCGGACAGCCAGCCGTGACGATTGCCGTCGAGCCCTGGACCTCGGTGGCTCACTATGTTGCCACGCAAGGCGAGATCAACAAAGCAATCATCGAGCGGTTTCGTGCGGCCGACATCGAGTTTCCTGTTCCGGTCATGACTCGGACGGTCTAGACTGGCGCGATCGTTGGGTGAGATCGTGGGCCACGTGTGAGTGATAAGGCAGCGGTGTGAGGCGATCCGGCTCTTGGCCTGTCAATGACGGCACAGCGGATGAGTGACTGAATCACCCAACACCGACGAAGTCTGATCCGATCAAAACAAGCATCTGAATTTCTTGAGCAGTCTTCGGGGAGCTTCGGGATACACAGAGTTTGCCCATCGCTCGGCCTCAGGTTTTTCCCTACAAAATGTTATTGCACTCCGCAGCACGGTGCTGCTATACACCCATACTCTGGTTCAGAGGGTCAGACCGCCTGAATCCTCTAGTAAGGAGGAAGTCACATGCTGAAGGAATTTCGAGATTTCGCCATGAGGGGCAACGTCCTCGATATGGCGATCGGGGTGATCATCGGCGGAGCTTTCGGAAAAATCGTCTCGTCGCTCGTCAGCGACCTCCTGATGCCCCCAATCGGATTATTGATGGGCAAGGTGGATTTCTCCAGCCTGTTTGTCAACCTGTCCGGTGCGCCGCAACCATCCCTGGCGGCGGCCAAGGATGCGGGAGCCCCAACGCTCAACTATGGAGTGTTTCTTCAAAGCATCTTTGATTTCCTGATCATCGCCTTTGCGGTCTTCCTATTAGTCAGACAGGTCAACCGATTCAGGCAGGAGGCGCCACCCCCTCCACCGCCGGGGCCGACGAACGAAGAAAAACTGCTCATGGAAATCCGCGACGCGCTAACAGGCCGCCACTGAGCACTGCCGTTGCGACGAGGTGTCCCCCGACGCGGGAGTGGGGAGACTCTCCCGAGCCACGATCCCCGCGATTGAAAGGGAGAAGATTATCATGCGCGTGCAGAATCATGTTCTTCTGGCGACCGGTCTCATTGTTTTAGCAGGCTGCGCGGACGTCGAGCAGTACAAGGCGGAATATGTCGTGCCGCAGAAGGAGGTTTGCTTCGACCAGTGGTATGGTTATTGGGATCCACCATGTCCTCCGCCCCCCGTGAAGCCGGTAGCCGGAACTACCAGTGGGTACGCTGAGGAGCTGTTTGCGGCTCAGCAAGAGAACGCTGCCCTGAGGCGTCGAATCAGCGAGCTGGAAAAACAGACGGGGGCCGCCGCTTCCGGTAGTTCTTCTGACGAGCTGTTTGCGGCCCAGCAACAGAACGCTGCCCAGAGGCGTCGAATCAGCGAGCTGGAACAACAGCTCGCCGCTCGCGATCGGGAACTCAATCAGGCCAAGGCACGGAACGCGGATCTCGAACGCCAGCTCGCCGGCGCAAAGGCAGCGCCAGCCGCAGCGGCGGCTGGTTCTGCGGGGCAGCTCGAGACAGCGAAGCAGGGGCTCGTTAGAGCACTCAGACCGCAGATCGAAAAAGGCGACATCACGGTGGACCTGAACAATGAACGCCTGCTGATCAAACTGGCTTCGAGCTACCTGTTCGGGTCAGGCGAAGCTGAGCTGAAGCCCGGCGGCGCCGACGCCCTCAAGAAGGTGGGGGAAATCCTAAAGGATTATCCGGAGTACAATGTTGCGGTTGAGGGCCACACGGACGACCGGCCCATCCGCAGCACCTTGAAACAGAAGTTTCCGACGAACCAGGAATTGTCCGAGGCTCGGGCCGCTAACGCGGCCAAGGCTCTGGGAGAAGGCGGCCGCAGCGCCTTAACGACGGCCGGCTTTGCCGATACGAAGCCCGTGGCCCCGAACAGCACGGAGGCGGGCCGCGCAAAGAACCGCCGGGTGGAAATCCGCGTCACGAGGTAAGTCATTCTGATGGTTCCAGTTGCATGGGGCTTCTCCGGCGAGGAGAAGCCCCATGTTCATTTTCTATCCTTATGATTGCAGTAACTGCTTCTCCCCATCGCGCCCATCGGTCTTACGATCCCAGTGCTTGAAGATTGGTCTCGAGTTCGGCAATTCGCCTCTTCAACGACCTCACATATTCTTCGACTTCTTCCGCCGAGTATCGTGGCGCGATGTACTTCCGACAGTTCCAATCGAATGAGACCACGTCGATGAAGACTAGCCGCTCCACTGAGGACCGCATCTTTGGATCGGCGAGCTGCGCAGCAAGTTCAGGATACGCGCGGGCATCTTCCACACGTGCATGGCCGAGAATCTTCAGTCGCGCTCGGTTTTTGTAGTCCATGAGAAACAGCGCCACTCGGCTATCTGCAGAGATGTTGCCCGTGCTTAAGAGCTGCCGATTGCCCTTGTAGTCGGCAAAACCCAGGGTTGTGGGACTGAGTACCTGGAGGAATCCCGCGGGCCCTCCGCGATGTTGAATGTAAGGCCAGCCTGTTTCACTCACAGTCCCCAAGTAAAAGCTATCTCTTGCTGCGATGAACTCGGCCTCCGCTTCGCCGAGCGGATCGCGCTCTGGCGCAGCAGTGATCTCAGCCGCATGACCGTAGTACTGTTTCTGCGCCCGGCGTACGGATTCCGTCATGGTCAGATCCAGATATTTCATTGCCATCGCCTCGCCCTCCATCGAATCAACGTATCAAAGGTTCTTGTTGCACTCTAACTTCAAGGTCATTCTCGCCTCAAAACACCACAGTGTTCCATCCTTCCGCCACGTACCGGCGGAGACTCAAAAGACCTCCGGTTCCGGCGATCGCATTGTCTTTCACGATCGGAACATCGCAAGCCAGAAGACCTTCCTTGGCTCCAAAGACATCCGCGCACCCGCATGACGCACCTTGAACGACATCACGAACTGCATTGTAGAGACCATTGGCCGGATGCGAGAGCTTGGTGAGCTCAGCAGGCCAGCGAGTGCCGGCCCCGTTGAAGACCACCGCAACCTCATCTCCATTGTGTGTGCATTCCGAAGCCAGCGCTAGCGCGTTAAAGACTCGTCCGAGCGCTTCTTCTGAACCGCTCTGGGGATCGGACAGGATGATAATGGCAGTTTTCATCGGCGCTTCTCCTTTGTTTGAGTGAATTGCAGAGGGAAAGATCAGACTGCGTCTAGTTAACCATCTAAATACATATTTGACGGTTATACTACGATCAAGCTAACCTGTCAACAGTCATTTTGGAGGTTCGCTATCGTGACGAAGGAAAGCCGCAAACTGAAAGGGAAGAGATCGCAACCGTCGTTCCTATCTGTGGGCAATCACCCTTGTCTGGACTTTATCAACACGCAGATGGTCGTGCGAGGTAAGCCCGTGGATTTATTGGGAGGATTCGAGGACTTGGTCGCATGGCTCGTTCAAGCAAAGATCCTCAACGCCACTCAGGGCAGGGAAGCCATGAGATACTGGGATCGGACAGAGCAGGAACGACTCTTCGGTGAGATTATGAAATTCCGTCAGACTTTACGGCACATGGCCGAACACATTGTTGCCGGCAACCAGATCCCCGCATCAACAGTAACCGCGATCAATCAGGTGCTGTCACAATGCCCCGGCTATCCGCAGCTGGCACATGTGAACGGGCTTTTTGAACGACGATTTCGCTTTCAAGACGAGCAGACCCCCCAGTTGTTCGCTCCTCTCGCCGATGCAGCGGGCGACTTGCTTTGCTCCCGGGATTTCTCTCTTGTGAAGAAATGCCGGAACGTCTCGTGCGTCCTCTATTTTTACGATACGACGAAGAACCATGCTCGTCAGTGGTGCAGCATGAGCGTTTGCGGCAATCGAATGAAAGTAGCTGCGCACTACCGACGGAAGAAGAAAGGCGGCTGAGGTCGCACCATCAGCCACCGCCCTTGTTTCGCGAGCTGCCTCGCCCACTTCTTAGCTGTACTGGTCCCACGTATCGCACTGTTTAATCGCCCAGAACACCGCTTCCTTGAGTTTCTTGAGCATCACGTTGTCCGGATCTCGAATGGCCTGGAGTTTCTTGTCCAGAGCATAGAGCGGGTCAATCGAGCGCTTGTCCGGTATTTTCCCAAGCGCCCACGCCACCTCCGTCAGGACGCCCCAATCCGTCTTGGGGTCCTGCAATTTGGCGAGCAACGGCGGGACGACAGAGGCGTCGCCGTGGAGTCCCCCCAGTTGTCCTAGGCCCTTCGCCGCGGCCGCCTGGACTTCCGGTTGTGGAGCGGTGTTCATGATATCGATGAGGAGCGGGATACTCTCCTTGCCGAGATTGCCCATGGCCACAAGCGCCTGTTTCACGAGATCCCGATCCTTCAGCGCTTCCTTCAGCTTCGGCATGGCTTCATCGGCCTGCATTTCCCCCAAGAGCGACATGATTTTGATCTTGCGGGCCTGGCTGGTGTCCGGCGAATCCAGCGCCTGTAAGAGGCGATCCGGCTGGCCCCACTCTGCAGCCAGGAGCAGGGGAAATTCATACTTCTCGAGCGCCTCGCGCAACTGGGCCATGGCATAGGCCTCCGGTTCAGGAACCTGAGCCGTGGCTGCGGCTGCCACGGCATCCTCGAACTCTGTCCGGACCTCCTTCTGCCACTTGATCTTCATGCCGCCGAGCAGGTACGTCAGTTGGCAAGCCGGCCCCTTCCACAGGCGTGACGGGGAATCGGGAAGATCCGCATCTCCGCCGGCAGCCGTAGTGCCCTCCCATGTCTTGCGCTGCTCGCACTTGACACGAAACAGGACGTCGTGGGGCTTAGCGCTGTCCAGCACCACGGTGTACCCCAGTTCACCGAGCCGTCGGGCAGCCGTTTCGGTGAACGGACCGGTATCCCCGGGGCCCTTGTCGGTGATTGCGATGGCCTCGACCAACACGGTCTGAATCTTTTCCAGCTGGGCCTTCTGTTCCGGCGTGAAGTATTCCCGGTAGGCCCAGACGGATGCGGAGAGACTGCCGAGGAACAGGAGGAACAATAGGGCGAGGATGGTTAGGGATTGTCGCATCGGCCACCAGCACCCATTATACCTCCGGATCGTATTGACAGTTCCTACCCGCCAGTGATATTTTTGCGCGCTTCTTTTCGTGCGTAGGCACGGGGGCTTCTTGTTTGTCCAAAATAGACCGAGCGGATCTGGACGGTGATTAAGACAGCAGTCGCGCGGCGTTACGCACAGGCACTCTTCGAGCTTCTCGATCAATCCAACATCGAAGCAACTCGGGGGACCCTCAATGGCCTCGGTCAGGCCATGAAAGACTCGGTGTCGCTGCGCCACGTCGTCGCATCCCCCGCTTTCGGAATCGAAGACAAGATCGCCGTGCTGACGGAGCTCGGGGGACGCTTCGGATGTCCTCCCGCCGGCAAGGCGTTCCTCACTCAGCTGGTAAAGAAGAATCGTGTCAGGTTCCTGCCGGAGATTGCCGAGGCGTTCGGAAAGCTGGTCGATCAATCCAAGGGGACCCAACAAGTCACGGTGTCCTCGGCGACGTCGCTCCCTCCCGCTGAAAAGGATCGGATCAAAACGCGCCTGCGGGACATGCTCAAGCGAGACGTCGATATCACCTTTCAGACCGATGCCAACCATCTGGCCGGCGTTCAGATCCAGATCGGCAGCACGGTGGTCGATAGCACGATGAAGGGACGCTTGAAGGCCATGCAGTCGTTGTTGACACGCGAATAGGACAGCGCGCGATCGTGAAGGAGTAGCCATGCAGATCAAAGCGGATGAAATCAGTGCGATCATACGAGAAAAGATCCAGGGCTTCGACAAGCAGGTCGACGTCAAGGAAACCGGCTCTGTCATCCAGGTCGGCGACGGCATCGCCAAGGTATACGGACTCGACGGAGCCATGGCCGGAGAGATGCTCGAATTTCCCGGCGGGCTCTACGGCATTGCGTTGAACCTCGAAGAGGACAACGTCGGCGCGGTCTTGATGGGCGACGACGTCGGGATCAAGGAGGGCGACCCCGTGAAGCGGACGGGCCGCATCGCCGAAATCCCGGTGGGCGAAGCGCTGGTCGGTCGGGTCGTCAACGCCATCGGTCAGCCGATCGACGGCAAGGGGGCCATCAAGTCCTCCCATTCGTCGCGTATCGAAGTGGTGGCGCCGGGAGTCCATACGCGCCAATCGGTTCGCGAACCGTTACAGACCGGTCTCAAGGCCATCGACGCCATGATCCCTATCGGCCGCGGTCAACGTGAGCTCATCATCGGCGATCGGCAGACCGGGAAAACGGCCATCGCGGTCGATACGATCATCAATCAAAAGGGCCAGAACGTCTTCTGCATCTATGTGGCCGTCGGCCAGAAACGTTCCACCGTTGCGCGCGTGGTGAAAACGCTGGAAGAGAATCACGCCATGGATTACAGCATGGTCGTCTCGGCGACGGCCAGCGATGCGGCCCCGATGCAGTTCCTGGCTCCCTTTTCCGGCGCCGCCATCGGTGAGTACTTCCGCGACAGCGGGAAACATGCCCTGATCGTGTATGACGACCTGTCCAAGCACGCGGTGGCTTACCGACAGTTGTCTCTGCTGCTCCGCCGGCCGCCGGGCCGCGAAGCCTATCCAGGTGACGTGTTTTACCTCCACTCGCGTCTGCTCGAACGGGCGGCCAAGTTGAGCGACAAACTGGGCGGCGGCAGTCTCACGGCATTACCCATCATCGAAACGCAGGCAGGCGACGTGTCGGCGTACATTCCGACCAACGTCATTTCGATTACCGACGGTCAGATCTATCTCGGGAGCGATCTGTTCTATTCCGGTATCCGCCCGGCGATCAACGTAGGATTGTCGGTCTCCCGCGTCGGCGGATCGGCACAGATCAAGACGATGAAGCAGGTGGCCGGAACGCTGCGTCTCGATCTGGCCCAGTATCGGGAGATGGCCGCCTTCGCCCAGTTCGGCAGCGAACTGGACAAAGCGACCCAGATGCAGCTCGCGCGGGGCGTCCGCATGGTGGAGTTGCTGAAACAGGGTCAATACAAGCCGATGCCGGTGGCGGACCAAGTGCTCGCGATTTACGCCGGTGTCAACGGATTTCTGGACGATGTGCCGGTCGACAAGGTGCAGCAGTTCGAGTCAGACTTGCTTCATTACGTTCAACAGCACCATCCCGACCTGAAAAAGGAAGTCGTCAGCATCAGCAAGATCGATGACAAAGTCGGGGCTCGACTGAAGGAAATCCTGGCGACGTTCAAGCAGAAGATGGGGTACGGCGGCAAATAGCTGACGGAGCCGATAGCTTATAGCCGATAGCCAGAGACGGTAGGACATGCCCAGCCTTCAATCCTTACGCCGGAAGATTGCGGCGTTCAAGAACACACAGAAGATCACCAAGGCCATGAAGATGGTGGCGGCAGCGAAGCTCAAACGGTCACAGGACCGGATCCTGGCGGCCCGCCCCTATGCGCACAAGATGCGGGGCGTTTTGAGCAACCTGAGCCAGCGGGTGAACCGCTCCTCCCATCCGTTGCTCCAGAAGCGTGAAGGCAGGAGCATCGAAGTGCTCGTGGTTACCAGCGATCGCGGGCTCTGCGGAGGCTTCAACGGCAATATCGTCAGAAGGAGTTCGGAGTTCGTCCGCCAGTGCGAGGCGCGCGGGCTGCGGGTGGACCTGAGCATCGTCGGCCGGAAAGGGCGCGATTATTTCCGTCGCCGAACCTGGCCGATTCGCCAGGAATGGACCGGGGTGTTCGACAAGCTCAGTTTCGAGCACGCGATCGACATCGGCGGTGATCTGACGGACAACTTCGTGAAAGGGACGTTCGACGAACTCTACGTCGTCTACAACGAGTTCAAGTCGGCCATTCAACAGCGGGTGATCGTCGAGAAACTGTTCCCGGTCGATGCGGTCGGCGAATTCGGCGCCGCACAGGCAG
>Ga0233416_10000400_pt1 | contig 13309 bp, 14 predicted proteins | sample Sediment_Towuti__2_FD_188638 | JGI IMG/M metagenome (GOLD analysis project Ga0233416, IMG submission 188638) | Sediment microbial communities from Lake Towuti, South Sulawesi, Indonesia - Sediment_Towuti_2014_0_MG | ecosystem: Environmental > Aquatic > Freshwater > Lake > Sediment | place... | reverse complement strand
ACAGGCCGCTGAGTATCCTGAAAGTCAATCCCCATACGACCTCACCCATCGCAAGGAAACAGGGCGTCTCTCGACCCTTCACCATGCTGGTCCCTCTTGACAGCTTGAGTGTGCCCAGTTGTATCCAGAGGAACCTGGACAGCTCCGTGTTCAACTTGATCTCTGGCTTCCTGTCGCAGAGGAACACGAACGGTAGAATGTGTACTGGTGATGAAGATCTGTTCGAAGTATTCGTCTGCAGATGACCAAGCATCTCGTAAAGGAGAAGGTTGATACCTGTCTCTTCACGGGTCTCTCTGACTACGGTCTCGAAGACATCTTTGTCCTTCTGATGTCTCCTTCCACCAGGAAGAGCCATGTCACCTGACCAGGGATCAGAGGGATTGACCGCCCTCTTTACAAGGAGCAGCTCGAGATCATCGACCCCAGTGTAAAGGAGTATGGCGACGGCCGCATTTGCTTCGGAATCCTTGACGTCGACTTGTTTTCCAAGAGACTCTGCCAGCTTCTGGGTGTCTGACATCTTGCTGAACAAACGCCGAGGGATCCTAATAACTCATTGCACAGAGTGGAAGGAGCCGATGACGGATGCTAAAGTGAGATCTTTTCTTGGCGCTCGTGCAGAAGAGCCTTGTAGAGCTTCTCAACAGAGCTTCTGGTGACGCGGCCTTTGTGCGGGCGAAAACCTCCTGCAAAACTCTTCGGGATGTGGAGCAGCTCATGGATTAGCGTCTTCTCTTTTTCTTCGAGACTCAGCGCATCGAATTTCTCAGAGATGACCTCGATTACGTAGCATGGTGCCAGTCCAAGCGCGGACTGCCAGATCTTTCCGAAGCCATGTATACGTGCAACGACCCTTCTGGCGGTTGAACCCCTACTGCGCCTGCAGTGGACCCGAGCTAGATTCACATGACTCATTGAGAGATGAGTCGCGATCTCTTCAAGCGATTTCTTGACATCCGGTGCATCAGAGTATATGAGATTCATCATCAATATCCTCGCTGTCCATGATCAGAGGCCCGATAGCTGAAAGCTTCTTCGTCTGACGTGTCCAACCATCCGGCGGCAAGCACCACACTTGAACCTTCAAAACATCGCAAGACTCCCGTGCCGTTCAAACCCATTCAAGCATCAGCACCTCTGACCCGAGAGAACTCAACGCGTGTCCGAATCATGCTAGCCCGTCGCGAGTTGCACCAGTCACGACAAGTCAACTCTCTCTGATCGAGAATATTGCTAGTGATATTGCAGATTGCGATGTGCCTTGACACAACAGGATCAATCCGCATGTCGTCCGCTTAGCGGAAGTAACAGTCTTGACGCAATTCAGGACAGTAAAAGCCTATCTTAGATAAAGCGTCGTGTATTCGTTGGCGCTAGAATGTCAAATTTGAGTAAACGATGGGAAGCAAACCGTGAGCCAGCTTTGACTACTAGGGTCAAAGAGGCCGTACGACCCCCAGGACCGCTGAAGCCCAGGCTTGACGCCGCCGTCCACCGAATCGAGGTGCAGATCCAGAAGCTGGAGCAGACTTCAAACAGGATGGATGAACGCGACAAATCGATATTCAACAGGGTTGTCGATGCCTACGAAAAGCATGACACAACAAGGGCGCACATCTTTGCCAACGAGCTGGCTGAGATAAGAAAGATGGAGTCGATGATCCTCCAAGCCAGACTGGCGCTGGACCAGATCGTGTTACGACTCAAAACCGTGACTGAACTGGGTGACATTGCAGTCACACTTGCACCAGTCATTGGAGTGCTTCAGAGCATCAAGCATTCCATGGGAGGAATCTCACCGGAAGCGACAAACGAGTTCACAGCCATAGGCGATCTCTTGAGCGGCATAGTCCTAGACGCCGGGGTAATCTCAGGCTCAACCATCAACTTCGATACGGTTAACGAGGACTCGCAGAAGATAATCGTCGAGGCAGCGGCCGTGGCTGAGCAGCGGATGAAGACAAGGTTCCCCGAGATACCGGCAATCGACGAGAAGACAGGAGAAAAGGTAAGGCCCTAGTCGCGTACGCTCGAGCCTCTCAACTCCCAACGTTTTTTTCATTTCCTTGCTGTACATACAGTACCCCGCCCTGTATCGAGGCATCATCAGGAAAGCTTGACAATTCGACCACAATGCGGAGCCATCCGAATCGGTTAATAGGTCGTCTGCACTAAGTCTCTGCCCTGCAAGACAGATTCACGTATGGTGCTTGAATGCAGAGAAAGGAAAACTTGGCTCTGGCTCTGGTCTCAACGACCCACGGCATGAACCACTTCTACCAACTCCTGCTACCGGTCGCACTGCCACTGATCCGAGCTGACTATGAACTCACCTACTTGGGCGCGGGCCTTCTCCTATCCTGTTTCAGTCTATCATATTCGCTGTTCCAGACCCCCGTCGGTCTCGTGTCCGCAAGGATAGGAAGGAAGAATCTGCTCGTAATGGGGCTGATCCTCACCTCATCTGCCTTCATAGCCCTTAACCTCTCCAGTAGCTTCTACGCCATGGCCCTAGTTCTTTTCCTCGCAGGGATCGGAGGAAGCACGTATCACCCCAATGGTATGCCGCTGATATCGGAGTTGTTCTTGAACAGGCGAGGACAGGCGTCTGGTTTTCACCAGACCGGAGGCTCTCTGGGCTCCTTCGTATCTCCGCTTGTCGCAGGCCTTGCTATGATGTCTTTTGGATGGAGGACCAGCCTACTTCTATTGTCAATTCCAGGTCTGGTGCTTGCCCTGATCCTTTGGGTTTTCCTCATTGAACCGAAGTCAACGGTGGTCGAGGAGCCCGGGGTGCGCGTGTCTGGGAAGGGGCTCTACGGTTCAGTGATCTTGTTGATAGGGGCTTCCGCAATCTACACGATGGCATTCAGAGGGATGAATGCTTTTGCGAATCAGTACTTCGTTGATGCTCGAGGCATCACAAACCTGGGAGAGGCCTCATTCCTGTTTTCCATGTTGCAGGTAGCTGGGCTATTCAGCGCACCTCTGACTGGCCGGCTTTCGGATCGATGGGGAAGGAGATCGGTGATCATTACTTTGATTCTTGTCCAATCGCTGTCTGTTTTCTGGCTTCTCGGCTCACCCAGCAACCAGATGATTCTCCCCTGCATTCTCTTCGGTTTCACAGCCTTCGGATTACTGGCCATAAGTGATGCGTACTTGGCAGACATCACTCCCAAGCAGCATGTGGAGACAGTCTTCGGAGTCCACTTTACAATCAGTTTCGTGACGGGAGCCATACTACCACCTATTCTTGGAAGCATAGTTGACAGCTCTGGCTTCACAATAGGGTTCTCAGCACTCGCCATCCTGATTCTGGCAGGCATTCCACTGATCGGAAAGACCCGCACACCCAGATCCTGAGCATCGACTGCATGGCTGCCCTCAAAGTGGTTCACTATATGGATGGAACAGTGGCTCGACTCAAGAAACATTATTATGTGCAGGCCTGATTCCTTCATCTGATTGGAGACTGCCCAATGGATCTCGACATAGGCCGGAAAATGATTGTTAGGGAAATAATGTCAAGTCCGGTGCTCACAGTCACCAGCGATAAGAACATCGTCGAGGCAGCCAAGACAATGGAACTGGGGCAGGTCGGGGCTGTGATCGTCACCGACGCAGGCGGGAAGCCCTTGGGGATCCTTACCGAGCATGACATTGTCGCCAGAGTCGTGTCCAGAGGCTCGGACCCTGGTAGGACAAGGGTTGACATCGTCATGACGGCGCCCCTCCTCACGATCGACCCGGACACTGAGATCACTGAGGCCGCTAGGATGATGAGTAGGTACAAGATAAGGAGGCTAGGAGTCGTGTACAAAGGCGAGTTGACAGGAATAGTGACCAGTCGCGACTTGTTGGACGTGACTCCGGAACTCTTCGAGATCCTGGAGGAGAAGGCTCGAATGGGGCCAGAAGAGGAAACCGAGATTCCACTACTCGCAGGATACTGCGACAGATGTGGAGCCTGGTCTGAAAGCCTCTCCGAAATACAAGGAGAATTCCTCTGCGAGGACTGCAAGATTGAGCGGGAAGAGGAATCCTCCTCTCTCTGAACCCCTATCCCCATACATCGACCACCTGGTACTGGCTGGAGCGTGCAGCCCTTCAGCAACCCGCGCCTTCTGCTCGATGGTATGCTGGGCAAAATGGCTCGATGGCTCAGGATGCTGGGGATCGAGGCGCAATACCGCCCAAACCTGCCAGATCAAGCTCTGCTCGAACTGGCGCTGAGTCAGAACCTGGTCTTGGTCACAAGGGATGCTGACTTGGCCAGAAGAACCAGAAAGATGGGAGCTGAATCGGTGGTCGTGGAAACTGATCAAGTGGCAGAGAACATCGCAGTGGTTGTTCGCAGAATTGGCCTGAGAATCGACGTGAATCCTGAGAACTCCAGGTGTCCGAAGTGCGGACGATGTCTTTCCGCGATTTCCAGGGAAGAGGCACGAACCCTAGTGCCCAGCCGTACATTCGAGGCATATGACTCATTCTGGAAATGTCAAGGATGCGGTCAGACGTACTGGAAGGGAGCGCACTGGACAAGCATATCGCAACAGATACGTGAGATAGAGCAAATGCTGAGTTCAGAGAATCCGAATTGAAGAAAGTGAGCCAGTAATGAGACAACTCATCTAAGTATCATGCCCTGCAGCAGGCCTGCAAGGCAACCAGGCTGGAAGCGTTTTCTGGACTTCACTAGGCAGATAGTCTTAAGTCCCTTCGGTACCGGATTGTCTTCGGAGAGGACGCGGCTGTGGCGTTCCAGCTTTCAATCGATGAAGGGAGATTCCTTGTCAGGCTTGCGCGAAATTCAGTGAAGGCATATCTTGCTAGGGGTGAACTCCTGAAGCCTGACAACGTTCCCACGGTATTGAGGACGCCGTGCGGGGTGTTCACCACTCTCAACAGCCAAGCAGCATCCGGAGCACAGCTCAGAGGCTGCATCGGCTTCCCCTATCCAAACAAGCCTCTCGTTGAGGCAGTTGTTCTCTCTGCTGTCTCGGCAGCGACGGAAGACCGTCGGTTCGAGCCAGTTATGGTCAGCGAATTGGACGACATAGTCTTCGAGGTCAGCGTTCTGACTCCTCCCTCACTCATCACAGTTGGGAATCCTGCTGAATATCCCAAAAACATAAGCGTAGGCCATGACGGCATCATCGTCGAGCGTGGCATCAGGAGTGGACTCCTACTTCCCCAGGTAGCTGTTGAATGGGGGTGGGACGAAGAAGAGTTTCTCACCCAGTGCTGTCTCAAGGCATGGCTCGCTCCTGATTCTTGGCTCGAAAAGGGGACAAAGGTGTATAAGTTCCAAGCAATGGTTTTCGGCGAGAAAGAACCCGCCGGCGACATAGAGCAGAGGGACACTGCGACCTGACCGAACTGGTGAACTCGTTGAGTAAGCTTGGTGTCAGAACCTACTTCAGCCCGAATGGAATCGGCTACGGTCACGTGGGACGCTGCCAGCCAATAGCGCGGGAACTCGAACGTCGGGGAGCAGAAATCCTCTTCTCCACATATCTAGATGGCATTGAGTACGTCAAGAATCTCGGCTACGCTCTGGTAGAGAGTCCATCCATGCAGTTCTCCGTCGACTATAATGGAGAAGTGGACTTCAAGAGGTCCACGATCCAGACCCCAACCATTGTACCTAGGTTCCTCGTACAGGTCAATGCCGAGATCGAGAATCTGAGGAGATTCGCTCCTGACATTGTTGTGTCAGACTCTAGGATGTCCACGGTTGTGGCAGCGAAAGCATTGGACATACCATGTATCACGATTCTCAATCAGTTCCTGCCGATTGTTCCGAGAAGAACCCGATATCTCACCTTGTCCAAGATAGCTGATGGTACTCTGATGACACTGCTAGGCGACGGATGGGGACTCAGTGATCGGATACTGATTCCCGACTTCCCACCGCCAAACACGATTTCCCTAGCCAATCTGCGCATACCTAGGAGATATCAAGCCATCGTGAGGCATGTGGGTGCACTACTTCCCTCATCCATTCACGACCTGAGAAAACCGCGGGAGATCAGGGACGAACTCTCACTGCCTGAAAGTAGAAAGCTCGTTCTGGCCGGAATCAGTGGACCGAGAGAAGAGCGAGAGCGACTCATAATTGTCCTAGATGAGCTTTTTTCCAGCTTTCCCGACAGTTATCACGTCCTTATGTCTCTGGGCGACATTAACGGTGTTCATAGCCAGACAACGACGGTAAGGAACTTCTCCAAGACCTCTTGGCTGATGAACCGGCTGGACTATCTCAATGCATCCGAGCTCGTTATTTCACGAGCCGGGCATGGTACAATAATGCAGTCAATAGCCCTGGGGAAGCCCTCTATCCTGATACCCACGCCCGGACACACGGAGCAATACAGCAACGCTAGGAGAGCACAGGAGCTCGGTGTTGCAGTAGCCATTCCCCAGGAAGAGCTTACGCGAGAACGCCTTCTATCAGAGGTCGATCGCATAATCCAGAACAATGAATACGGGAACAATGCCAAGCGTTTGTCTCAATTCGACGCGGGTGAAGGAGTCTCCAATGCCGTAGAAGAGATCATTGACTTGGCCAAGAGGCGATAGCTCAATAGCTCTGCCTTAAGCCATGTCAGACCAGAAAAACATATGAGAAGCTCTGAGTTCACGGATAGGAGGCTTCGAATGGCGCGGGTCAGGATTGGCGTCAGAGGCGTTGTTCAAGGCGTCGGGTTTCGGCCATTCGTGTACCGGATAGCGACGCAGAACGAACTGAATGGTTATGTAAGAAACCTTGGAGACGCCGGTGTGGAAATAGTGCTGGAAGGACAGCAAGACAAGATCGACTCCTTCCTGAAGGATCTCGAAAGTAAGAAGCCTCCTCTCGCCCGCATCTATGAATCAACCGTCGTGGAGCTGCTTGGGCAAAACCAGTTTGAGGACTTCTCGATTCAGCAGAGCTCCGCGAAGGCTGACGGAACAGGCTCAGTGATACCGCCTGATGTCGCTATCTGTGACAACTGTCTCAGAGAACTGAGGAACCCTCTTGACCAGCGCCACGACTACTTCTTCATCACATGCACGGACTGCGGTCCCCGCTACAGTATAATTGAGGGGCTTCCCTACGACCGTGAAGTCACCACTATGAAGCAGTTCAGCATGTGCGATCAGTGCGGCAAGGAATATGAAGATCCGGACAATCGCCGATTCCATGCACAGACAATTGCTTGTCCGAAGTGCGGTCCAACAGCGTATCTTGCAGACTCGCTTGGCAACTACATTCAATCATCAGATCCGATCAGAGAAGCGGGGCGGCTCATTTCCCGAGGATTGCTTGTGGCAGTGAAGGGGTACGGTGGATTCCACATCGCTGCCTCTGTCATGCGTGACGAACCCCTTGAAAGGCTAAGGAACCTGAAGCACAGGAAACAGAAACCCTTCGCGATCATGGCTCGGGACTTGGAGAGTGTATCCATTTTCGCCAAGATCACTCCGAACGAGACAGATCTGCTCACTTCCCCAATGCACCCCATCGTGCTTCTCAACAAGAAGAGCGAATACAATCTCTCAAGTCTAGTCGCCCCAGGCCTGCACAACGTGGGTGTGATGTTGCCCTACACCGGTCTGCACCACATGCTATTCGACCGAGTGGATGACCTGGCTTTCACCATGACGAGTGCGAATCCCCCTAACCAACCAGTTGTCTCCGAGGATAGTGAAGCGTTGTCAAGCTTGAACGAAACCGTTGACCGTTTCCTGTTCCACAACAGAGAGATAGCCCAGAAATGCGATGACTCTGTGCTTCGATTCCACGGTTCACAGCCAGTATTCCTGAGACGCTCCCGTGGCTATGCCCCCGCACCAGTCTTGCTTCAATGTCCTTCAAAGAGCTGCGTCCTGGCTCTGGGCGGCGAGGAGAACAATACGGTATGCCTCTTCTCGGGGGACAAGGCGTTTCTATCGCAGCACATTGGAGACGTCGAGAATCTCGAAACAAGATCATTCCTCCAGAAAGCCGCAGAACACCTGATCCACTTGACAAACAGCCGCGTCGAGTCCGTTGCTTGTGACCTTCACCCACGCTTCGTGACCACTGAACTGGCGGGACTGCTCGCCGAGAAAAAAGAAGCCAGACTGACGCAGGTGCAACACCATCATGCTCACGTTGCCTCGCTAATGGCGGAGCACGGGCTAGAGGAAATGATAGGGATCTGCTGTGACGGCTACGGATACGGTTCAGACGGCAACGCTTGGGGAGGCGAGGTCCTGCAATGTCACGATCACTTGACAGAGTTTGAGAGACCCGGGCATCTGGAAGAACAACCCCTACCGGGAGGGGATCTCGCAACAAGATACCCAATCCGCGTCGCCGCAGGCATCCTCGACAAGGCGAATCTAGCTCAGGAATGGCTCCTGAAGCATTCACAAGACCTTCCCCACGGAGAAGAAGAGGTCGAGGTCATCCTGAAACAGCTGAAGACCAGTCGGTCGGTCAACACAACAAGCTGCGGAAGAGTGCTAGACTCGGTTGCAGCCCTCCTGGAAGTCTGTTTTGAGCGAACCTATGAGGGCGAGCCAGCTATGAAGCTGGAGTCACTGGCCTATGGAGGCAAAGACGTTTTGCAGATGACTCCTCTCCTGACCGACGGTGTGCTGAACACAACCGAGATGCTGGTCGGGATCTTTGAGAACACGCACAGACACACGAAGAAAGACCTCGCCTATTCAGCACACCTGTACCTGGCAAGAGGTCTGGCGGAGATAGCGGTGTCAAGGGCCCGCCAAGAAGGCATCGACATGATTGGCTTCACTGGAGGAGTTGCTTGCAACATCTTGATGACCCTGAAGATCAAGGAAGCTGTGGAGTCGCAGGGTTTGAGACTGATCACACACAACGCGATTCCTCCAGGTGACGGAGGGCTGTCCTTTGGCCAAGCGGCGGTCGCGAGCCGGCTCTAGACCGAGGCGCAACCGATTTATCTGACGACTCATCTGAGTCTTTGAACTGGGACACATGTGTCTAGCAATCCCGGCCAGAGTCTTGAAGATAGAGTCAGAACAAGCCAAGGTCGACTTCGGCAACGGAATCACAAAGGAAGTGGACATCAGTCTAGTGGCCGTGAAGGAGGGGGACTATGTACTCGTTCACGCCGGATACGCCATCGAGAGAATTGACATGGAGGAGGCCAGAAGGACTCTCAAGGTCTGGGATGAGGTTCTGAGATCCCTTCCAACACCAGTGAAAGAGACTGGTTAGCTGAATTGGCGCACGAACTCGGGTTCAGGGACCCTGCCTTTGCTCGGCAGATGGGTGCAGCAATCCACGATCTAGCGAAGGGCAGGGAAACCGTCAAGATCTGCCACGTCTGCGGGACACATGAATGGACCATCACTCACCACGGGCTGCGGAATCTGCTACCCCCGAATGTGGAGCTGATCGCTGGCCCGGGATGCCCGGTGTGCATAGTACCCGCCTCAGAGATAGACGAAGCCGTGAGACTGGCACGAGAAGGCATTGTGATCACTCTGTTTGGGGATCTTCTCCGGGTTCCGGGGTCACAGGAATCTCTACTCGAGGTGAAGGCGGAGGGCGGCGATGTAAGAGTCGTCTATGGCATCAGAGACGCCGTCAGGCTCGCTTCCAAGGAGCCTGACAAGGAGTTTGTGTTCTTCGCAGTCGGCTTTGAGACGACTGCCCCATCATCGGCTGTCGAGGTATTGAAAGGTCCTCCACGCAACTTCAGCCTCTTCACATCCCACAGAAGAATCCCCCCCGCTATGAGGGCCTTGGCCGAAATGCCGCAGATCGGGGTGGCAGGGTTCATAGCTCCAGGCCACGTCAGCACAGTGATCGGCGTGCGACCCTACGAGGTCTTCCCTAGAACCTACCGCATCCCGACGGTGATTGCAGGATTTGAGCCTCTCGATGTTCTGTTCTCTGTCTACATGATCCTGCGGCAGCTGGATGAAGAGTCTTTGAGAGTAGAGAACGAGTACTCTAGAATCGTACAGAACGAGGGAAACCTAAGAGCTCAGGAAGTAATGAGAGACGCCTTTGAGACAGTCGACGCTAGGTGGCGGGGACTTGGCACGATCCCTGCATCAGCTCTGCGTCTCCGCGAGCAGCACTCTGCTTTTGACACTCGGAAGAAACATGGTGTAAAGACCAGTGAAGGCGTCGACACCCAGCCTGGCTGCAGGTGCAATCTGATCATAGTCGGGATGGCCAAGCCTGCTGACTGTCCTCTATTCATGAAGTCATGCACGCCAAGAAAGCCTGTCGGTGCCTGCATGGTTGGCTCAGAAGGCACGTGCAGGATATGGGCAGAGAACCAGCAGTCTTTCCCTAACATATCCTAGGAACAGGATCTCCAACGGGGCGGGAAAGGATTCTCCTGCCTCCAATGCCTGTTTTGATAGCCACTCCTCGGAACTCCTTTGTCGCCGCACCGACTATCGCTGCATCCCTTCCCTCAGGTCTAGCCTTCAAGGCTTCCAACACGTCATCCGCCTTCTCTTCGAGAGCACCAATCAGCATTTTGCCCTCGTTACCGATCTCCATAGGGTCTAGTCCTAGCATCTCGCAGGCTGTTCGGACATCTGGTCTGACTGGTATCATGTCCTCCTCTAACAGTATTCCACAGCCAGACTTCTCTGCAAACTCGTTCAAAGCATCTGCAGCCCCTCCTCTCGTGGGATCCTTGAGCGCGACTATTCCACCTGCCTCTTCGAGTAGGAGTTGAGTCAGACGATTCAAGGGTTTCACATCGGACTCAACCCCACTCCCAAACCTCAGACCCTCCTGAGCCGAGAGAACAGCGATGCCGTGGTCGCCGATTGTACCCGACAGCAGAATCCTGTCTCCGGGCTGGAGATTCGAGTCAAGGATCCATCGTGAACTGAAACCTGGCCTGAGTCTCCTGATAATCCCCATGTTGCGCTCGAGGGCGGGAGTCCTCTTGCCAATTCCCGACGTATTGATTATGCAGCCCCCAAGCATTCCTCTCTCCACCACTTTCGTGTCCCCGGTCACGATCGAGACATCTGCCTCTGCACAGGTCGCTTTCATGCTATCCAGTATTCTCTCAAGATCCGTGACTGCCAATCCTTCTTCCAGGACGAGCGCACAGGAAAGGGCCACAGGTCTTGCGCCAAGCATCGATATGTCGTTGACTGTCCCTGAAACTGCGAGCCGACCTATGTCCCCTCCTTGGAAGAAGAGGGGCTTCACCACATGTGAGTCGCTTTTGAGGACAACGTCCTCAACCACCGCAGCATCGGCCAGCGCCTGAAGAGGGACCTCACCAAGCGTGCTGGCAAACCGTTTCACAATGTGGCTTCGGATGAGTTCATGCATTACACTGCCTCCGGCCCCATGTAGCATCGTAATCCTGTCACTTTGGGTCTTCAAGTCCGTCTCCGTGTTCTTTCTCATACCAGCGCTTAAGCGTTGGTTCCTCAGACACGATGCTGACCCAGGGCTGCAATGTTCTTAAATGGCTTTCTCCTGATCCCTTCGAGATGCACGAGTGGGCATTGGCCGAGGCCGTCTTGGCGACAGCCGCTGACATCGCAAGGAAGGAAGGACTCACTCGGATCACCCAGGTCAGAGTGAAACTAGGCGAACTGCAGCAGATAGAAACCGACATCTTCAGATATGCACTATCAACTCTCAGGAGCGACGCTTTCAGGAATGCACGCTTTGTTATCCAGCGCGAAGCTGCGACACTAAGGTGCCGCAGGTGCGATCATGAATGGCGATTCCAGAGCCGAGAGCTTGGCGAAGACGAGAAGGAAAGCATCCACTTCGTTCCCGAGGTAGCTCACGCCTATGTCAACTGCACCAGCTGTGGAAGCTCTGACTTCGAGGTAGTAACTGGGAGAGGAGTCTGGATAGAAAGCATTCGTGGAGTGAAGCCTGATGCCTGACCCTAGGAGCTACATGATCGAGGAACGACTGAGAAGCGCCAAGAGAATACTAGTCGTCTCAAGTGGGAAAGGCGGCGTTGGCAAGAGCCTAGTAGCTAGTCTGGTAGCCTCGGTCCTCGCAAGAGAAGGAAAAAGAGTAGGTCTCCTAGACCTCGATTTTACCAGTCCCTCAACCCACGTAGTTCTTGGCGCAGGAGATGCAAGACTCACGGAGGACAGAGGCATCGTCCCTGCCCATGTCCAAGGTCTGGAATACGTCTCCATAGTGAGCTACTCCCATGATGACCCCTTGCCATTGCGGGGAGCCGACATCTCTAATGCTCTCATAGAGCTACTCGCTGTAACTAGATGGCCTGATGTCGACTACTTGATCATCGACATGCCACCTGGCACTGGAGATGCCATGCTTGATCTCGTCAGGCTCCTAAAGAGGGTGGAGTTCATAATTGTGACCACACCTTCTCCTCTAGCATTCGAAACAGTGAAGAAGGTAGTCACTTTGCTGTCTGAAATGAAAGTGCCGATCGCAGGGATGATCGAGAATATGAAGGTGAAGGGATCCCGGTTCATCGAAGAACAAGCAGTGATCTTGCGTGTTCCTTACTGGGGAGCTTTGCCATATGACACACAAATAGAGGATTCTCTGGGCAGTGTCTCCAAACTCTTGAGAACGAGCTTCGGGAAGGAGTTGCGAGAGATGGTGCTGCTGAGATTGCGCTGAAACCGATTCTACTCTTTCTTCTCTCGCGGTGAATCTGGCTTGGAGGCTTGCTTGGTGAAGGTCAGTGTCACGTCATTCAGATTGTATCCCGCGATCTCATGTTCAGTCGTTAGTTCAATTGAATGAGTGGGACACACTTCCTCGCATTGAGCGCAGAAGACGCACTTGTGAAGAAAGAACTTGATGCCTTTGACGTCCTTCCCTCTGCCGTCGAGTTCAATGGCGAATGCTGGACATACTTGTACACAGAGAGTGCAGCCTATACATCTCTCTGAATGCCAGATATGTCGTCCCCGCAACCCGGCTGGGGACGGGAACTTCTCGAACGGATACACGACAGTCGCTGGCTTCTTCCTCACATGCCTGAGCAGCTCACGTTCCATGGCCAACCTACATCACTCCCGCTAGCAACTCAATCGTCACCAAATAGAGCACTGCAAGAGGAAGAATGCTTTTCCACAGCCAGCTCGACGTCTGGTCGATTCGGAACCTGGCAAACAGGGCTCTGAGGTTGGACATTACAAGTACACAGAACAGCGACTTCACAATGAACCAGACTGCACCAGGTACCGGGGCGAATCCGATGGGACCTCCTAGGAAAAGGGCGGTCAGTAGCCCTGATGCCAGAACAAGCTTGACGCTACTTCCGAGCCGTATTAGCGCGAGCTTCCTACCACT
>Ga0233416_10000398_pt1 | contig 13360 bp, 9 predicted proteins | sample Sediment_Towuti__2_FD_188638 | JGI IMG/M metagenome (GOLD analysis project Ga0233416, IMG submission 188638) | Sediment microbial communities from Lake Towuti, South Sulawesi, Indonesia - Sediment_Towuti_2014_0_MG | ecosystem: Environmental > Aquatic > Freshwater > Lake > Sediment | place... | reverse complement strand
CTTGGCTCTTCGGCATATTGAGGCAACGATGGTGATTGCAATACCGAAACTTTTTTCATTTTTCGCATGGTATCCAGTCGTCCCTGCTCAAGTCCCACCAGCGCACCCTTATACATATCGAGTGCAAATGCGGCTTCCATTTTCAATCGTTCGTACTCTTCGACTGCCTTGTTCAATGGCTTCCCTTTTGGCGAGGTTAGCCTGCTGGTCTCCTGATTGATCTGTCTGTCGATCGCCTCGATCTGAAGATTGATCTCGGTCACGCTTGACGATGTGGGACTCAGGTAGCCGAGCAATTTGCTGCGTTCGATCTTCAGATCTGTTTTTTTCGCTTCCAGAGAATTGATTACGCCCGCCAATGTCGCCACTGTGTCCTGCGGCGAGACCATGCCGCTCTTGTTCTGATAGGCAAGCAATGCAGCATTTTTTTCTGCAATCTCCTTTGCCAGCTTTTCGGCCTGTTCCTGCAGGAAATCGACCTGCTCCTGTGCCAATCTATGCGCAAGTTCGTTCATGTGCCGCTCGCCTTCGCGCACCATGGCCTGCACGATTGCCCGCGATATTTCCGGATCGAATGCCTGCGCCTTGATCACCAGTACGCCGGCATAGTCGTCAAACTCAACACTTATCCGCGACAGGAAATAGTTGTGAAACAGCTCCTGCGAGCGATTTTCAATCCACATTCTGGAAAGAGGATCGATCCCCCACTGGCTATAGTGTTTGCGCAATCCCAGCTCTGCATCGAGTTCGTTCAGCACCTCTACCGAAAGCAGGTAGTCGCGCAGCTGCAGCTGATCATGGCTACCTATCCCGCCACCGACACTCCCCAGCAGCGAGCCAATGCCGGCCAATTGGGAGCTTCCTCCGTCCGTACTCTGAAGCAGTACGTGTGCCTCTGATACATAACGGTCTGATGCGACGACAATCCAGTATCCACCGGCTGCCAGCGTCGCGAGCAGTGCCATTCTGAGCGGCAGATTGCCTACCTCCCGCAGTTTTCCAGCTGCCCTGCGGAGTAATTCGATTAGCTGTTTATGCATGTTGCCACTTATTCCTGCGTTCTTTGATACTCTTTCAAAGCATCTTCCAGATTCTCGAACCAGAACACCCTGCCCTCGTGCACGAACATTCCCGACTGGCAAAATTCGCGTAGCGTCGCATCGGAATGCGATACCATGATAATTCCTGATCGTTCTGCCAGCGCTTTGAAAGCCTGCGTGGACTTCTTCCTGAACTGTGCATCGCCAACAGCGGTAATTTCGTCGACCAGATAGACATCGAAGTCGAATGCCAGTGACATGGCGAAGTTTAGGCGCGATCGCATTCCGCTGGAGTATGTTCGTGTCGGCTCGTCGAATGCATCGCCGATTTCGGCGAATTCCTGCATAAATTGCAATCGTTCTTCCATGGTGCTCTCTTCGCCATGGACGCGGCAGATAAATTTGGCGGCTTGCCTTCCAGTCAATGCATCCGGCAGTCCGGTTGCCAATCCCAAGGGCCATGAAACCCGGCTCGTGCGCACGATTGAACCCGTGGAGGGTTGATCCACGCCACCGATCAATCGCAACAAGGTCGATTTTCCAGCGCCGTTTCGCCCAACCAGTCCGACATTAACCTTGTCGGGTATCGTAAACGAAACATCGTCCAGCACCTTGCGACCAAGCCCGTGCGTTGTCATGTAACGTTTCGATACGTGCTCAGCAATGATCATTGCTTGATTACCTGCGTCTTGTATCGAATCTGAAGTGCCAGCCCCGCAAGTATCAGTGCTGCCGCCATTTCGTAGAGATAATAGATGTTTACTCCCGCTGCCATGTGATAGTGCGACGCAACGCCATATCGCGCCAGCTCAATCCCATGAACAATCGGATTAGTAAGTATCCATTCGCGATAGGGATGCGGAACTTCACTGATCGGAAACATTATTCCGGAGAGGAAATAGAGAGGGGTTTGTGCAATATCAAGAACTTGTCTTGCCTCCGGGACCATCGCTACCAGAATTGAGGTAACCAATGATGCTCCAATCGCAAACAGCCAGAGCCCCATCACTGCCACAAACAGTGTGCCGGGATTTTCTGGTATCACATTGATTCCCAACAATGCGGCAGCGGAAAATACCAGCACTGTGACAGGGAATAGCAAAAACAGTTCCAGAAAACACCGTACCAATACAGTGTCCACCGGTCTCACCTGTCGATATGCAAACAGCTGCATATTCGAAACGATACCGATCTCTCCATGTTTGTACGGCCGTTGAAACGCCTTGTAGGCGATAAGTCCCACCATAATCCAGACAGTGGAAATCATTCCATTAACGGATGCGGCATTCACGAAGGCAAAGAGCAGCATCAGCATGGCAATATGGCCAATCGGCTCAAGAGTCAGCCAAAGCCATGCAGCGCGTTTACCAAACAACCGTTCAACTGCTTCTCGCAGGAACAGTGCTTTCCACACCGAAAGGATAATCTTTGCCGGGGAGCGAACGGGTGGCGCCCCTTCTCTGAACGGCAACACAAAGGTGAACGGTGCTTGCTGCTTATTTTCGCTATCGTCATTGACCCGAATTTCGACAAATTGGACAGTCGCTCCGTTTGCCATCCGCGCAACGAGTTGCAGAGGGCCATCCTGCAAAAGGGCGGCCGAAACAGCTCCTCCAAAGCCGCACTTTAATGGAATATCAAGTTTTCCTTCAAAATGTTTTACGATTGCGGGTCGAGGTACATCTACGGCCATTTCTGTTATGGGCTTCTCTGCTCCATGCGCACAGACAAGTACGGATTCAATTTTTGATAATGAACTTGCGACCCAGCCGTGAATCTGCAACTCATCATTCTCCAGCAGAACACCTGTTTGTGGGGTAAAAAGACCAAAAGCGTCGAGCTCCTGCCCGTAAACCGTTGCATTTGGAATTACAGTCAGGGCTATCGCTTCATCGCAACTGCTGGCTTTGTCCATTTCTTCTTTCGCGGCTTCATCGTTATTTTCTGTCTTCTCCAGTCGAATGGTTGAAAACCGAACAGCTGGCCCACCAGAAAGAATGGCCTCCAGATGAATTGCGCCACGATTAAGGTAGTGAAATGGGATCTCCCCCGCGAATCCGCAATTTAATGGAACATCGCGAGAATCCCGATAATAGGCAACCACTCCTGGCCTAGGATTGTCAGCCCGCATTTCAAGTATCGGGTCTGCCATCTCATCGATACAGACATGTACGTGATCTGCCTTGGAGACAGCCCCAATAACCCACCCGTGAATCTTGATCGTCTGATTTTCCGGCTCAATCCCGGATACCTGCACATTCGTGAAAGCTGCAAACAGCTCGGATCCCATGACGGATTGAATTGTCTCGACATTAATTCCCCGGGAACGCGAATCCATTTCCGCACACTAATCGCAACCACTTTCTCTTGAAAGAAGAAAGGGTTACGCATCAGCGTACACAAGGCGGAAATTTACCCCATATTCGTTGAAGACAATCCGACCTGCATGCAATCGGATCTGATTCGGTCGGAAAATGGGATTGAGTTCAATCAGCCAATCGCCACTGCCGCCGCCCGGCAGAGATCCATCAGCGGTTCGGGGAAAATACCGAGGGCCACCACCGCCACCGTCGAAAGAACCACCGTTGCCTGCAACAGCTTGTTATCGTTCAGGTTGAACTCCACCCGAGCCTCATCGAAGTAGATGTATTTGACGACACGGATGTAATAAAAGGCGCCGACCGCCGAGAAGAGCACACCGAGGATGGCCAGTGTGATGTGACCGGCCTCGATGGCAGCGGCAAACACCGCATACTTGGCCCAGAAGCCGCCGAGGAAAGGAATGCCGGCGAGCGAGAAGAGCAGCAGCCCCATTGCAAGGCCGTAGCCCGGACGCACCTTGGCAAGGCCGGCATAATCCTCGATCAGTTCGCCGCTGATTCCTTCGCGCCGCATCAGCATAATCAGGGCAAAGGCGCCCATGGTCATGAACAGATAAATGGCCATATAGGTGAGGACGCCGGCATAGCCGCCATTGCTACCGGCAATCACGCCGAGAAGAATGAAGCCGACATGGCCGACCGTGGAGTAGGCAAGCATGCGCTTGATGTTGCGCTGCGCGATGGCGGCAATATTGCCCACCGCCATCGAGACCACGGCCAGCAGCGAAAGGATGGCTGTAGTATCGGCGTTCAGTGCCGGCAGGGCATCGACAACCACGCGGATCATCACCACAAAGCCTGCCACCTTCGGCGCCACCGACATGAAGGCGGTCACCGGCGTCGGCGCGCCTTCGTAAGCATCGGGGGTCCACATGTGGAAAGGGGCAAGCGAGACCTTGAAGGCAAGACCGGCCAGAATGAATACCAATCCGAGCACAACCGCCGAACGCGCTTCGCCATCGACCGTGGCCAGCGCCTTGCCCATATCGATCAACTGCAACGAGCCGGTGACGCCATAGAGGAAGGTGATGCCGTAGAGAAGCATGCCGGAGGAGAGGGCGCCAAGGATGAAATACTTCAGTGCAGCTTCCGAAGAGCGCAACACGTTGCGTTGATATCCGACCAGCACATAGATCGAGAGCGCCATCAGCTCCATGCCGAGATAGATGGTAACGAAGCTGGTGGCACCGGCCATTAACATCATGCCCAGCACGGCAAAAAGAATCAGGCTGTAATACTCGCCGACATGCTCTTCGTTCTTCATATGGTCAATCGACAGCAGAATAGCGAAAGCAGCAGCGACCAGCATCAGCACCTTGGCCAGTGCCGAGAAGGGGTCGAGCACGAAAAAGCCGTAGAAAGCAGCCTCGGGGCCGGGGGTAGCCACCTTGCCGACGGCCAGTGCGGTCACCAAGCAGGCTGCCAGAGCCGCCAGAGCCGTCAGATGCTTGCGCTCTTTCGGAATCAACAGATCCCAAAGCAGGATCACCATGGCCAGCACGGCCAGAATGATTTCAGGCAGCAGCGGCGAGATCACCGGGAAGGGGAACGGAAAGCTGATATTGGCCATGCTATACCTCAGTGCGCCACAGACGGCGCAACTTCCGCCGTTCGGGTCGCCGCCTGCGCCAATGCCGCGGCAGCGTCAATTTTGCTGGTGTTGACCTGATCGATCAGGTGCACCACCGATGCGTGCATCACATCCAGCACCGGCTGCGGATAGAAGCCCATCCACAACACCAGCAGGATCAGCGGCACGAAGAAACCGAACTCGCGTACGCTCATGTCGCGCATCGATTTGACCGACTCCTTAACCAGATCGCCCATGATCACCCGCTTATACATCCAGAGGGTGTAGCAGGCGGAGAGCACGACGCTGGAGGCGGCAGCAATCGCCACCCATTTGGCCGAGACGGTCAGATAGCTTGGATCGGCATTGAAGGTGCCGACCAGCACCATGATTTCGCCGACGAAGGCGGAGGCGCCCGGCAGCGCCACGTTGGCCATGGCGAACACCAGCATCACGGCCGCAAAGACCGGCATCACATTGGCCACGCCGCCGTAATCGGCGATCAGACGGGTGTGCAGGCGGTCATACATGACACCAACGCAAAGAAAGAGGGCGGCGGCGACGAAGCCGTGGCTGATCATGTTGACGATCGCCCCCTCCATCGCCTGCTGCGTAAACATGAAGGTGCCGAGGGTGACAAAGCCCATATGCGCAATCGACGAGTAGGCGATCAGCCGCTTCATATCCTCCTGCATCATCGCCACCAGCGAGATGTAGATGATTGCCACCAGCGACAGCACCACCATGAAGGGAACGAAATACTGCGAGGCATCCGGGCAGATCGGCAGCGAGAAGCGCAGGAAACCGTAAGCGCCCATCTTCAGCAGCACGCCGGCCAGAATCACCGAGCCTGCCGTCGGCGCCTCGGTATGGGCGTCGGGCAACCAGGTATGCACCGGCCACATCGGCACCTTGACGGCGAAGGCGATAAAGAAGGCGATCCAGATCCAGAACTGCCACTTGAAGCTGAATGCGTAGCTCATGAAATCGGGGATCGAGAAGGTGTGGCCGGCCTTAAAATACATCGCCAGCAGCGCGACCAGCATCACCACCGAGCCGGCCAGCGTATAGAGGAAGAACTTGATGGTGGCATAGACGCGATTCTTGCCGCCCCAGATACCGATGATCAGGTACATCGGGATCAGCATCGCTTCCCAGAAGAAGTAGAAGAGGATCGCATCCAGCGCCGAAAAGACACCGATCAGCGTCGTCTCCAACACGAGGAAGGCGATCATGTACTCCTTCACCCGCTTCTCGATGCACTCCCACGCCGAGATCACGCAGATCACGGTCAACAGACTGGTGAGCAAGATGAAGGGCATCGAAATGCCGTCCACGCCGAGCTGATAGTTGATGTTGAAGGCGGGAATCCAGCGGTGGAACTCTTCGAACTGCATGTGGGCAGTGGTAGTGTCGAAGTGGGTGGCGAGCGGAATGGTGACCAGGAAGGTAACCACCGAGATGGCCAATGCCGTCCAGCGCACAGCCTGCTCGCCGCGCACAAAAAGCCAGATGAAGAGTGCGCCGGCCAGCGGCAGGAAGGTGGCCAGCGTCAGGATTGGGAAGTTGAGGGCGTTGTTGAGCGGTTCCATCGATTAACTCCGTTACGCCTTCATCATCAGCCAGGTGAGCAGGCCGAAGACACCGATCACCATCGCGTAGGCGTAGTGATAGACCATGCCGGTCTGCCAGCTGCGCAGGCGAGCGGCGCCATTCTTGATCGTATCGACGATGCCGCCGTGGATAATGCCGCTGTCGATCACACCCAGATCGGCGCGCCGCCAGAGGAAGGTACCGAGTGCGCGTGCCGGAGCGATGAAGATCTTCTGGTAGAGCTCATCCCAGTACCACTTGTTGAGCAGGAAGGTGTAGAGCGGGCCGGCTGCCTTGGCGATCGCCGCCGGCATGCTGGTGGCCTTGAAGTACATGAAGTAGGCCAGCCCAATGCCGCCCACCGCCAACCAGAAGGGGGCGGTGAAGAGGAAGGCGTACCAGGCGTGATGCGCGCCGTGCTCCGCTTCCAGAATCAGCAGCGGATTGTGCGCATCGAGCACAAACAGCGCCGTTCCGAAGAAGCCTTCGGCAATGTGAGGGTTGGCGATATCCAGCGCCATGACGCCCCAGATACCCGAGAGAACCGCACCGACTGCCAGAATCATCAGCGGAATGGTGATCACCAGCGGCGACTCATGCAGATGGTGCTTGGCATGGTGATCGAGGCGATCGGAGTTGTGGAAGGTGAGGAAGAACATGCGGAAGGTGTAGAAGGCAGTCATGAAGACGCCGGTCAGCACCGCGAAGGTGGCAAAAGTGCCCACCCAGGCGAACTCGGGCGAGAACTCGCGCACCATGGCCGCCTCGATGATCAGATCCTTGGAGAAGAAGCCGGCGAAGGGGGGAATACCGGCCAGCGCCAATGCTGCCAGCAGCATGGTGGCGTAGGTGATCGGCATCGCCTTGCGCAGCTGCCCCATCTTGCGGATGTCCTGCTCGGCCATTACGGCATGAATCACCGATCCGGCGGCAAGGAAGAGCAGCGCTTTGAAGTAGGCGTGCGTCATCAGATGGAAGATGCCGGCCGAGTAGGCGGAGACGCCGCAGGCAACAAACATGTAGCCGAGCTGCGAGCAGGTGGAGTAGGCGATGACGCGCTTGATGTCGTTCTGCACCAGACCGATGGTGGCGCACATCCAGGCGGTGATGGCGCCAACCAGCGTCACCGCAGCCAGTGCCACTTCCGAGTATTCGAACATTGGAGACAGACGGGCGACCATGAAGACGCCGGCGGTCACCATGGTGGCGGCATGGATCAGTGCCGAGATCGGGGTCGGACCCTCCATCGAGTCGGGCAGCCAGACATGCAGCGGCACCTGACCCGACTTGCCCATCGCGCCAATGAAGAGTGCCAGACAGATGAAGGTGATGGCCGAGATGTGCCAGTTCATGAAGTTGAGCGAGGCGCCTGTGGCGACCAGACCGGGAACCTTGGCAAAGACTTCCTTATATTCGACGGTGCCGAAGAAGTAGAAGACGGCGAGAATGCCAATGGCGAAACCGAAATCGCCGACGCGATTGACGATAAATGCTTTCATCGCGGCATAGTTGGCGCTCTCGCGCTTGAACCAGAAGCCGATCAGCAGGTAGGAGAAGAGACCCACCGCTTCCCAGCCGAAGAAGAGGGTGAAGAAGTTGTTGCCCATCACCAGCACCAGCATCGAGAAGGTGAAGCCGGAGATGTAGGAGAAGAAGCGGCTGTAGCCCGGATCGCCGTGCATGTAGCCGATGGTGTAAATATGTACGCAGGCGGAGACGACGGTGACGGTCACCATCATGATCACGGTCAGGCGATCGATCAGCATACCCACCGGCACATGGAAGCTGTCGGAGAGCATCCAGGTCCAGAAGTTGCCATGGAACGAGGCTCCGGCCAGCACCTGCGTGAAGACATGGATCGAGAGCAGTGCCGCGATGATCACCAGACCGGAGGTGATCAAATGCGACAGCTTCTCCTTCAATGCCCAGCCGAAGAGGCCGGCAGCCATGGCGCCGATCAGCGGCAGCGCCGGAATGGCGAGAAGTTCGGTCGTGCTCAGCACGAGTTGCGACGAGTGTTCCACCACGCCCTCCTTAGCCCTGCAGCGTGTTGATGTCTTCGATTTCGATCGAGCGGCGCAGACGGTAGAACGACACCAGAATCGCCAGACCGACCGCCACTTCGGCGGCTGCCACCGTCAGCACGAAAAAGACCATGATCTGCCCGCCCAGATCGCCGAGAAAATGCGAGAAGGCGGCGAAGTTGATGTTCACCGCAAGCAGGATCAACTCGATGCACATCAGAATGGTGATCACGTTCTTGCGGTTGAGGAACAGACCGACCACGCCGATCGAGAAGAGGCAGGCGCCGACGGCGAGATAGGAGGAGAGCGGTACCATCTTACATCCTCACCTTGCGCAGACGATCTTCCTTGCGGACCTTCACCTGTGCCGAGATATTCTGATAGCGAGCATCCTTGCGGCCGCGCAGCGTCAGCACCACCGCACCGACCAGCGCCACCAGCAGAATGATGGCGGCGATTTCGAAGCCGAGCAGATACTTGGTGTAGAGAATCTTGCCGATCTCGGCGGTGTTGTTGACATCGCCGCCGAGATGCTCGGCCACCTTGCCCTCGAAGACGCCTGAGGAGCCGGCCGCAATCAACTCGACCAGAAGGATCAGAGCCAGCATGCCGCCCACCGGCAGATACTGCAGAAAACCTTCGCGCAGTTTGGCCATGTTCACCTCCAGCATCATGATCACGAACATGAACAGCACCATCACTGCGCCGACATAAATCAGGATCAGGATGATGCCGAGGAATTCGGCATCGAGCAGGAAGAAAAGCCCGGAGGCATTGAAGAAGCAGAAGATCAGTGCCATCACCGAGTGCATGGTGTTGCGCGCCAGCACGACGGCCAGCGCCGAAACCACCGCCAGCGAGGCAAAGAGATAGAAAAACGCGGACTCCAGCATTGTTCCTCCGTTGTCCTAAGCGTCAGCTGTAGCGCGCATCGGCAGCAATATTGGCTGCGATTTGCCGTTCGTAGCGCGCACCGACGTCGAGCAGCATCTGCTTGTCGTAGTAGAGGGCGCGCCGACTCTCGCTGGCGTATTCGAACTCCTGCGTCTCGACAATCGCGTCGACTGGGCAGGCCTCGGTGCAGAAGCCGCAAAAGATGCACTTGGTCATGTCGATGTCGTAGCGGGTGGTGCGGCGCGACTTGTCGGCCCGCTCCTCCGATTCGATGACGATCGCCGAGGCCGGGCAGACCGCCTCGCACAGTTTGCAGGCGATGCAGCGCTCCTCGCCGTTCTCATATCGACGCAGCGCATGCAGACCGCGAAAGCGCGGGGAGAGCGGCGTGCGCTCCTCGGGGTATTCGACGGTGATCTTTTTGGCGAAGAGATATCTGCCGGTGAGCTTCAGGCCGATCAGAAGCTCCCACAGCAGCCAGGTCTTGGCATGGCGCTTGATCAGGCCGGTCATGCCCCACCTCCCGGACGGTAGAATTGATAGAAGTCGTGCAGCAGCGGCAACTGCGGCAGATAGATACAGGCGCCAACCACGGCGATCCAGGCCAAGGTCCACGGCAGGAAGACTTTCCAGCCCAGACGCATCAGCTGATCGTAGCGGTAGCGCGGGAAGGTGGCGCGCAACCAGATGAAGACGAACAGGAAGAAGGCGGTCTTGCCCAGAATCCAGACCACGCCCGGAATGAAATCGAGGGCCGGAATCGGCGCATACCAGCCGCCGAGGAAGAGGATCGAGGTCATCAGGCTGACCAGGATCATTGCCGCATACTCGCCGAGCATGAACAGCGACCAGCTCATTCCCGAATACTCGACGAAGTAGCCGGCCACCAGTTCGGCCTCGCCCTCGGGCAGATCGAAGGGGGAACGGTTGGTTTCGGCCACACCGGAGAGGAAGAAGACGATGAACATCGGCAACAGCGGGATGAAGTACCAGTGGTGCATGCCGCCGGCCTGCGCATGCACGATGTCGGCCAGATTCAGCGAGCCGGCCAGCATCAGCACGGTGACAATGGCAAAGCCCATCGAGATCTCGTAGGAGACCATCTGACAGGTGGAGCGCACGGCGCCAATCAGTGCGTACTTGGAGTTGGAGGCCCAGCCGGCGATCAGGATGCCGTAGATGCCCAGACTGGTGATGGCCATGACATAGAGCACGCCGACATTGATGTTGGCAATGGCCATCACATGCATCTGCTTCCAGTAGCCGAACATGGTGGTCTCGCCGAATGGAACCACTGCAAAGCCGATGAAGACCGGCACCATCGCCATAATCGGCGCCGCAAGGAAGAGCAGCTTGTTGGCGGTGGTCGGGATGATCATCTCTTTCAGGAAGAGCTTGAGTGCATCGGCGATCGGCACCAGCACACCGGCCGGGCCGACGCGGTTGCAGCCCTTGCGGATCTGGATCCAGCCGATGATGCGGCGCTCGAAGTAGGTGATCGCCATAACGCCGACGGCGATGGCCACGGCAATGATGACGATATCGGCCAGCCAGATGCCGGCCTTGATCGCCAAATCCATCCAGTTCATGCCTTACCTCCCGCAAGAGATGCCGCCGTGTCGTCGGAGAGATCGCCGGCAGCGCCGCGCTTGGCCACAAAGAGCACGCCCGGCGCCAGATCGCTACGCGCCTCGACGCGGAAGCGGTGGCTTCCGGAGGCAGTGGCAATGGTCAGCTCGCCGGCAGAGAGCCCCTGCGCAGCCAGTGTATCCGGATGCACAATCACATCGGCGAGCGCATGCAGGCGTCCGGCCTCGGTGAGCAGTTTCGAGGCGCGCGCCCAACCGCCTTCGCGATACATCGAATAGCGGCTGACCAGATCGAGCGGCGCACTCGCAATTGCTGCCGGCAGAGAAACGGCATTGCGATTGCGACGCACCGGCATCAGGAAGGCGTCGCGCTCGCCGCCGTTCCAGACGCAGGGAATCTCAGGCAGAAAGCGGCAGACCTGCTGGCGCAGCTCGGCCAGCGTCACCACCGGCACCTCGCCGCCCAGCGCCTGCGTCAGGCGCATCATCACCTTCCACATCGGCCGCTCTTCGCCGAGCGATTTGAGCGGCAGCTTCGATTCGCGGATGCGCCCCTCCATATTGATGAAGGAGCCTTCGATCTCGGAGTAGGCGGCAGCAGGCAGGATCACCTGCGCCAATGCACTGATCTCGCCCTTCACCGCCCCCACCTGCACCAGCGGCACCTTGGCCAGCGCCTTGCGGGCGGCGGTCGGGAAGAGGCCGTCGCCAAGCGGGTCGGAGCCGACCAGCAGCAGCGCATCGAGCTCACCCTTCTCGGCGGCAGCGAAGAGATCGCCGGCACTGGTGCGGATATCGCCGAAGACGGCTGAGAGCACCTGCGCGTTCATTCCCTCGGGAATCAGGTTGCGCCCATCCTTGCCCTCGTCGGCATGGCCGCAGGCACGCATCAGCAGATCGAGGCCATAGATCAGCGCCGCTGCATCCGGATGCGAGCGAATCTCTTCGCCGACCAGCATGGCGCACGAATCGGCCAACAGCGCATCGGCCAACAGCTTGCCGGCCTCGTGACGGGCGGGCACCGCCGCCATCCACTCGTGCATGCCGGCCGCCGTTTTGCCCACCTCCTGCACCTGCGCCATGGCGCGGGCGATCACTGCCGCCCAGTCGCGCGGACGAATCAGCGAATCGGAGAAGGCGCGCTTGTCGGCATTGGTGCGGTAGTTCATGGCGCCAATGCGCACGACCGGCTTGCCCTTCCCCAGCCGCTTGCGCAGACGCTGCATCAGGATCGGCAGCCGCTGGCGCAGATCGGAGCCGAGCAGCACCACCTGATCGGCAGAATCGATCTGGGCGGTGGTCATCGAGAATCCCTCTTCGAAGGCGAAGGGGCGCATGTCGCGACGATGCAGATCGAAGGCGACCTTCGCCTGCGGGAAGAGGGCGTCGCGCATCAGACGGATCGAGGTGAGCCCCTCTACCGTCCAATCGGGCGAGAAGAGGATGCCGACACGCTTGCCGCGCAGCGTGCTCTCGGCCGCATGCAGCGCATCGTCCCAGCTGACGTCGGTGAGCTTGCCGGATTTGCGCACCTGCGGCGCATGGATGCGCGCCGGCGAACGGAAGGCGTCGTAGATGTAGCGGCCGCGATCGCAAATCCACGGCTCGACGCCGTCGCGCTCGCCATGAATGCGCACCACTTCCTTGCCGCGCGACTCGATCGCGATATCGCAGCCGTGCGGGCACTGAGTGCAGGTGGACTGATGACGGGTCAGCTCCCACGGACGCGCCACATCGTGCGACGGCTTGTCGAGCAGGGCGCCGACCGGGCAGAGATCGCCAAGGTTGCCGGAGAGTTCGGAGTCGAGGCACTCCTCGACGATGCCGACAATGTGCATATGGTCGCCGCGACCCTCGACGCCCATGTCGCCGGTGCCGGCAATCTCGTCGGCAAAACGGACACAGCGGGTGCAGTGGATGCAGCGGGTCATGCAGGTGGTAATGAACGGGCCGAGATCGTGGTCGTCGACATGGCGCTTGGGCTCGACATAGCGGCCGCGACCGGCGCCGAAACGCAGCGAATAGTCCTGCAACTTGCAGCTGCCGCCCTGATCGCAGACCGGGCAGTCGAGCGGATGGTGGATCAGGAGGAACTCCATCACCATCTTGCGATCCTTGGCCAGACCCTCGCTCTGGGTGCGCACCTTCATGCCATCGGAAACCGGGGTGCAGCAGGAGGCGGCCGGCTTGCCCCAACCTTCGACCTCGACCAGACACATGCGGCAGTTGGCCGCAACCGAGAGCTCGGGGTGATAGCAGAAATAGGGAA
>Ga0233416_10000397_pt1 | contig 13387 bp, 13 predicted proteins | sample Sediment_Towuti__2_FD_188638 | JGI IMG/M metagenome (GOLD analysis project Ga0233416, IMG submission 188638) | Sediment microbial communities from Lake Towuti, South Sulawesi, Indonesia - Sediment_Towuti_2014_0_MG | ecosystem: Environmental > Aquatic > Freshwater > Lake > Sediment | place... | reverse complement strand
CGATCAATGGTCTGTTGCTCCCCGCGTACATCGTCTCCGACGGTCACCCCGTCCTGCGGTAGGGCCGTGCACGACCTCTCGACGGTCGTGATCGCGGGCCTGCTGGTCGCGGCCGCCGTCGGCGGGATCATCCAGGGGGTCATCGGCTTCGGGTTCGCGCTCGTCGCCGTCCCTGTCCTCGCGCTCGTCGAGCCCGACGCGCTGCCGGTGACGGTGATGCTCATGGCGGTCCCGATGACGATCGTGATGGCGCTGCGCGAGCGCTCGCACATCGACCTCGGCGGGTTCGCGACGATCATGGTAGGACGGGTGCTTGGGATCGCCGCCGGCGTGGTGCTGCTCACCCTGGTGCCGGAGTCCTCGCTCTCGGTGCTGGTCGGGGCGATGATCCTGCTCGGTGTGGGGCTCAGCGTCGGCGGCCTCGACATCGAGCCGACGCGCTGGGTGAACGTCGGCGCGGGGGTGCTGTCGGGCGTGATGGGGACGACGTCGGCGATCGGCGGCCCGGCGCTCGCGGTCGTGTACCAGAACCGCCCGGGCCCCGAGCTCCGTTCGACGCTCGCGCTGTCCTACCTCGCCGGCATCGTGCTCGCGGTCGCGGCGCTCGGCGGCGTCGGTCGGGTGCACGAGTGGCAGTTCGTGCTCGCGCTCGAGCTGATCCCGGGGCTCCTCCTCGGCCTGTGGCTCTCGTTCCGCCTCGCGCCCGTGCTCGACCGCGGGTGGCTGCGGCCGGCGGTCCTCGCGTTCGCCGCGATCGCGGGTGTGGTCGTCGTGATCCGCGGCCTCGTGTGATCAGGCCGAGAGGAATCCGGTCAGCGCCACGAGGATGAAGAGGGCCGCCAGGAACATGAGGAGCCTCGCGCTGAGCAGGCTCCTCGGCCACCCGGGCCCCTCGCAGAGCGCGTACGCGAAACCGACTATCGCCATGCCCGGAGCCGCGAGCAGGGGGAGGATCTCGAGCACGGCGAAGGGGAATCGTCGAGGCTCCTTCGCGGGACCCTCGGGGGCCGCCGCGCTCATCGGTCGCGACCTCAACGACTGCTAGCGCGGGACGAACGGAGCCAGGAACGTCAGCACCTGGGGCATGTCGAGCCGCTGACTCCAGTTCGCTGCCTGGCAGTTCATGTCACCGCCGGATTGCAGGGCGATGACGAGGTTCGACCCCTCGCCCTCGAGCGCGAAGAAGTGTGGCCCGCCTGAGTCGTAGAAGCACGTGCCACCCTCACCCGTCGCTGCCGGGTTCGCGAGCGTGAACAGCAGGTCTTGCGTGAGCGCCATGAAGGGCGAGGTCGAGACGAGCCGGCGACCGACCCACACACGCTCGGCGTTCGGGCTGAACTCGCTGCGATCGAGACCCTCGTAGCCGTATCCGACCGCTGCGAAGCTGTGGTCCCGGAGCCCACCGGCGGCCGCGAGCCCGTCGAGCAGCCCCGCGCTTGGCAGCTGCACGGGGGTGATGCCGCGGACGGGCTTCGCGAGTCGGAAGACCCCGACGTCGAACGTGCCCGGGTACGCGGCCCACCCGCTCACGCCGACGACGTGGTCCGGGAAGATCTCCCACATGTTGTCCGGGTTCGTCGCGTGGAGATCCTCGTCGAACGACACCGAGACGTCCTTCGCCGTGAACCAGCCCGCCGCGACGGCGTTCCCGATGCTCCGCACGCAGTGTCCTGCGGTGAGGAACGTTCGGTCCGACAGCAGCGAGCCCGAGCACGCCTGGTAGGTCTCGAGCACGCCGTCCGGTCCGACCCAGTCCATCCGGTATAGGAGCGCGCCGACGTTCGGGTGCCGACCCGCGTCGGGCGTGCCTCCGAGGATCGCACCGGCCTCTGAGGCGTTCAGCGCCAGTGAGAACACGATCACGACACCCGCTGCGAAGACTCGGCGCATCCTTCCTACCTCCTCGAACGATCAGGCGAAGCGACGGCGACGGAGCCGGACGAGCAGCCACACCGCGGCGAGGACCACGACGGCGACCGGGACGATCGGAAGGGATGCGCCCGGCCACGTCGACGTGGCCTCGGCTTCGGGGTTGGCTGGGACGCCGAAGGCGTAGATGCGGTCGCTCCCGGCGAACACCTTCCCGGCCCCGACCGTGACGTAGGTGTAGCCGTAGCCGGCCTGCGAGGTCTGCCAGATCGGCTCGCAGTTCCGCTCGCAGTCGACGGGGTAGGCGAGCACGTAGCCGTTCCACGAGGAGATGTAGACGACGCCGTCGACGACGAGGGCGGGCTCGGCCGCAACCTGCTGCGTGAGTGGCCTGGGGACCCGCCATAGCTCTCGGCAGCCGCTCTCGTCGCACGGCAGCTCGTACGCGACGATGTCGCGCGCCTGGTCGACCACGTAGAGGACGTCTCCCGCCACGCTCACGGGCGTTTGGCCTTCGGTCTCGATGGACCACAGCACGTCGCAGCCATCTGCCTCCGGGCAATCCGCCGGCAGTACCCAGACGTGGTTGCTCTCGCCCGCCCCCTGACGCCCGGTCACCATGGAGCCGACGATCAGGGTGTCGTGCCACCGCGTGAGCCACTGCGCCGGCCCCGGCGCCTGCTGGATCCACTGCGGAGCGCACTCTGCCTCGCAGTCCACGGGGAAGGCGGCGATCACCTCCGGGCTCGCGACGTAGACGGTGCCGTCGCTCGCCATCGAGGCCAAGATGGCGGATCCTGGCTTCGCGGAGGCTCCGCCCGGGTGGGCCACCCAGACCGGCTCGCAACGGTCGCCGCCCGTGCCGCAGCCGACCTCGAACGCGAAGACGCCATCGGCCGAGGCCACGATGACCTTGCCGCTCGCGACCAGGGGCAGCGAGTTCCACTTCACGCCCGCGCCGATCTGCCCGGTCCACAGCGGTTCGCACGTGGCGCCGCCGGAGCCGCAGTGCACGTCGAAGGCGTACAGGAGCGCACCGGGCTGACCCGTGGCGCGTTCCGCGACGTAGGCCACGTCATCCTGGACGGTCATCCGCAGGACCGGCCGCGCGGTCGTCGCGGTCCACGTCGGACGGCAGGGATCCGGGCACTCCACCGGATAGGCGGACAGCTCGCCGTGCGTTCCCGACGTCTCGCCGCGCCCCGTCGGCTCGCCGAGCTTCCTCGTCGCGAGGACCTGATCGCCGGCGACGGCGGGCGAGTACATGGCGTTGGCGTTGCCGCTGCCCACCGACCACTCGAGCTCGAGGCTGCCGACCTTCTGTGGCGTGATGACCGTGTCCGCCGGACGCTGGCGCGTGGCGCTCCGCAGCAGGCCGAGGGCCGCCGCGAACGCGGCTACGACGAGGACGAACGCGACCGCGATCGCCGTGAGGCGCTCGTTGCGGCGACGGCGCTCCTCGAAGCGGAGGAAGCTCTCGTACGAGCCGGGCACGGCTGCGGCCGCACGCGCCGGCATGAGCTCGACGCCGTGGCGCACGCCCTCGGCGGCGCGTCGAGCGCGCTCCTCGAGCATCATGCGACGGTCACCTCCTCATCCAGGTGCAGCTTCGCCGCGAGCGCGCCGCGCGCCGCGTGCAGGTGTGCCTTCACCGTGCCCTCGGCGACGTCGAGGATCTCGGCTATCCGGCTCACGGGCAGGTCCTCCAGGTAGTGCAGCGCCACGACCTGGGCCTGGCGCTTGGGTAGCGAGCGCACGGCCGCCCAGAACTCGGCGTCCTCGGCCTCGAGCCCGGGGAGCGCCGGCTCCCGGCGGAGCGCGAGCCGCGCGAGGCCCCTCGTCTCGACGACCCGCCGGCGGATGAACGACACCGACTTGTTGGCGACGACCCGACGGACCCAGGCCTCGGGCTTGTCGAACCCGCTCACGCGCGGCCAGCTGCGGTACGCGGCGAGGAACGCCTCCTGCGCGAGGTCCTCGGCGCCGGCCCTGCTGCCCGAGAGCGCGTACGCGAGACCGACCACGGCGGGGAACTCCTTGCGGTAGAAGTCCTCGAACGGTCTCGGAGCTGGGAGCGGCGAGATGGGTCGCGTCTCGCGGACCGAAACGCCCCCCTTCCGCCCGTGGACCCGTCGCTCCATGGCTCCGAACCTCCGACCGGTCACTCGCCGGACGAGGCCCGGCGGTTGAGCCGGTTCCGGTTCCTCAGACCTCGATGCTCCAGATGTCGGCGTCGGTCCAGCCGCCCGAGTCCGTGCACGTGCCCGGATCGAAGAACACGGTCGTCGAGCCGTCGGCGTTGTCGCGCGCGTAGCTCCCGAAGAAGTCCTGGCCCGGCTCGAACGACACGAGCACCGTCGGCTCCTCGCCCGGCACGGCGCTCATCAGGCGCGAGTTCCGACCGCACACGGTGCCCGCCACGGCGCCCGCCCGTCCGTAGAAGATCGTTCCTGCGGCGTCGACGGACGGGCCGAACTGGAACTTCGGGCCGGGGTTGGCCAGGGTCGTTGTTACCCCCGTCGACAGGTCGTGAACGTACACGTCCGCCTTCAACCACGTGATCCAGTCCTTGTCGATCGCCTGCTTGGACCACACCACGAGGTCGCCGTCGATCTGACCGGGGAGGAGGAAGCGGCGCCATCCCTTGGAGGTCGCGAGGACCTGGGACTCCCCGGTCACCAGGTCCAGCACGACGAGCTCCTCGTAGCTCGTCTCGGGGTCCTCGCGGAGGAAGAGCAGAAGGTCTCCGGAGATCGACGGCCACCACTCGTTCGTGCCCTTCGAATCCATACCGGCGGGCGGGTCCACGAACGCGTCGGTCGCGAGGTCGTAGAAGCGGATCGTCACGTCGTACACACCGTAGGGAGCCTCCGTGTACGCGAGGAGCGTGCCCTCGATCTCAGGCTTGTAGCCCCACGTGCCGCTCGGGTTCACGCGGTAGGGCTCGCCACCGGTGGGTTGCACGAACAGGCCCTGCCGGTACCGGTCGCCCTTCAAGGGCTTGAGTGTCGACCACGCCAGGTAGTCGGCGGTCGCGGCCGGCGTGAGGTCGTGGTACTCGGACGCCACGACGACCGTCGGGGTGACCTCCGCCGTCGCCGGAGCCGCCCAGGCGAGCAGCGTGAACAGCAAGACGGACGCGGGAACGCGGGTGTGTCGCATGGTAGCCCTCCTCTTCATCACGCGACGGGGCGACCGTAGGCACGTTGCCTCGCACGGGTCGAGGTCCGAACGCCCCCCGGGGGCCGGGACCGCCCGCGTCCGCCCGTGCTCACGGGGCGCGCCTGCGCGCCTGGACGTCCTCCATCGCGGCGATCCTCTCCGCGAAGGTCAGCTCGGCCACCGTGACCCCCGTGGTCGATCCGCCCTTCGTGGGCTCGTCGCCGATGCTCGCGAGGATGGCGATCGCACCGATCGCCAGCACCAGGACGAGCAGACTCCCACGAAGGCCCGCATCGCCGGGTGCCCCCGGCCCGGAACCGTCAGCGCTCCACCGCTTGTGCTCATGACCCCTCCTTCCCTCACCCGGTCACTCGCAGACAGCGGCGAGCGCGTTTATCGCCTCAGGTGGCGAGATGCGGGAGGAGGTCCGTCTCCGTCTCGGGTGAGCGTTGCTTCCTTCGCGCCGCTGTACGCGCGGGTACCTCCGGTTACGACGAACGCACACATGCTCCAGTCCCGAGGGTCGAAGCCCCGAAGCAAGGTCTTCCCCCTCGACTCGGGAACGTAGTCAGACCCCCACAGGCCGGTGCCGTCGGGTGAGGCCGCGTTCCGGGTCAGGGTCAGCAGTTGAGCTCGAACAGCTGGCAGTGGGTTACCCAGAGCCACATCGGCACGATCGCCGACCCGAGTCCCATGACCAGGGCGGCGGATGAGAGCCGGATGCTGGATGCATCCCTCCGTGATGTCGCGAGGCCAAGCACGCCGAGGAGGGCGGCCACCACCCCAAGCCCGACCGGAACGAGCCGCGCCGCCGTGGGCAGGGTGGGACTCTGCGAGAGCGACAGGTTCCCGAGCACGAGGACGATGAATGCCAGCAGGCTCGCAGCACCCACGACGAGGGCCGCGATCGCCAGGTGGGGGGTTCCCTCACGAGGGGCCTGGGGTCCGGCCACCAACGTGAGCAGCGCGAGCGCGATGAAGATGCCGCCGGTGGCGCCCAGCGTAATCGCGACGGGGCCCGAAAGGCCCGTGGGGTAGGTGCCGTGGACCGCGACGGCCAGGACCACCAAGCTAGCACCGACCACGGCGAGCATCGCTCCCAGCCCCACCGAGACCGGAGAACGTGTCCGTCGCATCCTCCCCACCTCCCTTCGATCCCCACCAGCACCGATCCGGTGGGGTGGGGAAGGTCTCCCGGCTCGGGCACAGCGAGAGCTCTTGCCTATCCTCTCACCCCCACCGGCGGACTCACGACCACCGTCAACGAACACGAGCACATCCTGCCCGTCTGGGTCGGCGATGGTGGAAGCGGACGGCTCTTCGCGGACCGGGCCGCACCTCCCAGCGACCCGCACGAGTGCCGCGACCTGGGCTTCTGGTAGCCTTGCCCGCTGGATATGGCACTCACGCAGGAACAGAAGTCCACGATCATCGCCGAGCACCGGCGCAGCGATCAGGACACCGGCTCCGCCGAGGTTCAGATCGCCGTGTTGAGCAAGCGGATCTCCGACCTCACCGAGCACCTCAAGACCCACACGAAGGACCACGCGTCCCGACGGGGTCTGCTCATGCTCGTCGGTCGCCGCCGCCGGATGCTCGAGTACCTGAAGCGCGAGGACATCGAGCGGTACCGCCAGATCGTCTCGCGTCTCGGCCTGCGGCGATAGCAGCGACAGGGGGAGCGCCGGGAGGCGCGTCCTCGCGAGGAGGGATGCGAACGACCCACTGACCGGACCGAGGGGTGGGGATCCAGCGGTCGGTTCTCAGTCGCGAGCCTCCGAGCCACGAGCACGGCGGTTCACCACTGACAACCGGCCGGGTCCCACTCCTCGAAGGACCGCACGGCGCGAACCCGCGCCGTGCACGACGCTTCTGAAGGAGGCACCGGCCCATGGCCACCACCCTTTCCCGGAAGATCGGGAACCACACCATGGTGTTCGAGTCGGGCAAGCTCGCCCGGCAGGCGGAGGGATCCGTCGTCGTCACCTACGGCGAGACCCAGGTGCTCGGCACCTGCACCACGGCCGCTCCCCGCGAGGGGATCGACTTCTTCCCGCTCACGATCGACGTCGAGGAGCGGATGTACGCCGCCGGCAAGATCCCCGGCGGGTTCTTCCGTCGCGAGGGCCGCCCGTCCGAGACGGCGATCCTCACGGCGCGTCTCACCGACCGCCCGATGCGGCCGTCGTTCAAGGACGGCTACCGCGACGAGGTCCAGGTCGTCATCACGGTCCTGTCGGCCGACATGGCGAACCCGTACGACATCCCCGGCATGAACGCCGCGAGCCTGGCGACCTGCCTCGCCGGCCTGCCGTTCGAGGGCCCGGTCGGCTCGGTCCGTATGGGGCTGATCGGCGGGGAGTGGGTCATCAACCCGACGTTCCAGGAGGTCGAGGACGCTACGTTCGACATCGTCGTGGCCGGCCGCCGCAACGACGACGGCGGCATCGACATCCTCATGATCGAGGGCGAGGCACCGGACAACACCTGGCAGCTGCTCGAGGGCGGGGAGGGCGCCGTCGCGCCGACCGAGGAGGTCGTCGCCGAGGGCCTCGAGGCCGCCAAGCGCGCGATCGCCGAGATGATCGACTTCCAGGCCGAGTTCGTCGCGGCGCTCGAGGTGAAGGAGAAGGAGTGGACCCCGCGCCCGCTCTACTCGCCGGACACGTTCGATGCGGTGAGCGCGTTCGCGAAGGCCAAGCTCGAGGGCGCGATCGTGCCCGACAAGGCCGAGCGCGAGGCGAAGCTTGACGCGCTGAAGGACGAGCTCAAGGCCCACCTGCTCGAGACCTGGGGCGAGGAGGACTTCGCGGCCCGCGCGTCCGAGATCTCGCCGGCGTGGAAGGACCTGCAGAAGAAGGTCATGCGCAAGCGCGTGATCGACGAGGGGGTCCGCCTGGACGGTCGGGGCCCGCGCGACATCCGCGCGCTGTCCGCCGAGGTCGGCCTCGTGCCCCGCGCCCACGGCTCCAGCCTGTTCCAGCGCGGCGACACGCAGGTCCTGAACGTGACGACGCTCGGCATGCTCCGCATGACGCAGATGATCGACACGCTCGACCCCGAGGACACGAAGCGCTACATCCACCACTACAACTTCCCGCCGTTCTCGACGGGCGAGGTCGGCCGCATCGGCAGCCCTCGCCGCCGCGAGATCGGCCACGGCGCGCTCGCCGAGCGGGCGCTCGTGCCGGTGATCCCGCCGGAGGAGGAGTTCCCCTACGCGCTCCGGCTCGTGTCGGACGTGCTCGGGTCCAACGGCTCGACGTCGATGGCGAGCGTGTGCTCCTCGACGCTGTCGCTGATGGACGCCGGCGTCCCGGTCAAGTCCCCGGTGGCCGGCATCGCGATGGGCATGATCGCCGAGGAGGGCACGTTCGTGACCCTCACCGACATCCTCGGCGCCGAGGACGCCCTCGGCGACATGGACTTCAAGGTCGCCGGCACGCGCGACTTCGTCACCGCGATCCAGCTCGACATGAAGGTCACGGGGCTGCCGGGTGACGTGCTCGCGCAGGCGCTGCAGCAGGCGCGCGAGGCCCGCTTCAAGATCCTCGACGTCATGCTCGCGGCGATCCCCGCCCCTCGCTCCGAGGTCAACCCGAAGGCGCCGCGCATCCTCACGATCCAGATCCCCGTGGACAAGATCGGCGAGGTCATCGGGCCCAAGGGCAAGCGGATCAACGAGATCATCGCGATGACCGGCGCCGACATCGACATCCAGGACGACGGCACGGTGTTCATCGGCTCGCGCGAGGGCGCCGGCGCCGACGAGGCCGCGCGCATGATCGACGAGATCGCGAACCCGCGCCCGATCACGGTCGGTGAGCGCTTCGCCGGCACGGTCGTGAACACCACGACGTTCGGCGCGTTCGTGAACATCGTCCCGGGGCGTGACGGCCTCATCCACATCTCGAAGCTCGGACGCGGGAAGCGCCTCGCGAGCGTCGAGGAGGCCGTCAAGGTCGGCGACACGATCGAGGTCGAGGTCCAGGACATCGACGACCGCGGCAAGATCAGCCTGAAGCCGATCGGCGAGGAGTGGGCGATCCCCGAGGGCATGGAGGTCGACGAGCAGCCTCGCGAGCGACGGCCGCGCGACGACCGGCCCCGCGAGCGTCGCGAGCGTCGGCCCCGCGAGCGTCGGGACCGGGACTAGGTCCGAACCGTGCCGATCCGGCGCACGGAGTTCGACTCCGGCCTGCGCGTCGTCACCGAGCGGATGCCCGGCGTCCGCTCGGTGGCGTTCTCGCTGTGGGTCCTCGCTGGCTCGCGCGACGAGCCGCCGCCGATCAGCGGCTCGAGCCACTTCCTCGAGCACCTGCTGTTCAAGGGGACGAAGACGCGCACCGCCAAGGACATCGCCGATGCGTTCGACGCGGTGGGCGGTGAGCTGAACGCCTTCACCGCGAAGGAGTACACGTGCTACTACGCGCGGGTGCTCGACCGCGACCTGCCGATGGCGGTCGAACATCTGTCGGACATGCTGCAGCGCTCGGTCATCCGCACGGCCGACTTCGACTCGGAGAAGCAGGTCATCCTCGAGGAGATCAACGTCCACGAGGACACGCCCGACGACCTGATCCACGATCTGTTCACCGAGACGCTGTGGGCCGACCACCCGCTCGGGCGGCCGATCCTCGGCACGAGGAAGAGCATCGTGGCCGCGGGTCGCGACCAGGTGCGCCGCTTCTACAAGAAGCACTACGTGCCGGGCAACGTCGTCGTGGTGGCGGCCGGGAGCGTGGAGCACCAGACCCTGCTCTCGATGCTCGGTGAGCACATGGGCACCGGCCGGATCCGCTCCGAGGGGCCGAGCGCCTGGAACATGCGCGAGGCCGGGAACCCGCCTGCGCCATCGGGCCGCTCGGACGTGAAGCGGCGCAAGACCGAGCAGGCGCACATCTGCATCGGGACGAACGGCGTCTCGAGGCACGACCCCGATCGGTTCGCGCTCGGCATCGTGAACGTCGCGCTCGGCGGCGGGATGTCCTCGCGGCTGTTCCAGGAGATCCGCGAGAAGCGCGGCCTCGTGTACTCCGTGTACAGCTACCAGACGATGTACGCGGAGGCGGGTCTGTTCTGCGCCTACGCGGGAACCACGCCGAACCGTGCGCAGGAGGTCATCGACCTCATGCGCCGCGAGCTGTCGGACGTCGCTGAGAAGGGCCTCACGCCCGAGGAGTTCGAGCGCGCGAAGGGGCACATGAAGGGCTCGCTCGTGCTCTCGCAGGAGGACCCGGGCGGGCGGATGTCGCGCCTCGGCAAGTCCGAGATCAGCCACGGCGAGATCCTCACGCTCGGCCAGATGCTCCGGCGGATCGACGCGGTGACGCTCAAGGATGCGCGAAGGGTGGCCGAGCGCGTACTCTCGCAGCCGATGTCCCTCACCGTGCTCGGCCCCTTCTCGAAGGGCGCGATCGCGTGATCCGCGTCGGCGTCATCGGCGCGTGCGGCCGGATGGGGCAGATGGTCTCCCGTGCCGTCGCCGAGGCGGACGACATGGCGCTCGCCGCCGCGATCGACCGGTCCCGGGTCGGGCAGTCGATCGGCTCGCTCATCGGGCACCCGAAGATCCAGGTCCCGGTCTCCGACGAGCTCGACCGGCTCCTCGAGGCCGAGGTCGAGGTCGCGGTCGACTTCACCAACCCCGACGTCGTGATGGACAACGTGCGCTGGTGCATCTCGCACGCTGTCCACCTCGTCGTCGGGACAACCGGCATATCCGAAGAGGACCTCGTCGAGATCGAGGGGCTCCTCGACGACGAGGGCGGCGAGTCCAACGTCATCGTCGCGCCGAACTTCGCCCTCGGCGCCGTCCTGATGCAGCGCTTCGCGGCCCAGGCCGCGCGGTACTTCCCGGCCGTCGAGATCATCGAGCTCCACCACGACGCGAAGGTGGACGCGCCCTCGGGGACGGCGATCGCGACGGTCCAGCGGCTTATCGAGGAGCGCTCCGAGCACTACCGCGGACCCCTCGCCGAGTCCCTCGAGGGCGTCCGCGGCGGGGATGTCGAGGGGGTTCGGGTGCACTCGGTGCGCCTGCCGGGGCTCCTCGCGCACCAGGAGGTCATCTTCGGCGGGCAGGGGCAGACGCTCACGATCCGCCATGACTCGACCGACCGCGCCTCGTTCATGCCCGGCGTGCTGATGGCCGTCCGCGCCGTCATGACGCGGCCGGGGCTCACCGTCGGGCTCGAGCCGCTGCTCGACCTGCCGCCGCTCCCGTGACGAAGCGGATCGCCTGCGTCTTCGCCCATCCCGACGACGACACGTACGGCGTCGGCGGCTCGCTCGCGCTCCACGCCGGGAGCGACATCGAGATCACGGTGATCATGACGACGAGCGGCGAGGCCGGCCGGATCGCCGACGCGGCCCTCGCGACGCACGAGACCCTCGCGGCGGTGCGCGAGGTCGAGGGCCGCGCCTCGTGGGCGGCGCTCGGGCTCGAGCCGACGATCCACTTCCTGCGGTACCCGGACTCGGGTGTCGCGAACGTCCCGCGGGACCAGCTCGTCACGGTCTACACGGAGCTGCTGCTCGAGGCGCGCCCCGACGTGGTCGTCACGTTCGGACCCGACGGCGTCACCGCTCACGAGGACCACATCGCCGTGGGTGCCGCCGGGACCGAGGCGTTCCACGCGGCGCGCGCCCAGTCCGACGCCGGCTTCCACCGGCTCCTGCACAACGTCCTGTCGGCCGGGCGCCTCGAGGCGTTCAACGAGGTCTTGCGCTCGCGCGGGATGGAGCCGATGGACCCGACCCAGCCGTTCATGCCCCGCGGCGTGCCCGATCACATGATCGGCGTGAGTGTCGACTGCTCGGCGGCGAACGACCGCAAGCTCGAGGCGCTCCGCGAGCACCGGACCCAGGCCGAGATGGAGGACCTCCCGTTCGACCTGTGGCCTCTGGTCCTCGGCCGCGAGGACTTCGTCGTCGCGTGGCCCGAGCAGCAGGGTGATCCGCCCGTGCTTCGCGACCTGTTCGAGGGGCTGCCCGGCGCGTAGGCTGGGCCCCGTGGACATCCAGATCCGCACGATCGGCGAGGACGAGTTCGAGGCGTTCGCCCAGGCGGTCGAGAGCGGGTTCAGCAACCGCTACCGGCCGGCCGAGATCGCGAGGGAGCGCTCGGTCTCCGAGCTCGACCGTTGCCACGCGGCGTTCGACGGGAACGAGATCGTGGGCGGGGCCTCGGCGGCGTCCTTCACCATGACGATCCCCGGCGGGACGATGCCCGTGGTCGGGGTCATCGGCGTGGGCGTGCGGCCGACGCACCGGCGTCGCGGCATCAACACCGCGTTGATGCGCGCGGAGCTCGACGACATGCGCGAGCGCGGCGAGGCCGTGGCCGCCCTGCACGCCTCCGAGGGAGGCATCTACGGACGCTACGGCTACGGGCGCGCGACGTACCTCGCCAGCGTCTCGATGGACGCGGAGCGCTCCGGGTACGTCCGCGGGTACGAGCCGCGAGGCCGCGTCCGACTGCTCGGGCGCGACGAGGCGCTCCCCGTCATGCGCGCGATCTACGACCGCGTGTGGCGCACCCGTCCGGGGATGATCGAGCTTGACGAGACGCGGTTCGTGTGGGCGATCCACGACCATCACGACGACGATCCGCCGTGGTTCGCCGTCCACGAGACCGACGCCGGCGAGCCTGACGCCTACGCGATCTACCGCGTGAAGGACGTGTGGCGGGCGGACGTGCCGAGACTGGAGCTCAGGGCACGCGAGCTCATGGCGCTCACGCCGCAGGCCTACGCGGACATGTGGCGGTACCTGTTCGACGTGGACCTCGTGACGACGGTCAGGCATCACAACCGGCCGGTCGACGAGCCGCTGTTCCTGTTGCTTCGCGAGCCCCGCCGGCTCCGCCTCACCCTGCGCGACGGGCTCTACGTCCGGCTCGTCGACGTCCCGGCGGCGCTGACGGCTCGCGGGTACGCGACGACGGGGCGCGTGGTCTTCGAGGTGCGGGAGCGGTTCTGCCCGTGGAACGAGGGGCGCTTCGCACTCGAGGCCGGACCGGACGGCGCCGTGTGCGAGCCGACCGACTCCGAGCCCGACCTCGTGTGCAGCGTGAACGACCTCGGGTCCACGTTCCTCGGAGGTTTCACGTTCCGTCAGCTCGCGAGGGCCGGCCAGGTGCGTGAGCTCACGCCGGGCGCGCTCGAGGTCGCCGACGCCATGTTCGCGTCCGATCCGGCGCCCTGGTGCTCGGTCACGTTCTGACCGAGATCAGACCAAGCCCTGCACCACGAGCCAGACGCCGAGCGCGCCCATCACCGCCGCGAGGACGTCGCCGAGGATCCGCAACGCGCGGTCGCTCACCCGGTGCGCGCCCGCGCCGAGCAGGACCATC